>OKCP01000009.1_pt1 | contig 192143 bp, 176 predicted proteins | sample 1609981 | NCBI WGS metagenome assembly OKCP01 (sample SAMN04436604, study PRJEB24849) | human gut metagenome | biome: human gut; feature: NICU; material: stool | host: Homo sapiens | place: USA: Saint Louis, MO | collected 2009-12-11
GGGCCAGCGCGGTCGGGTAGTCCGGACCGGTGCGCGGCACCGCCAGCGGGAAAAGAATCTGGCTTCACCGTAGACAACGCGGTTGCCAGAGTAAAAGCACTGTTGTTATTTTCGACCGTTAAAATCCGGCCCCTCATCGCTGTCTGGTGGGAGGGCCGTTATAATGTTGATTGTCTATTTCACATATATGTAACGTTGTGATTAACAAAACAGTATCAGACAGACATTTGTGGCATGTTTCTTAACTCGGACAACAGAGAAGGAATAACACCATGGCCACTGAGTATGTTGACTACCTGATCCTCGGCGACGAGCATCACGGCGAAATCCATCGGGATATTAAAAGCCACTCTCTGCGGGTCCGTTCGAAATACGCCGCCGGTTCCGGCAGGGGGGACGCTTCTGCTGCGCAGCCGAAAATGGCGAACTACAAAGTACATGAATATCCGGCGCAGGATGGACGATTTTATCTGGTGGCGACCAACTATTCGCTGGCCGATTTTGACGTTGAGGAAGCGCTAATAAAGTCGAGAATACATCCGCTGAGAAGCTAGCGGCGGTCCTCCCGAAGAGGCCGGGTAATGCTACCCGGCCTGTGAGATGATTAACGACCCGCTTTTAGCTTCTGATAATACTCTTCATAAAGCGTGCTGGCGCTGCCGACATCGTTCTGCCATTCGCCTTTCTGAATCGTCGCGGCGTCCGGATAGAGTGATTTATCATTGGCGACCTCCGGGCTCAGCATTTTACGCGCGGCCAGGTTTGGCGTCGGGTAACCGATAGTTTCTGCAACCTGTTTGGCCACTTCCGGGCGCAGCAGGAAGTTGATCAGCTTCAGCGCGCCGTCGACGTTTTTGGCATTGGCCGGAATCGACAGGCTATCCATCCAGAAGATGCCGCCTTCTTTTGGCCACACGACTTCCAGCGGCGTACCGGCCTGACGCGCAACCCACGCGGAGCCATTCCACACCATGCCGAGATTTACCTCGCCTTCCATATACGGGTTCGCCGGGTTATCGGAGTTGAACGCCGCGACGTTCGGCATTAGTTTTTTCAGCTCGTTATAGGCCGCTTCAATCTCTTTCGGATCGGTAGTATTGCCGGAGTAGCCCAGTTTACGCAGCGCGACCTGGAACACTTCGCGCGCGTCGTCGGTCAGCAGCAGGCTGCTCTTATACTCTGGCTTCCATAGATCCGCCCAGCTGGTAACGGTTTTCGGATCGATCTCATCGCTATTGATTCCGATGGCCGTCGCGCCCCAGATGTACGGAATAGAGTAATCGTTATTCGGGTCGAACGGTTTATTGAGCATTTCAGGATCGAGATTGCCGAAGTTGCTCAGCTTGCTCTTATCGATCTTCTGCAGCATGCCCTCTTTACGCATTTTGTCGACGAAGTAGGTGGAAGGTACCACCAGGTCATAAGCGCCGTCTTTATAGGTTTTGAGCTTGGCATACATGGTTTCGTTCGACTCGTAGGTTGAATAGATCACCTTGATGCCGGTCTCTTTGGTGAATTGCTCCAGTAGCCCCGGCGGGACATATTCGGTCCAGTTGTAGAAATAGAGCGTTTTGCTATCGTCCGCGTGCGCGGCGCTCATCCCGATTGCCAGAGCGCCCGCAGCGAGCAGGTGGCGTGCCCATTTTTTCATTTTAACGTCCCCTGAGTTTTATCACGTGCAATTATCTGGCTGGCAATGACCATCACCAGCGACAGAACCAACAGAATCGTCGCCAGCGCATTGACCTCTGGCGATACCCCAACTTTGACCATCGAATAGATCTTCAGCGGCAGGATCTCATAGCCCGGCCCGGTTACAAACGAAGAGACCACCACATCATCCATCGACAGGGTGAAGCTCAGCAGCCACCCTGCAGCCACCGCGGGCAGCGCCAGCGGCAAAATGATCTTTCGCAGAATCGTCATTTCGCTGGCGCCGAGATCTTTCGCTGCTTCCAGCATCCGCACGTCAAAACCTTTCAGGCGCGAAAACACCGTGACCACCACGAAGGGCAGGCAAAAGGTGATGTGGGAAAACAGCAGCGACCAGAATCCCAGCTGAATACCGATCAGCATAAACAGCACCAGCAGCGAAATCGCCATCACGATATCCGGGGACATCATCACTACAAACAGCATTCCGCTGACGAACGGCTTGCCGCGAAAGCGATAGCGGTACAGCGCGACGGCGGTCAGCGATCCGATAAGCGTAGCGAAAGTCGCCGACAGCACCGCCATGGTCAGTGAGTGCTGTGCTGCCTGCAGCAGACTGTCGTTATTCATCAGCAGGCTATACCAGTTGGTGGTAAAACCCTGCCAGTTAATGCCGAAGCGCGAACTGTTAAACGAGTTAACGATCAGGATAATAATGGGAATGTAGAGATACGCGTAAATAGCGGTCATAAAGCCGCCGCGCAGCAGTCGACCGATCATTCCAGCTCCACCTTTTTATTCAGTAAACGCGCTGCGCGCCAGTAAATCAGCAGCATCAGGCCCATCACCAGCGTTAGCGTAATGCTGGTCGCCGCACCGAACGGCCAGTCGCGGATGTTGAGGAACTGGCTCTTAATGACGTTACCAATCAGTAGGTTTTTCGCGCCGCCCATCAGGTCAGACACGTAGAACAGCCCCATTGCCGGAAGCATCACCAGCAGGCAGCCGGCAATAATGCCCGGCATGGTCAGCGGAATGATGATGCGGATAAAGGTTTGTAGTTTATTGGCGCCGAGATCTTTCGCCGCTTCCAGCAGCGGACGATCGAGCTTTTCGATGCTGGAGTAGAGCGGCATCACCATAAACGGCAGCAGAATATAGACCAGGCCGATAATGACCGCCGATGGCGTATACATGATGCGCAGCGGCGTATCGATGACGCCCAGCCATAGTAAAAATTCGTTCAGATAGCCCTTGGTGCTGAGGAAAATTTTCAGTCCGTAGATACGAATCAGCGAATTGGTCCAGAACGGCACAATCAGCAGAAACAGCATCAGCGGGCGTACCTTCTCCGGCAGCCTTGCCAGAAACCAGGCGAAAGGGTAGCCAAGTGCCAGACAGGCCAGGGTCGCCATGAACGCCATATTCAACGAATGCAGCAGCACGTCGTAGTAGAGCGGATCGAGCAGGCGCGCGTAGTTATCCAGCGTAAAGACCAGCTTGACGAAGTTGGTATCGTCGCGGGTCAGAAAGCTGGTGGCGATAATCATCAGGTTGGGCAGAAAGACAAACAGCACAAGCCAACCCACTATGGTGGCAATCACCACATTCTGGAATTTACTGGTGTTCTTCATCGGCCAGCACAACCTCCCAGCTTTCTACCCAGTTAATGGCCATTTTCTGGTCGAGAGAGTGGTCAAAATCAGGGTCGTCTTCATTGAAGAATTCGCTGACCATGACCATTTTGCCGTTTTCCAGTTCGACCACCGATTCCAGCGTCATTCCTTTATAGTTGCGTTCGCGGATATAGCCTATCAGGCCATCGGCTTCATTACTGTGGTGGATCTCATCAACGCGCAGGTCTTCCGGGCGCAGCAGCACGTTGAGCCGCTGGCCTTTTTCAACGGCGAAGTTGACGTAAATATTGCATTCGCGGCCTTCTACGCTGGCGCGCACCCGCTGCTCGTCAATCCGCTCAATGACCGTGGCGTTGAAGATGTTGATTTCGCCAATAAAGCTGGCGACAAACAGGTTTTTCGGCTCTTCATAGATTTCGCGCGGCGTGCCGTCCTGCTCGATTTTGCCATCGCGCATCACCACGATACGGTCGGACATGGTCAGCGCCTCTTCCTGATCGTGGGTGACGAAGACGAAGGTGATGCCGAGTTTACGCTGCAGCGCCTTCAGCTCGTTCTGCATCTGTTTACGCAGTTTATAATCGAGCGCTGAGAGGGATTCATCCAGCAGCAGCAGGCGCGGTTTGTTAACCACCGCGCGGGCAATCGCCACGCGCTGCTGCTGTCCGCCGGAAAGCTGATGCGGTTTGCGCTGGGCGAACTCTTCAAGCTGCACCATTCGCAGGGCGTCGTGGACGCGGGGAGCGATTTCCGCCGCCGGGGTTTTCTGCATCCGCAGGCCGAAGGCGACGTTCTCAAACACCGTCATGTGCGGAAAGAGCGCATAGCTTTGAAAGACGGTGTTCACGTGGCGGTTTTCCGCCGGGATATGGGTGATATCTTGATCTTCGAGATGGATTCGGCCGCTATCGACGGTTTCCAGTCCGGCGATAAGACGAAGAACGGTTGTTTTACCGCAGCCAGAGGGGCCAAGCAGGGTGAGAAACTCACCGTTGTTGATGGTCAGATTGAGGCCGGAGATTACCGTTTTACCATCAAAGCTTTTGCGAATTTCCGTCAGCTGAACCAGCGGAGAACGCGAACGCGGTTGTATATTCAATTTTTGACTCTGTCCCATGTAGACGCAGCGGAAAGCTTACCGATGCGGGGTTTGTGGTTAACCACCTTTGGGTTTGCACATAAAATAATAAGGCCGAGCATTCTACGGCAAACGCCTGTAATCGCCAATGATTGATGCGCCATGATGAGCTACCTTTACAACATTATCGTTCGAAATGTATTAAATTCTCATTTGCCGGGCTAAAAATGACCTGACGCAATATTTGTCTTTTCCGGCTTATCAATAATGTTGTCACAAAAGAAGAGGGTGGCTACATGGATAAATTGCTTGAGCGTTTTTTGCAGTACGTTTCTTTGGACACGCAGTCGAAGCCTGGCGTGCGGCAGGTACCGAGCACGGAAGGACAGTGGAAGCTGTTACGGCTGCTTCAGGCGCAGCTTGAAGAAATGGGACTCGTGAACGTGACGCTGAGTGAAAAAGGGACGGTCATGGGCACCCTGCCAGCTAACGTTGCGGGCGATATTCCGGCGATTGGCTTTATTTCCCACGTCGACACGTCGCCTGACTTCAGCGGCAAGAACGTCAATCCGCAGATCGTAGAAAACTATCGCGGCGGTGATATCGCACTCGGTATTGGCGATGAGGTGCTTTCGCCGGTGATGTTCCCGGTACTGCACCAGTTGCTGGGGCAGACGCTGATTACCACCGATGGTAAAACGCTGCTCGGCGCCGATGATAAAGCCGGTATCGCGGAGATCATGACCGCGCTGGCGACGTTGAAGGCGAAGGAGATTCCCCACGGCGATATCCGCGTGGCCTTTACGCCAGACGAAGAGGTGGGCAAAGGGGCGAAGCATTTCGATGTCGCCGCGTTTGATGCCCGCTGGGCCTATACCGTCGACGGCGGCGGCGTGGGCGAACTGGAGTTTGAGAATTTTAACGCCGCGTCGGTTACGATTAAGATCGTGGGCAATAATGTGCATCCTGGCACCGCGAAAGGAGTGATGGTCAACGCCCTGTCGCTGGCGGCGCGTATCCATGCCGAGGTGCCTGCTGACGAAGCGCCGGAAACCACCGAAGGCTATGAGGGCTTCTATCATCTGGCCAGTATCAAAGGCACGGTGGATCGCGCCGACATGCACTACATCATCCGCGACTTTGACCGTAAGCAGTTTGAAGCCCGCAAGCGCAAAATGATGGAGATCGCCAAAAAGGTCGGCAAAGGGCTGCATCCGGATTGTTATATTGAGCTGGTCATCGAAGACAGCTATTACAATATGCATGAGAAGGTGATGGCGCATCCGCACGTGGTGGAGATCGCCCGTCAGGCGATGGTGGATTGCCAAATCGATCCGCAGATGAAGCCGATTCGCGGCGGTACCGACGGCGCCCAGCTCTCCTTTATGGGGCTGCCGTGCCCGAACCTGTTTACCGGCGGCTATAACTACCACGGCAAGCATGAGTTTGTGACGCTCGAAGGCATGGAGAAGGCGGTGCAGGTGATTGTGCGTATCGCCGAGCTAACGGCAAAACGAGGCGCGTAACGTACAGGCCCGGTAAGGCGTTAGCCGCTACCGGGCGAACCGAAGACTTAGTCCTCAAAGAACCAGTAGCCGCTGTTGACCAGCGCGGCCAGCAGGGCCAGGAAGGAGGGATCTTCCAGCGCATCGCCAAGATGCTCTGCATTGAGCGTCAGGTGGGTTGCCAGCGCGTCCAGCGCCGGGCGGTGCGGAGAGTTAATTTTCTCGCCATTGACGAACACCTCACCATCAATTCGCAGCACGCGCAGGCCGCCGAGACGTGTCAGCTTATCCCCCTGCTGCAGGGCATCGTAAATCTCATCCGGCTGGTACGGCGGCTCCGGCGGCGCCACGTCCAGCTCGTGGCGGGACTGAGTAATAAATTCGCCAAACCACTGCTTAAAGTGCTCTGGCTGATTAATTAATCCCAGCATCATATCGCGCAGGCGGTCCAGCTCGACGGGCATAATATCCGCAGGATGCTCGCGCGACGGCACGTCCGGGTCGGCGTAGCGCTGGCTACCCAGTTCACGCTGTAGAATATAATCGGCAAAGCCGCTGAACAGCTCGCGGGCGTTAGGCGCGCGATAGCCGACCGAATAGTTGAGCGAGTTTTCCAGCGAGTAGCCTTCGTGCGGGAACCCCGGTGGGATATACAGAATATCGCCTGGCTCCATCTCTTCATCGATAATGGCTTCAAACGGGTCGACCTGCAGTAGGTCCGGGTGCGGACAATGTTGCTTCATCGGCACCTTTTCGCCCACGCGCCAGCGGCGGCGACCGGTACCCTGAATGATAAACACGTCGTATTGGTCGAGATGCGGGCCGACGCCGCCTCCCGGAACGGAAAACGAGATCATCAGATCGTCAATGCGCCAGTCGGGAAGGGCGCGGAACGGGTGCATCAGCGCCGCCGTCGGCTGGTGCCAGTTATTGACCGCCTGTACCAGCAGCGACCAGTTATTTTCGCTCAGATGGTCGTAGCTCTCAAACGGACCGTGGCTGACCTGCCATTTACCGTCCTGATGACTGACCAGGCGACTGTCGACTTCGCTCTCCATCGCCAGTCCGGCCAGCTCGTCCGGGCTTAACGGATCGACGAAATTAGCAAAGCCCCGTTTCAGCACTACCGGGCGTTTTTGCCAGTAGCGTTCGATAAAGTCGGGCCAGTTAAGCGTTAATTGATAATCCATATTTATATTCCACAGCAGGTGTCTGTCAGGGATTATAACGGATGCGGCACCAGCATGATGCAGGCGCCGTTAAAAAACCGACTGTTTTAGCTCTCTTTATCTTCCAGGGCCTGGCGGCCAAAAATAACTTCCATGCAGGCGCCGCCGAGCAGGCTCTCTTCGGCGAGAATTCGACCATCGTACTGGGCAACGATATCTCGCGCGACGGAGAGCCCCACGCCCTGGCCGGGACGCAGCGTGTCGGCGCGCTGGCCGCGATTGAATACCGCGCTGCGCATCGTGTGGGGGATCCCGGGACCATCATCCTCTACGAGGATGTGTAAATGGTTGTCGTTGGTCTGACGGACGGAGACTTCGACAAACTCCAGACAGTATTTGCAGGCGTTATCAAGCACGTTGCCCATCACTTCCATAAAATCATTCTTTTCGCCGACAAAACTGATTTCCGGCGAAATATCCAGGCTAATATTCACGCCTTTGCGCTGGTAAACTTTATTCAGCGCCGAGGTCAGGCTATCGAGCAGCGGAGCGATGGGATGCAGCTCGCGACTCAGCAGCGACCCGCCGCTGCGCATGCTGGCACGGTGCAGGTAGTAGCCGATCTGCTGCGAGATACGGCTAATCTGCTCCAGCATTACCGGCTCTGCTTCGTTGACGCTGAGCTTCTCGCCGCGCATGGAGCGTAAGGTGCTCTGCATCACTGCGAGAGGCGTTTTCAGGCTATGGGTCAGGTCGGTCAGGGTAGTGCGGTATTTGTCATAACGCTCGCGTTCGCTTTTCAGCAAGCGGTTGAGGTTGCTGACCAGCCGCGTAAGCTCCCGGGTGGTGTTGGGATTGAGCAGTTCACGGTGATGCTCCTCGAGTTCGCGCACCTCTTTGGCCAGCGATTCAATAGGGCGCAAACTCCACCATGCCGCCACCCACAAAAGCGGGATCACCAGCAGCAGGTTGGCCGCCAGTACGTAGATAAACCAGCTCCATACCATATACGAGCGCTTGAGCTCCACCGGTATGGTGTCGACAACCACGATGCTGAGCTGCGGCATGGTGCTGGTGGCCGGATAGATATTGATCGCCACCGAGTGGGTCATTTCGGAGCTGTCGTCCTCTTCCCGAATGGCATTCAGTTGCTGTTGGATCTCATGATTGTTGTGCTGCAGCATGCTGCTGCTGTCCACGTCGGCCTCAATTTCATGAAAGCCGTTGTTTTTGAGCCATTCCGGTTGGATACGCTTCACCAGCCAGGGAACATCGCGCTGCGCCCATAATAACCGACCGTGAGCGTCGTAAATCAGCGTCACCGTCGGACTTTGCATATTGAGGTTGTCGGGAATATCAACGTCGATGGCGTTGTTTTCCCACTTCGCCAGCATATAGAACAGGTTGCTCTCGCCGCGCAGCAGGCGGAAGGTGGTTTTATCAAAGCTTACGCTATAGCCGACCAGCGCGACCATGCCATAAGACAGCGACAGGATCAGCACCACGGCGGCCGTCGCCAGCAGAAAGCGGACGCGTAACGATAGCGGTAAAATATGCCGCAACAGCCCTTTCATCCGCGCAGTTCGAACAGATAGCCCTGGCCGCGCACGGTGGTAATCACATCCTGCGGATACTCAGCCTGGATTTTTTTACGCAATCGTCCCATCAGCACATCGATGGTATGGCTTTCGCGCAGCTCGGCGTCGGGATAGAGCTGCAGCATCAATGAATCTTTGCTGACTACTTTGCCCCGGTTACGGATCAGGGTTTCCATAATGGTGTATTCAAACGCCGTCAGCTTGATGGGCTGGTCATTAACCGACAGCTCGCGACGCGATAAATCTACCTGGAATGGCGGTATTGAGATCACCTGCGATGCGAGGCCGCTGTTGCGCCGCAGAAGCGCCTGCATACGCGCGGCGACCTCTTCGATGTGAAACGGCTTGGTGACGTAGTCATCTGCTCCGGCGCTCAGCACCTCGACTTTATCTTGCCAGCCTTCACGCGCGGTGAGGACCAGAACCGGTACCGATACGTCGTGGCTGCGCCAGCGGCGAATCAGCGAGAGGCCGTCTTCATCCGGCAGGCCAAGATCGACAATGGCGATGTCCGGAACGTGTTCACCCAGATAGTAATCCGCTTCCTTTGCGTCTTCCGCCGCATCTACCTGATGGCCAAGCTCCTGTAGCTGAACTTTCAGGTGATGGCGCAGCAGAGCGTTATCCTCAACCACGAGTACGCGCATGCCCGTTCTCCATTTTATTTATGATTTGAATAGTTTAGCGCTAATTATACACCTTTAATATAAACAGCTGTTAAATAAAGAATTTTATTTAATTTTTTGTACCTTAGCCTCATGAAAATTCAACGGTAATCCGTCCTCGGCCATCGGCGTCATCACGGGAACCGGGCGCTGCGTACGTTTATCGATCAGTACCGAGTGGCGTTCGCCATCGGCAAAGAGATGCTGCTCTCCCCACTGGCGTAGCGCAACGACGACAGGGAACAAGCGCTGGCCTTTTTCCGTCAGTACGTATTCCTGATAGGCCGTGCCGTCTGAGGCGGATTGGGTAGTGAGAATACCCGAGTTTAGCAATTTGTGCAGACGGTCGGAGAGAATATTACGCGCTATACCGAGGCTTCGCTGGAAATCGCTGAAGCGACTCATGCCATCAAAGGCATCGCGCACAATCAACAGCGACCAGCGGTCGCCGATAATATCCACACTTCGGGCGACGGGGCAGGTTGTGTTTTCCCTGTTTTCTGATGAGGACACAGGCGCTCCTGAGGAAGTGGTAAACTAGTTGCATTTTAAAACTTCATGCTCCAGACTGCAATGAGTTTTGTTTTGAAACCAGAATGCTCCAGGGGGGAAGGATGAAAGCGACATTATTATCGCCATCGCCAGAGGGGCCGCCAACGGTCATGCCGCGTAGTCTGGTGCTGCTGTTTGCTATCGCCAGCGGCCTGAGCGTGGCAAATGTTTATTACGCACAACCGCTTCTTGATGCCCTGGCGCGCGATTTTGCGATCGGCCACGCCGCGATCGGTGGCGCGATCGCGGCAACTCAGCTTGGCTGCGCGCTGGCTTTGTTATTGCTGGTACCGCTGGGAGACAGGCTGAATCGCCGCCGCCTGATGGCGACGCAGGTGATATTACTGATCGCTGCGCTATTTGCCGTCAGTCTGGCAACATCGACAGTAATGCTGTTAGCCAGCATGCTTGCCGTTGGTCTGCTGGGTACCGCCATGACGCAGGGGTTGATTGCTTATGCCGCAAGCGCGGCCGCCCCCTCTGAACAGGGCAGGGTAGTGGGCGCAGCGCAAAGCGGGGTCTTTATTGGATTGCTGCTGGCGCGGGTATTTTCGGGAAGCATCAGCGATCTGTTCGGCTGGCGTGGGGTATATATCTTTGCCGCTTTGCTAATGTTGGGCATCGCGCTTCCCCTGTGGCGTCGTCTGCCGGTACTGGCGGTTGCATCGCGCCCACTGAGCTATCCCCAGCTTCTGATATCCATGCTGGCGCTGCTGCGTCAGGAGAAAAACCTGCAGGTGCGAGGCATGCTGGCATTACTGATGTTTGCCGCGTTCAATATCTTCTGGAGCGCGTTAGTTTTGCCGTTAAGCGCGCCACCCTTTAGCTTTTCTCATACCGAGATTGGCGCCCTGGGCCTGGTGGGCGCGATCGGCGCCCTGGCGGCAGGTCGCGCTGGTCAATGGGCCGACCGCGGATATGCCCAGCGCACCAGCGCCGCGGCCCTGGTGATATTGCTGATGGCGTGGTGGCCTTTATCACTGATGGCATGGTCGCCAGCGGCGCTGCTGATTGGCATTGTCATGCTGGATCTCGGCGGCCAGGCGCTGCACGTCACTAATCAGAGCATGATTTTCCGTCGCCGTCCTGAGGCGCACAGCAGACTGGTCGGTTTGTATATGCTGTTTTATGCCCTCGGCAGCGCGCTGGGAGCGATAAGTACGACTGCGGTATATGCCAGCGCAGGATGGCAAGGCGTCTGCCTGCTGGGAGCATCAGTTAGCCTGCTGGCGCTGCTATTCTGGTTAATAACCCGGGGGATGACGACGAGCAGATGAGAGGGAGGAAAAATAACCCTCTTTCCCGGCGGAAAGAGGGTCGAAAGGCTTACTTCAGTTCGTCAACCATCGTGGTCGCGCGGCCGATGTAGTTAGCCGGGGTCATGGCTTTGAGGCGAACTTTTTCATCTTCCGGCAGCGCCAGGCTGTCAATAAACTGCTGCATGCCTTCGGCATCGACGCGCTTGCCGCGGGTCAGCTCTTTCAGCTTCTCGTACGGTTTCTCGATGCCGTAGCGACGCATGACGGTCTGGATCGGCTCGGCCAGAACTTCCCAGTTGTGGTCCAGCTCATCCAGCAGACGGTCTTGATTCAGCTCCAGCTTGCTCACGCCTTTCAGGGTTGACTGATAGGCGATCAGCGCGTAGCCGATGCCCACGCCGAGGTTGCGCAGCACGGTGGAGTCGGTCAGGTCACGCTGCCAGCGGGAAACCGGCAGTTTACTTGCCAAATGCTGCATAACCGCGTTGGCCAGACCGAGGTTGCCTTCGGAGTTCTCGAAGTCGATCGGGTTGACTTTATGCGGCATGGTTGAGGAGCCGATTTCGCCAGCAATGGTTTTCTGCTTGAAATGGTTGAGCGCGATGTAGCCCCACACGTCACGGTCGAAATCAATCAGGATGGTATTGAAGCGGGCGACACAGTCGAACAGCTCGGCGATATAGTCGTGCGGCTCAATCTGGGTGGTGTACGGGTTCCACTGGATGCCCAGAGAAGTCACGAACTCTTCGCTAAACTGATGCCAGTCAACTTCCGGATAGGCAGCGATATGGGCGTTATAGTTACCCACCGCGCCGTTGATTTTGCCAAGGATTTCGATCTGGTTCAGCTGACGATACTGACGCTCCATACGGTAAGCGACGTTGGCCATCTCTTTACCCATGGTGGACGGCGTAGCCGGCTGACCGTGAGTACGGGAAAGCAGTGGGATATCGCGATACTGTACCGCCAGCTCTTTCACCGCGTCGATGAGCTTGCGCCAGTATGGCAGGATCACTTCGTCGCGAGCGGTTTTCAGCATCAGCGCGTGGGACAGATTGTTGATGTCCTCGGAGGTGCAGGCAAAGTGGATAAACTCGGAGACCGCGTGCAGTTCAGCCACGTCGGCGACTTTTTCCTTGAGGAAATACTCAACCGCTTTGACGTCGTGGTTGGTGGTGCGCTCGATAGTTTTGATGCGCTCTGCATCTTCTACGCTAAAATCGGCGACGATTTTATCAAGGTAACCGTTTGCGTGGGCAGCAAAAGCAGGAACTTCCTTGATCGCTGCGTGCGCGGCCAGTTTTTGCAACCAACGCACTTCTACCTGAACGCGGAATTTCAGCAAACCGAATTCGCTGAAGATACCGCGCAGCGCGCTGACTTTGTCGCCGTAGCGGCCGTCGACTGGGGAAACGGCGGTCAGTGAGGATAATTCCATAGATCACAACTCCGGGGTTAAATGAGCAAGAATTTGTTTGGCCTGGTTAACCAGACGATTACGAGAAAACATTAGCTGCAGACGGCCGCCGCCGACCTGGTGCCAGAGCACCGCAGAGCGAATACCCGCCAGCAGGGCAGAGCGAACCTTTGCCTGAACCTGAGGGCTTTGCAGCACGGCTGGAGAGCCGGTGACCTGAATACGCGGGCCCAGCGGGCTAATAACATCCACATAGATGCCCGCCATTGCGCTAAGCAGCGTCTCGGATTGCAGATCGAAATGTTCAAGCTGACGGCGCAGACCGCCGATACGGTTGCCGAGGGTATCCATGGCTCCTTTGCTGGCGGCAAGCTTACGTTCCAGCACCATCAGGCTTAAAGTATAGCGGGTGAGTTCGGCGTTCAGCCCCTGGCGACTGCTGGTATTCAGCACGCCAATGAGGGTTTCCAGCCCGAGGCGAAGATTGGCTTCACTACCACCGAACACCGCCAGCGTAGACTCCGGGTCGAGATCGATGATGCTGTTCAGCGACACATGCAGGGCGTCGCTATCGCAGTGCCCCTGGTGCGCCAGTTCCTGAACCAGACGCGCGGCCTGGCAAACGCCGGCCAGCGCCAGCGTAATGTCATAATAATTCTTCGCCACACATTCTCCTTGTAAACCGCCAAATACCCGGTTGGGGCATTCAGCGGCTGATATGTCTGTCAGGCCTGCAGCGGCAAGCGCTGTTCGATAATCCCGCCGCCGAGGCATACTTCGCCGTTGTAGAAGACCGCAGACTGGCCCGGCGTGACGGCGGCGACAGGCTCATCAAAGATCACTTCAATGCGGTCATCATCCAGCGGTTTCACGGTGCAGGAGATGTCGGTCTGACGGTAACGGGTTTTTACCGTGCAGCGCAGCGTGCCCGTGAGCGGCTCGCGGTCAACCCAGTGCAGCTGTTGAGCAATCAACCCCACGGACATCAGGCGCGGATGGTCATGGCCCTGAGCGACAATCAAAATATTGTTTTCGACATCTTTGTCGACCACATACCACGGGTCTTCGCCGCCGTCTTTGATACCGCCGATGCCCAGACCTTTACGCTGCCCCAGCGTGTGGTACATCAGACCCTGATGCTCGCCAACTTCGTCGCCGTCAACGCTGATAATTTTACCCGGCTGAGCAGGCAGGTAGCGGCCCAGGAATTCGCGGAATTTGCGTTCGCCGATGAAACAGATACCGGTCGAGTCTTTTTTCTTCGCGGTGATGAGATCCAGCTCTTCGGCGATTTTACGCACCTGCGGCTTTTCCAGCTCCCCCACCGGGAACAGGCTTTGCGCGATCTGTTCGTGGCTCAAGGTATAGAGGAAGTAGCTCTGGTCTTTATTACCGTCGAGGCCGCGCAGCAGTTGGCTCTTGCCGTTGACGTCGGCCCGGCGCACGTAGTGGCCGGTGGCGATATAATCAGCGCCGAGATCTTCTGCGGCAAATTCGAGGAAGGCTTTAAATTTAATTTCTTTATTGCACAGAATATCCGGGTTGGGCGTGCGTCCGGCTTTATACTCTGCAAGGAACAATTCAAACACGTTGTCCCAGTATTCTGCGGCAAAGTTGACGGTGTGAAGTTCAATCCCGAGCTTATCGCAAACGGCCTGCGCGTCGGCAAGATCCGCCGCTGCGGTGCAGTATTCCTCGCCGTCGTCTTCTTCCCAGTTCTTCATGAACAGGCCTTCCACCTTATACCCTTGCTGGAGCAGCAGGTAGGCGGAAACTGAGGAATCAACCCCGCCGGACATGCCGACGATCACTTTTTTCTGGCTTTCTGACATTGGATTACTCACTACATTGAACTTCGAGGCGGCGTATTCTAGCACGCGTCCTCCGTTGAGGCACCCCCTGTAAACGGCCAGTTAAATTCGCCGATGAGCGCCAGCGGGTAGCGCAGATCCTGCTGATAGCTGCGAATGCTCTCGGCAACCAGCTGCGAACGCAGGTTGCTCGCGCTAAGAATTTCCTCAGCGCTGAGCCACAGGCAGCGGTCGATATCGCTATCGTGGGGCTCGGTGGCGCACGTATCGTTAAGCTCGATGGTAAAGAGGAAACGCAAAAATGGCGTGCGATCCGGGGCTATCCACTGATGCAGGCGGAGAAAGTGCTGCGGCGTCGCGCGAATGCCGGTCTCTTCCCAAAGCTCGCGTTCTGCGGCCTGCACCAGGGTTTCATCGGCTTCGAGATGGCCTGCCGGCTGGTTCCATAACGCTTTACCGTTGATCGTCTCTTCAACAACCAGGAATTTGCCTTTAGCGTGAACCACGCAGGCGACGGTGACGTGCGGCTTAAACATTGTTTTTCCTCAGGCTACTGTTAATCAATTTTACGCCATTCGCCGTTGGCCAGACCATCCAGCGTATAGCCTCCCATCGCATAGCGAATCAGGCGCAGCGTGGGAAAGCCGACGTGGGCGGTCATCCGCCGCACCTGGCGATTGCGCCCTTCATAGAGGGTAATTTTAAGCCAGCTGGTAGGAATGGATTTACGCTCGCGGATGGGGGGATGACGCGGCCAGAGCCACTCTGGCTCCGCTACACGCTCCACTCCTGCTGGCAGAGTGGGGCCGTCATTAAGCGTGACGCCGTCGCGGAGCGCGGTCAGCGCATCCACCGTGGGTTCACCTTCCACCTGAACGTAATAAACTTTACCGGTGCGCTTACCCGGTTGGGTGAGAGCCGCCTGCAGCGCGCCGTCGTTGGTCAGCACCAGCAGGCCTTCGCTATCGCGGTCCAGTCGACCGGCGGCATAGACGCCGGCAACCGGAATAAAATCTTTTAGCGTGCTGCGCCCGGCTTCATCGGTAAATTGCGGCAATACATCGTATGGTTTATTGAACAAGATCACAGTTTTTGGCTGGCGTTCTTTACGTTGTCTGGTGACTTGTTGCGTGCTGAATCGCTCAACGCGATGTTTTCTAAATGAAGTTTTTTGCATGGTATTTTCAGACTCTGTCAATTGCCGCATTATAGCCTAATTACGAATGCCTTTCATGGACGCAAACATTCAGGTAGTATTGACATGCTCATTACAACTTATTAACAAAAAGGTTGCTCAAACCGATTCGCATTACAGGAAGGCGACACGGACGCGAAATCTCCGGTTAGCGGGATATTCCACTGACGGGAGTGGGCGAATAAAGCCAACGCCCGGCTAGCGTGAAGAGGGAAGAGCAGAACCAGAAGCGCTCGAAGGAGAGGTTAATGGAAAGCAAAGTAGTAGTTCCGGCGGAAGGTCAAAAAATCACCCTGCAAAACGGCAAGCTGAACGTCCCTAATAACCCGATTATCCCGTTCATCGAAGGCGATGGTATCGGTGTTGACGTCACTCCGGCGATGCTGAAAGTGGTTGATGCTGCCGTTGAGAAAGCCTATAAGGGCGAGCGTAAAATTTCCTGGATGGAAGTTTACACCGGTGAAAAATCGACCCAGGTTTATGGCCAGGATGTCTGGCTGCCTGCCGAAACTCTTGATCTGATTCGTGAATATCGTGTTGCTATCAAAGGCCCTCTGACTACGCCAGTCGGCGGCGGCATTCGTTCTCTGAACGTTGCCCTGCGTCAGGAACTGGACCTCTACGTTTGCCTGCGTCCGGTTCGTTATTACCAGGGGACACCGAGCCCGGTTAAGCATCCTGAACTGACCGATATGGTTATCTTCCGCGAAAACTCCGAAGACATCTACGCCGGTATCGAGTGGAAAGCAGACTCTGCTGAAGCGGATAAAGTCATCAAATTCCTGCGTGATGAAATGGGCGTAAAGAAAATTCGCTTCCCGGAACATTGCGGCATCGGCATCAAGCCGTGCTCTGAAGAAGGCACCAAACGCCTGGTTCGCGCCGCCATCGAATACGCTATCACCAACGATCGCGATTCTTTGACCCTGGTGCACAAAGGCAACATCATGAAATTCACCGAAGGCGCGTTTAAAGACTGGGGCTACCAGCTGGCACGCGAAGAGTTCGGCGGTGAGCTGATTGACGGCGGCCCGTGGATGAAGATCAAAAATCCGAACACCGGGAAAGAGATTGTCGTTAAAGACGTTATCGCCGACGCCTTCCTGCAGCAGATCCTGCTGCGTCCGGCGGAGTACGATGTCATCGCCTGTATGAACCTGAACGGTGACTATATTTCTGACGCCCTGGCGGCGCAGGTTGGCGGTATCGGTATTGCCCCGGGTGCAAACATCGGTGACGAGTGCGCGCTGTTTGAAGCGACCCACGGTACTGCGCCGAAATATGCCGGCCAGGATAAAGTGAACCCAGGTTCCATTATCCTGTCCGCCGAAATGATGCTGCGCCACATGCAGTGGTTCGAAGCCGCAGACTTAATCGTTAAAGGCACTGAAGGCGCAATCGCCGCCAAGACCGTGACCTATGACTTTGAACGTCTGATGGAAGGCGCTAAGCTGCTGAAATGTTCAGAGTTTGGCGACGCGATTATCGCCAACATGTAATCCAGATTTTGGGTTAAACAAAACGGGAGCCGATGGGTTCCCGTTTTTTTTACTCTGCGGACTACGTCCGGGTTGGATCGCGTCGCCTACGCAGGGTTAAAAGGAAGGGTATAGCGGTCTTTCATCCAATTTTAAACAGCGGTAAAGCTTCTCTTCGCCGCTGTAGAGATAGCTAAATGCATCTGTTGACACCGAGTGGAAGAGAATATCCCCGTTGGCAAAGGGGATCAGTTCCATATCGCCTGAGCGTTTGTGCCCTGCGCCGGTCTCAAAATTATTCTGCCATTTTTCCTGGGTATGATCGTAAACATGCAAAATGACCTCCACGAGGCCTCTCTGCGGGCAATTGAGCCTTAAAAAGGTTGAAGAGTAATTAAGCGCAAAAGTCTGCAAGGGGATAAAAAGTAGGTAGAACAGCGTAAACCTTAAAAACATGAAAACGACATAGCCTTGTTCAAATCAGGCGATGAATTTTACTCAATGACGGAGTTATGACTTTGCCCTGGATCAAGCGGCTTACTTTTCAAGAGGATAGAAAATCCGGCGCGCCAAAGTTTGCTACGCTGTCCTGATGATTGCACTGGGCAAAAGGAGCGCACGGCTCCTTTTACATAACGGTGCGAATATCGACTCAATCCGCCTTCAACATCCCAAAGCTCACAATTCTTGACCGGCCCAACTCTTTTGCCCGGTAGAGCGCAGCGTCTGCCGCGCGCAGCAGGCTGTCGCTATGCGTATGCTGCGGGTAGCTGGCGATGCCGATGGAGACGTTGATCTGACCAATCTCAGCAAGGCCATAGCGTAAAGTCAGACGCTGAACGCTGTGATAGATCTCGGTCGCGCAGGCCATTGCCGCCTCTTCATGGGTTCCGCCCAGCAGCACCAGGAACTCTTCGCCTCCGTAGCGGAAGGCCATCCCGATATCACGCACCGCACGCTGTATAATTGCGGCGACGTTTTTAATGACCAGATCGCCCGCTTCGTGGCCGTAATTATCGTTAATTGCCTTGAAGTGATCGATATCGATCATCAGGCAGCTCAGCGGCGTACCGTTGCGAACCGCCAGATTCATTTGAGTATGCAGAGCATCATCCAGATGGTGACGGTTGCGCAGGCCGGTTAATGAATCGAACAGCGCCTTTTCCAGCAGCGCGTTGCGTAAACGTTGATTCGCCAGCGCCAGACCCAGCGCTTCGGCCATCAGTTCAAGATAGGCGCGGGAAGGCGCGGTTGCGGCGGTGACGTTGCTGAAGGAGAGCAGGCCAATCGCTTCTCCTTGCGCAATCAGCGGCACGCATAGCGACTGATTGGCCTGTGGTTCCGTCAGGTGGTAACAGGCGATATCCGGCTCGCCGTTAACCGGAGGATGACTCAGTCCGCGCCGAACGGCCCAGCAATTATCGGGATGAAAGACATCCGTTTCCTGCGGCGGAGAAAGCCACTGCGCAACGCAGCGCATCTGCCAGGGATCGGTGTCGAGGATATAGAGTCGGCCGGGGATCTGCGGGGCGATGCTGGGGGCAAAGCGCTCGGCCACCTTGATCACATCCTCGAATGATTCGCAGCCCTGCAGACGCTGGGTCATCCGCGCCAGCAGCTCGCGGACGGCCCAGTCGGCATCGCGCTCTTGTTCCAGCCGCTGCCGCGCCAGCCCGTTCTCGCGAAAGATACGAATCGCCTGGGCCATATCGCCAATTTCATCTATCTGGGTGAACTGCGGCGTCTCGACCGCATAATCCTGCGATGCCAGCCGCTGTACCACATCGCTCAGACGGACGACGGGATAGAGCACCCGCCGCTTAAGGATAAATCCCAGCACAAACAGAAACATCAGGGCGGTGAGGCCAACCATGACTTCAGAGAGCGTACGCCAGATACGTGATTTCTCCGTGGCCTGAGCGATGATTTTATTCACCCGGCCTTCGAGCAGCAGGCGAAAGTGGTCAAGCTGAGTTTGTACCCGCTCAAGCTCCTGTTCGTAGGCCGCGCCGTAAAGCAGGCTTACCGCCGCTTTTTCTTCCCCCCGGGCAACCTGCGCCAGCGCCGCCTGCTGCTCATCCTGGAGTTCATCGGCAATCTGTAAACCCTCCCGCAGCAGCGCCAGTTCTTCAGCGGTTGCGCCATTATCTTTGAGTTTAACAAGCCGGTGTTCAATGGCGGCAATGGTCTGCGCCTGCTGCCGGTATTCGCGTAGCACATCCTGGTTTTTTTGGATGATATAGAGCCGCGCCAGATCGGAAAGCTCCCAGGCGCCGCTTTCGACTTCTTCACTCAGCTGGTCGAACACCTGACGTTGTTCGACGGCGCGGCGTTCAGCATTATCCGCACTTGAGGCCATCAGCATTGCCATGCCTGAGGCGAGGGTCAGGGCGACGGTGATCCCGTAAGCCCAATTAGTCATGGTGGCGATTCTCACCGGATATATCCTTGCGTGCAGATGAATTAATTATATTTTTTGTCGCTGCGCTCCGGCTTCACCAGCAGAGAGCCGGCAAATTAAGAGGGAAGCGTGTGAGTAATAATAGCGTGCAGCGCTTCGGCATGCTGATGTAAAACGCGGTAAACGTCTTTATCCAGCGCGCCGTTTGTCACATCACCCTCAATCAGCCGTAGCGCTTGCTGACGGCTCATTCCGGGGCGATAAGGGCGGTCTTCGGTAAGGGCGGTGAAAATATCCGCGATGGCGATGATGCGATCTGCCAGCTGCAGGTAATCGCCACTCAGATGCAGAGGATAACCGCTGCCATCCAGTTTTTCATGATGATTGGCCGCCCAGTTCACGATATCGCCGAGTTCGCTAAATGCGCTAAGAATTTCGCCGGTCATATAGCTGTGTTCCCGAACCTGCAGCAGCTCTTTGTCATTGAGCTCGCCCTGTTTCTCGAGGATGGCCAGCGGTATGTAGACTTTACCGATATCGTGCAAATAGCCGGCAATTTCAATCTTCCGGCACTCCAGCTCCGGCTGATTCATCCAGGCGGCAAGGGCGCGCGAAATTTGTCCAACCTTCAGGCTATGGCTGGCGGTAAAGCTACTGTAGGTATCGACAATGTTGGCGATTAACAGACAGATATCTTTCAGGCCATCAATACCCATATAGACATCGTTAATTGGGCCGATAATTTCCAGCATTCGCTGAATATGTCCAGGATTAAGATGCAGCCAGAAATGCTCTTTTTGTGCGAGCTGGCACAAGGTTTGACACAGCGACGGGTCGATCGCCTTATAGAGCGTACGAAATTGCGTAATAATAATATCGGGTTGATAAGCCGAACCGCCTTTATTACCGGCCAGCAGGCGCTCAAAAACATCGGCAAAATAGACGATATGCTGTTCGAGGCTGCCCCTGTGGTGTGGACTAAAATGATGATCGCGAATAATCGGCAGGATTGGGGCCAGGGTGGTTAATCCGGCCAGCATTTCTGCTCCCCGATGCTGATGGGGGTCATTGAGATTATCGATAGCGTTCAGCGAGGAGAAGGCCCTTTTGTCACCCAGAACGCCAATATCGTGCAGCAGCGCGGCGCAAAAGACCGTTTGCTGCTGCGGGCGCGAAAGCCCTGATGCCTGCGCCAGCTCCAGTGCGATCAGCGCCGTTCGCTGCATATGCAGCTGCAGTTCAGGATTAATGATTTGTATGACGCGGGTTGTTAGCATCAATGCTGATTTTAAGGCGATACGCATCGTTTTTCTCTCTCGGATTACCCGCGTTGTTATGGCTTATTTGGTTACTCGCGATGCCATCAAGACAGAACAGATTGCATGAGTTGTTTCTGATTTTGCATTTTATGACGCCCGTTTTTAGCGCATCTGTGCACCAATGTCGCGCTCCTGGCGAAATAAAAATCCTTTTTTGTCCGATAGTTAACCACTTTTGCCCGGCAAAATACATTAAATCCTGGCAAGCCCTTTGCATTATCACCGGGCGAATTTGATTAAAATCTATTTGGGGATAGGTAATTATGAATTTTAGAGCATTACTGACCATTGCGTTACTGTCGATAAGTGCTTTCGCGTTCAGCGACACGCGTCTGCCGCATATTGTGATCCTGGCAACCGGAGGAACCATTGCCGGTTCGGCGGCCAGCAACACCCAGACAACCGGGTATAAAGCCGGTGCGATTGGCGTACAGACGCTGATTAACGCCGTACCTGAAATGAGTAAAGTCGCCCGCGTTGACGGTGAGCAGGTTGCCAATATCGGTAGCGAAAATATGACCAGCGATATTATTCTCAAGCTGGCCAAACGCGTCAATGAACTGCTGGCCCGCGAGGATGTCGACGGCGTAGTCATTACCCACGGTACCGATACCCTCGACGAGACGCCTTATTTCCTCAATCTGACGGTAAAAAGCAATAAGCCGGTGGTCTTCACGGCGGCAATGCGCCCGGCAACGGCCATCAGCGCCGACGGCCCGATGAATCTGCTGGAAGCGGTGACCGTGGCGGCTGACCCGGAAGCGAAAGGCCGCGGGGTGATGGTGGTCCTTAACGATCGCATCGGGGCAGCGCGTTTTGTCACTAAAACCAACGCCACGACGCTGGATACCTTCCGGGCGCCGGAAGAGGGCTACCTCGGCGTGATCGTCAGCGGTAAGCCGCAGTTCGAAACCCGGGTGGACAAAATTCACACCGTGCGTTCGGTTTTCGACGTCCGTAACCTGAACGCGCTGCCGAAAGTGGTCATTATTTATGGCTACCAGGATGACCCTGAATATATGTATGACGCGGCGATCGCTCACCATGCTGACGGGATTATTTACGCAGGTACCGGCGCGGGGTCGGTCTCCGTACGCAGTGCGGCAGGAATTGAAAAAGCGGAAAAAGCCGGCATCGTGGTGGTTCGCGCCTCGCGTACCGGCAGCGGCGTGGTGCCGGTAGATGGCGGCCAGCCGGGGCTGGTCGCCGATTCTCTCAATCCGGCAAAAGCGCGTATTTTGCTGATGACCGCGCTGACGCAAACGAAAAATCCGCAGGTGATTCAGCAATATTTCCACACTTACTGATTAACGTCGGGTAGGGCGCAGTACGCCTTACCCGAGTTATTTCACCACGCACATCGGGCGCCGGGACACCGGCTCCGGGTAAATCTCCGCTTCCAGGTGAAAAATCTCCCGCAGCATCTCCGGCGTCAGTACCGTTTCCGCCAGGCCCTGAGCCTGCACCTGACCCCCTTCAAGCACCACCAGATGGTCGCAGTAGCGGCTGGCCTGATTCAGATCGTGCAGTACGGTGACCACGGTTTTGCCCATCGTCTGTAGCTCGCGCATCAGCTTCATCAGCTCCACCTGATGATTAATATCCAGCCAGGTTGTTGGTTCATCAAGTAGCACCAGCGGGTTATCCTGTGCCAGCAGCGGCCATCCCCAGATAAAAAAAGCGTGCCGGAACGGTTTCATGGCGTGATATCTACCGCCCGGTGATGGACGATTTTAACCATGTCGCTGGCAATACGCTCGGCGGCGTAGATTCCGGCATGGCGACTGCTATCGGCGACGATCGGATCGGGATGCAGCGCGCGGATGGCCTCGAGCGAGGGCTGGGCACGGGTGCCCACCGACTGCCAGGGCTTCAGACGTGCGCGTACGTCCGCCAGAATACGCGACGGATCGTTGTCATCGGCCATGCCTGTTGGGCTAACGTCGACCGCCGCCAGCGCGTCAACAAAGGAGAGTTCAAGCACCACGATGCGCTGCGGCGTTTTATCAAGCGTAAAGCGACCGCGCTCATCTTGTACGGTGGCGGCAAACAGCGGGCTAAAATGCACTGACGAACAAGGCTAAACATGATTTTCCTCCAGCTTGCCGGACAGGGCGCGAATAGCGCTGTCCGGCAACGCTCGATCAATCAGAACTTCATTGATCCTTGCAGGTACAGCGTGCGCGGCTGACCGACGTAAAGCCCTTTGTTGTTATCGTCGTATGAGCGGGTGTAATACGCATGGTCGAAGATGTTTTTCACCCCCAGCGCGAGGTTGAGATTGGCCATTTGTGGACCAAAGTCATAGGCCACGCGGGCGCCCCACAGCATATAGCCGGGAATACGACCGGTGCTGCCATCGGCGCTTTCGGCAACGGTATTGGCGTTATCGGCAAACTGGCTGGACTGGAAGTCGCCGTTAAGGTTAAACGTCCAGCTGCCGGGGCTGTAATCGACGCCAAGGGTGCCTTTGTGCTTCGGCGAGAAAGGAACCTGGTTACCGTAGGTGTCGCCTTTCTCGCGGATTTCAGCATTAACGTACGCATAGCTGGCGTAGACCGAGAGATTATCAAGCGCGGGTGAGAGTTCGCCGAGGGCGTAACGGGTTTGCGCTTCCAGGCCGCTATGACGCGTTTTACCGCGGGCGGTAACCGTGTCATTGGTCTGGTTGGAATCGTACTGATTGTTGAAGTTAATCAGGAACAGCCCCATTTCGGCGGTCAGCGCGCCGTCGTCGTAGCGGGTGCCGACTTCCCAGGTACGCGCTTTTTCTGGTTCCACATTGCCGCTTTGTACAGCTTTGCCAATCTGGCTGTACTGTACGGTGCCGAATGAACCTTCTGTGTTGGCATAAAGATTCCAGCTGTCGGTGAGGTGATAAAGAACATTCAGCGCCGGGAGCGGAGCGTTATAGCTGACCCGTTCGCGGGTGCCCAGCAGATTATTGTCCTGATAAGACTCCATGTGCTCAAAGCGCATTCCTGGCGTAATCGTCCAGTTGCCAATATCCACGCGATCGTCGATATACCAGGCGTGGGCTTCGGTACCGGAACGGGTATCGCGATCGTAGGGGCTGGCGGTGCTGGGCAGCTCGCCGCTGGTGGTTGCGGTGTAGTAACGCATCTCGTGGGTCGATTCGTTGACGTAGCGATAGCCGACGCCGACCTCGTGGGCGGATGGGCCGATCATAAAGCTTTGGCTGTAGCGCGGTTCGATGCCGCGGACCCAATATTCGCGCGGGGAGAGGGTAATGCGCTTACCCTGTTCCAGGTAGCCGCTGCGCAGGGTATGGGTATAGAACCCCTGAATATTAAATTTATGCTGCGCATCCGGCTGGTACTGGTAGCCGAGGCTGGCGAGCTGGCGGCGCCCCCAAAAACGGTCATAAGGACGCGTGGACTGCCAGCGGTCGGCGTTGTAGTCGGCGCGGGAGAGGCCGCCGGGCATATCGGCTTCTCCGTCATAGTATTGCAGCAGGCTGTTAAAGGTATGGACTTCGTTAGGCGCGTATTTGCTTTTCAGCATCACATCATCAATCCGCGTGGCGCTGTGTTCGCGCCAGTCGCTGCCCCGGGTGCCTGAGTAAAGCAGGGCGGAGCCGAAACCGTTGTCCGCCGTGCCGCCGATCGCGAGGTTATGCGTCTCTTTCGGGTTGTTTTGTGAAGAGGTGGGGCTGAGCTGCCCTTCCATGCCGCCCTGAATGCCAAAATCCTCGGGGATTGCGCGGGTGACGAAGTTCACCACGCCGCCGACGCTCTGCGGCCCGTAGCGCACCGCGCCGCCGCCGCGCACGACATCGATGGCGTCCATATTGCCGACCGAGACCGGCGCCAGCGAAAGCTGCGGCTGGCCGTAGGGGGCAAAGGGAACCGGGATACCGTCCATCAGCACCGTGGAACGGCTGGCAAGCCGCGGGTTGAGGCCACGAATACCGAAGTTCATTGCCAGATCGTGACTGCCGGTACCGGTATTTTCCGGCGCGTTGACGCCGGGGATCCGGTTCAGCACTTCGCGTATCGTGGCGGCTCCGGTTTTGGCGAAATCCTCCCGACGGATAACGTCGCGGGCGCCGGCGTGTTCAAAGACATCATTCTCGCGCGCGTCGCCAAGCCAGTCCCCGACGACGGTGAGGGTGGAGTCTGAACTGTCAGGAGCGGGCTCCAGGGTCCAGGCATTCTTGCCCAGCGGCTTTAGCCGTAATCCGCTGCCGTTCAGCAGCCTGCGTAACCCCTCTTCGGTTTCGAAGCTGCCGTGCAGGCCCGGGCTATGCTTGCCGCGCGTCAGGCTGGCGTCGGCGGAAAGCGTGATACCGCTGCGGGCGGCATATTGGTTCAGGGCGTTGTCTAATCCCCCGGCGGCGATGTCATACTGCGCGGCGGCGTATATCGGCGCGGCAGCCAGCCCTGCTAGCGGCAGCAGCGTTAAACGGATTGCTATTACCAGAGGCATCGGTGTGCGTAAAACGCGTAAAGGCGTCATCTCTTCTCCACGAACGTTTATGGTTATATTCATCTAATAAGTCGAACGAGCCGGGAAAAGGGACAATAGATAATGAGAATTTTTTCGATTTTTCTTCTCAGGCTGGAACGAGCGTCACCCAGTAGCGAGTGACAAACCGTAATGAAATCGGCAGCGTTTGCGCAATAACCTTCAGAATGGCGTCAGGATCCTCCAGCGGAAAGGTGCCGCTCAGGCGTAATTCGGCCACCGCGGGATCGCAGCGCAACACCCCGGAGCGATAGCGGGCGAGGGTTTCGACCACCTCGCTTAGCGGGGCGTCGCGGAAGGTCAGCACGCCTCTGATCCAGCTATCCTCGCCGTCGTTGAACTTAACCAGGGCGAAGAAGCGATTGCGGGTAAACCACAGGCTTTCCCCGGCGTTGACGATTTGGACGCTGCCGGATGGTAAAACCACCTCCACGGCATGCTGCTGTACCGCCAGCCGGGTGCCGCCGGCAAACTGACGGACGGTGAATTCGGTACCGAGCGCAGTGAGCGTGCCTTCCCGCGTTTGCACGCGGAAAGGACGCTGCAGGCTGTCGTGAGCGGTCCTGATGGCGATTTCGCCGTAGCGTAAATGAACCATGCGCTGTCGTCTGTCAAAACGGACGTCGGCGGCACTTTCGCTATTCAGCGTTAGGAGCGAACCGTCGGCAAGCTGCTGCTGGCGAGGTATTTCTTTCGCCGTTCGGTAGTCGGCGCCCAGGCCCTCCGCCAGTTCGGAATCCCAGAGCCGCCAGCTGCCTCCGATGACCAGCAAAAGCATCAGACCCTTCAGTACGTGGCGACGCGCCAGTCGGCTATCGTTAAGGGCACGGCTGGCCAGGCCGCCCGGCAGTTGCCCCATCTGCTGTCGCAGGTTTTCTACCTGCTGCCAGGCCCACTGATTTTCTTTGTTTTGCTCATACCACTGCTGCCAGCGGGCCTCCTGCTGCGGACTCACGCATCCATCGCTGAGCACCGCGTACCAGTGCGAGGCGGAGCGCAGCGCCTGACGACGAGATTCGCTCAGCGTCGGTTTCACAGGCCATTCTCCAGTCGAAACAGTAGACAGTGCTCGGTGGCTTTCGCGATATATTTCTTAACCGAGCTTACGGAAACCGCCAGGCGGCTGGCGATTTCGGCATAGGTCAGCCCTTCAAGCTGCGAGAGCAAAAACGCTTCCCGGACTTTTGCGTTAAGCCCGTCCAACATGGCATCAATCTGCTGTAACAGTTCGAGCTGGCTCTGCCGTAGCTCCGGTGAGGGAGAGAGCTCTGGGGGAAGCTGCGAAAGCATGTCTAACCATGCACGCTCCAGGGCGTTACGGCGGAACAGGTCGATCATCACCCGTTTAGCAATCGTGCAGAGAAAGGATTTTGGATCGCGAATCGTCAGCAGCGACTCGTTGGCCATAATTCGGACAAAGGTATCCTGCGCTACGTCGTCGGCGTCATAAGCGGATTGCAGCTTACAGGTAAGCCATTTTTTCAGCCAACCATGATGATCGCTATAGAGCGAGGCAAGCGTTAGCGGAGAGGCGATGGCGGAAGAAGAGGGCATAGCCAGGTTCAGGAGAGTTGATCAATACGGCACATGCTAATATGAGAATGGTTATCATTTCAATAAGTCGCGCCAGCAATACGGGCCATACAGAACTTTAGTAACGATAAGTAATTGTTAAACATTGAATATATTTTATTCCTCATTGCACCTTTTCTTTAACCTCGTCCTTAATGCAAATAAAATTCATTATCATTATTCCCTCTCTCACTTTAATGTTGTATTTATAATGCGTCTTATGAGGTAAGGAGAGTCAGATGAACGCTAGCGAAAAAGCCGGACATACTTTTTTGGCAAGTTTGGGGAAAACCCGCTTACGTCCCGGCGGCATTGAGGCCACTGAGTGGCTATTTAAGCAGGCAGGGTTTAGCGCCGACAATAAAGTCCTGGAGGTGGCCTGTAATATGGGGACAACCTCTATTGAGCTGGCGCAGCGTTTTCACTGTACCGTTTACGCCATCGATATGGATAAAGGCGCGCTGGCGAAAGCCCGGCAAAATATCGTTCGCGAAGGTGTGGATCATCGGGTGATAGTGATGGAGGCGAATGCGGGTCGGCTGCCATTTGCCGACGAGACGTTTGATGTGGTGATAAATGAAGCGATGCTCACCATGTATGCGGATAAAGCCAAAGAAAAACTGGTAGCAGAATATTTTCGCGTTCTCAAGCCCGGTGGCCGTTTGCTGACGCACGATATCATGTATACGCATGATACGCTGGGAGAGGACGCCCGGCGGCAGCTGCAGGGGGTCGTGAAATCCAACGTCAGCCCGCTGAGCGCTGCCGCCTGGCGGACCCTTTTCCAACGGAGCGGCTTTGATGCCGTAAGCATTCATCATGGACCGATGTCGCTGATGTCGCCGCGAGGGTTAATGAAAGATGAAGGTTTTATACAGGCGCTAAAAATTGTCTGCAATGGCTTGCTAAAGCGCGAGAATCGTCCGAGATTTTTATCAATGCTGCGCTTTTTTCAATGTCATAAAAAGCATTTAAACTTTATTGCCTGCTGCTCGGTTAAAGCAATTCAGGTAAAAAGTCCGAAATAAGGGTGACGAAATGGGTAATTGTCGATAATTATTAATTATTGTCAGGAAAGTAAAATAAGGTGATTCTTATTTCAACTTTGGCTTCGGGAAGCTTTCTTATATTCTTCTGTTAAATCAAAAAGCGTTAAGAGAGATGAATGGGTAGCGCAAGCGCTGACGTGGTTAAAGGGATAACGGAAAACCAAAATTATCCCGGTACCATTGCTGCGCAGCCCTGTCCTGACGCGGCCTCCGCCGTTGCCTGCAGGGAGCGCAGCGTTCTCCTGCTTTGAGAACAGCTTGCCTTATGATGAATGATTAGCGTGTTAATCATTCTTGTGGTGGATATTTGTAATGATTTATTCATTTTTTGTTTTACATTTTGTTACAGGTGTGCGGGTAATGTGTTTTTTTCTGTTGGCGTAGTTTTTTACTTGCCGCAGTGAATTTAACAGGATTATTATTGTCTGAACTGCTACACGTACCGCCTAATGACAGATGAAGGGACTCGTTTTTTCCTTAAGCGTTACCTCATGTTCTAATGTTTACAGGAAAAAACATGTCTTACGCTTTTAATAAAAGTCTTCTTCACCCTCGTAATTGGGGTACCTGGTTTGGCCTGGGCGTACTCTGGCTGATTGTCCAGCTTCCTTATCCCGTTTTGCATCTTATCGGCACCAGCGCGGGACGCGCCTCCCGGCGCTTCCTTAAACGTCGTGAGCATATCGCCAGACGTAATCTCGAACTCTGCTTCCCCACAATGTCGCCAGCGGCGCGCGAAAAGCTGATCGAGCAAAATTTCATGTCTCTGGGAATGGGGCTGATTGAAACCGGTATGGCGTGGTTCTGGAGCGATGAGCGAGTGAAAAAATGGTTTGACGTCGAGGGGATGGTCAACCTCAACAATGCGCTGAGCGAAGGGAAAGGCGTGATGGTTGTCGGCGTCCACTTTATGTCTCTTGAACTGGGTGGTCGCACGATGGGGTTGTGTCGCCCCATGATGGCAACCTACCGTCCGCATAACAGTCCGTTGATGGAGTGGGTGCAGACGCGCGGTCGCCTGCGCTCGAACAAGGCGATGATCGACCGCCGAAATTTATCCGGACTGGTGCATGCGTTAAAGTCGGGCGAAGCGGTGTGGTTCGCGCCGGATCAGGACTACGGCCCGAAGGGGAGCGTATTTGCCCCGTTCTTCTCGGTCCAGCAAGCGGCGACGACCAACGGCACCTACGTGCTTTCTCGTTTGTCGGGCGCAAAAATGCTGACGATCAGCATGGTGCGTAAAGCGGACCGCAAAGGTTATAGCCTGCATATCAGCGATGTGATGCGCGACTATCCTGGAGAAGATAAACAGGATGCGGCGAGCTATATCAACAAGATTATCGAGAAAGAGATCCTGCGCGCCCCTGAGCAATATCTGTGGGTTCATCGCCGTTTTAAAACCCGTCCGCTGGGCGAAACTTCGCTCTATTAAGCCCTCCGCACTCTCGGCGCTTTCAAAATGCTCCCGGTTGCGTTAACGTGCGCGGGATCATATTTTCGTTGTAAGCGAAGGAGTGCGTTGTGTTCGCTGAGTTTGGTGTACTGAATTACCTGACCTATCTGGTTGGGGCTATCTTTATCATTCTGGTGCCCGGTCCCAATACCTTTTTTGTCCTCAAGACGGGCGTCGCTCACGGCGTGAAAAAAGGCTATCTGGCGGCAGCGGGCGTGTTTATCGGTGATGCCATTCTGATGTTTCTGGCGTTTGCCGGGGTCGCGACCCTCATCAAGACCACGCCGGTATTATTCAATATCGTCCGCTACCTGGGGGCGATTTATCTACTGTGGATGGGCGGGAAGATGCTCTACGCGGTGTTGACGCAGCGCGATGGGCATTCGTCTTCTGATTCCGAGCCGGGGAGCGCGATTCTTAAGCGTTCGCTGACCCTCAGCCTGACGAATCCGAAAGCGATTCTTTTTTATGTCTCATTCTTCGTGCAGTTTATTGACGTCAATGCCAAAACTCCCGGGCTGGCGTTCTTTATTCTGGCGCTGACCCTGGAGATAATTAGCTTTATTTACATGAGCTTCCTTATCGTCTCCGGCTCTTTCGTCACGCGCTACGTAAAAACGAAAAAGAAACTGGCGAAAATCGGTAATAGCCTGATTGGCCTCGTGTTTGTCGGTTTTGCCGCTCGGCTGGCAACGCTACAGTCGTAATCGTTGGGGCCGGTATATGCCACCGGCCCGCCGCTGGCTCTCTGTGCTTTGTAACAAATTCCCTTCAATTTTGATTGCATTGGTGTTACATATACAGCCGATTATCGCTCAGAAAAAAGGGAACCCGGATGATTCTGCAGAAACTCACCAGCAATAAAAACAGCAAGAAGTTCTTTATGTCGATAGCGGCGATATTTGCCATCGCGCTTTTCGTGGTAGGGCGTGCAACCTTTGGCGGCGTGGTGAGCGAGTACAATATGCCGTACTCAGAGTGGACGACTTCAATGTTTTTCCTGCAAGGGGCGATGGTGACGGTTTATAGCATCGTGTTTACTCTGCTGTTCTCCATTCCGCTGGGATTCCTTTTTTTGGGCTCCGACCGCCGGGACTAATCGTATGCGACAAGGCGAACCGAAGTTCGCCTTGTGATGTTTTGCGCTTTATCGCCAGCCTCTGTCGTCGTGATGATGATGACGGTGCCCGTGGTGATAGCCTCTGTCGACGATACATCCCGATAATAGCGTGCAAAGCGCGAGCACTAACGGCAACACGATCGATTTTTTCATTTCTCACTTCTCCAGTTAAATCTGTCCGCGAACGGCGACAAGCGCAAACGGCTGATGAAGTGAGTCTATTCTTTTAAGTTATTGAGTAGATAAGAAAATTCCGCAATGTTTGCCAGTCTGAAGGGCGAATATTCCTGGTTTTACCACCAGCCCAGCTGCGTACCCGCCACGGCCACAATTGCGACAATAAGCATAATAATGGTGCTTTTCTTCATTACGCCCCGCCCGGTGCCGCATAGCCGCCGACAAAAAACCAGCCCAGAAAAACAACGGCGACGATAAAAATAGCCACCGGAAATAGAATACCCAGTCTCATTATTGAGCCCCTGTAGGTGCGAATCGTGCTTAATATGATACGGGATTTCACCGTATATTAGTCAATATGAAAAAATGTTCCCTGGCGACGTGACTTTTTATCCTGATACATCGCGTCGTCGGCGCTTCGTAGCGCTTGCTCAACGTCCATTGCCTGTGGGTCGGCTTCAATCACGCCAAAGCTGGCGCCGGGATAGTTAATTCGGTACGCGCCAAGGAAATAGATCCCCGTTAGCTCTTTACGTAAAGCGGCAATATACTCCTGTTGTTCCTCCGCTTCGGAACATAGGCCAACCAGCAAAAATTCATCGCCGCCCAGGCGGCCAACAATATCGCCGCAGCGGACGCGGGCCAACAGACGTTCTCCAACCTGAATGAGAAAGCTGTCACCGCAGGGGTGACCGAATCGGTCGTTGATTGCCTTGAAATCATCGAGATCGATAAAAATGAGCAGTACGCTGCGCTGGCGTTCTCTGGCCTGCGCAAACTGTGCGGCAAGATGCTTGAACAACGAGCGGCGATTCGGCAAACCGGTGAGTTCATCGGTGTACGAGTGCATCTCCAGCGCGACGTTTGCAGCCCGAAGCTGCTGCACCAGGGTCTCTTTCTCAACATAGTGCGAAATGAGGTTGGCAAACAGATTCATCACCTGCTCACCCTCAATGTTATAGGGTTGTCTTTCCCGGCTGGTGGCGCAGAGCGTGCCGAATAATGAGCCATCGGTCAGGCGCACGGGGATGCTGAAAAAGGTTGCGATACCCAAATCCTGGGCGGCGATACACGAACGCCAGCGCTCGGCGACATCGTTGCTGAATATGCAGCGGTCGTCCAGCGCACGTTTACACAGGGAGTCATTCCAGGGAACGGAGAAACCTTCAGGGATCTGCATTTCGCTGCTATTGTGCGCGTACATAATCTGCTGGCGCTGCGCCTCGAAGTCGATACGAGTCAGGTAGGTAGATTCCATTCGGGTAACAAGCTCCAGCATCTCAAGCAGCTGTCGCACCAATGTTTCCAGGGTGTGTTCATTGGCGAGCGTTTGCGAAACGCGAGCGAGGAGAAAATCGGACATGAGGAATACGGCTCCCGAACGCTAATCGTAACTACCGGCAAGCTATGCGAAACGACAATTAGCGCAGAATTAACAGAGATACACAAAATTTAACACATCTGTCGGGAGAATACCTGCATCGAGGGTGGGAAAAAAGCCCCGTCGGGGGCGACGGGGAAAAACTCATTGATTATGGAATGATCTGTTCTCTGGTCAGTTCGAGAACAGGGCTACTCTACGATGCAAAAGTGCAGCTAAAATGGAGAAAAGGTGGAGATTCAGGGCGAAAGTCCGTTTTGATCAATTAAGGAGTAGAAATGAAGTGGATGATAGCTATGTTGCCTCTGGCGATGGCCGGATGTGCGCAGACTCAGCCGACGCAGCCTGCGCATCCGGTGGGGATGGCTAACCCGGCTTCGGTTTACTGTCAGCAGCTCGGCGGCACGCAGGTTCCCATCCAAAGCCCGCAGGGCGTACGCACTGAATGTAAGCTGCCCAGCGGGGAAACGTTAGATGAATGGGCGCTCTGGCGGCGCGATCACCCGAATAAGCCGTAGCGTTTATTGTAGCGATTTTAGCCAGTCAGCCAGCACCTGCGCATGGTTTTGCCGGGTGTTTTTCGCCGCATAGAGTAACGTCAGCGGCTGTTGACTGGCCAGGGCAGCCAGGCGTTTGCCTTCCTCCCGTTGAGCCTCAAGCTCCTGGCGATAGAGTTGGCTAAAGTGGGCGAAATCGATGGTCTCGCTGTGAAAAGCCTTGCGTAAATCTGCTGATGGCGTCAGCGTTTTACACCACTCATTGTAGTTCAGCGCTTCTTTTTTTATCCCGCGCGGCCACAGACGGTCTACCAGTATCCGGTAGCCGTCGCTCGTTTCCTGCGGGTCATAAACGCGTTTACACTGAATCATCATTGCCCTCCCTTTGTTCCATCCACGCCAGCAGCTGCGGGAGCTGCTGCTCAGAAAATACCTTAATGCCGTGCTCACGAAGCAGAGCGGCTGCAACACCAGCACCGGGTTTGCGCTGGCCTTTAAAGGTACCATCATAGATAAACTGGCTGCCGCAGGTGGGGCTACCATCGGTAAGCAGAGCCGCAGCGCACCCTTCTTCTTGCGCCGCTTTTAGCGCCAGCCAGGCGGCCAACTGGTAATGAGCAGTGACATCCTTGCCGTCGCTTTCAACAATTTGCCCGCGATTTTGCATCACCTCTGCGCCCTGGACATTGAGGATCTCAGCCGGTAGTCGCGGTACAGGCAATCCGGCCGCCAGCTCCGGGCAGTGGGTGACCAGCCGTCCCTCACGCTGCCAGCGAGTCAATGCGTCAGTCAAGCGGGCCTTGTGGCTGCCGTTATAGCGAACCTGAAAGCCCATCAGGCAGGCGCTAACCAGAATTTTGCTCTTCATCGTGTATCCATAGCCATTCTTCTGTCCTATACCATACCGCCAGTCGGCGCAAAATGCCCGTCTTCAGGCGCAGAGAAAATAAGGATTGTTTTCTGCATGTGAGATCGCTAATCTGAGGTTCCTTGTGTTGCCTGATAATCGCTCTGACATAAGGATCCTGCTATGAACTCCCCCCTGCGTATTGCCCTGGTTGGTGATTACAACCCCGATGTTGTCGCCCACAAAGCGATTCCCCTGGCAATAGATGATGCTGCAGCCGTCCTCGAGCTTTCGTTGCGCTATGACTGGCTGGCAACCAGTGAGATAAAATCTACTGAGGATCTTGCTGACTACGATGCTATTTGGGTGGTACCCGCCAGCCCCTATAAAAACGCCGCGGGCGCATTTATCGCCATTCGCCACGCCCGTGAAAACAGCATACCGTTCCTCGGTACCTGCGGTGGGTTTCAGCACGCCATTATTGAGTATGCGCGCAACGTTATGGGCTGGCAGGATGCCGCACATGCGGAAACCGATACCGAAGGCCGGATGGTCATCGCGCCGCTAAGCTGCTCGCTGGTTGAAAAGACGGATAATATTGAGCTGCGCGCCAATACGCTTATCGCGCGCGCTTACGGTCGCGATAGCATTCAGGAGGGATACCACTGTAATTATGGGATTGCCGACGATTTTGCTCGCGAACTGGAGCAGGGCGATCTGCGGGTGACCGGCTGGGACGATGACGGCGAGATTCGTGCGGTCGAGCTGGTTACGCATCCATTCTTTGTCGCCACGCTGTTCCAGCACGAGCGCAATGCGCTGGAGGGGCGGCCCGCGCCGCTGGTTCACGCGTTTTTACACGCCGCGAGCTGTTAAATAAACGCCCGGCAGCGTTTGCCGGGCGAGAGTGCCGCTAGCCGTGAATTTCCCGATCGCGGCCAGCCAGCGCGCCGAAGACCGCCATCACGACAGAAATTAGCGCCACGGCGATCAGCGGAATATGCCAGTCGCCCGAGGCGTCATGAATTTTACCCATCACCGGCGGCCCGCAGGCGGCCAGCAGATAGCCCACCGCCTGCGCCATTCCCGACAGCGCAGCGGCCTGATGGGCTGAGCTGGCGCGCAGTCCGATAAAGGTCAGCCCCAGAATCATGGTCGCGCCGGAGCCAAAGCCGAAGATAAGCGTCCACATTACCGCCTGGCCCGGGAGAAACCATAATCCGAGCGCGCTGACCGCGCACATCATGGCAACCAGCACCGCAATACCGCGCTGATCTTTTAACCGATGAAGGATTAAGGGAATCGCCAGTCCCGGCGCGGCGGTCGCCAGCTGCAGCAACCCGTGCAGGGAACCCGCCTGCGCTTCGCTGTAGCCAATACTTTGCAAAATGGCCGGCAGCCAGCCGATGATAACGTAATAGACCAGCGAGTTAATGCCAAGAAACAGCGTCACCTGCCAGGCTAACGCCGAACGCCAGATACCGCGGTTATGGATGGCTCCCGAACCGGTCAGCGGCGCGGTAGCCTGCCTGCGCGACTGCGGCAGCCAGACAAACAGCGCCAGCAGTGGAAAAACCATCAGCGTCAATAGCGCGCCGCGCCAGCCAAGTCCGGCAAGCGCCAGCGGTACCACCATGGCCGAGCCCAATGCCGCCGCGCCACCCATGGTGAGAGAGTAAGCGCCGGTCATTTTGGCGACGTGCTGCGAAAAGTCGCGTTTGATTAACCCCGGCAGCAGTACGTTCCCCAGCGCGATACCGCAGCCGATCACCGCGGTGCCGATAAACAGTAGCGAGACGAAGGGCAGGGAGCGCAGACCAATTCCGAGGCAAATCAGTATCATCGCCAGCAGCAGGCTGCGTTCAATGCCGAAGCGGCGAGCGACTCCCGCAGCCAGCGGTGACACCAGGCCGAAGGCCAGCAGCGGCAGCGTCGTTAACAGCCCGGTTTGTGCGGTAGTGAGGCCATATTCGCTGCGAATGGCGTCGAGCAGCGGCGCGGCGCCGGTAAATGCCACGCGTAAGGTCGTGGCGATAAGCAGAATACCGGCAATCAACAAAAGAGGACGGCGGCCGGCAGAAGGTAAAACAGAATTCATGGCGATCTCAAACAAGAATACGAGGCGTTCACAATAGCTTGTTTGTGGGATGTTTAAATCAAGCTAAAATGACAGATTATCGCTAAAATCGGACAATTTTATGATCGGACTCGGCCTGGACGGCTACGACCCGGACAGCGGCCACGAGGCGGCGCTGGCTTTTCGTATTCAGGTTGTCGCGGATGAACAGTACATTCCGCGCCATCAGCATCGTAAAGGGCAACTCATACTTGCCCTTCACGGGGCGCTAACCTGTGAAGTCGAGAACGCCATGTGGATGGTGCCGCCGCAGTACGCGGTGTGGGTGCCCGGGCAGGTACCGCACAGTAATCGCGCGACGCCGGAGGCGCAAATCTGCTTCTTATTTATCGAACCCGATGCGGCGCCGATGCCGGATTTCTGCTGTACGTTAAAGATTTCGCCGCTGGTGCGCGAGCTGATCCTCGCGATGGCCCAGCGCGGCAGGGCCTGGCTCGGTAAACCGGAGATGGACCGGCTGGTGCAGGTGCTGTTTGATGAGCTACCGCAGCAGCCGCAGGAGCATCTGCAGCTACCGGTCTCCGGACATGCCAAAATTCGTCAAATGGCGGAAATGATGGCCGTCGACCCGGCCCGCTGGCAAACCCTGGCGCAGTGGGCGGCGGAGTTTGCCATGAGTGAACGCAATCTGGCGCGGCTGGTGGTGCGCGAGACGGGGCTGAGCTTTCGGCGCTGGCGGCATCAGCTGCAGCTTATTCTCTCCCTGCAGATGCTGATTCGCGGGCAAACGGTACAGCAGACGGCGCAGAGCCTGGGCTACGACTCCACCACCGCTTTTATTACTATGTTTAAAAAGGGCCTTGGGCAGACGCCGGGACGCTATCTTGCCAGCCTGGCTACGACTTCCCGATAAACAGCGAAATTATCCCGGCGGCGATCAACGGGCCGACCGGTACGCCGCGGAAGAGGGCGACGCCGAGCACGGTGCCGACCAGCAGCCCGGCAACCAGCTGCGGCTGCGAGCCCATCAGCGCCACGCCGCGCCCGCCAAGCCAGGAAACAAAAACGCCTACCGCGATGGCCAGCAGCGATTTCCAGTTAACGAAGGAATGCAGCAGCGTTGAAGGCGGGAGCGTACCGCTGGCGATTGGCGCCATCACGCCAATGGTGAGAATAATTATACCGATGGTCAGCCCCTGCTTTTCTATCCACGGAAAGAAAGCGTTAAGCGGGGTGACGCGAACGATAATTAACACCAGGATAGAAATAGCCACGGTTGTGTTATGGCTAACAAAGCCGAGCGCCGCCAGGCCCAGCAGTATTAACAGGGTGGTGTCGAGCATGTGCAGAGGTCCTTGCCAGAAAACAAAAAAGAGAAGCCCGTTTACTCTACGCATAATTGCGTGACTAAACAGGCTTTTTTTATCTCAGAATGATGTTTTCAGGCATCTGCCCGATGGCAATCTTCCCGCCGCGAAGCTCGCAAAAAAGCGGAAACGGCCTGGAGACGGCGGGAGCAGACTCAGGGCTGGCGATGAAAAGCCGCCAATTCCGGCCGAGCAATGCGCAGATAGTCGGCGGTATCCAGGATGATCGATTTATCAAGCTGCCCGGCGTTAAAGGCAATTTCCGGGAAACGCTCGAACAGGACCGGATCGGCAACCAGCCGCAACGCCGGGTGGAAACTAAAGGGGGGAATCGCGCCAAACACGCAGGCGGTCAGGGAGTCCACTTCCGCCGGGCTGGCGAGGGAGGCTTTACTGCCGCCGATATACTCGGCCAGACGGGCTAAGTCCGCCTGCAGGTCGGCGGCAAGAATCGCCAGAACGTGCTGATTTACGTTATGACCTTTAATTTTGCATACCAGCGCTTTGGCTCCCTGACCCAGCGCGGTACCGCGGATCTTCGACACCGCTTCACATTTCCCGACGGCTTCATGTTCCACAACCCGGTAGCGGGCATGGGAGCGGTTAAGCAGCGCGATCAGCTGCTGATGAATGTTGAGTCCTGCAGACGCGTTCATGCTGATGGTTCCTTAAAAATTTAAAGCTAAAGATTAATCCTCTCGCCCTGGATGGACGTGCTTTTTTTGTTTTTTATTTTCGTACAGCCGGGCATCGGCGATTTGCATGGTATCGGCCAGGCTATCTCCCGGCGCCATGCTACAGGCGCCCCATGAGAAGTTAACGCGCTTGTTGACGTCAATCGTTCGCAGATGCTGGCGGATACGCTCGGTAATATTTTTGGCGTCTTCTTCGGCGTAATCAATCAGTATCAGAAAGAACTCATCGCCACCCAACCGGATACCGTAATCGCTTTTGCGTATGGCGGCGGATATGGACTGAGCAAGCATCACAATTGCGCGGTCGCCTTCGTTATGCCCAAAGGTATCATTAATATATTTAAGCCGGTCGCAGTCCAGCGCCATAAACACAATATTCACTCCCTGTTCCGTCAGCTTTTGCATGCGCGATTCCAGCAGCGAGGAGAGAATTTTACGGTTGTAAAGACCGGTTAATGAATCACTAATATTTTCTTTAAAAACATCGATATACAAACGAAAATGCATGCGAACAAGATGAAGCAGCACGCCGGTAGAAATCAGGTAAAACAGGAAGAGCTTCCAGGAGCTGAGCAGGAAATACATCACGTCCAGCGACAGCGAGATCTGCAGGTTTGTGGCTACCGCATGTTGATAATGGGCATAGCTAAAAAGATGCGTTTTGCTGCGGTGAACAATGATTTCTGAGGTTGAGTCCGAATCCGTTAATGTGATGTCGAGATAACGCCACACCAGCGGGCGGTCAGCGGTATACAGGAGCTCTTCGATGTCTTTACGGCTGACATCGACCATGACGACCCCTTTAAGCCCTTCGTGGTGATACACCGGGGACAAAAACGAGAGAATATTTTGCCCGGTCACCGCGTCCACGTAGATGCTGGACATCAACGTGCGGCCGCGCAGTAAGCTGTTAAGGTTAGTCTGGGTAATACCTAATTTGCCGTCGTGGAGAAAGTTCCAGTTGTCCAGTGCGCGGTTTTTAATCTCGACTTGAGTATGGAAATACACATATTTATTTTTAAAATCAATGAAGTAACGTAATTTGTTGTCGGATTTATAAGGACCGGTTTCCTGGCCATGGTGGGTTCTGTTATGGTCGATAATGGTATCAAAGGCCTGCAGCGCGGGCAGATCGTTAACCCACGCCAGGCAGGAAGACTGATTCGCACTGAGCGTGCCGCTAAGCAGGGGAAAGGTGTACTCCGTAATATTCAGACCGCTAACGCTGCCTTTTGTTTGTACGCTGTCGCATGCCTGTTGAGCAACTTCAGCAGAAGGTAGGGTATCTAACTTGCGGGCGATCTGGGAGATAACCAGCTGATTTTGATATTTATCGTAGAGAAAAGCGTACTCGCCTTTTTCGACAATATAGTGCATATATTCCGACATATCCCGATGGCTGACGACTAACTCATAGACCAGGAATGAAGAGGTCAGGACCACTACCCCAGCCGAAATCAAATGACGAAGTAATTTATTCTTTAATTTCATTACGTTAGTTCACCAGATCGTTAAGGTCAGTTTACCTGCGCACGGTCTATTCATGTCATGAAGGGGAAAAATCAGGATACGCTGTGATAAAACTTAAGCAGTTGTCACCGGTAGATTCTAGCAAAAGCGTGTGCATGTTTAGCCACATTACGTGTTGAATGGAGAAAGAGTTCACTTGTGTATGGCGATCCCGATAGCGATGTGAAAAATGAAACCAGAATTCATGCAAACTATAAGCAGGCTAATTGTAGGCTTTCACACCCCTTTTATCCACATTAACTTCACCTTTCCCTCATTTTGCATGCAATAAGATATGCTGCAATAACGAAACGTATTACTATTCGCCCTGCGCCAAAAACAGGATAATTTTATATAACAAGAGAACTTTTCTTATTTTCATTAGTCATTAGGATGACTAGCAGAGGTGTTGTTGATTGTGGTGACGAGGTTATGATGATGGAAAACGCAGCTGTGCAGGTAGCTCCCCGGAAGTTTAAAAAAATAAGAGAGCTCAACCGGCGCCGCAATTATTTTTTTAAGAAATTACGCAATATTCTGCGGGTTTATATCGCAAAAGCGTTATGGGATAGTCGCGCGCGTCGCGAAGCAGATTTAACGTCCGCCAAAACGGTACTGCTTATGCGCAATGAAGGCGCGATAGGCGACGTTGTCGTTGATTCTGCGCTGGTTAAATGCCTCCACAAGGCAGGTATGACCGTTGATTTTCTGTTAACGAAATCGAACAGCCAGGTCATGCGTGATAATCCATATATTCGCCATATTTATGAAGCTGAGAATGTCGACTCAGCGGCTTATCTGCGTAAGTTTACTCATAACGTTCCTCAGTCCGTTATTAATGAGCTTGCGAATAATAAGTATGATATTGTTATTGACCCCTCGCTGTTTGATATTCCGGTGCACCGGATGCTGCTGTTACGGCAGATAAAAGCGCGCTCGGTGCTGGGGTTTAATAAATGGCCTTCTATTAATCACTATACCCGCTCTTTTGATTTTGACTGTGCAAACTGGCACGTCAGCAAGACCTTTACGCTCATTGCCGATTATCTCCAGCTGGACAAAAAATATCTGCAGTCTTATGACTTGCATATTCCCGAGAATGTCGAGCACGAGGTGCGTGATTATCTGGCGTCTAAAAGTGGACGAAATGTGGTCATTAATATTTTTGCCGGCCATCCGGACCGCAGCATGTCGCAGGAGCAGCTGGCCACGCTTCTCACCCGACTGCGTGAAGAGTATCCCGCTATCAATATTATATTGCTCGACCACCGCAATGAAATTCGTCTTTCTCTGCCGGAGAAGGTCAGCGTGAATCCGTTTAAAACGCTGCACCACTGCATGGCGCTGATTGCGCAGGCCGATTTGGTTATCTCGCCGGATACCTCGGTGGTACATATGGCGGCTGCGTGGAAAAAACCGCTGGTCGCAGTGTATAAGGATGTGCGCATGAATAATCGGCTGTGGGCGCCGGGATATGATAGGGCCCGGCAGATCATCGTTAAGTGCGGTAAGGTTCACCAGCTGGAGAGCTTGCCCGACCTGATAATGGCGGAGATTGACCCTGGCACTCTACAGCAGACCCGGGCCGGATAAAGCGAAAAAAACAGCCAGCTGTGAAGGCTGGCTGTCCGGAAGAGATTAACCGTCCGCTTTTGAGGTTTGCTTGTGAAACAGTTCCCGGAACACCGGATAAATATCTTCCGGGTCGCGAATATGCTGCATGGCAAAGTTTTCAAAGGTCGACTGCAGGTGTTCATACTCCCGCCACAGCGTCTGGTGCGCACGGCGGGTTATCTCGATATAGCTATAGTAGCGGACCACGGGCAGGATTTTCTTCGCCAGCAGCTCGTGACACAGCGGTGAATCGTCCGCCCAGTTATCGCCGTCCGATGCCTGAGCGGCGTAGATATTCCACTGCGCCGGGTCATAGCGCTCTTTAACGACTTCATCCATCAGCTTCAGAGCGCTGGAGACAATGGTGCCGCCGGTCTCCTGCGAATAAAAGAATTCGTGTTCGTCGACCTCTTTTGCCTGCGTATGGTGGCGGATATAAACCACATCAACGTTTTTATAGGTCCGGCTGAGGAACAGATACAGCAGGATGTAAAAGCGTTTTGCCATATCCTTTGTCGCCTGATCCATCGAGCCGGAGACGTCCATCAGGCAAAACATCACCGCCTGACTTGAGGGTTCTGGCCGTTTTTCGTAGTTCTTGTAGCGCAGATCGAAAGTATCGATAAACGGCACGCGGTCGATTTTCGCCCGTAGCTCGGCAATCTCTTTGCGCAGCCGCTCCTCCTCCAGCAGCTGCGCCGGTTCGCTTTTGCTAATACTCTCCAGATCTTCTTCCAGAGCATGCAGCTCCCGGCGCTTACCGGCGGTCATCGCCGTGCGCCGCGCCAGCGAGTTTTGCAGCGAGCGAACGACGCTGATGTTGGCGGGAACCCCGTTAGCGGTGTAGCCTGCGCGATGGGTTTTGAATTCCGTCAGCTGCCGATGCTGATTTCTCTTCAGATTCGGCAGGGCAAGATCTTCGAATAACAGATCCAGATACTCATCTTTCGAGATCTGAAAAACAAACTCATCCTGGCCTTCGCCATCGGCGCTGGCTTGCCCCTGACCGCTTCCTCCACCGCCTCCGCCGCCCTGAGGGCGTTCAATACGGTCATTCTGCACGAAGTGATCGTTACCGGGATGAACGCGATTGCGCAGGCCGCCGCGCCCCTGATGAAACATCGGTTCGTTGATATCGTCCGTTGGGATGGAGACGGACTCTCCGCTCTGAATATCGGTCACCGAGCGCTTGTTTATGGCCTCGGAGATCGACTGCTTTATCTGCGCTTTGTAGCGGCGCAGAAAGCGCTGCCGGTTGACGGCGCTTTTATTTTTCCCGTTCAGGCGTCGGTCTATGAACCAGGTCATATGCCCTCCTGTACTGCATTTGCCAACTATGCCCCGGCCATTCAAGCGCCGGAATGTGCCTGGCGCTGAATGTCATTGGGTCTTCGCAGTTATTATTCGCCCGGCAGCAGTTGCCTGCCGGGCTGGTCTATCAGGATGATTTACGTACCCGCAGATACCATTCGCACAGCAGGCGAACCTGCTTGCGGGTATAGCCTTTCTCCATCATGCGGTCGACAAAGTCATCGTGTTTTTTCTGCTCATCGGTTGACGTTTTGGTGTTGAACGAGATCACCGGCAACAGCTCTTCGGTATTGGAGAACATTTTCTTCTCAATAACCGTGCGCAGTTTCTCGTAGCTGGTCCAGTTTGGATTGCGTCCGCTGTTGTGCGCTCTGGCGCGCAGCACGAAGTTGACAATCTCGTTGCGGAAGTCTTTCGGATTACTGATCCCGGCCGGCTTCTCGATTTTTTCCAGCTCCGCATTCAGCGACTCGCGATCAAACAGCTGGCCGGTATCCGGGTCGCGATACTCCTGATCCTGAATCCAGAAATCGGCGTAGGTCACATAACGGTCAAAAATGTTCTGCCCGTATTCCGAGTAGGACTCAAGGTAGGCGGTCTGGATCTCTTTCCCGATAAACTCGGCGTATTTCGGGATCAGATAACCTTTGAGGAACTCCAGGTAACGTTCGGACTGCTCCTGCGGGAACTGTTCACGCTCAATTTGCTGCTCCAGGACGTAGAACAGATGCACCGGGTTCGCGGCGACTTCGGCGTGATCAAAGTTAAATACCCGCGACAGAATTTTGAACGCGAAGCGGGTAGACAAGCCGTTCATCCCTTCATCAACGCCGGCATAATCGCGATACTCCTGATAGGATTTCGCTTTCGGGTCGGTATCTTTCAGGCTTTCACCGTCATAGACGCGCATTTTCGAGTAGATGCTCGAGTTTTCCGGCTCTTTCAGGCGCGACAGAATCGAGAAGCGCGACAGCGTTTCCAGGGTTCCCGGCGCGCAGGGCGCGTGAGTCAGTTCGCTATTATTGAGCAGTTTTTCATAGATGCGGATCTCTTCCGAGATGCGCAGGCAATAAGGCACCTTGACGATGTACACGCGGTCGAGGAAGGCCTCATTGTTCTTGTTATTGCGGAAGGTAACCCATTCCGATTCGTTGGAGTGGGCGAGGATAATCCCGTTAAACGGCAGGGCGGAGATCCCTTCAGTGCCGTTATAGTTTCCTTCCTGCGTCGCGGTCAGCAGCGGATGCAGCACCTTAATAGGCGCTTTAAACATCTCTACAAATTCCATCAGCCCCTGGTTGGCGCGGCACAGGGCGCCGGAATATCCGTAGGCATCCGGATCGTTCTGCGCATAGTGTTCCAGTTTACGGATATCCACTTTACCCACCAGCGCCGAGATATCCTGGTTATTCTCATCGCCGGGCTCGGTTTTGGCGATGGCAATCTGCGCCAGGATTGACGGCCACACTTTCACCACGCGGAACTTAGTAATGTCGCCGCCGAATTCCTGCAGACGCTTGGCCGCCCAGGGCGACATAATTGTTCCCAGATAGCGGTTTGGAATGCCGTACTCTTTTTCGAGGATTTGCGCATCCTCTTGCGGGTTAAACAGACATAGCGGATGGTCGTTGACCGGGCTACGCTCTCCGTTTGCGCTAAGCACATAGATAGGCACGCGCTGCATTAAGGACTTAAGGCGTTCGGCAAGCGATGATTTACCGCCGCCCACGGGGCCCAGCAGATACAGAATCTGTTTCTTCTCTTCAAGCCCCTGAGCGGCGTGCTTTAAGTAAGAAACAATTTGCTCGATGGCATCTTCCATACCGTAAAACTCTTCAAATGCCGGATAGCGCGCAACGACCCGGTTTGAAAAGAGACGGGATAGCCTGGGTTCCAGGGCCGTATCGACCATGACCGGCTCACCGATGGCCATCAGCAATCTTTCTGCTGCGTTAGCATAAGCACTGCGATCTTGCCGACAGATGGTAAGAAACTCCTGCAGTGTGAACTCTTCGTCCTTGGCAGCTTCATAGCGCTGGCGATAGTGATCGAATATATTCATGGCATGCCGTCCTTTCGTTTTTAGCACAGGTTGAGAGCCGTTCATATGAATAGTGGGAGCCCCCGGAAGAGGTAAGCTGCACAGCGCTCTCTGATTCTCCAGCAACCCTTATGCCAGGTTGGCGAAGTCTCGGGATAACGTGCCCCGCATTTACTTCTTCTAAATTAAAGCGTAGATGCATTTGGAAAACTTGCATGGCGTGGAAAATCAATTTCAATGACTTATCAACAACTCATCCGGAAAAGCAGCCTCTCATTTCCACTTCCGGTTTCATGCCGTCATGACGCTGTCATTCGGCTGTCAGCGAATGGTCATCTGAGGATGAGAATCTGGTGAATTCAGTGTAATGACTGGTAAAGAATTTGAGGCATGACGTATACAACGTTAAACTGCCTGCGCTAATAATTTGACAACAGGAATATGGATCGTGACTAAAATCAAACTTCTGGCACTTGGTGTGTTGATTGCGACTTCAGCATCCGCCGTACACGCTGAAGGGAAGTTCACTTTAGGGGCGGGTGTAGGCGTCGTTGAACATCCGTACAAGCAGTATGATGCTGATGTTTACCCGGTGCCGGTGATTAATTACGAGAGCGATAACTTCTGGTTTCGTGGTTTAGGCGGTGGTCTTTACCTGTGGAATGATACCAACGATAAGCTCTCCGTGACCGCCTACTGGTCGCCGATGTACTTTAAGCCAGGCGACAGCGATAGCGAGCAGATGCGCCGTCTGGATAAACGCAAATCCACGGTGATGGCAGGACTTGCGTACGAACACTATACGCAGTACGGTTTCCTGCGCACCGCGCTGTCAGGGGACACCCTGGATAACAGCAACGGTATCGTATGGGATCTGGCCTGGCTATATCGCTACACCAACGGCAACCTGACGCTTACGCCGGGTATTGGCGTTGAATGGAATAGCGATAATCAGAACGAGTACTACTATGGTGTTTCGAAGCATGAGTCGAATCGCAGTGGCATGCGCAGCTACGATCCGGACAGCAGCTGGAACCCGTACCTCGAGCTGTCGGCAAACTATCGTTTCCTCGGCGACTGGAGCGTATACGGCGTGGCCCGCTACACCCGCTTGTCTGACGAAATCACCGATAGTCCGATGGTGGACAAATCCTGGAGCGGTCTGATTTCAACCGGGATCACTTACTCCTTCTGATAGTGCTTTATTACAGAGCAATTTGTGCATCAAAACAGGGCGTAATGCCCTGTTTTGCATTACGGTGGTGCAATCAAACGACAGGAGGCAGTCATGGCACAAAGGACAATCAGTTTTGGTGAGCATCCAGCGGTTCCCGTCATAGGGCAGGGGACCTGGTACATGGGCGAAAACCCGGCGCTGCGCGTTCAGGAGTCTGCTGCACTACGCGCGGGCATCGATCTTGGGCTCACGGTGATCGATACGGCGGAAATGTATGCTGACGGCGGCGCCGAAGAGGTTGTCGGCGAAGCCATTCGCGGCCAGCGCGAGCGCGTGGTGCTGGTGTCTAAAGTGTATCCGTGGAACGCTGGCGGTCGCAAAATAGCCAGCGCCTGCGAAGCCAGCCTGCGCCGCCTGAAGACCGACTATCTCGATCTCTACCTGCTGCACTGGCGCGGCGACTACGCATTGCAGGAGACGGTGGCAGGTATGGAAGCGCTCATTGCGCAGGGCAAAATTCGTCGCTGGGGCGTATCGAATCTTGATCACGCTGATATGCAAGAACTCTGGCAGGTTGACGGCGGCGAGCAGTGCGCAACTGACCAGGTACTCTATCACCTGGCTTCTCGCGGTATTGAACATGATTTGTTGCCATGGTGCCAGCAGCAGCGGCTGCCGGTGATGGCCTACTGTCCGCTGGCCCAGGCCGGCCGTCTGCGCAATGGACTTTTAAATCATACCGTTGTGAAAAATATTGCGCAGGCCAGGGGCGTAACCGCCGCGCAGGTGCTTCTGGCATGGGTTATCAGCCATCAGGGGGTACTGGCGATCCCGAAAGCATCGAGTATCGAACATGTTGAGCAAAATGCTGCGGCGCTGGACATCGAGCTAACCGCTGAAGAGAGGGCGCTGCTGGAAAAAGCTTACCCGGCACCGGGAAGAAAAACACCGCTGGATATGGTCTGAATAGGGTATAAAGAAAAGCCCCGACTCTGCGGGGCTCCGGTCGCGAGCTGCCACCAGGCATGAATACGATCGCAATCAGTGCGTCAGGCCGGGCAAAGCGTCAGCCGCCGCCCGGCAGAAATACGCGCACTAGATTTTAACCCGTATGCGCTCCTTCAGTGCGTTAGCGTTTCACCACGCGAATGGTTTGCGCCAGGCGCGAAGGTTTCTCTTCGCTGGCCTTCTGCGATTCGGTTACGCAGCAAGTTTCTACGCAAACGAAGGTTTTGTAGCCATCATCGGGCATATCGCCCATGCTGACGGAAAGGGCCGGTCCCGGGTTCCAGCCAACCACGTTGCTGTTGTGATGATGGACGACATCGATGTTGCGGCTGAGCGCATCATCGTGAATGACGCTGCAGGTTTCTGCATTCAGATAGACGCGGTCGGTACGATCCGGGAAAGTTTCAGTGCCGTTGCTTAATACGCCTTCTTCGGCATTTTTCACTTTATCAATATAACGGTCGCCCAGACCGCTGACCTTCACTGCCGCAATGTCACCGACGTTGAAATAGGTGTGAAGGGCGGAAGTGGTTTCAAATTCGCCGTGCGCTTCCAGCTCAATTTCGCAGGTTTTACCCAGTTTGAAACGCGCTAACAGGGTGAACTCATGCGGCCAGTACTGGCGAGTGGCATCGCTGCTTTTTAGTTCAAAGGTCAGCACCACGCCGTTATCGTCTTCATCGTGGCCTTTCAGGGCCCACGGCAGATTGCGGGCAAAACCGTGCGACGGCAGACCCTGCTGAGCTGATGGGCCAAACCATGGCCAGCAAATCGGCACGCCGCCGCGCAGGGCAACGCCATTTTTGAATGGGGTATTGCCGCTGAGCCACAGGACCTCTTCTTCGCCTGCGGGCTTCCAGGAGAGCAGGTGAGCGCCCTGGAAAGCCACGGAAGCTTTAACCTGCGGATGATCAACCACGATCAGTTCCAGGTCATCAAGCTGGCGACGGGAAAGGACAGGGGTAAGCTGTTCGATAACCGGGAGGGCAAAAATTTTATTAATCATTACGCAATCCTTTTTACCCTAAATAATTCGAGTTGCAGGAAGGTGGCAAGTGAACGACAAATTCGTCAGGAACGAATTTGAACAACCGAAGATGGCCTTCGGTCAGGGATATGGATGTCCCTGATTCATCCCGATGAGCTTACCGTAGTAAGTGATTCGGGTGAGCGAGCGTAGCCAACACACCTGTAACTTGAAGTATGACGGGTATATTTTTAGACAAAAAAAAGAGCGACCGGAGTCGCTCTTACAGATTACGGTCTCATCTCAACTTATTTGGAGATGTGAGCAATCAGGTCCAGAACCTTGTTGGAGTAACCAGTTTCGTTATCGTACCAGGAAACCAGTTTCACAAAGTTGTCGTTCAGAGCGATACCCGCTTTAGCATCGAATACGGAAGTGCAAACTTCGCCGTTGAAATCGGTAGAGACAACGTCGTCTTCGGTGTAACCCAGAACGCCTTTCATTGCGCCTTCGGAAGCAGCTTTGATTGCTTTCTTAATTTCTTCATAAGAAGCAGCTTTTTCCAGACGAACGGTCAGGTCAACAACGGATACGTTCGGAGTCGGAACGCGGAACGCCATACCGGTCAGTTTGCCATTCAGTTCTGGCAGTACTTTACCTACAGCTTTAGCAGCGCCGGTAGAGGACGGGATGATGTTCTGAGCTGCGCCGCGGCCGCCGCGCCAGTCTTTATGAGACGGGCCATCAACGGTTTTCTGAGTAGCGGTAGTGGCGTGAACAGTAGTCATCAGACCTTCGATGATGCCGAAGTTGTCGTTGATAACTTTTGCCAGCGGAGCCAGGCAGTTGGTGGTGCAGGAAGCGTTGGAAACGATGTCCTGGCCTTCGTATTTGTCAAAGTTAGCACCTTTAACAAACATCGGAGTGTTGTCTTTGGACGGGCCAGTCAGAACGACTTTTTTCGCGCCAGCGGTGATGTGCTTACGAGCGGTTTCGTCGGTCAGGAAGATACCGGTTGCTTCAGCAACAACGTCAACACCCACTTCGTCCCACTTCAGGTTAGCCGGGTCACGCTCAGCGGTAACACGGATTTTTTTACCGTTAACGATCAGATGACCGTCTTTCACTTCAACGGTACCGTTGAAACGGCCGTGAGTGGAGTCATACTTCAGCATGTAAGCCATGTAGTCAGCGTCTAACAGGTCGTTGATTGCAACGATCTCGATGTCAGAACGTTCCTGAGCAGCACGGAAAACAATGCGACCGATACGGCCAAAACCGTTGATACCTACTTTGATAGTCATATATTCCACCAGCTATTTGTTAGTGAATAAAAGGTTGCCTGTAAAATTACAAAAACCTTACGCAGCGTCAAGCGGAATCGTGTCAATCATTGCGACAAATCAATCCGGAGCATGCCTTTGCGCGGTTGATTTATCCCACTTTCCCTTTGAGCCCAATTCCATATGGGGGCTGCGCCCGGAATTTTAAAGGTCATTTGAGATAAAAATGTGATATTCATCACAATTGTGTGGCTGCCTTTTGGCGTCGCCTAAGTTTAGAACAAAAGTGCACGCTTCATTGTTAATATTTTGTTAGAATTAAGCCGAAAAAGTTGTCCTTTCACAGCGAGAAGCAAGCCAATGTCGAATAAACCCTCTTCGGACGAGCTCAAAAAAAATTTGAGCGAGATGCAGTTTTACGTGACGCAGAATCACGGTACTGAACCGCCGTTCACCGGGCGGCTACTCCACAACAAACGCGATGGCGTCTACCACTGCCTGGTATGCGACGCGCCGCTGTTTAACTCGCAATCCAAGTATGATTCAGGCTGCGGTTGGCCGAGCTTTTATGAGCCGGTAAGCGATGACGCTATTCGCTATCTTAACGATTACTCCCACGGTATGCAGCGCACGGAAATTCGCTGCGGAAACTGCGATGCTCACCTTGGACACGTCTTCCCGGATGGCCCGCAGCCTACCGGTGAGCGTTTTTGTGTTAATTCGGCCTCTTTAAGCTTCACCAATGATGAAAATGGTGAGCAAACCAAGGGTTGAAAAAACGATTCAGCAAATTATTCCAACACGGGGCGGGAGAACGATGGAAATTGAACGGATTATCGACGGCATGACGCCGGAAGTGTATCAGCGTCTGGCGACGGCGGTGGAGCTGGGAAAATGGCCCGACGGCGTGGCGTTAACAGCCGAGCAGAAAGAGAACTGTCTGCAGCTGGTGATGCTCTGGCAGGCCCGATATAACGTTGACGCGCAGCATATGACCATCGACACCAACGGACAGATGGTGATGAAGAGTAAACAGCAGTTGAAAGTGGACTTCGGTATTTCGCCGCAACCTATCGCGACGTTTAAATCCTGAGTCTGAACGGCCCGGCCAATTGAACGCCGGGCTTAGCGTCAGCTGAGCGTTATTTCTTGTTCATCATCGCTTTTAGATCGGCGAAAGGGTTATATTTCGCTTCGCCGACGCTTTTCTGCGCATCTTCGCCGGCCACCACCGTTGAACCATACTGATCGGCCTCGGTGTATTTTGAGTGTTCATGATCGTGGCAGTAGAGGCACAGCATCTCCCAGTTGCTACCATCTTCCGGGTTATTGGAGTGGTCGTGGTCGATATGATGTACCGTCAGTTCACGCAGATTCGAATAGACAAACTCACGCGAGCAGCGTCCGCAGACCCAGGGGAAGAGCTTCAGCGCTTTTTCGCGATATCCGACTTCCAGACGGGCGTAGTTTTTCGGGATATAAGCCATAATACCCATGCCTTCTGTTGCAAATGAAAAGCTGCGCCGGAGCTGGCGCAGCGGAATGTGCTTATCATAACCTATTGTGCAGGCGGTGACATCGCGCAGATCAGCGTTTGATCCCCAGGGATTCGGCCAGCTGTTTCGCTAGCTGGTTTTGATCATCGGCGCCGTACTCCCAAAACATCGCGCCTCCCAGTCCTTTGCTCTTGATATAGTCGGCTTTGATCGCCACCGAACGCGGGTTCTCATAGGAGAGGGCAAAGAGCGCTTTACCGTCGGAGGAAGTTACCGACAGCCACGGCACTTTCGCTTCATCATCCCAATGCTGAGTAAAGCGCTTCTGCGGATCGTTGATGAACTTCGCCACGATATCGTTATATTTCACGTAGGTATCTTTTGACAGATCGACGCCCAACGTTTTGAACAGCTCGACCTGCTGCGGCTCAAAATAAGGCTGCGTTGCCGGATTTTTCTGCGCATCCGGTTTGCTCCAGTCAATGCCCGGCTCGACGGCGCGTTTCGGTACCCGCCCATAGAAACCAATCCCCAGGTTCATCTGGCTGGGCTTCAAACCCGCCGCAAGATAGTTGTTGACCACGAAATCAGCGCTGTACTTATCGGCTTCTGCGACCGTCGGCCATTGAGAGGAGTCGTACAGGTTGGAATTGAAGTACTGGGTGCCGTAAGCCATGTCGTAGGTCATCAGGTTGATGTAGTCGAGCGAGGGGGCTATCGCTTTGACATCCACCCAGCTCTTCGGACTCTCCGCGTTAGCGCCCACGGCGATGGTCACCAGTTTTTTATTGCCCACCGCCGCGCGCAGCTCTTTCAGCAGGACGGTAAAATTATCGCGATCGGCCGGTTGGCTGTCGACCAGTCCCCATGCGCCGTTGACCGGATACTCCCAGTCCAGATCGATACCATCAAGACCATATTTTTCAATGATCTCCTGCGCCGACTGAATAAACAGCGCTCGGGTTTCTTTTGTCGCCGCCGCGCCGGAGAATCCGCGCGCTCCCCAGCCGCCGACGGAAAGCAAAACTTTCAGGTTCGGATTCTGCTGGCGCAGATGCGGAATTTTCTGTAAATCAGCCTGCACTTTCGGCGACAGCCAGATTTGATGCAGCCTGCCGGGGTCTTTCAGGGCCGCGTTGGTTTCACCTTTTTCGTCGTTATAGATCAGACCAAACGAGTAGTTGAGATGGGTAATCTGCCGGACGTCAAGTTTATCGATATTGCCGCCAGGTCCGGCAGTGACGTCGCCGCCGCCGTTAAAGTAGCCGACGGACATCAGGGTATTAGCTGAAACGACGCTCGCGCAGAGCAGGGGTAAAGCTGCCAGTAATGGCAAAAGTTTCATAGCAAATCCTCTTTGACAGAAAAGTGACTTAGTAAAACAAACACGCCACGGAAATGGCGTGGCGAAAAAACAGCTCGTGCAGGCTAGCATCTTCCATTGCGCAAAACTGCGAAGGGGTTCACGCTGCATCAGCGAAGCCGCGCCATGCCAACGCCATAAGCTTTCCTTCACATCTCTCCCCGCCATCCATTTTGCCGTATTTGTGATCTAAGTTGTGAAATGCAGATCAATATCTGTGTTTTAAAGATTTAATGTTGACCTTAAAGATTTCGTGGTTAAATATTGCTCCCACTGATGCAAAACCACAAACAAAGGAAGACGCAATGAAAGCACTGGCAAGATTTGGTAAGGCCTTTGGCGGCTATAAGATGATTGATGTTCCGGAACCGGTCTGCGGTCCGGATGATGTGGTGATTGAAATCAAGGCGGCAGCCATTTGCGGCGCGGATATGAAGCACTACAACGTCGATAGCGGATCCGACCAATTCAACTCCATTCGCGGCCACGAATTTGCCGGTGAAATCGTCCGGGTCGGCGAAAAGGTTAAGGACTGGAAAGTGGGCCAGCGGGTGGTTTCTGATAATAGCGGGCACGTCTGCGGCGTGTGTCCGGCCTGCGAACAAGGTGATTTTCTGTGTTGTACAGAAAAAGTTAATTTAGGTCTTGATAACAATACCTGGGGCGGCGGCTTTTCGAAATACTGCCTGGTGCCGGGGGAGATCCTCAAAATTCATCGCCACGCGCTGTGGGAAATCCCGCCGGGCGTTGATTACGAAGAAGCGGCGGTGCTGGATCCTATCTGTAACGCCTATAAATCTATCGCTCAACAATCCAAATTTCTCCCCGGTCAGGACGTGGTGGTCTTCGGTACCGGTCCGCTAGGGCTCTTTGCCGTACAGATGGCGCGCATCATGGGGGCCGTCAATATCGTGATGGTCGGGCTGGAAGAGGACGTCGCGGTGCGTTTCCCCATCGCTAAAGCGTTGGGCGCGACGGCGGTGGTCAACGGTTCGAGCGAAGATGTAGTTGCGCGCTGTCAGGAAATTTGCGGCAAAGATAATCTCGGTCTGGTTATCGAATGTTCAGGCGCCAACATTGCCCTCAAACAGTCTATCGAAATGCTGCGCCCCAACGGTGAAGTGGTCCGCGTGGGGATGGGCTTCAAACCGCTGGATTTCTCCATCAACGACATCACTGCCTGGAACAAAAGCATCATCGGCCATATGGCTTACGACGCCACCTCCTGGCGCAACGCCATTCGCCTGCTCGCCAGCGGCGCGATCAAAGTCAAACCAATGATTACTCATCGCATTGGCCTGTCGCAGTGGCGCGAAGGTTTTGATGCCATGGTCGATAAAACCGCGATTAAGGTCATCATGACTTACGACTTTGATGAATAACCCATTTATTAAAGGAAGGTTCCCGGATGGAACAGATAGCAAAACCGCACTGCGGCGCCAGGCTCGATCGCCTGCCCGACTGCCGCTGGCACGCTTCAATGTTTGCCATGGTCGCTTTCGGATTACTTGTCTGCTGGAGTAATGCCGTAGGCGGGTTAATACTCGCGCAGCTAAAAGACCTGGGCTGGACCGATAATTCCACGACCGCTACGTTTTCTGCCATTACCACGGCGGGAATGTTTCTTGGCGCGCTCGGCGGCGGCATTATCGGCGATAAGATCGGGCGTAAAAATGCGTTCATCCTGTATGAAGCGATTCATATTATTGCCATGGTCATTGGGGCGTTTTCGCCGAATATGATCTTTCTGATTGCCTGTCGTTTTATCATGGGGGTAGGGTTAGGCGCGCTGCTGGTGACCTTATTTGCCGGATTCACCGAATATATGCCCGGCAGAAATCGCGGCACCTGGTCCAGTCGGGTCTCGTTTATCGGCAACTGGTCTTATCCGCTCTGTTCGCTGATTGCGATGGGATTAACGCCGTTAATCAGCGCGGAATGGAACTGGCGCGTACAGCTGCTGATCCCGGCGCTGCTGTCGCTAATTGCTACCGTTATTGCCTGGCGCAGTTTCCCTGAATCGCCCCGCTGGCTGGAGTCTCGTGGACGTTACGCGGAAGCGGAAAAGGTGATGCGGGCCATTGAAGAGAGGGTCGTGCAGCAAACCGGTAAACCATTGCCGCCAGTGGTAATAGAAGATGATGGTAAAGCGCCGCGCGCGGTTCCTTATTCAGCCTTATTAACCGGCGTATTACTCAAGCGGGTTATTTTAGGCTCCTTCGTCCTGATTGCCATGAATGTCGTCCAGTATACTTTAATTAACTGGCTGCCGACGATATTTATGACCCAGGGCATTAATCTGAAAGACTCCATTGTTTTAAACACCATGAGTATGTTCGGCGCGCCGTTTGGCATTTTCATCGCCATGCTGGTAATGGATAAAATACCGCGAAAAACTATGGGTGTGGGCTTATTAGTATTAATCGCCGTGCTGGGATATATCTATTCTCTGCAAACCAGTATGCTGCTCATTACGTTAATTGGCTTCTTCCTGATTACGTTTGTCTATATGTACGTTTGCTACGCCTCAGCGGTCTATGTGCCGGAAATATGGCCGACCGAAGCGAAGCTTCGTGGTTCAGGCCTGGCTAACGCGGTGGGGCGCATCAGCGGTATCGCCGCACCCTATGCGGTGGCGGTATTACTTAACGGCTATGGCGTAACCGGGGTATTTGTGCTACTGGGGGCCGTCTCCATTATTGTTGCAGTCGCTATCGCCACAATCGGAATTGAAACTAAAGGCGTCTCTGTCGAAAGTCTCGGTATTGATGCCGTTACCAGCAAATAATATTGACGGAAAATAAAATGAATAATTCAAAAGCGATTTTAAAAAAGCCGGGTACCATGAAAATCATCGCTGCCGATATTCCGGTACCCAAAGAACATGAAGTGCTGATCAAAATTGAATACGTTGGTATTTGCGGTTCAGATGTTCACGGTTTCGAATCAGGTCCCTTTATTCCGCCGAAAGATCCCAATCAGGAAATTGGTTTGGGGCACGAATGCGCCGGTACGGTGGTCGCGGTGGGAAATCGCGTGAGCAAATTTAAACCCGGCGACCGGGTGAATATTGAACCCGGGGTGCCGTGCGGCCACTGCCGCTACTGTCTGGAGGGGAAATACAATATCTGTCCTGACGTTGATTTCATGGCCACGCAGCCAAATTATCGCGGCGCGTTAACCCACTACCTGTGCCATCCGGAGAGCTTCACCTATAAGCTGCCCGACAATATGGACACGATGGAAGGCGCGCTGGTGGAGCCTGCGGCGGTCGGCATGCATGCCGCAATGCTGGCGGACGTCAAGCCTGGCAAGAAAATCGTCATTCTTGGCGCAGGCTGTATTGGTTTAATGACCCTGCAGGCATGCCTTTGCCTGGGGGCTACCGATATCACGGTGGTTGATGTGCTGGAAAAACGCCTGGCCATGGCCGAACAGCTCGGGGCCAAAGTCGTTATCAACGGCGCAAAAGAGGACACCGTCGCGCGCTGCCAGCAGTTATCCGGCGACATGGGGGCTGATATCGTATTCGAAACCGCCGGTTCGGCCATCACCGTTAAGCAGGCACCGTATCTGGTCATGCGTGGAGGGAAAATCATGATCGTCGGTACGGTCCCCGGGGATTCGGCAATTAACTTCCTGAAAATTAACCGCGAAGTATCGATTCAGACCGTTTTCCGCTATGCCAACCGCTACCCGGTGACTATTGAAGCTATCTCCTCCGGCCGTTTCGATGTGAAGTCGATGGTGACGCACATTTACGACTACGAGGATGTTCAGCGCGCGTTTGAGGAATCTGTTACTAACAAACGCGAGATTATTAAAGGCGTTATTAGAGTTAACCATTAATTTATTAAAAAGGGAGAAACAACTATGCTGGCTGATATTAAATATTGGGAAAATGATGCGCAAAATAAACATTATGCCATTGCCCACTTTAACGTGTGGAATGCCGAAATGCTGATGGGCGTTATCGATGCCGCGGAAGAGTCAACATCGCCGGTGATTATCTCTTTCGGCACCGGATTTGTGGGCAATACCTCGTTTGAAGATTTTTCGCATATGATGGTTTCAATGGCCAAAAAGGCCTCGGTACCGGTGATTGCGCACTGGGACCACGGACGCAGCATGGAAATTATCCACAATGCGTGGGCCCATGGCATGAACTCCCTGATGCGCGACGCTTCCGCCTTTGATTTCGAAGAGAATATTCGTCTGACCAAAGAAGCGGTGGACTTCTTCCATCCGCTGGGCATTCCGATCGAAGCGGAGCTGGGACACGTGGGCAATGAAACGGTCTACGAAGAAGCGCTGGCGGGCTATCACTATACCGATCCGGATCAAGCGGCGGAATTCGTCGAGCGCACCGGCTGCGATTCCCTGGCGGTAGCGATTGGTAACCAGCACGGGGTCTATACCTCAGAGCCGAAACTCAACTTTGAGGTGGTGAAACGCGTGCGCGAGGCGGTATCCGTTCCGCTGGTACTGCATGGCGCATCCGGCATTAGCGACGCGGATATTAAGCAGGCTATTTCGCTGGGTATTTCCAAAATTAACATTCATACCGAACTGTGCCAGGCGGCGATGGCGGCAGTGCAGGAGAACCAGAATCAACCGTTCCTGCACGTTGAGCGCGAAGTACGCAAAGCGGTCAAAACGCGCGCGCTGGAGAAAATCAAACTGTTTGGCTCTGACGGTAAAGCGGAATGACAACATGGATAATATCGAGGTTATTTGTATAGGCGCGGCCATTGTTGATATTCCCCTGCAGCCGGTGAGCAAAAATATCTTTGATGTTGACTCATATCCCTTAGAACGCATCGCCATGACCACCGGGGGGGACGCAATTAACGAGGCAACCATTATTTCCCGACTCGGTCATCGAACGGCATTAATGAGTCGGGTAGGGGACGACGCGGCGGGACATTTTATTCTTGCACACTGTCGCCGGGAGAATATTGATATCCACAGCCTGAAGCAGGATGGCGAAATCGATACCTCCATTAATGTGGGTCTGGTCACCGCCGATGGCGAGCGTACTTTTGTGACTAACCGCAATGGTAGTCTGTGGAAGCTGAATATTAACGATGTGGACTTTAGCCGCTTTTCTCAGGCAAAGCTGCTGTCGCTGGCGAGCATTTTTAATAGCCCGCTGCTCGATGGTAAAGCGTTAACGGAGATATTCACTCAGGCCAAAGCGCACGGATTAATTATTTGCGCCGATATGATTAAGCCGCGGCTTAACGAAACTCTGAACGATATTCGCCAGGCGCTGAGCTACGTCGATTATCTGTTTCCCAATTATGCCGAGGCAAAACTGCTCACCGGCAAAGAGACGCTGGATGAGATCGCCGATAGCTTCCTGAACTGCGGGGTGAAAACGGTGGTTATTAAGACCGGCAAGCGAGGCTGCTTTATTAAGCGTGCCGATATGAAGCTGGAAGTGCCGGCGGTTTCAGGCATTACCGCCATCGACACCATTGGCGCAGGGGATAATTTTGCCTCGGGATTTATCTCCGCGCTGCTTGAAGGCAAACCGCTGCGCGAGTGCGCGTTGTTTGCTAACGCCACGGCGGCGATCTCGGTGCTGAGCGTAGGCGCCACGACGGGCGTGAAGAACAGAACGCTGGTTGAACAACTTCTCGACGAATATGAAGGGTAATAGCAGCAGATGAAAATGATTTCTTTAGGCAGTACGGATATCACGCTTTCCCGAATGGGATTAGGCACATGGGCCATTGGCGGCGGCCCGGCGTGGAACGGCGATCTCGATCTGCAGATATGTATCGACACCATTGTTGAGGCGCATCGCTGCGGGATCAATCTGATTGATACCGCGCCAGGCTACAACTTTGGCAACAGCGAAGTGATTGTTGGCCAGGCGCTTAAACAGCTGCCGCGCCGCGAAGTCGTTGTCGAAACCAAATGCGGTATCGTCTGGGAGCGCACGGGCAGCCTGTTTAATAAGGTGGGCGATCGCCAGCTGTATAAAAACCTGACGCCCGAGTCGATTCGCGAAGAGGTGGAGGCCAGCCTGCAAAGGCTGGGCATCGATACTATTGATATCTATATGACCCACTGGCAGTCGGTAGAGCCCTGCTTTACGCCAATTGCGGAGACCGTAGCCACGCTGAACGCGCTTAAGAAAGAGGGGAAAATTCGCTCTATCGGCGCGGCGAACGTAGATGCCGGGCATATCAGAGAGTACCTCAAGCACGGCGAGCTGGATATCGTGCAGGCCAAGTACAGCATTCTTGACCGGGCGCTGGAGGCCGAGCTACTGCCGCTCTGTCAACAGAACGGCATTGTAGTGCAGGTCTACTCGCCGCTTGAGCAGGGGCTACTGACCGGGACTATCGGCCGTGATTATATTCCCGGCGGTGCGCGGGCCAATAAGGTCTGGTTCCAGCGGGAAAATATGCTGCGCGTGATTGATATGCTTGAGCAATGGCAGCCGCTATGCGAAAAATATCGCTGTACCATCCCCGCGCTGGCGCTGGCGTGGATATTAAAGCAAAGCGATCTCATTACCCTGCTGAGCGGCGCTACGGCGCCCGAGCAGGTGCGCGAGAATGTCGATGCGCTGAACATCGCTCTGACCGATGATGATTCATTATTGATGAGGCGAATGGCGGAAGCGCTGGATACTAAATAAGAGAGAAGACGCGGACCTCTGTTTCTGTGTAAAAGAGTATTAAATCTGTGATTCAGACAGGTTCTTTTGAAAATAAACATAGCCTGTGCGATACTAGAATCTTATTATGACTTTGCAGGAAACAGAGGTGTCATCGTGGCGGCAAAAGACAGGATTCAGGCCATAAAGCAAATGGTGGCTAATGATAAGAAAGTAGCGGTTTCTAATTTAAGCGCAATTTTTCAGGTCACTGAGGAAACCATCCGTCGCGATCTGGAAAAGCTCGAAGATGAAGGTTATTTGACCCGCACGTACGGCGGCGCTGTATTAAATACCAATGCTTTAGCTGACAATATTCATTTTTATAAACGCGCTAAATCTTTTTTAGAAGAGAAGCAGATCATTGCCCGCAATGCATTACCGTTTATAAAGAATAAAACCACCATGGCTGCCGACTCCAGCAGTACCGCGATGGAGTTATTAAAGCTGTTGAAAGAGAGAAACGATCTCACGCTGTTAACCAACTCGGCGGAAGCCTTTCATGAGCTGGCACAGTCTGAAATCAACGTGGTATCTACCGGCGGCGAGCTCAATAAGAATACGCTGTCGCTGCAGGGAAGGATCACTAAGGAAATTATTAGCCGCTATCATGTTGATATTATGGTGATGAGCTGCAAAGGGCTGGATATGCAGAGCGGGGCGCTGGACTCTAACGAAGCGGAAGCGGAAATTAAGAAAACCATGATCCGCCAGGCGACCGAAGTCGCTTTGCTGGTCGATCATTCAAAATTCGATCGCAAAGCCTTCGTCCAGCTCGTGGATTTTAGCCATATTAATTACCTTATCACCAATAAGGCGCCGGGTGCACAGTGGATTGCATTTTGTAAAGAAAATAATATTCAACTTGTTTATTAACATTAAGATTGGCTGTATCGATATTATTTTAATTTGCACCTGGATAATGCCATAAAAATTTAATGATGATGGCTGGCGCGGCAAAAATGATTCTGCCGCGATGGTCATACTTTATATTTTAGCTGAATTTGAGGCATCCAGATGGAACAATGTGACCCTATCGGCGCAAGATTAGACCGCTTACCTTTATCACGATTTCATTTTCGTATTTTTGGCATTATTAGTTTTAGTTTATTAATCACCGGTTTTCTCAGCTATTCCGGCAACGTGGTGCTGGCAAAGTTAGTCAGCAATGGCTGGTCAAATAACTATCTCAACGCCGCATTTACCTCGGCGCTGATGTTTGGCTACTTTATTGGTTCGTTGACCGGAGGTTTTATAGGCGATTATCTCGGGCGACGTAAAGCATTTCGCCTGAATTTACTGATCGTCGGGGTCTCTGCCTGTACGGCAACCTTTGTGCCTAACATGTACTGGCTTATCTTTTTTCGCTGTCTGATGGGCTGCGGAATGGGGGCGCTGATTATGGTGGGCTATGCCTCCTTTACCGAATTTATTCCGCCCGCGGTACGTGGAAAATGATCCGCCCGGCTCTCCTTTGTCGGCAATTGGTCGCCTATGCTATCGGCGGCAATTGGCGTCGTGGTGATTGCTTTTTTAAGCTGGCGGATGATGTTTCTGTTCGGCGGAGGAGCCATGCTGCTGGCCTGGTATCTGTCGGGAAGATACTTTATTGAATCTCCCCGCTGGCTGGCCGGAAAAGGGCAGCGCAGCGCCGCTGAAAAGCATCTCCAGCAGGTAGAGTCGCAAATCGAGAGAGAGAAAAACATCACCTTACCGGCCTGGCAAAGCGCGGATCAAACGGCGGATGTGTGTGTGGAAAGCGGCTCTTTCTGGCTGCTGTTTAAAGGCCAGATGCTGCGGCGCACGCTGGTGGCAATCACGGTGCTAATCGCCATGAATATTTCGCTCTATACCATTACGGTGTGGATCCCGACAATTTTCGTCAATTCGGGCATCGACGTGACGAAGTCAATCTTGATGACCGCGATTATTATGATTGGCGCGCCGGTGGGAATATTTATCGCCGCGCTGATTATCGACCGTTTTCCGCGGCGGTTATTTGGCTCATCGCTGCTGATTATTATTGCGGTGCTCGGCTACTTCTATTCGATTCAAACCGCAGAGTGGGCCATCTTAAGCTATGGCCTGGTGATGATCTTTTTCCTGTATATGTACGTCTGCTTTGCCTCGGCGGTGTACGTGCCGGAGCTGTGGCCAACGCATCTCCGGCTGCGCGGTTCAGGCTTTGTCAACGCGGTAGGGCGAATTGTCGCCGTCTTTACTCCCTACGGCGTCGCTGTCCTGCTGACCCGCTACGGCGCGATTACGGTTTTTATGGTGCTCGGGGTGATGCTGGTACTCTGTGCGCTGATCCTGTTCTGCTTTGGCATCGAAACGCGCAAGATATCGCTGGAGGAGATTTCAACGCTGGCCTGAGAAATGCGCCGACAGGGAAAATGCCTGTCGGCACCGGTTATGCGTGGGTTTCCAACCAGTCGTCCAGGGTATAGAGGGTGGCGCCCGCGGCGGCCATCTCCATAAATGCCTGATTGCTGTCGTGCGGCTGAATATTCACCCCGCGGCAGCCGTCGGTAATGACGTTGACGTTATAGCCCAGATTGAGAGCGTCGAGCACGGTAAACTTGACGCAGTAGTCGGTGGCCAGACCCAGCACCGTGAGTTCGCGAATATCGCGCTCGCGCAGCCACGCATCAAGCTGCGTTTTCTGTCGGTGGCCGTTGTCGAAAAAGGCGCTGTAGCTATCTATGGCCGGATTTTCGCCTTTGTGGAAGACGGCGGCGATATGCTGCTGTTGGAGCAGCGGATGCAGAGCCGCGCCTTCGCTGTTTTGCACGCAGTGATCCGGCCAGAAAGTTTGCGCCAGGCCGTCGAGCTCGCCCTGGGTATAGGGTTCAACCTGATGCTGGCTGGCAAAGCTGCCGTGATTCGCCGGATGCCAGTCCTGGCTGGCTACCACCGTTTCGCCCCGCGTCAGGCTCCAGTCGATAAGCAGGTTGGCGACGTCAACCGTACTATCGCCCTGCGGGACCGCAAGTGCGCCACCGGCGCAGAAATCATTTTGTAAATCGACCAGAAGCAGCGCGCGCTGGGTCATGTGTTTCTCCTTACTCATCGGGGGTCAGTTCGCCGCGCAGGTTCTCCTGCATTGCGCGACGGATAGCCGCAACGTCCAGATCCTGACTCAATAAATAGTGTAGCTTGGTCAGCGTGGCTTCGACGGTCATATCAAAACCGCTAATCACCCCGGCCTGAGCCAGCGCGTTACCGGTGGCGTAACCGCCCATATTCACCTTGCCGGACATACACTGGGTCAGGTTAATCACCACGATACCGCGCTGGCTGGCTTCGGCCAGGACCTGAATAAATTCGCCGTTCTGCGGCGCGTTACCGACGCCATATGAGCGCAGGATCAGCGCTTTGACCGGCTGGCGCAGGAAATTGCGCACGACGTCGGCGGAGATGCCGGGATAAATGGTCACCACGCCAATCGGCTGCGGCGTGATAGGGTGAACCACCAGCTCACCGCTGCCGTGCGGTGCGGGAGGGGTGCCGAGACGGCGAATATGGATCCCGGCTTCCAGCAGCGGCGCCAGGTTTGGCGAAGCGAAGGCGTTAAATCCGTCGGCGTGGGCCTTTGTTGTACGGTTGCCGCGGTAGAGACGGTTGTTGAAGAACAACGACACTTCGTTAATCGGATAGTTGGCGGCGACGTACAGGGCATTGAGGAGATTAATCTGCCCGTCAGAGCGTAGCTCAGCGAGCGGAATTTGTGACCCTGTCACAATGACCGGTTTCCCCAGATTCTCCAGCATGAAGGAGAGCGCCGAAGCGGTAAACGCCATGGTATCCGTACCGTGCAGGATCACGAAACCGTCGTACTGGTCATAACGATCGCGAATATCCTCGGCGATATGCTGCCAGTCTTCCGGCGTCATATCGGAGGAGTCCATCAGCGGAGCATATTCATGAATGGTGAAGTCCGGCATCTCCGGACGGTGAAACTCGGGCATCAAAGCCAGCTGGCGCTGGAGATGGCCGGAAACGGGAATGTAGCCGTGTTCAGAACGCTGCATACCAATGGTGCCGCCAGTATAGGCAACGTAGATAGATTTCTTCTGCATAGCATCGCTTAGGTTATACGTAGACAGGCGCAGTATATACCCGTCACGCCGCAAGTTGCAGGGGCGTCGGCTGCTTTCGTGTATTGCATGGCTTGCCTGACACAAAAACATTTACGCTGCATCGAGGCGGCAAGCAATGAAATCTATGGGAGCATAGTGACTATGGGGCCAGCGTTGCTGCGCGTAGCCAGGAAAGAGGCGGCGGGAAGGATGAAGTGAAAAATGCCGCCCCGTGGAATGGGGCGGCGTGGGATTAACGAATGTTGGCGCAGGTCAAGCAGAAGGCGTAGCGATTCTGCGGATCATTAAAGGCCGCCAGCTTGTCGCTTTCGTTTTTCACTGCATTAGCCGCAGCGGCCACCGGCGCAGGCAAATAAGCCTGAACCGCCGCCGGCAGCGCCGCGCGAACGGAACCGGTCAGGCTATCGACCACCATCGAGAAGAAGGTCGGCTCTTCCTGATAATAATTGATATGCCACTCTTTCAGCTTCGCCAGCTCTGCGGCTTTTGCCACCGCGTCGTCAAAGTCGCCAAGGCTGTCGACCAGACCGTTTGCTTTCGCATCTTCACCGGTCCAGACGTGACCCTGGGCGATTTGGTCGATTTTTTCCGGCGTGCTCTTACGCGCGTTCGCCACCAGGGTGATAAAGCGCTTATAGCCGTTTTCGATGCTGAGCTGCATCAGCTGTTGTACTTCCGGCGGAAGCGCTTTAGTGGTGGAGACATCGGCCAGCGGAGAGGTGGCCACGCCATCGGTATGAACGCCAATCGAGCCGAGCGTATTTTCGACGGTGTTAATTACCCCAAAGATACCGATAGAACCGGTCAGGGTGCTGGGGTTCGCGACGATATAATCCGCCGGGGTGGAGATCCAGTAGCCGCCGGAGGCCGCCATGCCGCCCATCGATACCACCACCGGTTTGCCGGCCGCTTTTGCCGCCGCCAGCTCTTCGCGAATCACCTCCGAGGCGCTGACGCTGCCGCCAGGGCTGTTTACCCGCAGTACGATAGCTTTCACTTTCGGATCGAGGCGGGCGTCGCGGATCTGCGCAGCGGTAGTGTCGCCGCCGACGTTACCCGGCGTTTCCTCGCCATCCATAATCGCGCCGTTAGCAAAGATAACCGCTATCGCGGAGCCTTTATCGGCAGGCGTTTTCACGGTGTAGTCGTAGTAGCTGATCGCGCTGTAGTTATTATCCGCTTTGCTCCAGCCAAACTGCTTAGTCAGCGCTTTCTCCACTTCGGTAGAGGTGCCAAGCTCGTCAACCAGCTTGTTATCCAGCGCGTACCTGGCGGTATCGCCATCAACTTTACGCAGACCGTCGAGGACCCCCTGAGCGCCAGGGAACAGCTGCTGTGCGGAGATCTGGCGGTTGGCGGCGATGGTGTTGAGGTAGTTTTGCCACAGTTCGCCAATCCAACGGCTATCCGCCTCGCGCGCTGCCGGGGACATATCATCGCGGATAAACGGCTCTACCGCTGATTTATAAGTGCCGACGCGGAAAACGTGGGTCGATACTTTGAGTTTGTCGAGCAGCGATTTGTAGTACAGGCCGTTGGTCGCGAAACCATGCAGATCCACTTCGCCCTGCGGCGAAAGCCAGATTTTATTGGCGAAGCTGGCCAGATAATACTGCCCCTGGCTGTAGCTGCTGCCAATGGCGTAGACCGGTTTGCCGCTATCGCGGAATTCGCGCAGCGCTTTACCGATGTACTGCATCGATGGCTGATCGCCGCCGGCAAAGTTTTTCAGATCCAGCACGATGCCGGTGATATTGCGGTCATCTTTCGCCTGGCGAATTGTCTGCACAATATCAAACAGCGAGTTTTCCTGTAGGCGATCCGAGCTGGCGCCAAACAGTTGACGGCCAATGACCCCAAGTTTGCTGCTGGCCGAAGGTTTATCGACCACCACGCCGGTAATATCCATCAGCAGCGCGCCGCGAGTGGTATGCTCTGTTGTGTTACTGCTGAACTGGGCCCAGATACCGACGCAGGCCAGCACCAGCACAAGGAAAACCACGTTCAGTGCGAGCTGGCGAATGAAATTGAGCACTCGCCATGTCCATTTAAAGATTCCGGCGAGCAGTCGCCAAAGAGTTCGCATGTATTCTCCCTAACCATTATCAAAATAGGGCAAGCCGCAGGGCTGCCGCGTCTGGCTATCCTAATGAGAGTGCCGACGGTTGTCAGCAGGAATCACCCGCTGGGCTGTAACAAAATCCTTGTGCATGTTAATTTTATGAAAAATGACATCACAGGAGTTACACAGATGGATGCTCTCGAACTACTGGTTAATCGCCGCAGCGCTTCACGTTTGACCGATCCGGCGCCGGCTGGCGAACAGCTGGAAAACATCCTTCGCGCGGGGCTGCGCGCGCCGGACCACGGAACGCTACAACCGTGGCGCTTCTTCATTATTGCCGATGATGGGCGCGAGCGCTTCAGCCAGCTGCTGGAAAAAGGCGCCGTGGCGGCAGGCGGAGATGAAAAGGCGATTGAAAAAGCGCGCAGCGCGCCGTTCCGCGCGCCGCTGATTATTGCGGTGGTGGCGCGATGTGAAGATCATCCGAAGGTCCCCAGGTGGGAACAAGAGATGTCGGCGGGCTGCGCGGTGATGGCCATGCAGATGGCGGCCGTGGCGCAGGGCTTTAACGGCATCTGGCGCAGCGGTGCACTAACCGAGAGCCCGGTCGTCCGTGAAGGGTTTGCCTGCCGCGAGCAGGATAAAATCGTGGGCTTTCTTTATCTGGGAACGCCGCAGCTCAAAGCTTCAACCACCATCACTTTGCCGGATACCGCGCCGTTCGTGACGCGCTTCTGAGTCCGTTCTCGTTATGCCGGGCGGGCCCGGCTCACCGCCGCCTCCGGGATTGTAGCCCGGCTAAGCGCAGCGCGAGCCGGGTGGAAGCCGTACCAGTGTACCAGACTCGACACCTTTCCCGGAGGCGGTGCTGGCGCATCTGCCCGGGCGACCAAACCGCGGACGGCTGGGAACCCGTAGCCCGGATAAGGCGCGTCAAGCGCCGCCTCCGGGAATTTAACAGCGATGAGGTTACTTCTGCCGTTTGGCGAATTCGTCTTTCGCTTTCTGAAGCTGCTGCTGGAAGGCCGGGTTGGTATGCAGCGTGGCAACCACCGCCGAACCGACAATCCGCGCCGCGTCGACGTCGCTCTGCCAGTGATAGCCGCAGATCACCCGGCTTTCGCCCAGCTCAAAGCCGCGCTTAAGAATTTCATTTTGCCGCTGCGGATTAATCTCAGCCAGCACCAGCGCGGTGGCCCAGCCGATAGAGGTGTGGCCGGAGGGGTAGGAGCCGTTTTTCGATAGCGTATCCTGTTCCTTGGTGTTACAGGTGGCGACTCCGTAAAACGCAAAGGGGCGAATGCGCATGTATTTCTCCTTCGCCCCTCGCGTGGCCAGGTCGCCGGCATCTTCAATCATGTTGGTGAGCAGCTTGTGCAGCTCCGGCGCATCTTTGGCGGTAATGGGCGAGCCGAAGGCACCCGAGAAGGCGTTGGCGACGCCGCCGCCGCTCAGGTTTGCGTCTTCCGCCGCCAGTTTGCCGCGCTCGGTGCCGCGCAGCAGCCGTCCTTTCTCATACATGGCCTGATCGTTTAAAAACGCGATACTGCCCACCTCCGGCGGCGGCGGTAGCAGCGCGAGGCTGTCGATAGCCTGCGCATTGGTCAGGTAGTAGAGATCCGGTTTGGTGGTGACGTCGTTACCGGCGGGAACCAGGGCGAAAGCGTTGATGGAGAAGAAACTGGCCAGGCAAAGGGCGAGAACACGCTTTTTCATGAAAACTTCCTTACGTTGTTATATGTCCAGACAAAACAGAATTTTTTGTTGTTACATTTCTGTCATTTTTTAGTAAAGGGTAAAATGACGACGAAAAAGCGGGCCCGTATCGCAAAATCGGTTTTTTGTCTGCTTAATGAGCAACCATACGCGATTTCGGACTGTCGCACTTACCACTCCGCCATTTGGGCGCTACCATATCGGGATTGCAATGACAGGAGATGTCCATGAGCGAGCAAGCCATTCGTTTAACGCAATACAGCCACGGAGCCGGTTGCGGATGTAAAATTTCCCCTAAAGTGCTGGAAACCATCCTGCAGAGCGACCAGGCCAAATTTATTGACCCGAATCTGCTGGTGGGGAATGAAACCAGCGATGATGCCGCGGTCTACGATCTCGGCAACGGTACCTCGATTGTCAGTACTACCGACTTTTTTATGCCGATCGTCGATAATCCGTTCGACTTTGGGCGCATTGCCGCGACAAACGCCATCAGCGATATTTTCGCTATGGGCGGCAAGCCGATAATGGCCATCGCTATCCTCGGCTGGCCCATCAATACGCTGGCGCCGGAAATTGCCCGTCAGGTAGTTGATGGCGGGCGTTTTGCCTGCCAGCAGGCGGGGATCGCGCTGGCCGGGGGCCACTCGATTGATGCGCCTGAACCCATCTTCGGTCTTGCGGTGACCGGCGTGGTTCCGACCGAGCGGGTGAAGAAAAACAGTACCGCTCAGGCCGGATGCAAACTCTACCTCACGAAACCGCTGGGTATCGGCGTGCTGACCACTGCCGAGAAAAAGTCGCTGCTGAAGCCGGAACATCAGGGGCTGGCGACGGAAACCATGTGCCAGATGAACCTCGTCGGCTCGGCGTTCGCCAACATTGACGGCGTGAAGGCGATGACCGACGTCACCGGCTTCGGACTGCTGGGGCATCTGAGCGAAGTGTGCCGCGGCGCGGGCGTACAGGCGCAACTCACCTATGCCAGTATCCCGAAACTACCGGGCGTGGAAGAGTATATTGCGGCCGGTGCGGTGCCGGGCGGAACCGGGCGAAACTTTGCCAGCTACGGGCATCTGATGGGCGAAATGCCGCCTGAGTGGCGCGATCTGCTGTGCGATCCGCAAACCTCCGGCGGCCTGCTGCTGGCGGTAACGCCGGAAGCCGAGGACGAGGTGCTGGCAGCAGCCGCTGAATATGGCATCACGCTGACCGCTATCGGCGAGCTGGTGACCGCCCGCGGCGGACGCCCTATGATCGAGATTCGTTGATTTCATGCGGCTGTTTATTGCAGAAAAGCCGAGTCTCGGCCGCGCCATTGCCGATGTGCTGCCAAAACCGCATCGCAAAGGCGATGGTTATATTGAATGCGGCAACGGACAGGTGGTCACCTGGTGTATCGGCCACCTGCTGGAGCAGGCTCAGCCGGACGTCTATGATGAGCGCTATGCGCGCTGGAATCTGCTCGACCTGCCTATCGTTCCGGAAAAGTGGCAGCTCCAGCCCAAGCCCTCGGTGACCAAACAGCTTAACGTGATTGAGCGTTTGCTTGGCGATGCGCAGGAAGTGATCCACGCGGGTGACCCGGACAGAGAAGGTCAACTGCTGGTGGACGAGGTGCTCGACTACCTGCAGCTGGCGCCGGAAAAGCGCCAGCAGGTGCAGCGCTGCCTGATTAACGATCTCAACCCGCAGGCGGTGGAGCGGGCGATTAACCGCCTGCGCGCCAATAGCGAGTTCGTTCCGCTGTGCGTCTCGGCGCTGGCTCGCGCCCGCGCCGACTGGTTATATGGGATCAATATGACCCGCGCCTACACCATCCTTGGGCGTAACGCGGGTTATCAAGGGGTGCTATCGGTCGGACGCGTGCAAACGCCGGTGCTTGGCCTGGTTGTACGCCGCGATGAAGAGATTGAAAACTTCGTCGCCAAAGACTTCTTCGATGTGAAGGCGCATATCGTCACCCCGAAGGAGGAGCGTTTTGTCGCCACCTGGATCCCCAGCGAGGCCTGTGAACCCTACCAGGATGAAGAGGGACGGCTGCTGCATCGTTCGCTTGCCGAACATGTGGTCAAGCGCATTGAGGGCCAGCCGGCGACGGTGACCGCTTATAACGACAAGCGGGACTCCGAGCCAGCGCCGCTGCCGTTTTCCCTCTCGGCGCTGCAGATTGAAGCCGCGAAGCGCTTCGGATTTAGCGCGCAGAACGTGCTGGATATTTGCCAGAAGCTGTATGAAACCCATAAGCTGATTACCTATCCGCGTTCGGACAGCCGCTATCTGCCGGAAGAGCATTTTGCCGGAAGACATGCGGTGCTGAACGCCATCAGCGTACATGCGCCTGACCTGCTGCCGCAGCCGGTGGTGGACCCGGAGATCCGCAACCGCTGCTGGGACGATAAAAAGGTCGATGCCCACCACGCCATTATCCCCACCGCGCGCAGTTCGCAGGTGAAGCTCAGCGACAACGAAGAAAAGGTTTACACCCTGATTGCCCGCCAGTATCTGATGCAGTTCTGCCCGGATGCGGTGTTCAGAAAGTGTCAGATCGATCTTGATATCGCCAACGGTAAGTTTGTGGCCAAGGCGCGTTTTCTGGCAGAAGCGGGCTGGCGAACCCTGTTAGGCAATAAAGAGCGCGATGAAGAAAACGACGGCATGCCGCTGCCGGTGGTCGCTAAAGATGATGAGCTCCTGTGCGAAAAAGGGGAAGTGGTGGAGCGCCAGACCCAGCCGCCGCGTCACTTTACCGACGCCACGCTGCTGTCGGCGATGACCGGTATTGCCCGCTTTGTGCAGGATAAAGACCTGAAGAAAATTTTGCGCGCCACGGACGGTCTCGGTACGGAGGCGACCCGCGCCGGAATTATCGAGCTATTGTTCAAACGCGGTTTTCTGACCAAGAAAGGGCGCTATATCCACTCTACCGATGCCGGCAAGGCGCTTTTCCATTCGTTGCCGGAGATGGCGACGCGTCCGGACATGACTGCCCACTGGGAGTCGATTCTGACGCAAATCAGCGAGAAACAGTGCCGTTATCAGGATTTCATGCAGCCGCTGGTCGGGACGCTGTTCCAGCTTATTGACCAGGCCCGTAGCACGCCGGTACGCCGCTTCCGCGGAATTGCGGCGCCGGGGGAGGGGAAGAAAAGCTTTAGCAAGGGGAAAGGCAGAGCCAAAGCGAAAGATAAAAAAAGCGCCGCCGGCCCTGCGGCGGAAAACCCGCAGTAAAAAACCCCGGGAAGCCGGGGTTTTTCAATTATGCACCGAATCCGCATGCAGGGGTTCATTCAGCGAGTGGGCTTAAATCACACCCTGAGCCAGCATAGCGTCAGCAACCTTCACGAAACCGGCGATATTGGCGCCGCGCACGTAGTTGGTCTGCTTCGCTTCGCCGCCGTACTGCACGCAGGCGTGGTGAATATCCAGCATGATGTGGTGCAGACGCGCATCCACTTTTTCCGCTTTCCAGCCCATGCGCGCGGCGTTCTGCGCCATTTCCAGGCCGGAGGTGGCGACGCCGCCGGCGTTCGCGGCTTTACCCGGCGCGAACAGTACGCCCGCTTCAAGGAACAGATCGGTGGCGGCGATGGTGGTTGGCATATTGGCGCCTTCCGCTACGGCCTTCACGCCGTTAGCGATCAACTGACGGGCGGCATCGACGTCCAGCTCGTTCTGCGTCGCGCACGGCAGCGCGATATCCACCGGTACGGACCACGGCTGTTTGCCTTCCAGATAGGTCAGGCCAAACTCGCGCGCGTAATCCGCTACGCGGCCATGGCAACGCTCTTTAATGTCGATCAGGCGCGCCAGTTTTTCTTTGGTGAAGCCTGCCTCGTCGACGACGGTGCCGTTAGAGTCGGACGCTGTAATCACCCGCGCGCCAAGCTCCATCGCTTTCTCGATGGCGTACTGCGCCACGTTGCCAGAGCCGGAAACCGCCACGCGAGCGCCTTCAAAGCCCAAACCGTGGCGCTTAAGCATCGCTTCGGTGAAGTAAATCAGGCCATAGCCGGTGGCTTCCGGACGAATCAGGCTGCCGCCGAAGGAGAGACCTTTGCCGGTAAATACGCAGGCGCTGTTGTTAGAGAGCTTACGCATCATCCCGGCCATAAAGCCGACTTCACGACCGCCTACGCCGATATCACCGGCAGGCACGTCGGTATCCGGCCCCAGATGACGATACAGTTCGGTCATCAGCGCCTGGCAGAAACGCATGACTTCGCCGTCGCTCTTGCCTTTAGGATCGAAATCGCTGCCGCCTTTACCGCCGCCCATAGGCAGGGTGGTCAGGGCGTTTTTGAAGGTTTGTTCAAAGCCAAGGAATTTCAGAATCGACAGGTTTACGGAGGGGTGAAAACGCATACCGCCCTTGTACGGGCCGATGGCGGAGTTGAACTGCACGCGCCATGCGCGGTTAACCTGAACCTGGTTACGGTCATCAACCCAAACGACGCGGAACTGGATAGCACGCTCCGGTTCAACCAGACGTTCCAGCAAATTCATCTGGCGATAGCGCGGATTTTCCTCAAGGAAGGGCCACAGGGTGGTCATCACCTCGCGGACGGCCTGAGCAAATTCAGTTTGATTTGGATCGCGCTGTTGAACGCGGGCGAGAAAACCTTCCAGAGTGCACGTCTGATCCATAGATATAATTTCCCCTTATGGTTGTGGTTGCGTCTATTTATTATGATTCGGCCCTTGAAAAAGCCGATTTTCCGACTATACCACCGGGAATCGTTAGGTAAGCAAGGAAAAATTGTTCGGAAAGCAAAATTTATAATCAGGCATGGGTCATAATCAAAAACGATGACCGCTGCCTGACAGAATTAGCGGGAGAGGAGATCGGCGCGCTGGGCGATAAAGGCTTCCAGCAGGGGGATGTCCGCTGGCGCAAGGTTGAAGCTAAAGGCCTCCTGCGGGGAACACCAGCGCAGCTGACTGTGATAGCGGGCGATGGGTTCGCCGCTAAAATGAGGGACCCACCAGGCGTGAAGATGAATCAGGCGAGCGGAAATTTCGCGCCGATGGCTGGCGATATAGCATCCCGGGCTGGCGTCGATCTCCAGCTCTTCCCGGAGCTCGCGGGCCAGCGCCTCGGCCTGGGTTTCGCCGGGTTCGACTTTACCGCCGGCAAATTCCCACATCCCCGGCTGATCCGCGTGGGGAGGGCGCTGCGCCAGCAAAATTTGCCCGTTGCGTTCGATAATGGCGGCAACAACATCAAAAGTTTTTAGCATGTGAATCATCGTTCTGTACGAAAGAAACGCCTATTATCACCGCCCTGGTACTCTGCAAACAACCCTGAATCCGCTGGAGAAACTTCGTGCTTGATCGTTATCTGCATCCGCGTTTGAAACCTGCCCTCAACGCCACCGCCGCTCTGCTGGATCGTCCAGCCGTTTCTCCCGACGGTCTGACCCTGCTTGGCTTTGCAATTGGCGTACTGGCGCTGCCGTTTTTAGCCCTGGGCTGGTATCAGGCGGCGCTGGCGGCGATAGTGCTTAACCGCCTGCTGGACGGCCTCGACGGCGCACTGGCCCGGCGACGCGGATTGACCGATGCGGGCGGTTTTCTCGATATTTCCCTCGATTTTCTGTTTTACGCCCTGGTGCCGTTTGGCTTTATTCTGGCCGACCCGGCGAGCAACGCGCTGGCGGGCGGCTGGCTGCTGTTCGCGTTTATCGGTACCGGCAGCAGCTTTCTCGCCTTTGCCGCGCTGGCGACAAAGCATCAGATCGCCAATCCGGGCTACGCCCACAAATCGTTTTACTATCTTGGCGGACTGACGGAAGGGACGGAAACCATCGCGCTGTTTGTGCTGAGCTGTCTGTTCCCTGCGTGGTTTGCCTGGCTGGCGTGGATTTTTGGCGCGCTGTGCTGGCTGACGACCTTTACGCGGGTGTGGAGCGGATACCTGACCCTGAAGCAGGTAAAAGAGTGATGAGCAGGTTTTGTGCCGGGCGGCGGCTGACGGGTTCAGTTCCGTCTGCGGGCCGGTAGCCCGGACAGATGCGCAGCATCGCCTCCGGGAAACTCTGTCACTCTGCGCGCGGCTCCCGGGGGCGGCGCTTAACGCGCCTTGCCCGGGCTACGGGTTCAGTGCCGTCTGCGGGCCGGTAGCCCGGACAGATGCGCAGCATCGCCTCCGGGAAACTCTGTCACTCTGCGCGCGGCTCCCGGGGGCGGCGCTTAACGCGCCTTGCCCGGGCTACGGGTTTACAGCCCGTCTGCGGGCCGGTAGCCCGGACAGATGCGCCGCATCGCCTCCGGGAAACTCTGCCACTCTGCGCTCTGCTCCCGGGGGCGGCGCTTAACGCGCCTTGCCCGGACTACGGGTTCTGACGACCTTGGCACAGGTGCCTGAGTCTAAGAAAAAATCAGCGCCACCAAAAAAATAACAGCGCTGGTGGTACGGCGAATCAGGAGTGAATTAGTTTGTAAGGCTGGCCAGAACCAGGCCAAAACCCACCCCAGCGCTGAGAATTAGTGTCAGGATCGCATTGCGCCATACGCGCCAGTGTTTGCCGAAAGTATCGGGATCGGATTTGTGTTTATGCCAGGTTTGCCATGCAACGGCGACAGTAGCCACGATGGGCAAACCCACCATAAATGTCAGAATAAGATTTTCGATATATTCGGTATTAATGGTCAATTTCATCGTCCTTTATCATTAACGTGCCGGGCAAATCCATCGCCCGGCATCAAAGCCGCGATATCACTCCGGCTTGCGATCGCCAGTCGCAATCGGATTTTTCGGATCGCTGCTCCACTCGTACCAGCCGCCGTCGTAGACCGAGACGTTGTTCCAGCCCATCGCCCTGGCGTACATAAACGTTTCTGAGGCGCGCCATCCGGTGCCGCAGTAAAAAGAGACCTGCTGGCTCGGCAGAATATTCCATGATTTCCACATCGCGGCGATATCATCAGCGCTACGCATGGTGCCGTCCGGATTATGGAAATCCTCCATATGGGTGGAATCGCTTCCGGCATGACCCCAGCGAGCCCCGGCAATTTCGCCCTTCGGCTTGATATAGCTGTAGCCGCTGGTGGTACCGATAAACTCCGGCCAGGAACGGATGCTGACCAGCGAAGCATCCTGACGATGCAGCAGGGCGCGAGCCTGCTCGGTATTGAGCATCAGCTGCGGCTGGCCCGGGATGGGGGCGCCAAAATCAGGTTCAGGTTTCTGTTCTGGCGGCGTTCCGCGCTCAACCGGCAGACCGGCATCGGACCAGGTCTTCCAGCCGCCGTCGAGCAGTCGCACATCCTTCACGCCGGCGTAGAGCATAATCTGCGCCACGCGGGCGGCGGCATACACGTCGCGACCGTACAAAATTACCGTGGTGTCATGGCGAATGCCGTGTTTTGCCAGCATCGCTTTAAGCTGCGCGTCGGACACTTTATTCCATAGCGGTTCGCTCTCCACCTCGTTAGTGTCGATATAACCGGCGCCCGGAATATGGCTCAGCAGATAAAACTTCGGCGCGCCCCAGGCGGCTTCAAAAACTTTCCATTCACCGGCAGGCGCGGCGGTAACCGGCTCGCCGCGCTGGAGGTCGTGCAGCCACTGCGGATATACCAGCTGTTCAAAATGCGGCAGCTTTTGCAGGCGACCTGCCTGGCTCAGGGCATCGCCGAGGGAGCTGAGATGAGTGAAACCAGCAGCCTGAAGGCGCGCCGCGACTTTCGCGTTGTCGTCGGCGTTGCCGTATAGCGCAATTGGCGTAGAGGTCTGCAGATTGTGCAGCTTAGCCCAGGCGCTCAGCTGTTCGTCGTTCATCGCGCCAAGCCAGCTGGCTGACAGGTTAAGCGCCTGCGGTTCATGACCCTGAGGCCCGTTAGCGCTTTGCGGCCAGCCGTTATAGAAAGCGCTGAGACGCGTATCAATAGCGACGCCGTTCTGCTGTTGCAGCGTGGAGAGCGTTAGCGTTGGCATGGATTCAGCGGCGGAGGTGGAAGCAGCAAGCCCCATCAGGAGGGCGAGTGCGGTCAATTGAGAAACACGTTTCATCGAAATGCCCGACAGTAGAAAAATGAGCGGCAATTCTCGGCGTTCTCAGCGGAAAAATCCTTGCGATAGCGCAGGCTTTCATTGCCACTGGCTCATATGCAAACAGCGCCCGCCGACGGGAGAGTCCTGGCGATCGTGCGTCACCAGCAGCGCCGGAATGGCCAGCCGCGCCAGTTCGTCGAATACCCAGCGGCGAAAATCGGCGCGCAGCTCAATGTCGAGGCGATTAAAGGGCTCATCAAGCAGCAGCGCCCGTGGTCGGGCCAGCAGGGCGCGCATCAGGCTGACCCGCGCCCGCTGGCCGCCGGAAAGGGTGGCCGGATCGCGGCTGTAGAAACCCTCCAGACCGGCGCGCTCCAGCGCCTGTTCTACCTGCGGTTTTCGCTGGGAACGCTGGACGTCAGCGGGCAGCGCCAGCCGCAGATTTTGTCCGACGCTGAAGTGGTCAAACAGCAGCGCGTCCTGGAACAGGATGCCGATACGCCGCCGCTCGGTGGGTAAACTGTCGCAGCGCTGGTTATCCAGCCACAGCTCCCCTGCGGCGCGGAAATCTTCCGCCAGCGCGCCCACCATCCAGGCGAACAGCGTCGATTTGCCGCTGCCGGAGGGGCCCATCAACGTCAATATCTCGCCCGCTGCGACCGAAAAATCGACGTCGCGCAGCAGCGGCTGCCCGTTGAGTCTGAGAGTCAGGTTTTTGACGATCAACATTAGCGTAATCCTTGTCGATAGCGGCCAATCGGCCAGGCCAGCAGAGCGGTGAGAGCAAAGAACATCGCCGGTAGCAGCAACTGCCACAGCGCCTGCGCGGCGAGGGTGGCGATATCGCCGCCGCTGCTCAGCGCCACGGCTTCGCTGGTCAGCGTTGGGATCCGCCCGCCTCCCAGCCATAACGTCGGTAGATATTGCGCAATGCTTACCGAAAAGCCCACCGCCAGCGCCGTCAGCAGCGGACGCGTCAGGGCAGGTAAGGTGACCAGCCAGAAGATACGCCCCTGATGCCAGCCGAGGGTTCGGGCAACCAACTCCGCGCGCGGATCGGCCGCGCGACGCGCGGGATGCAGAATAAACAGCATCCATGGTACCACCCATAGCAGATGGCCCCATAAAACGGTAAGCCACTCGCCGTCCTGCCACGTATACAGCGCCAGCTGGTATTGCCCGTCCACCAGCGGCAGCGCCGGTAAAATTAGCGGCAGCCAGATCCAGCCGCCGAAGCGGGAAGGGCCAAGCTCCAGCCACAGCAGGCAAACGACCGCGCCGAGAAGCGCAGAGCAGAGACCGAGCCACAGACTGTTGCCGATGCTATCGCCGAGCGGAGCACGACTCTGCGCCGTCGCCGCCAGCAGCAGCGCGCAGAGCACGCCACACAGCGGCAGGAGAATCGCGAAGCTTTTCCCGACGAGCGCCCGCGGCTGCGGGCGGCGGATCCCCTGAACCGGTGGGATCCGCCGCCGCCAGACGCGCCAGGCTCCCCATGCCAGCAGCGCCATCATGACGAGCGTCAGCAGTAATACCAGGCTGGCAAGGGCCCCTTTGGCCTGCTGTTGTTCATCGCCCTGGCTCAACCATTGCCAGGCCAGCACCGCCAGCGTCGGCGGGTTGCCCGGCCCAATTACCAGCGCGACATCAACCGCCGAAAGGCTCCAGGCGGCGGTCGCCAGCAGCGCGATCGCCAGCGCTGGCAGCAGTGCAGGTAACACTAGCCACTTCAGGCACTGCCAGCGGCCATAGCCGAGGCTTTTTAATACTGTAGCCTGTCCCGCCAGCCGTTTCTCACCTAACAGGCCGTAAACCACCCACAACAGAAATGCGCTCTCTTTGACCGCCATCGTCAGACCCAGGCCAATGCCGTAGCGGTCAACTGGCGGAATGTAAAAGGGCAGCAGGCGAGAGAGCCAGCCGCCTTCAGCAAATAGCAGCAGGGCGGCGGTAGCGAAGGCGACATGGGGTACCGCCAGCAGCAGCGGCAGCCTGGCTGCCAGCCGGCGCCAACCGCTTGATGGCCAGAGTACGGCAACAACCGAGAGCGTGATGATCAGCGCGCCGCCAACCGAGAGCAGGGTTGAGACGAGAGTCGCCGCCAGCGCCTGCCAGAACTGCGGGTCGGCAACCAGCGACTGCCAAAGCGTCAGGCGCAGCGCCGGAAGCGTCATCATAGAAACGGCCGGCAGCAGCGGGAGATAGATCAGCGCGACGGCGGCCCAGGCCAGCAGCCTTAGTGCGTGCCGTAGCGGCGCAGCCATTCCTGCTCCAGCGCTTCTACCCAGGCCGAGTGCGGTTCTCCCAGCATTGGCGGCAAATCCTGCGGCACAACGGCGTTGAAGGACTGGCGCTCATCTGCCGTTAACTTCGCCGGATCCAGCACGCTGGGGTCGCCCCACACCGCCGGGTCGGCCTTGCGCAGCTGCGCCTGCGGTGAGAGCAGGAAATTGGCGACAACTTTCGCCCCTGCCGTCGCGCGGGCGTTAGTCGGGATCGCCACAAAGTGGACGTTGCCGAGCATCCCCTGGCTAAAACCGAAGCCGTAGCTGTCTTTCGGCAGCTCGCCGCTGGCCGCTTTTTGCTGCGCGTGCAGCGGGTTGAAGGTGATTGACAGCCTGAGGACACCGTTCGTCAGCATGGTATCCATACGGGCGGGCGAAGCCGGGAAGTCGCGGCCCTCGCGCCATAGCAGAGGGTGAAGCTGGTCAAGGTATTGCCACAGCGGCGCGGTCGCGGCGGCGAAGTTGGCCTCTTGCGGCGGCTGACGCAGGGCGTCAGGATCTGGGGTCAGCGTCAGCAGCAGCTGTTCGAGAAAGGCGGTACCGGTAAAATCCGGCGGCCGCGGATAGGTAACGCTACCGGGGTGCGCGGCGGCGAAAGCCAGCAGCGCCTGCGGATCGTTGGGCGCGTCGGGCGTTTGCGAAAGGCGGGCGATAAAAGTGAGCTGCGCGCCGCCCCAAGGCGACTCCGCCCCGTCGGTAGGAATGGAGAAATCTTCGCGCACCGGCTTTTGCGTATCGACAAAGCGCCAGTTGGGCAGGGTTTCCGCCCACTGGGTTTGCAGCAGATTTGCGCTTTTCAGGGTGCGGAAATTCTCGCCGTTAACCCACAGCAGGTCGATAGAACCGCCTGAACTGCGCCCGGCGCGGGCTTCGCTTTGAATGCGCTTTACCGCGTCGGCGGCATCGGCGATATGCACGATGCGCAGGTCGATGGCATAGTCGCGCTTCACCTCTTCGCTGACCCAGTCGAGATAGCGGTTAACCGCCGGATCGCCGCCCCAGGCGTTAAACCACACCGTCTGGCCGCGAGCCTCTTGTTGCGTGGATTGCCAGTTGGCGCTGGCGGACAGCGGAGAAAGCAACAGCAAAGCGAAGACCAACAAACTACGCATAACCACTCCTTATGGTTTCGAATCGGTGGGAAGCTGGCATAACCCCTGGGCGGGGATCGCCATCGCCGAATTAAAGCGCGCTGACAGGTTTTGTAACCCGATCAGCGCCGTGAGTTCGGTCAGCGCTTGAGCATCAAACTGTCCCGCCAGCTTATCGCGCAGCGCGTCGTCGACGGCCGGAGGCGTCATGCTGGCCGCTTCGGCATACTCCAGCGCCAGCCGCTCGCGTTCGCTGAATAGCGCGCTATCTCGCCATCCGGCTACAGCCAGGAGTTTATCGCTGCCGCCGCTGCGCTCCGCCAGCTTCATGCTGGTGATATCAATACAAAACTCGCACAAACACAGCTGCGCGATGCGGGCGCTGACCAGCGAACGCAGCACCGGCTCGAGGGGCGAGCGTTTGCGTTCCAGATAACCGACGAACATCGACACCAGATAAAAGACCAGCGGAATGCGGCCCCACCAGCGAATAGGGCTCAGCACCTCGCCGTAGTGGCGGCGATGCAGCCAGGCCTGCGGGCGCAGAATCAGGGGAATTGACTTCAGGGGGGGTAAGCTCATCGTGAACGCCTCTTTTGTTGTTCAAGATAGAGTGCTTTCGCGACGACCACCAGGATCGCCAGCGCAAACAGGATCGATAAACCGGTTACCAGCCAGAATGTACCGCCCGTCAGCAGGCTGCCGGTCCACGAGTAGACTATCGTGGCGGGCAACTGGCCCAGACCGGTAGCCAGCATAAAATGGCGAAAGCGTATTGAGGTCAGTCCGGCCGCGTAACTTACCGGATCAAAAGGTACAAAGGGCAGCAGGCGGCAAACCAGGATGGTGTGTTTACCGTAGCGGGTAAAAAAGCCATCCATACTCTGCAATACGCTTTTGCCGGTCAGCTTTTCCACCGCTTCGCGGCCAAATACTCTGGCGATGAAAAAACACAGCGCCGCCCCGGCCATGGCGCTCACCCACGATAGCGCGCCGCCCCAGAAGGCGCCGAACAGGGAAGCGTTAGCGAAGGTGATGAGAAAAGCGGGAAGCGGGGCGATAATCGCCTGCAGAATCATCAGCGCAAAGGAGACCAGGGCCGCCTGCGGCCCCCAGGAGTCAATAAACTGCTCAATAGCCAGCTGATCGAGCGTGGCAAAGGCGGCGAGGCTGCGCTGCATAAACCCATTGACGCCGGGGATCAGCCACCATGCCAGCAGACCCGCCAGCAGCGTAGCGCCAATGATTATCCGGTAGATCGCCTGGCTATTTTTCATCGTTGATTCGCCACCGTTGCGTGTCGATCCGCCGATAGCGGGCATATCTTTTGGCTGCCTGAATCAGGACAAATAACACCAGCCCGGCAAGCGTTAGCTTTAGCACAAAAAGGGAGGTGATACCGTCGCGGATAAGTTCGCTGGCCATCAGCGTATAAATAAATATGCCGGGCAAGGTGGTTATGGCGGAAATAAAGGTAAACGACCAGAATGAAATAGCCGTGAGGCCATAGGCGTAATTCTGAATATTATAGGGAAACAGCGGGACTAACCGGGTCAGAATTAAAAAATCGCAGCCGCTACGTTCAATGCCTCTTTCAATTGCCTGGAATATCGCCGTCTCTCCGAAGTATTTAAGCAGCAGCTCGCGGCCCAGCCAACGGGCGAGCAGGAACGACAGGGAGGAGGCGACCGTCGCCGCCAGCAGCGATAGCAAGGTTCCCGTCAGCGGGCCAAAAAGTACACCGCCGGCAATGACCAGCGCACTGCCCGGAATCAAAAACAGGGTAGCGATAATAAACAGCAAGATATAGAGCGCATACCCGAAGCCACCGCTTTGGCGGATCATTTCGCGCAGATGGTGGAAATGAGTGACCAGCTCGGCAAAACCCGACTGCTGGATAATACAGGCGAAAATGCTCAGGATGACCACAACAGAAAGCAGCTTATACTCTGCTTTATGACGGCTTCTTTTGCATTGGGTTCTCCTGTCTTACGCGGGCGGTCAAAAGTGCGCGCGACAGTATAATAGTTTGCCGGCGTTCACAATCTATTACGGCGGCTTTTTTGATATGGCTCAGGCTCTCCGGGCGGGAGAGCCTGACAGAGGGCATCATCAGACTTTAAAGGTGGCCCATACCGGGGCATGATCGGAGGGTTTTTCCATGCCGCGAATTTCATAGTCGATGCCGGTCTCGATACAGCGCTGCGCCAGCGGGTGGCTGGCCAGCAGCAGGTCGATACGCAGCCCGCGGTTATCGTCAAAGCCCTTAGAGCGATAGTCGAACCATGAGAAATGTTCGTTGTCCTGCGGGTTCGCATGGCGGTACGTATCCACCAGGCCCCAGCCCAGCAGACGCTCCATCCATTCGCGCTCTTCCGGCAGGAATGAACATTTGCCGGTACGCAGCCAGCGCTTGCGATTCTCTTCGCCGATGCCGATATCAAGATCGGTAGGGCTGATGTTCATATCGCCCATAATCAGCACCGGATTCTCTTTATTCAGTTCGGTATCAAGGTAGTTCTGCAGATTCTGATAAAAGGCCGCTTTCGCCGGGAATTTGGTTTCATGATCCCGGCTTTCGCCCTGCGGGAAATAGCCGTTGATTACCGTCACGTTGCCAAACGGAGACGGGATTTCCGCCATGATAATGCGGCGCTGGGCCTCTTCACCATCGTTGGGGAAGCCGCGGCGCACCGAGATCGGCGTCTCTTTGGTCAGCAGCGCGACGCCGTAATGGCCTTTCTGCCCGTGATAAAAGACGTTATAGCCTAGCTTCGCGACCTCTTCGAGGGGAAACATATCATCGTGAACCTTGGTTTCCTGGAGGCCGATGACGTCGGGCTGGTGTTTGTCGATGATGGCGGCCAGCTGATGCGGGCGGGCACGCAGGCCGTTGATATTAAAAGAGACAAATTTCATAGTCGCTGCCACTGTGCAAGGTGAATAGTGCAGGGATGGTAGCAGAAATTCGCCGGGCTGGCTGCGCAAAGGCGCTTTATTCTGCCGATTGCAGCGGTTGGTAGCCTGTTTGCACAAAGTGTGCACCATTCTGGAACGCGCTGCGCCAAAAAAGGGCGATTATTGCCGATAAATTTCGTCAAGGATCACAATTACAGAATTATATCTTACCCCTGCATAATCTTTCTTTTTATTCCACTGCTAAAGCCTCTTTTAGTATTTTTATTCACTTTTTATGCATTTTATGTGAATAGCGGTCTTTCGTAACTTATTGATATTTCGTTGACGACCTCGATTTATGCATTTTTACCTCTGGCTGGCACGAACCGTGCAATCTACATTTACAGCGTAATAACCATATTCATTAACATTATTTAAACTTTTTGTTTACCGGAAGAGGTCGATATGTCTCAGTCAATTACGCGTAGCAACTTTGATGAATGGATGATGCCTGTATACGCGCCAGCGGCTTTTATTCCGGTACGCGGCGAAGGGTCACGCCTGTGGGATCAGCAGGGGAAGGAGTATATCGATTTTGCCGGCGGCATTGCGGTTAATGCCCTCGGCCATGCGCACCCGCAGCTGGTTAAGGCTCTGACCGAACAGGCGGAGAAATTCTGGCATACCGGCAACGGCTATACCAATGAGCCGGTACTACGTCTGGCTAAGCAGCTCATTGACGCCACTTTTGCCGACCGGGTCTTTTTCTGTAACTCGGGGGCTGAAGCCAACGAAGCGGCGCTAAAACTGGCGCGCAAATATGCCCACGATCGTTTCGGCAGTGAGAAAAGCGGCATCGTGGCATTCAAGAATGCCTTCCATGGCCGCACGCTGTTTACCGTTTCTGCGGGCGGTCAGCCGGCCTATTCACAGGATTTTGCGCCGCTGCCGCCGCAGATTCAGCACGCTATCTTTAACGACCTCGACTCGGCAAAGGCGCTGATCGACGACAATACCTGCGCAGTGATCGTTGAACCGATGCAGGGGGAAGGCGGCGTCGTACCAGCGGATGTGGAATTCCTGCGCGGCCTGCGTGAGCTGTGCGATGCGCACAATGCGCTGCTGATTTTCGATGAAGTCCAGACCGGCGTCGGCCGTACCGGGGAGCTGTACGCCTATATGCACTATGGCGTGACGCCGGACGTGCTTTCCACCGCGAAAGCGCTGGGCGGCGGTTTCCCGATCGGCGCGCTGCTGGCAACGGAACGCTGCGCCAGCGTAATGACCGTGGGTACTCATGGCACCACCTACGGCGGCAACCCGCTGGCCTGCGCGGTGGCGGGGGAAGTCTTTGCCATCGTCAACACGCGTGAGGTTCTCAACGGCGTTAAGCAGCGCCATCAGTGGTTTAGCGAACGGCTCAACGCCATCAACGCCCGGTACGGCTTGTTTAAAGAGGTTCGCGGTCTGGGGCTGCTTATTGGCTGCGTGCTGAAAGATGAATATGCCGGCAAGGCGAAAAACATCAGCAACCTGGCGGCGGAGGAAGGGCTAATGATGCTGATTGCCGGCGCCAACGTGTTGCGCTTCGCACCGGCACTGATTATCAGCGAAGACGAAGTCAATAGCGGCCTGGATCGCTTCGAGCTGGCCTGCAAACGCTTTCTCTCGGGGGTCTCATCATGATGGTGATCCGTCCAGTCGAAAAAGGTGACCTGCCGGGGTTAATGACGCTGGCAGGCGAAACCGGCGGCGGCCTGACATCGCTGCCGGCCGATGAGGCCACGCTGGCCGCGCGCATTGAACGTTCACAGATGACCTGGCGCGGCGAGCTGCCGAAAAGCGAACAGGGGTATGTATTCGTTCTGGAGGACTGCACCAGCGGCGCGGTGGCGGGAATTTGCGCCATTGAGGTGGCCGTAGGGCTTAACGACCCCTGGTACAACTATCGCGTTGGTACGCAGGTCCACGCATCGAAAGAGCTAAACGTCTATAACGCCCTGCCGACGCTGTTTCTCAGTAACGACCATACCGGCAGCAGCGAACTGTGTACCCTGTTCCTTGATCCAAAATGGCGAAAAGAGGGCAACGGCTATCTGCTGTCGAAGTCGCGTTTTCTGTTTATGGCCGCCTTTCGTGAACGCTTCAACGATAAGGTCGTGGCGGAAATGCGCGGCGTAATTGATGAGCACGGCTACTCGCCATTCTGGGAGAGCCTCGGGAAACGCTTCTTCGCGATGGAGTTTTCCCGCGCCGACTATCTGTGCGGCACCGGGCAAAAAGCGTTTATCGCCGCGCTGATGCCGAAGCACCCGCTGTATATCGACTTCTTAAGCGATGAAGCGCGGGCGGTTATCGGCGAGGTTCATCCGCAAACCGCCCCGGCCCGCGCGGTGCTGGAAAAAGAGGGATTCCGCTATCTCAACTACGTCGATATTTTCGACGGCGGTCCGACGCTGGAATGCGAAATTGACCGGGTGCGGGCCATCCGCAAAAGTCGGCTGGTTACCGTCGTTGAAGGCGAACCCGAGGCGGGAGAGTGGCCGCCATGCCTGATCGCCAATGAACAGTACCATCACTTTCGCGCCATGCTCGTTCACGCGGACCCGGATAGCGACCGCCTGGTGCTAAGCGCGCGTGAGCTGGATGCCCTGAAATGCCATTCCGGTGAACAAATTCGCCTGGTTCGCCTGTGCCCTGAGGAGAAAAAATCATGAGTTTATGGATCAATGGCGACTGGCAAAGCGGTCGCGGCCCGGCCCGACAAAAACATAACCCGGTAAGCCAGGCGCTACTGTGGCAGGGACAGGATGCCGATGCTGAGCAGGTTGCGCTGGCGGTCAGCGCGGCGCGGCGGGCATTCCCCGCGTGGGCGCGCCAGCCGTTTGCCGCCCGCAAAGCGATAGCAGAAAAGTTTGCTGCTTTACTTGACACGAACAAAGCTGAATTAACCGCCATTATTGCTCAGGAGACCGGCAAACCGCGCTGGGAAGCGGCGACGGAAATCACCGCGATGATCAACAAAATCGCGATTTCAGTAAACGCTTACCATAGTCGTACGGGGGAAGCGCAAACCGCACTGGCCGACGGCGCAGCCACTCTGCGTCACCGGCCGCACGGCGTACTGGCGGTGTTTGGTCCCTACAATTTTCCCGGACATTTACCAAACGGACATATTGTTCCGGCGCTGCTGGCGGGCAATACCGTGGTGTTCAAACCCAGCGAGCTGACCCCACAGAGCGGCGAAGCGGTGGTAAGGCTTTGGGCAGAAGCCGGCCTGCCGCCCGGGGTGCTTAACCTGCTTCAGGGCGGTCGCGAGACCGGCGAAGCGCTGAGCGGTCAGTCAGATATCGACGGTCTGCTGTTTACCGGCAGCTCTGCCACCGGCTTTCAGCTCCATCGCCAGCTTGCCGGCCAGCCGGAAAAAATACTCGCTCTTGAGATGGGCGGCAACAATCCGCTGATCGTCGATGAACCGCAGGATATCGATGCCGCCGTTCATCTCACCATTCAGTCGGCATTTATTACCGCAGGCCAGCGCTGTACCTGCGCGCGTCGGCTGTTGGTGAAGCGCGGTGAGGCTGGCGATGCGTTTCTTCGCCGTCTGGTGACAGTGTCACAAAAACTTATTCCTGACGCCTGGGATGCAGAGCCGCAGCCTTTCCTCGGGGGACTGATTTCAGCGCAGGCGGCGCAGAAAGTGCATCAGGCCTGGCTGACACACGTCTCCAACGGCGGCCAAACGCTGCTGGAGCCGCGTCTGCTACAGGCCGAAACGTCGCTGCTGACGCCGGGTATTATCGTCATGAGCGAGGTCGCGCAGGTGGCCGATGAAGAGGTTTTTGGCCCACTGCTCTGCGTCTGGCGTTACGACCATTTCGATGAGGCGATTGCGCTTGCTAACTCGACCCGCTTCGGGCTTTCCTGCGGGCTGATCTCCGCTGAACGCGAGAAGTTCGACCAGCTGCTGCTGGAGGCGCGCGCCGGTATCGTGAACTGGAATAAACCGCTCACCGGCGCCGCCAGCACCGCGCCGTTTGGCGGGACCGGCGCTTCCGGTAACCATCGGCCGGGGGCCTGGTACGCCGCGGATTATTGCGCCTGGCCGATGGCCAGCCTGGAATCGCCGGAGCTGTCGCTCCCGGTCGCGCTCAGCCCGGGTCTGGATTTTGGCCAGGAGAGCTCACAATGAACGCCTGGGAAGTGAACTTTGACGGGCTGCCGGGCCTGACCCATCACTATGCGGGATTATCTTTCGGCAACGAGGCTTCGACCAAACACCGCTATCGGGTGTCAAATCCGCAGCTGGCGGCAAAGCAGGGGCTGAAAAAAATGAAAGCCCTGGCGGATGCGGGCTATCCGCAGGGGATCATCCCGCCGCAGGAGCGGCCAAACATCCCCCTGTTGCGCCAGATTGGCTTTAGCGGTAGCGATGAGCAGGTGCTGGAAAAAGCGTCGCGTCAGGCGCCCGAGCTCCTCTCGGCGGCCAGTTCAGCCTCATCAATGTGGGTGGCCAACGCCGCTACGGTCTCGCCATCGGCGGATTCGCTGGACGGCCGGGTGCATCTGACCGTCGCCAACCTCAATGATAAATTCCACCGCGCCAGCGAAGCGCCTACCACCGAGGCTTTGCTGAAGGCGATTTTCCCCGATGAGCAGCGGTTTGCCGTACACGGCGCGCTGCCCCAGGCCTCGCTGTTCGGTGATGAAGGGGCGGCAAACCATAACCGTCTCGGCGGCGACTACGGCGCCCCTGGCGTGCAGCTGTTTATTTACGGTCGTCAGCAGGGTGGGGAAGAGAGCCCGCAGCGCTACCCGGCGCGGCAGACGCTGGAGGCCAGCCAGGCCGTTGCCCGCCTCAACCAGGTCAACCCCCGGCAAGTGATTTTCGCCCGTCAAAACCCGGCGGTGATTGATAAGGGCGTATTTCATAACGATGTGATTGCGGTAAGCAATCAGCAGGTGCTGTTTTGCCACGAGCAGGCGTTTGTCGATCAGCCGCAGCTCCTGCAGCAGCTGACGGAGCGGGTTGCTGGTTTTACGCCGCTTGTGGTGCCGACGGGTCAGGTATCGGTAGAAGAGGCGGTGGCGACCTATCTGTTCAACAGCCAGCTGCTGAGCAAACGCGAGGGCGGAATGCGGCTGATTCTGCCGCTGGAAACGCAGGAGCATCCGGGCGTCTGGCGTTATCTGAACCGGCTGGTGGAGGGCGATAACCCGATTGATGAGCTTCAGGTTTACGACCTGCGCGAGAGCATGGCCAACGGCGGCGGCCCGGCCTGCCTGCGTCTTCGGGTGGTGCTGACTGAGAACGAGCGACGAGCGGTGAATCCGGCGGTCATGATCGACGACGCGCTGTTCGCCACTTTGAATGATTGGGTAGACCGCTACTATCGCGATCGCCTGACCCAGGCCGACCTTGCGGATCCGCAGCTGCTGCGCGAAGGTCGCGAAGCGCTCGACCGCCTGACGCAAATCCTGCGCCTCGGCTCCGTATATCCGTTTCAGCAATAAGGAGATGTCGTGGACGACTTTCTGGCATTAACGCTGGCTGGGCGTTTGCCCCACCATTTTCATGGCCAAACGGCGCACTTCCGCTGGCACTGGATTGACTGCGGTATACTGCAGCTCATTCCCCATGAGCCCTGCGAGCGCTCGCTGGTATTGTCCGCCGGGATCCACGGTAACGAAACCGCGCCGGTCGAAATCACGGATTTACTGCTGCGTCAGTTGTTCTGCGGGGAGTTGCCGTTACGCTGGCGGTTGCTGGTGGTCTTCGGCAATCCTTCGGCGCTGAGGGCCAATAAACGCTATCTGCACAGCGATATTAATCGAATGTTTGGTGAGCGCTGGCGGGCTTTCAGCGTCAGCGATGAAACCGCTCGCGCCCGGCAACTGGAGCATGCGCTGGCGCGCTTTTATGCGCCGGGTAGCGGTGAGCGCTGGCACCTGGATTTACATACCGCTATTCGCGGATCGCTGCATACGCGCTTTGGCGTCCTGCCAGCGCGCGATAAGCCGTGGGATGAAGCATTCCTGGGCTGGTTGGGGGCGGCTGGCCTGGAAGCGCTGGTCTTTCATCAGCAGCCGGGCGACACCTTTACCCATTTCAGTAGCGAACGTTTCTGCGCGCACTCCTGCACGCTGGAGCTGGGAAAAGCGCTTCCTTTTGGCGACAACGATCTCAGCCAGTTTGCCGCGACGCAGCGCGCGCTGGCGCGTCTGCTGGCCGGCGAGAGGGCGTTGGCTACCGGTGATTCGCCGCTGCGCTACAGAGTGGTGCAGCAAATTACCCGCAGCAGCGACAAATTTCAGCTGCATATGTCGGCGCAGACGCTAAACTTCACCCCCTTTTCTGCCGGGACGCTGCTGGCTGAAGATGGCGAAACCCGCTATGTCGCGGCTAAGGAGCCAGAATATGTGCTGTTTCCCAACCCCGACGTAGCTTTTGGCCAGCGAGCCGGGCTGATGCTCGAACGCTTCTGAATATGCTGTCGCCCCGGTGGGCGATGGCATTTATTTTGCCGGCTGTTTTTTCCTTTAGATCTTAATTTTTTGTGCGCTATCGGCTGATTGCGGATTATTCCTGGATAAATGCTTTGTTTTTAATCTGCGCTGGTTTATAGTCTTCATAATTTCTCGATAAAACAGCCTGTTAATTATTTTTTCTTGCAATTATCTCCCCATAATCCTTATTTTCTCCATAATTGGTCAGAAACTGTTTTTTATACTTTCAATGTTTTACGCTTGCTCTGACTAATTGACGATAAACGTCGTAAAGTTAATCTCGTCAACACGGCAACGCGCCGTAAGAATAACGCAAAGTAAGGATTGAACGATGAAAAAGATTACAGCTCTGTTTGTTGCCTCTACTCTGGCTCTTGGCGCGGCTAACCTGGCTCACGCGGCTGATACTCCGGCAACCTCAGGCGAGACCGCGCCGATGATGCATCATAAGCGCGGCCCGGCGGGCCCACATGAAATGATGTTTAAAGGTCTGAACCTGACCGACGCGCAGAAAACGCAAATTCGCGACATCATGAAGAGCCAGCGCGACAATATGAAGCGTCCGTCCCTGGATGAGCGCCGCGCGATGCATGAACTGGTTGCCAGCGATACCTTCGATAAGGCAAAAGCGGAAGCGCAGATTGATAAAATGGAAGCCCAGCATAAAGAAATGGCGCTGGCTCGACTGGAAACTCAGAACAAGATTTACAACATTCTGACCCCGGAACAGAAAAAACAGTTCAATGCTAATTTTGAGAAGCATCTGACAGATCGTAAAGCGCCGGAAGGTAAAATGCCTGCACCAGCTGAATAATTCAGCGCGCTGACTTAAGACCGCCGGTCTTGCCCAAGAATGCCAACAGGCTTTGGGCAGGGCCGGCGGTTTTTTTATCTGCGGCGGGGCAACGGCAAAACGCCGATGAAACCTGATTTACCCGACAGGGGCGAATATGCGAGGATGAGGCTTCAACCGTTATCATGGGCGCAGTCACCCTGACTCTGCTGCCCGCTATCGCTTCGGATTTTGCATATGGAAATGTATATCGGCCTCGCCGTCCTCGTTGTCGTCCTCGTCTGGGTTATCATGACCTATAACCGCTTTATCTCCCTGCGTCGTTTCAAAGACGAGGCCTGGAGCGGCATCGCTGTGCAGCTTAAGCGCCGCCACGATCTGGCGCCCAATCTACTGAGTCTGGTGAAACGCTACGCACAGCACGAAAAGGAATTGCTGGAAGAGCTGGGCCGCCAGCGTAGCGTACTGGTCGGCAGCACCAAACAGATAGCCGACAGCGAACGCCACTATTCCGCTACGCTGGGACGTATTTTCGCGCTCGGCGAAGCCTGGCCGGAACTCAAAGCCAGCGACAACTTCCTCTCATTACAGCAATCGCTTAATGAAATAGAAGAGCAGCTGCAGATGGCTCGCCGCTACTTCAACGGTACGGTGCGCGATTTGAATATTCTGGTCGAGTCTTTCCCCAGCCTGCTGCTGGCGCGACTATTTAAATTTAAAGCAGAAGCTTTCTTTGAACTGGACTCACCGGAAGAAGCTCAATCTCCACGGATGGAGTGATTAAATGCTCTGTATAACTCTGCGGGTAGTGCGCGCGTTCGTATTGCTGTTGCTGCTGCCTGCCAGCGCAGCATTCTCCGCAAACAACCCGATTATTATTAGAGATGCTTCTCAACTCCCCGCTGGCGCTATTCCGGCGTATGAACATATCCTCTCTTTTGATTCCCGGGCGCGCTTTAGCCCGAACGGCAGCATGGCGATTGAGGAGAATATCAAGGTACTTGCCCTGGGGAAGGAGATTCGGCGAGGGATTTTGCGCACGCTTCCCCTCACGTGGAACCGCCAGGATGGCAAAATCTTCCGTGTTGACTATACGATCGAATCGGTGTCGCGCGATGGCATCTCTGAGCCATTTAGCCTTGATGAGGCAGCAAAAAGCCTGACGATACGTATCGGCAGCGGCGAAAAGATATTAAAACCAGGGATCTATCACTATCGGATTCGCTATCAAATCAGCAACCATTTCAGCCGATTTCCCCAGTGGGATGAACTGTACTGGAACGTGACGGGCAATGGCTGGGCCTGGCCAATTAGCAAGGCCAGCTTTAGCCTGACGCTACCGGATAGCGCCGCAAATCTCAACGCTGACGCCAAAGATGCCAGGCTGCGCTCAATTGATGTTTATACAGGGATCGCAGGCACGAAAGAGCACAACGCAACGATTCTGCCCGACGGTAGCGTGCGCACTCTGCGTCCGCTGGCAAAGGGGGAGGGGCTGACGGTTGTTTATACCTGGCCGCGGGAGATACTTGCCCGCGCTCCGGCGCCGGAGGCCGCTTCGCCGCTGGTGCATTTACTTTTCCCCAACCTGAAAACCTGGGTGATATGGCTGCCGCTGCTGTTCATGCTCGTTTATTATCTGCTCTGGTGGCGGAAGAACGTCACCCAGGCCGGGTTGAGAATGCCGCCTGTTGTGCCGCTCTTCTCGCTGCCTGCCTCCATGTCGCCAGGCCACCTGCGTTTTATTACCCGGCGTAAATATGACGATGTGGCTTTTAGCAGCGATTTATTAGCGCTGGTCGCGAAACGCGGGATGACGCTGACGAGCGACAAAAATCCATCCCGCAGCCCGTGGCGATTAAATTCCGGCATCAAACAACGGCTGACCCGCCTCCCCGTTGAGGGAAACAGACGGTTAAACAGAGACGATCTCCAGCTATTAAGCACCCTATTTAAAGGCAAACAGAAAAATATCGATCTTAGTAAGGCCCATCAGCGGTCAGTGCAGAGTGCGCGTAAACGTCAGGAGACGCGTTGTGAAGAACAGCGGGCTAAACTCTTTCGTAAATGGGGGCAACCGCTGCGGCGCTGCATCTACATTGCGCTGCTTGTTCCGGTAGCGTGCGGTCTTTGGGTTAATGCGGAGGCCGCGCTGCTGACGATACCGGCCGCGGTTTTTATGCTGATCGGCGGTTCGCTGCTGGCTTTTTTCTTGCGGTTTCTTTGTCATCCTCGGGAGATGTGGCGCGACTGGGGCCCCGCCCCGGTACTGTTTTGTGCCTCTTTTGGTATTTTAGCGATGCTCGGCGGAAGCAATTTTCTGTTGGGAATGTTGCCCATAACCCAACTTCCCGCCGGATATATTGGCGCGCTGCTGATGGCGTTCGCCCTGTGCGTTTTTGTTGGCTGGAAAACGCCTCGTTATACGCAGCGCGGGTTGGATGAGCTGGCAGTCGCCAAAGGACTGAAGCTGTATCTTGGCACCGCTGAAAAGAACCGCTATCAGATTATTTACCCGCCTGCGCAGATGATCTCCCATTTTGAAGAACTACTGCCCGTAGCGTTGGCGCTTGGCGTGGGGAAAACCTGGGCGAACACCTTTGCCCACTATCTGAGTAGTACTGGCGCTCTGTCGGAAGCGTTTGCCGGTGCCGGCTGGGAAAGCGTGCATCATTTCAGCGAGTCCTGTCGAACCTCCTCTATATCCTCGCCGACCAGCGGTTCAGGGGGCGGTTCATCATCGGGTTCAGGCTATAGCGGTTCCGGCTCTTCCGGTGGCGGTTCATCCGGCGGCGGCTCAGGCGGAGGCGGCGGAGGCGGCTGGTAATTAAGGGAGACGCCCCGATAACCTACTGGAGATCTTATGCTGGCATCGTGCGTTTCCCGGCAGGTCTTACCGGACTGACGGGAAACCCGTATGGCAGCAGTTTTTAAACCGGGCAAGGCCATATCACCACAGAATGCGATATGATCTGTTCGTCAGAACAGGCGTGGCCCACGGTCAGTTTTACAGCGGATGCAGCTTATAGCGGCCGCTAAGCAGCGGTTTACACAGTATTTTATAACCATCATGATCAAATTTTGCCGCCAGGCGCGTGAGCGATGAGGCCTGCGACAGGGATTCTACGGCGCCCAGCCATAGCCAGTTTTGAATAATATGGTACTGCGTCATATCCTCGCAGCGCTCTTCCAGCGCGATCGCCCCGGCCCATGGCCAGCATACCAGCTGCATTTTTTGCATATTTTCCACCAAACGCTGCTGGTGCTCTTCAACGCTCTCCTTCCCGCAGCAGGCTCCTGCGCAGCGGCCCAGCGCCGAACGAAAGCAGGCGCGCCCGCGGTTGAGCGGCTCGAGTCCCATTAATCCATAACAAAGGCGATGCTCGTCGGCAATTTTTTGCAGCGCCTGCAGCGCGGCGCGGCGATTGGCAAAAAGGCCATAGAGATCGCTTTGTTGCGAGAAATCCAGCTCGCTGGCGTAAACCACCTGCGGTCGGGCGTCAGCCAGGCGCAATGAGCACAGCTGCCGGTTTTGCCGCAGACGTTTATTAAACAGAGGCTGCTGTTCCTTAATGAGCTGCGCTTCTAACAGGAGTGCACCGAGCTCGCCCGCCGTCCGTTGCCAGGTGATGCGTCGTGACTGGCGCAGCATAGCCGCTTCGTCGGGGGTGCGCAGATGCGACAACACCCGGCTGCGGATATTAACGCTTTTGCCGATATAGAGCGGCAGGGTATCGCTTTCGCCGTGAAACAGATATACCCCCGGCTGCCTGGGCAGAGCCTCAAGCCACGGACGCAGATGTTCGGGATACTCATAGATTGCCGCCGCTTCAAATTCGAGACGCGGGGCGGATTGCCTTCTTGCCACTATTGCTCCTGGTGCTGTTTATTTATCCAGTATAGCAGGGGAAGAGCGGAGCGAAAAGGACAATAAATCACCCCAACCGGAGTCGGGGCGAGGGAGGGATGGGTTATTTTTTCCAGAAGTCGTCGAAGACGGTGATTGGCGGGCGGCGTTTGTGCTCGGTTTTCAGATACCAGCCTTCGATCGTTTTCGCGACTTTCTCGTCCAGCGTTTTACCTTCCAGATAGTCGTCGATGTTCTCGTAGGTCACGCCCAGCGCCACTTCGTCCGGCAGGGAGGGGCGGTCGTCCTCAAGATCGGCGGTCGGCAGTTTTTTATACAGGTGCTCCGGACACCCCAGATGGGCCAAAAGCTGTTTGCCCTGACGTTTGTTGAGGCGGAAAAGAGGGTTGATGTCCGTGCCGCCGTCGCCGTATTTAGTGAAAAAACCAGTAATAGCCTCCGCCGCATGATCGGTACCAACCACCACGCCGTGGGTCATCCCGGCGATGCTGTACTGCGCTTTCATGCGTTCGCGGGCTTTTTCGTTGCCGCGAACAAAGTCGCTAAGCTCAATGCCGGCTTCGCGCAGCGCCTGTTCACTGGCCAGCACGGCGCCCTTAATATTGACCGTTAATACACGGTCCGGCTGAATAAAAGCGATGGCGTCCTGACAGTCCTGCTCGTCCGCCTGCACGCCGTACGGCAAGCGAACGGCGATAAACTGCAGGCTGTCGTCACCGGTTTCGGCGCGTAGCTCAATGATTGCCTGCTGGCAGAGCTTACCGGCAAGCGTGGAGTCCTGGCCGCCGCTGATGCCGAGGACCAGTGATTTAATAAAAGGGTATTTCTGCAGATAGGACTTCAAAAAGTCTACGCTGCAGCGTATTTCGGCTTCGACATCGATCTGGGGTTTAGCGCCCAGCGCCTGAATAATCTCTTGTTGTAGCGTCATCGCGCCCTCCGGAAAGTGAATCTGTATGGCAATCAGCAGAGGCTTAACCTACCTCTTTGACGGTAAAACGACAAGGATCACAATTTTGAGTGTAGCAAAAGCAGGCAACCTCAACGGAACGGGCTTTATTATTGGAAAGATCTTAATTTCGCTTCATTTCCACCTTCGGCTTGAAAAATAACGATATTTATTCCAGGCTTATTTACACGCCAAAAAAAAGAGGATGGAATATGAACAAGCATTTTGCAGGATTTCTGGGCGCAGCAGCTGTATTAACCATGCTGGCAGGGTGTACGGCCTATGACCGTACTAAAGATCAGTTCACCCAGCCGGTGGTTAAAGACGTTAAAAAAGGCATGACCCGCGCGCAGGTTGCGCAAATTGCTGGTAAACCTTCATCAGAAGTGACGATGATCCACGCACGCGGTACCTGTCAGACATACATCCTGGGTCAACGCGATGGTAAAATTGAAACCTACTTCGTCGCGCTGGATGAAACCGGCCGTGTGATGAATTCTGGTTATCAGACCTGCGCTGAATACGATACCGACCCGCGCAACAGTAAGTAACATCCCGCCATAGTGCTGATTCCTACGAAAGCCCGACCATTGGTCGGGCTTTTTTATGAGCGCTGATGCTTATTTAATTGCGCGAATTATTTGAGGGAAATGTGAGGGCAGTCAAAACGCGAGGTCAATGAGAGACAATTCTGTTCAAGGAGGAATTATCCTGCCGATGAACGATGCCGTATACTCAATGCATAAACAATACTAATTCAAAGAAACATCTCTTACCGCCTCTCCGGCATCAACGATGCGCTCAGGAGACCCGGTCACACAAATTGAGGAAGCGTTCATGGAAAAGAAACATATCTACCTGTTCTGTTCTGCTGGGATGTCTACATCACTGCTGGTCTCGAAAATGCGTGCTCAGGCCGAGAAGTATGAAGTGCCGGTTATTATTGAAGCATTTCCCGAGACTCTGGCCGGTGAAAAAGGACCTGATGCTGATGTCGTATTATTAGGCCCACAGATTTCCTATATGCTGCCGGACATTCAACGTTTACTACCAAATAAACCTGTAGAAGTTATTGATTCCGTGCTGTACGGTAAGATCGATGGTTTAGGTGTTCTGAAAGCGGCCGTTGCGGCCATTAAGAAAGCTGCTGCGCAATAATTTATATTTTAAAACTCGACATATTTCGGATGGCAATGGTTAAAATTTCGTGAGGGTGTGTTTTAACCGTTTGCTGTCCGAAATACCCTGAGTTTATTTTCCCGTCAAAGAGTAATTTCATCTATCATTGCCGCAATAATTACATTGCGGCCTTAAAGGGTATTTATTATGAGTAAAGTGATTGATTCGCTTGAAAAGGTACTCCTTCCGTTTGCGGTCAGAATAGGAAGGCAACCTCACGTCAATGCAATTAAAAACGGCTTTATTAAGTTAATGCCATTGACGTTAGCCGGGGCCATGTTTGTTTTAATTAATAACGTATTTTTGAGCTTTGGCGACGGTTCATTCTTTTATTCAATGGGCATTCGTCTGGATGCCTCGACAATCGAAACACTGAACGGTTTTAAAGCTATCGGCGGCAACGTTTATAACGGTACGCTAGGTATTATGTCGCTGATGGCGCCTTTCTTTATTGGTTCGGCTTTAGCTGAAGAGCGTAAAGTTGACCCAATGGCGGCCGGGTTGCTGGCGGTTGCGGCATTTATGACCGTTACGCCTTATAGCGTCGGGGAAGCCTACGCCGTTGGCGCGAATTGGTTAGGCGGTGCCAACATTATTTCTGGTATCGTAATCGGTCTGGTCGTTGCCGAGATGTTCACCTTTATCGTTCATCGCAACTGGGTGATTACGCTGCCGTCCAGCGTGCCGGCTTCGGTCTCCCGTTCATTCTCAGCGGTTATCCCGGCCTTTATTATCCTGTCTATTATGGGGATTATCTCCTGGGCGCTGACCCACTGGGGAACGAACTTCCACCAGATCATCATGGACACTATCTCCACGCCGCTGGCCTCAATGGGTGCCGTGGTAGGCTGGGCATACGTTATTTTCACCTCGCTGCTGTGGTTCTTCGGCGTACACGGGTCGCTGGCGCTGTCGGCGCTCGATAGCGGCATTATGACGCCATGGGCACTGGAAAACATCGCAACCTATCAGCAGTACGGCTCCGTTGAAGCCGCGCTGGCGGCGGGTAAGAGCTTCCATATGTGGGCCAAGCCGATGCTTGATTCCTACATTTTCCTCGGTGGTACCGGCGCGACGCTGGGCTTGATCATCGCCATCTTTATCGCTTCCCGCCGCGAGGATCATCGTCAGGTGGCGAAACTGGCGCTGCCGTCCGGCATCTTCCAGATTAACGAGCCTATCCTTTTCGGTCTGCCGATTATCATGAACCCGGTGATGTTTATTCCGTTCATTCTGATTCAGCCTCTGCTGGCGGCCATCACCATGACGGCGTATACCCTGGGCATCATCCCGCCAATTACCAACATCGCGCCGTGGACTATGCCGACCGGTTTAGGCGCCTTCTTTAACACTAACGGTAGCGTCGCAGCTCTGCTGCTGGCCCTGTTCAACCTTGCCGTATCGACCCTGATCTACCTGCCGTTTGTGGTTATTTCCAACAAAGCGCAGGGCGTCATTGAGCAGGAAGAGAGCGAAGAAGATATCGCTAACGCACTGAAATTCTAATATCGAGCGGTACGGGAAGTTTCCCGTACCGTCTGGCAAATTAAGGGAGTCATTATGTTTGATCTGGATAACATCGCAGCAGAAGAGACCGCGGTAAACGACCTCGAAGAGGTGGTGATGGGGCTGATTATCAACTCCGGACAAGCGCGTAGTCTGGCTTATGCCGCGCTGAAGCAGGCAAAGCAGGGAGATTTTGCGGCGGCTAAAACCATGATGGAACAGTCGCGCATGGCGCTGAGCGAAGCGCATCTGGTGCAGACCCAGCTGATTGAGAGCGATGAGGGAGAAGGCAAAATGAAGGTGAGCCTGGTGCTGGTGCATGCGCAGGATCATCTGATGACCTCAATGCTGGCACGTGAGCTGGTTGCCGAATTGATTGAGCTGCACGAGAAGGTACAATAGGTCATCGACACGATGAGGCAACCAAAGATGATGACCACTGAAATCAGTACCGCCCGGGAGCAACAACTCTTTAACGGCAAAAACTTTCATGTGGTCATCTATAACAAAACGGAGAGCGTAAGCGGGCTTCACCAGCATGATTATTACGAGTACACCATCGTTTTAACCGGGCGCTATTATCAGGTTATTAATGGCAAGCGGGTGCTGCTGGAGCGCGGGGATTTCGTTTTTATCCCAATGGGGTCGCACCACCAAAGCTTTTATGAATTTGGCGCGACGCGCATTCTGAACGTTGGTATCAGCAAAAGTTTCTTTGAAAAACACTATCTGCCGCTGCTGCCGTTTGGTCTGGTTGCTTCTCAGGTCTATGCCGTTAAAAGTACTTTTCTCAGTTATATTGAGTCGGTTATTGCATCACTGAATTTTCGCGAAACTGAATTTGACGAATTTATCGAGCTGGTCTCCTTTTATACTCTGAATCGGCTCCGACATTATCGTGAAGAGCCTGCGGAAGACGTCATTCCGCAATGGCTGAAAAATACCGTGGAGGGGATGCACGATAAGCTTAAGTTTGGCGAGAGGGCGCTGGAGAATATGGTTGAACTTTCCGGGAAAACCCAGGAGTACTTAACTCGGGCAACCCAGCGTTATTACGCCAAAACGCCGATGCAGATGATTAACGATATTCGCATCAACTTCGCTAAAAAACAGTTAGAGATAACCAACTACTCGGTGACCGATATTGCCTATGAGTCGGGGTACAGTAGCCCAAGTTTGTTTATTAAAACATTCAAGAAGCTGACTTCTTTTACCCCCAGCAGCTATCGGAAACACCTCACCAGTATTAATTAACCGGGCGCGGAATAGTCCGCGCGGTCTAAATATTCAAATTAACTGTCCGTATTTACACGGAGAGCGGGTGTCGCATACGCGTTATCCGCAAGGGAGAAAAAGATGAGCCAGAAATTGAAGGTAGTGACTATCGGCGGCGGCAGCAGCTATACCCCGGAATTACTGGAAGGGTTCCTGAAGCGTTATCATGAACTGCCGATTAGCGAACTGTGGCTGGTGGACGTCGCGGAAGGGCAGGAAAAGCTCGATATTATCCATGCGCTGTGCCAGCGCATGGTGGAAAAAGCCGGCGTGCCGATGAAAGTCTACAAGACCCTCGATCGCCGCGCGGCGCTGGAAGGCGCAGATTTCGTAACGACCCAGCTGCGCGTTGGCCAGCTCAAGGCCCGCGAGAAGGACGAGCGTATCCCGCTGAGCCACGGCTATTTAGGCCAGGAAACCAACGGCGCGGGCGGACTGTTTAAAGGTTTGCGCACTATTCCGGTCATTTTTGACATTGTGAAAGATGTGCAGGAAGTCTGTCCGAATGCCTGGGTCATTAACTTTACCAATCCGGCGGGGATGGTCACCGAAGCGGTTTATCGTCATACCGGCTTCAAGCGTTTTATCGGCGTGTGCAATATTCCGATTGGCATGAAGATGTTTATCACCGACGTTCTGCAGCTGAGCCCGAGCGATGAGCTCAATATCGATCTGTTTGGCCTGAACCATCTGGTATTTGTGCGCGATGTACTGGTTAACGGCGTTTCACGCTTTGACGAGCTGCTGGACGGCGTGGCATCGGGTCGATTGAGCGCTAACTCGGTGAAAAATATTTTTGATTTACCCTTTAGCGAAGGACTGCTTCGTTCGCTGCGCCTGATCCCTTGTTCCTATCTGCTCTACTACTTTAAGCCAAAAGAGATGCTGGCGATTGAAATGGGCGAATACTACAAAGGCGGCGCGCGCGCGCAGGTGGTGCAGAAGGTTGAGAAACAGCTATTTGAGCTGTACAAAGATCCGGATCTGAACGTTAAGCCGAAAGAACTGGAACAGCGCGGTGGGGCGTATTATTCCGACGCGGCCTGTGAAGTGATTAACGCCATTTATAATGACAAGCAGGCCGAGCATTACGTGAACGTGCCGCATCATGGTCACGTTGATAACATCCCGGCAGACTGGGCGGTCGAGATGACCTGTACGCTGGGCCGCGACGGCGCGAAACCAACGCCGCGCATCACGCATTTCGATGAGAAAGTGTTGGGGCTGATTTACACCATTAAAGGTTTTGAAGTCGCGGCCAGCGAAGCGACTATCAGCGGTAAACTGGACGATGTGCTGCTGGCGCTTAATCTGAGCCCGCTGATCCACTCCGATCGCGATGCTGAAAAGCTGGCGCGGGAGATGATCCTCGCGCACGAGCAGTGGCTGCCAAACTTTGCGGCGACTATCGAAAAACTGAAACAGTAACGGGAGCGGCTAATGGAACGCGTGTTAATCGTCAATGCCGATGATTTTGGCCTCAGCAGGGGGCAAAACTACGGCATTATCGAAGCTTGCAAGAACGGTGTGGTCACCTCCACGACGGCGCTGGTCAACGGCGCGGCGATTAGCCACGCTGCCCAGCTTAGCCGCTGCGTCCCGGAGCTGGCGGTTGGGATGCACTTTGTCCTGACGCTGGGCGAGCCGCTGGCGGCGATGCCGGGGCTAACCCGCGAAGGGCGCTTTGGAAAGTGGATTTGGCAGATGGCGGAAGAGGGCAGCCTGCCGCTGGACGACATCGCCCACGAAATGGAGCGTCAGTATCAGCGTTTTGTCGAGCTGTTTGGCCATGAACCGACGCATATCGACAGCCATCATCATGTCCATATGATCGCGCAGATCTACCCCATCGTCGCGGCGTTTGCCCGCGAGAAGGGCGTGGCGCTGCGGATCGACCGCCAGCTAGCGACGCTGTCAGGCCTGGCGCAGGATGCCGCGCGCAGTAGTGATGGATTTGCCAGCGAGTTCTACGGGGAAGGGGTTTCGGAAGCGTTGTTTCTGCAAACCCTGGATGCCTCTGTCCAGCGTGAGGAAAAATCGCTGGAGGTGATGTGTCACCCGGCGTTCGTGGATAACACGATAATGGGCAGCGCCTACTGCTATCCGCGACTGACCGAACTGGATGTGCTGACCGCCGGGTCGCTGAAGTATGCGATTGCCGAGCGCGGCTACCGGCTCGGAACCTACCGCGATGTATAAAGGGAAGTGAGAAGCCCGGCATCTCTGCCGGGCTTTTTTTACGCCGGGATCGCGGCGATTTTGGCGCTTCTCGACCACACCCGATGCGCCGCCATCAGGGTGATCAGTTCATCCATTGATTGGCTATCAATGGCATCGGTCTCAACAATGCCTTCTTCGCCCTGAGCGGCAACCTGCAGCGGCGCTTTGCACTGCCGTGCATCGCCTGCCAGCAGAATCGGCTTCAGGTGTTTGTATGCTTCCAGCAGGTAATAGTTGAAATCACCGTTGCTGCTCAGACTTTGCAGATCGCCGCCGGGAACGATGACTGCATCCACGGTCAGCGATGGCGACCCGGCAAAGGTTCCGGCTACCGGCAGCTCGGTGCCATCATCGGCCTGCACTTTCCCCATTCGTGAATAGAGTAATTTGGCATGTACCCCGTGCGCTTTCAGCGACTTGAGCAAAGTCAGCAGCTCTTTGGCAACCGGACGATCGTTAAGCAGTACCGCCACCACCCGGCCTTTTACGTCGCCGCTGGGAATGGCGTACAGGCTTAGCGTCGGATCCTTTTTCAGGCCGTTGACATCTGGCGGCGGCGTAATGCTGCGCTGTTCGTCCGTGAGCTCAATACCCAGGTTTTTACCTACGGCCTGAGCCAGCTGCAGGTCGATATGCGCCAGCTGATCGACCACCCGCTCGCGGATCCACTCTCTGACAACCTTGCTCAGCTCGAAGCTGAATCCGTCGATAATATGCTGCTGCTCAATTGGCGTCTGGCTACGCCAGAATAGCAGGGGTTGAGAGTAATACTCGCCAAAGGAAGGGCTACGCTGGCGAATTTTTTCTCCGTCAATCCGCTCGGCATATGATTCGAAGCCGCCGCGTTTAGCGGCCGGCGGCGTCTCCCGCGGCCAGTTGTTATTGATGGAGTTAGGTTCATAGTTTGCCGGGTTGGTATCAATATCCATCCGGTGCATGCCGTCGCGCTGGAAATTATGATACGGGCAGGTGGGTTTATTAATCGGAATTTCATGGAAATTCGGTCCGCCGAGGCGGCTAATCTGCGTATCGGTATAGGAGAAGAGTCGGCCCTGCAGCAGCGGGTCGTTGCTGAAGTCTATTCCTGGAACGATATGCCCGGGATGGAAGGCCGCCTGTTCGTTTTCGGCAAAGAAGTTATCCGGGTTGCGATTAAGGACCATCTTACCGACGCGCTGCACCGGAACCAACGCTTCCGGGATGAGCTTGGTGGGATCCAGCAGATCGAAATCAAAAGCAAATTCATCCTCTTCCGGGATCAGCTGTAATCCCAGCTCGTACTCAGGATAATCTCCGGCTTCAATCGATTCCCATAAGTCACGACGATGGAAATCGGGGTCGCGGCCGGTCAGCTTTTGCGACTCATCCCACACCAGAGAGGCCTTACCCGCGACCGGCTTCCAGTGGAAGCGTACGAAGGTCGCTTTACCTTCCGCGTTAATCAGGCGGAAGGTGTGGATGCCAAACCCTTCCATGGTACGGTAGCTGCGGGGTAGCCCGCGGTCCGACATCGCCCACATGACGTTATGCAGCGTTTCAGGCTGCAGCGAGACGTAATCCCAGAAGGTATCGTGCGCGCTTTGCCCCTGTGGGACGGCCCAGTGCGGTTCCGGTTTCACCGCATGGACAAAATCGGGAAACTTGATCGCATCCTGGATAAAAAAGATCGGCGTGTTGTTGCCGACCAGGTCAAAGATGCCCTCGTCGGTATAAAACTTGGTGGCAAAACCGCGGATGTCGCGCACCGTATCGGCGGAGCCAGCGCCGCCCTGAACGGTGGAAAAACGGACGAATACCGGCGTTTTTTTCTGCGGGTCGCAGAGGAAAGCCGCTTTGGTGATGTCGCTTAAATCGCTGTACGCCTGGAAATAGCCGTGCGCAGCGGAGCCGCGGGCATGAACGATGCGCTCGGGAATACGTTCATGGTCAAAATGGGTTATTTTTTCACGCAGGATAAAATCTTCCAGCAGCGTGGGGCCGCGTTGACCCGCGCGCAGCGAGTTCTGGTCGTCAGCGATGCGTAGACCCTGATTGGTCGTAAGCGCAGCATTCTCACCACCTTTACGCTGTTTCTCGAGGGCATCGAGCTTTTCGCTGGTCGTATCCGGGGCCTTCATGCTACCCGGCGCCGTCGGCTCTTCGCCCGGCGCGGTCGGGTGCGGCGTGGGCTGCCAATCCTGATCTTCTGGCGCTAATGCGCCCAGGCCAGGTTTTGCCGCCCGGTCATCATGCACCGGTGATTGATGGGATTTCGGGTTATGGGGTTTATCAGACATTGCATGCTCCTGCTTTCATTACTGAAAATGGTCTTTGCTAAACCAAAACCCTTCTAATTGTAGAACATCATTTCAAGAATATTTTTTTATAAGAGTTTTGCTACTAAAGGACCGCAAGCAGGGGGCGACGAAAGCGGGCGTTTTCGGCTATGATAGGGGTTTCTGTTTACCGCCGTATTTAGTGAATTTATTTGTCATGAAACCACTTCGCCAACAAAATCGTCAGGTCATTAGCTACGTGCCTCGAGTGGAGCCTGCGCCGCCGGAACACGCCGTCAAAATGGATGGTTTTCGCGACGTTTGGGTTCTGCGGGGTAAATACGTCGCCTTTGTGCTGATCGACGAACGTTTCCGTCGCTCCCCACCGTTTAACGTGCCGGAAGCGGCGCAGCGCTGGGCGACGCAAATGAGGCAGGAAGGTGAAATCGACGCCTGAATGAGCCGGGACAATAAAAAACCGCTGAAAATTCAGCGGTTTTTAGTTTCTGACTACGCGAAGGGCGTATCGACTTAGCGGTGTGCCAGCTCCGCATCGTCATCGCTATCGAGAATAGCTTTATCGGTTTGGCGCAGCCACTGGCTGGTCAGGGTACCGGCGGTCATTGAGCCGCTAACGTTCAGCGCCGTACGGCCCATATCAATCAGCGGTTCAACCGAGATTAACAGCGCCACCAGCGTGACCGGCAGCCCCATCGCCGGTAAGACGATCAGCGCGGCAAACGTCGCGCCTCCGCCCACGCCTGCGACGCCGGCGGAACTGACGGTGACGATGCCAACCAGGGTAGCAATCCACAGCGGATCGAGCGGGTTAATACCGACCGTCGGTGCGACCATCACCGCCAGCATCGCCGGATAGAGTCCCGCACAGCCGTTCTGTCCGATGGTAGCGCCGAACGATGCTGAGAAGCTGGCAATGGATTCCGGCACGCCCAGACGACGGGTTTGCGCTTCCACGTTCAGCGGAATAGACGCCGCGCTGGAGCGGCTGGTGAAGGCGAAGGTCAGAACCGGCCAGACTTTGCGGAAGTATTTCAGCGGGCTCACGCCGTTGACCGCCAGCAGCAGGCCGTGCACCACGAACATGATGCCCAGACCAATATAGGAGGCAATAACGAAGCTGCCGAGCTTGATAATGTCCTGCAGGTTAGAACCCGCAACCACTTTGGTCATCAGCGCCAGTACGCCGTACGGCGTTAACTGCATGACCAGACGCACCAGCTTCATCACCCAGCTCTGCAGCGTATCGATAGCGGTCAGCACGCGCTGGCCTTTGGCGACATCGTCTTTCAGCAGCTTCAGCGCCGCGACGCCGAGGAATGCAGCGAAGATTACCACGCTGATAATCGACGTCGGGTTCGCGCCGGTCAGATCGGCGAACGGATTTTTCGGCACAAAGGAGAGGATCAGCTGCGGGACGCTCAGGTCGGCGACTTTACCGGCATAATTACTCTGAATGGCGTTGAGGCGGGCGGTTTCCGCGCTGCCCTGGACCAGGCCTTCGGCTGTCAGGCCAAACATGTTAGTCACCAGCACCCCGACCAGCGCCGCAATCAGCGTAGTAAAGAGCAGGGTACCGATACTGAGGAAGCTGATTTTACCCAGCTGCGAAGCGTTATGCAGGCGGGCCACCGCGCTCAGAATCGAGGCGAAAACCAGCGGCATGACGATCATTTGCAGCAGTTGAACGTAGCCGTTACCGACGATATTAAACCACTGGATAGAGTCCTTCAGTACCGGGCTGTCGGAGCCATAGATTAGCTGTAACGCCAGGCCAAAAATAACGCCGATAACCAGACCGACCAGCACTTTTTTAGCGAGGCTCCACTGTTTATGGCGGGTTTGGGCCAGCGCCAACAGTAAAACCGCGAACACAACTACGTTCGCTATTAATGGAAAGTTCATCCCCGTTCTCCTGATATCTTTTATCACCAGGTTGGTCAATAACCAACTCTTATGACGGCAAGGGTAGCAGAAGGCGTAATCCGTTCCTTATATTCAAATGGAATTGATTATAACTATTTGAATAATTCGCTGCTTTATCGTCCAGTCTGGTGACTAATAAAGCGATGAAAGGTAGTTTGCAGTGAATTTATCATCTCAGATGACCAGCGAACGGCGCTGTTTTCGGCAACGTTTTGCGGCATCCACACGGCATAGATGAACAGCGCCATGCACAGCGCGCGCTCCAGTTGATTACCTTTGCGCGGCGCAAGAATAGGGAAGCGAAAGCGCCAGCGGCAGGGCCAGAGCAGCGGAACCCCGGCAGGGGTAAGCATGTCGGCAAGAATATGGCTGAGGTAGCCCAGCACCAGGCCCTGAACCGCATCCGCCGGGACGATCCAGCTATCCGGAACCTTCAACGAGAAAATCGCCACCGCGCCAAAGACCACCAGCAGGCTATGGGTGAAGCCGCGATGGCCGAAGGCGCGGGCAATCGGTTTTGATATCCAGCTTAATCGTTGCCCGAGAAACGACTTGGGGTGATCGATATCCGGCAGCAGACAGGTCAGGATGGCGGACGGAACGATATGCCACCAGTCACCCTGGGCCAGCACGGGGGTTAATTCCGCATTTTTCGCAAATACCGCGCAGGCAATAGAAAAGAGGAGGTGGCCTTCCGCCGTCATGATAAACACCCTAAACTGTCAATTCATACAGTATAGGGTTTTTATACAGTGTGCGGAAGAGGTGACGGTGTAACTCTTTGTCACAAGACCATCAGCGTGCCAGCCAGCCGCCGTCCACCGCCAGGGTATAGCCGTTAATGTAATCCGCCGCCTGGGAAGCAAGAAAGACCACCGGCCCCTGCAGGTCTTCCGGAACACCCCAGCGTGCGGCCGGGATACGGTCGAGGATCTCTTTGCTGCGTTCGGCATCGTCGCGCAACTGCTGGGTATTATTGGTAGCCATATAGCCCGGCGCGATGGCGTTAACGTTAATACGATGTTCCGCCCATTCGTTGGCCATCAGGCGGGTAATGCCCAGCACGCCGCTTTTAGAGGCGGTGTATGACGGGACCCGAATACCGCCCTGAAATGAGAGCATTGAGGCGATATTAATAATTTTTCCGCCGTCGCCCTGCGCGATGAACTGTCTGGCGACCGCCTGAGACAGAAAGAAAACGGATTTCAGATTCAGGTTAAGCACGTCGTCCCAGTCCTTTTCGCTAAAGGTTAGCGCATCGGCGCGGCGTATGGTTCCGGCATTATTCACCAGAATGTCAACCCGACCCATGGCGGCCACGGCCTGAGTAACAATGGCTGCGATCTGATCCTGACGGCTCAGATCGGCCTGAATAGCGGTAAAGCGTCGGCCCAGCGCCTGAACCTTCTCTGCGGTTTCGTGGGGGATCCGGCGATTGACGCCGACGATATCGCACCCGGCCTGCGCAAGGCCCAACGTCATTCCCTGGCCCAGTCCGGTATCACAACCCGTCACGATAGCGACCTTGCCCGTAAGGTCAAAGGCGTTCAGTACCATATGCACCTCTGTATGCTGATTTTATGCGTCAAATAACGCCGTTGGGACAAGCATAGAGGGCGGGAGAAGAAAAGACAAATAAAAATGAAACGCTGTTTTAATTTTGTGATAATGGGGCGATACCGCAACCCCATCATCAGCGATGCCTTTAGCCGAGCAGGTCGCTCAGGGTCAAAGCTTCAAGGGTGGCAAGCTTGACGTCGGCCAGCACGAAGCGCGGGTCATGGCTATTTTCCGCTTCCGGTACGACGACAGAGCGCATCCGCGCCGCTTTGCTGGCAATCATCCCGTTGACCGAGTCTTCCAGCGCCACGCAGTTCATCGGGCTGACGCCGAGACTGGCGGCGCAGTTCAGATAGACCTGCGGGTGCGGTTTGCTGTACGGCAGCATTTCGGCGGAAGCGAGGGCGTCAAACTGGTCGCGTAGTTCAAACATGGCGAGGACTTTTTCCAGCATTCGCAGCGGCGATGCCGACGCCAGGCCAATTTTCAGTCCCTGTGCTTTACACATCGCCACCGCTTCCCGCGCCCCCGGCAGCAGCGGACGCGCCTCTTCCACCAGTTGGATAGCGCGATTGATGATCCGCGTGGTGACCTCCGCGCGGTCCGGGCCCTGCCACGGCTGTTGGGCAAACCACAGGTCGACGACTAAATCGATGCGCAGCCCGAGAATATCCGGCATTTCATTGCGGCGACGAATATCCACCCCAAGGCTGGCCATTACCTCCAGCTCTGCTTTGTCCCATAGCGGCTCGGAGTCAATCAGTAATCCATCCATATCAAAAATCGCGGCGTGAATCTGGCGCCTGGCTGACATAAGTCCCTCTCCTGTAGCGTAAGTAGATAACGAATCGGCACTCATGGTATATCATACCGCGCATTATTGGGCGAAATTCGCCGACGAAGGTAGACTAAGAGTGGATAGGCGTCTTAACAAGGGGAATCCATGACGTATCAACAAGCTGGACGCATTGCAGTACTTAAACGAATTCTGGGATGGGTGGTATTTATCCCGGCGGTTATCTCGACGCTGATCTCCGTGCTGAAGTTTATGTACGAGCACAGCGAGAAAAAACCGGGCATCGACGCGGTGATGATGGACTTTGCTCATGTGATGATCGAGATGATGCGCTTTAACACGCCGTTCCTCAATTTCTTCTGGTACAACTCGCCGCTGCCGGATTTTAAGCACGGCATGAATATCGGTTTCTGGATCATCTATATTCTGGTGTTCGTCGGCATGGCGCTACAGGCTTCCGGGGCGCGGATGGGGCGCCAGGCGAAGTTTCTGCGCGAAGGCGTTGAGGATCAGCTGATTCTGGAACAGGCTAAAGGAACGGAAGGGCTGACGCGCGAACAAATTTCCGCACGGGTTGTGGTGCCGCGCCACACCATCCTGGTGCAGTATTTTCCGCTGTACGTCCTGCCGGTAATTATTATTGTGCTGGGCTACTTCTTCTTTTCTTTACTCGGTTTTCTGTAAACAATCGGCCCGGATGCCCCCCGGGCCGGCTGAATCACAGAGTCGGCAGTGCGCGCGGTTTTCCCTGATTATCCACCGCGACGTAGATAAACAGCGCTTCGGTGGCTTTGTAGCGCTGGCCGATGGGCTCAGACGACACTTTCTTGACCCACACTTCCATATTGATAGTTATCGACGTATTGCCGCGCTTCACGCAGTTGGCGTAGCAGCACACGACGTCGCCGACCGCCACCGGGCGCAAAAAGGTCATGCCGTCGACGCGCACGGTCACGACGCGACCGTGGGCAATTTCTTTGGCCATAATGGCCCCGCCAATATCCATTTGCGACATCAGCCAGCCGCCGAAAATATCGCCGTTTGCGTTGGTGTCCGCCGGCATCGCCAGGGTGCGTAAAACCAATTCGCCCTTCGGCGCAAGATCTGTTGTTGTCATTCTCTACTCTGTACTGGTCAAAGACGATCAGGCGGATGCTACTATGAAAATGAGGTTGAGAGAATAGGGGAATACGCCCGCTATAGCGGGCGCGAGGGGGTTAGAAAGAGAGCGTGACGCCAGCGTAATAGGCGCGACCCGGTTCGTTATAGGTCGAAGCGCCTTCGTTTTCCCGATAAATTTGCTTATCGAAGAGGTTACTGATCCCGGCATTCAGCCGCAGGTCTTTGGTTAGCTGATAGTTGCCGCCGACGCCGACGACAGAATACGCGCCGACTTCGTTGGTGGCCAGCACCCCGTTTTCGTTACGAATTTCCGCGTATTGGCGCGGTTTCTGTCGACCGTACAGGGTCCAGTTGACGTTAGCCGAGAACTTGCTGGTCACCTGCCAGTCGAGCAGGGTATTGATGGTGTATTTCGGAATAACGGACAGCGGGTTGCCGGTATCTTTGTTTTCCGATTTGATCATATAAGTGGCGTTGGTGCGCCAGCTGAGCGTATCGGCAATGAGCGGAACCAGCAGCGTGCCTTCAAGGCCTTCGACGACCGCTTTCCCGCCGTTCTCCCACTGCAGGATATTCGCTCCGCTGGCGGTATTACCCAGCACCTCGGTGCCGGAGACGATCTTGTTTTTGTAGTCGTTGCGGAACCAGGTGATGCCGGCGTTATAACCGTTGAGGTTAAACTCAAGGCCGAGCTCTTTGTTGACGCTGATTTCCGGGTCGAGATCCGGGTTACCTAAAAGATAGCAATTGCCTTCCGCAATACTTATCGGGCAGCCGTTTCCGCGCGTAGAGAGCAGGTAGCCTTCGCTTGACTGATACAGGTTCGGCGCCTTGAATACGCGGGCAATGCCCGCCTTAACCTTAAACATATCGCCCAGATCCTGTGACAGATTCAGGCTCGGGCTCCAGTTACTGCCGAAGTCGTTATGATAGTCGAAACGCAGGCCGGGGATAATATTGGTTCCCGGCATCGCTTCGATATTGTCTTCCAGATAAATACCGGTCAGCGTGGCGCTGTTTTTAGGGCTGCGTTGCGAAGGATCGCCGGACATCCCTGGCAGCGTGTCCGTCGTTGTGGTGGCCTGCATCGAAGCCGGATCGTTCAGTTCATCGCGGTTCCACTCCATCCCCACAGTCAGGGTCTGTTCTGTGAGCCAGTTAAAGGGAAGATTCACTTCAGCGGTTGAGCGCCAAGACTCCAGGCGGCTGGTGTCGTAGACATCGCTATTGATCATCCCTTCTACGCGACCGGTGGTGCCCTCCTGCAGACGGGTATTGTTGGTTTTTTCGTAGTAGACGCCCGCTTTCGACTGGCCCCAGTCCCAGATCCCGTTGTAGGTCAGGCCCCAGGTCTGCCGGTAAAGCCGGTTGGTTTCCTGACCGTACAGCGTATCCACCAGGCCATTTGGGCTCATATTACTGTTGCTGTATTGCGTATCGCCGGCATAGATATTGCCCTGACGGCTGTAGGCGTAGCTGAAGTCGAGGATCTGCTGCGGGGTGACTTTCCACGACAGCAGGGCGTTAATATCTTTGTTGCGCACGCCTTCGCGGCCCGCCGCATAAGAGCCATTTTGCGCGCGGTTAATATCCCAGGCATCGGGTTCCGTTTTGTTAATGTTGCCATACAAACGCATGGTCAGGGCATCCCCGGCCAGCGGTCCGTTGAGGCTGAAGTTAGCCCGGTTAGTGGCGCCTTCTTTGTTATTTTCCGGCTGATTGGTATAGAGCGAGAGCGATCCGTGCCAGTCGTTGGTGGGGCGTTTGGTGATAATATTGACGACCCCACCCGCAGCGCCAGAACCGTAGCGCGCAGCGGCGGGTCCGCGCAGAACTTCAATGCGTTCCACCATTTCCGGCGGTACCCAATTGCTGTCGCCTCGGGTATCACGCTCGCCGCGCCAGCTATAGCGTACGGAGTTGCGGGAAGTGACGGGCACGCCGTCAATAAGAATCAACGTGTTTTCCGGCCCCATCCCGCGAATGTCGATCTGCCGGTTGTTGCCGCGGCTGCCGCTGGCGCTGTTGCCGGTCAGGTTTACGCCGGGCATTTTACGGATGATTTCTGACAGATCATTAACCGGAGGGTCCTTAGCAATATCTTCAGCGGTAATGATCGAGACGCCCGGCTGCTGCTTCAGCGCCTCTTCGGCGGTTCCGTGAACCACCATGGTCTCCGTATCCTGTTCCACCTCTTCGGCGAAGACCCCTGGGCTGAGTAAGCCTGCAATGGCCAGGGCCAGGGGCGTTGCTATGTGATTTTTCTGCGTTCTCATTATAAATATCCATATCAAATCATGAAAAATTGAGATCGAGAATATCAATGATAATTATTATCATTTCAATAAAGTGAAGATAATCTCCATCAAATCCTCACAATTGCCGCAACTTTCCGGTATGTGACAGACATCATGGAGAAACCGGCGGGGCTTACCCTCACCGGCTTCCAGGTGCGATTGTCAGGAGGCGGGCGTCTCTTTGTCGGCCTTTTGTCGGCTTTTTTGAGACTGGTACCACTCCGGGAATTCTGACAGCCTGATGCCAGTTGGCACATCGCTCTGTTTTCGGCAGGCTATACGCTGCGAACGATAAATACCGCTATAGCCTGAGACCAGCCAGGCCACCACGCAGGCCAGCGCGGCGTAAATACCGATTTCAGAACCAAACAGCTCAATCGCCATCAGCGTTGAGGCAACAGGCGTATTCGCCGCCCCGGCAAAGACGGCGACAAAACCTATTCCGGCCAGAAAGCCGAGCGGCATATGCAGCAGCGGCGCCAGCGCATTGCCCAGCGTCGCACCGACATAAAACAGCGGAGTGACTTCACCACCTTTAAATCCGCTACCTAAAGAGACGGCGGTGAAGAGCAGTTTGCCTAAGCTATCCCACGGTGCCAGCGGTTGCTGGAAAGCGTCCACTATCACCGATATGCCCAGGCCAATATAGCGCTCTCCGTGCAGCAGCCAGACCGCGCAGGCAATCGCCAGTCCGCCAATAAACGGCCGCAGCGGCGCGTAGTGAATCCGTTTTTTCATCAACGCGCCGATTGCCTGCGTGCTGTCGGCAAAAATGCGCGCCGCGAGGCCAAAGCAGCAGCCGGCGATAATGATTGCCAGCAGCGTCCAGAGCGTTAGCGTGGGAAAGCTGGCAATAAAGTAGTGCGTATGCTGCACGCCCCACATGATGCCGACTCGATCGGCAATAATTGCGGCAAACAGGCAAGGAAGAATGGCGTTGTAGTTTATCCGTCCGATAGCCAGAACTTCGAGCCCGAAGAGCGCTCCGGCGAGCGGGGTACCGAAAACCGAAGAGAAACCGGCGCTGATCCCGGCCATCAGCACCATTGACCGTGCATCGTGGTTAAGACGGAAAATGGCCGTGAAGCGATCGGCGATCGAGGCCCCCATCTGTACCGCCGTGCCTTCACGCCCGACGGAGGCGCCAAACAGATGAGAAACAACGGTGCCGAAAAATACCAGCGGCGCCATCCGTAGGGGAATGATGCATTTAGGGTCATGGATCTCTTCCAGAATCAGGTTGTTGCCTGCCTCCACGCAGGTACCGTAGCGCAGATAGATCCAGCCGACGGCAAATCCGGCAAACGGCAGGAGCCAGATAAGCCAGCGGTGAGCTTCCCGCGTTGCCGTAGCCCACTCCAGTGAGAAAAGAAAAAATGCCGAGGCCGTGCCCGCCAGCACCGCAATGATAAAAGCGAGGAGCAGCCATTTCCCGAGGAATAAAAGCAAAGAGAGTGATGAAAAGCGGTATGCGCGCATCGTCGGATCCTTAGAAGATGAATCTTCCCGGACGCGGTGCCAGCCATTCAGATAGGCCTGCCCATTCCCGGTCCGGGAATAAAAAGCAGGCATCATTAGCCACATGGCGGTTCAAGGAGGAATGCCATCTCCTGTGAGAAATATCTTACATTACGAATCGATTCAGCTGAAGTGGTTTATACAAGGGGGAAACGAATAACACGGCGCGTCGGGCGGCGCACCGTGGGGGAAAGGTTAATGGTTGTCGTCCTGCGGCATATGGCGATAAATATACACACCGCTCAGCAGGGTGAATACCAGCGTCAGAGCGGTCAGGCCGAAGACCTTGAAGTTGACCCAGATATTCTGCGGCAGCCAGAAAGCGATATAGATATTTGCCAGCCCGCAAAGGATGAAAAACACCGCCCAGGCCAGATTGAGACGTGACCACACCTGCTGCGGCAGCGTCAGCTCTTTACCCAGCATACGCTGGATCAATGGCTTCTTCATCACCCACTGGCTGAACAGCAGGGCGCTGGCGAACAGGACGTAGATAACCGTCACTTTCCACTTAATAAATTCGTCGTTGTGGAAAAAGATGGTTAAGCCGCCGAATACGGCGACCAGCACGAAGGTAATTAACGCCATTTTTTCGACTTTGCGATAGCGTACCCAGCTGTAAATCAGCACGATAGCGGTGGCGATAATCAGCGCGGTCGTCGCGGCGTAGATATCATAAAGCTTGTAGAATGCGAAGAAGACTACCAGCGGTAAAAAATCCAGAAACTGCTTCATACATCGATTCCGTCGTTCAGGTAGGGGCAGGTTGCGCCGCCCCGGGTTAAGTTAGTTACGAATGAGCATATACAAGCGGAATAAATAGATCAGCAACAATGCGGAGATCAGATTGCTGAGGGTATTTATTACCACCGCGCCAACGTTTGGCGTCAGGACCGCGAAGCTGGATGCAAACAGCAGAAGCAGCGTTTTCGCCAGCAGCCAGCCGATAATTGCCGGCGCCACCAGGCGTACGTTGGCCCAGGCCAGGCGCATACTGCTACGCATGGCGCTGAAAATACCAACTTTATCCTGTACCAGCATGATCGGCGCGAAAGAGAGCACAATGGCGAGCAGGACGCCCGGCACCACCACCAGCATCATCCCCATCTGCACAACAAACGTCGTCAGCAGGATCAGCAGCAGCAGCTTTGGCAGCACCGGCGCGGAAGCGCCGATCGCACGCAGGGCGCTGACTCTCTGGCCGGCGGAGACCATCTGGATCATCAGCAGAACGCCGCCGGCAAGAATGGCGTTGCCAACCAGCCCGGAGAAGGTCGAGGCTGCGGACGCGCGCAGCAGAATTTGCTGCTGCTCCGGCGTCATGCTCTGAACCAGTTCGAACAGCCCGCCGCTGCCCGCCAGGCTATCGCCCTGACTCAGAATCGACAGCTGCTCTTCACTGGGTGAAAAGGCATGGCCAAGTACTACCGTAATGAACGCGCATAACAGCGCAATCAGCAGGATAGTAACGAACTGATTGCGGAAAAAGTTCCCGGTGTCACGGTAGACGGACTTCGCCGTGATAGACATGCATTCTCCTTGAGTATTGCAGGTATTAACTAGCCGGCGATTGTACCGCAAATCGCGGCTGGGTAGCAGTCTCTGCTCCTGCGCGCTAAGTATATCTTTGTAAATAGAAGGGGAAATCGGTGATGACCTCTGTTGAGAAGCGACAAGGGAGAACTTGATACATCTCGTTTATCACTGATTGCATTGAGAAAGTGAAAATTAATCTGGATCAATAAATGTTAAATTTGCCCACTTAATGTGATCTATGTTGGATCAAACATAACTCATTATGGGTATATTCTTGCGCTGAATAACCATAATGAGGAAGTGGGTATGAAAAAGTTAGCAGCGGCGGTTGTTATTCTGGGCACGCTTTCCACCGGTAGCGTCTGGGCGCATGAAGCTGGGGAATTCTTTATCCGTGCGGGTTCGGCTACGGTCAGACCATCAGAAGGCGCGGGCGGAACGTTAGGCAGTCTGGGGGGCTTTAACGTTAGCAATAATACTCAACTGGGCCTGACGTTCACCTATATGGCGACGGACAACATCGGCGTAGAGCTGCTGGCCGCCACGCCGTTCCGCCACAAAGTCGGAACGGCGGCAACCGGCAATATTGCGACCGTTCATCATTTACCACCGACGCTAATGGCACAGTGGTACTTTGGCGACGCCAGCAGCAAGCTGCGTCCGTATATTGGCGCAGGTATCAACTACACGACTTTCTTTGACGAAAGCGTGAACGATACGGGTAAAAAGACGGGCATTTCTGACCTGAGCCTGAAAGACTCCTGGGGAGCCGCGGGGCAGGTGGGGATGGACTATCTGATTAACCGCGACTGGCTGATTAACATGTCGGTGTGGTACATGGATATCGACACCACCGCGAACTATAAGCTGGCGGGCGCGCAGCAGCACGACAGTATTCGTCTGGATCCGTGGGTGTTTATGTTCTCTGCGGGATACCGGTTCTAAACTCTTGCTCAAAGCTGGTCGTCATGACCAGCTTTATTGCACGTCCCGACGCGAAGTCCGCTGCCGCGATTGCCGATGCGTCATTTGCCGCAATCAATCCGCGGAACGTCCGCGTCAACCGCTACTCATTACCCCATTTATTCAGGAATACCGCGATATCATCGATCCGCTGTTCATCAATCCCCGCCTGTATGGCCATCTCTCCCTGCGCCTCCTCGCTGATTTCCTCGTTATTCATCAGCCGCGTAATCAGCAGTTGAAAATAGCGCGCCAGGGGCTCACGTTCTGACTCGCTGACGGGCTCGGCGGACTCCGTCGAATACTCATCCGCAATGTCGTAAAATTTCAGTGGTACTTCTTCGTGCATAAATCGCTCCCGGGATAGAGGTTGTGCCTGCGTTTACTGCATTGAATACTATCATTCCTGTAGGGCTTTATCTCGGGAGCGCGCTGAAAAAAGACGGTATAGCCGGCACCGGGCCTGGCCGGCCTGTGACGGCAGGCGTAGCGGTATTGACGATCTCTTATTAGTGGCTACAGGTTTTGCAAAGATCCCTCAGATGAGTGGATAGCTAAGAAATAAATTGTTTTCTTTTATTCAATACATGCATGAATTTATTAAGATCCTGAGTGCCTTTTATTTTAAAATCATGCATAACGTTTTTTTTATGCGAGTACACGGTTTTATAGTTGACTTTTAACTCACGGGCTATTTGCATTTGGTTCAATCCAAGACTGAGAGCATGTATTACTTTTGACTGCGCATGGGTTATTGATTTACATGGGCAGTTGATACAAAGATTTACCTTTGGTGCAATATCTTCATATCCTCTTAATAAAAATAAATTTATATGAATGTATATTTTCCCCGTAATCACAGGAATTGAATCGGATTTGTATAAAAATAAACAATCTTTTGTGCAGTTAGGAATTTCACTTTTGGAGGATACGCTTTTTTTCTCTTGAAGAATAAATAGCAAGCTTTTTTCTTTTTTATATTTCAACTCATCATGGCACAAAAAGATCTCTCCAGGTTCCATTTCGGTGAATATGATATGTGCTTGTGCAATGTTGCTTTGAGTGTACTTATCTTCAAAGATAACGTTTTCGTCTGTGGTGATGGACTCCATAACCATTTGTTTTATAGCGTGTTTTGAGTAGACGTTTTTGGTATTGATCAAAATATTAAGCATACATAGATTCACATAGTTATTAATATATGCACTCTGATTTAAAAGAATGCCGGTAAAAATATAGCTGTTAAAAAAGTGAGCTTAATAGTCGCGATCTGCTTTTAAAGTTTAAAATAAGATATTGTAGGTCTGCAAAAAAAGCAACATTTGTCTGCAAAATGAGATTTGAGATATTTTTTCTAAGAAAAATCTTATTTTTCATATAGCTGGGGTTTACAGGCTCCATTTTTGTGAATGTGCTCCGCGATAAATTTTTATTATGCACAAAAAGCTTAGTGTCAATACTTAATTACTGGTAAAATACCAACGGGCTAAAATTTGATATGGATGTCATTTACCGCAATGAAAGAAAATGTTTTTAATGAAATAGTTGAATGGATTGAGTCTCGCCTGACAATAAATCCATCGGTCGAAGATATCGCCCGTGGCGTGGGATATTCGCGGCGTTCAGTTTATAATATATTCCATGAATATGCCGGACTGCCTGTCGGCAAGTATATCAGAATGCGCCGCATGACGCTTGCTGCCGGTAAACTCAGGCTGACTCACCAACCTATTTCACCTATAGCCTGCTCACTGCATTTTGACTCTCATCAAACCTTTTCCCGCGAGTTTAAAAAAGCCTTTGGTCGCTGCCCCAGCCAGTATCGACATTCAGCATACTGGGATATGTCGGCGCTCTATCAGAAGGTGGGGCCGCAGGGCGACAGACTGCCTGTACCCTGGCTTTGTTTTCTCGAAGAGCAAACCTTTTCTGGATACGGCTTCACCTATACGCTCTCCCTGGCCGAGGGTATCTGCGCCAGGAAAAATGTCACCAGGCGGAAAATCGCGGCGGAAATGCCGGGCGGCGAGCGAGACATCTATATCCTCTCTGAATTCTCACCTGCCGCCGATAATCTCTATAAAGTGACCATCGGCAGTTTTATTGGTGCACCAGTAAGCTCACGGGAACGCCCTTTCCGCGAGATAAGGGTCGCTAAGCGGGGTTTATACCTGGGCATGGAATTTAGCGGTAGCTGGGAGGATTATGTTTTACTGTCAAATAATGTTTATATGAAACATCTTCCTGAGCTCGGGCTGTATCGCCGCGAGGGCTACGATATCGAACGTTTTGTTCAGCCGCAAAACGTGACGTCAGGAAACGATCGGCCTTATTACACCATCCAGTATTTTGTCCCGGTGGCCTATCTTTAGCGATTGGCTCACGCTCTCTGCCGCCACTAGTGGTGCCCGCAAGGTATGACCCAGTCAGACCCTGCATTGACACGAGAGACCACTGCTATCCACATTCGTACAGAGTTGGAGGGTAGGCTGACAGCTTTCCTGGTAATAGGTGTTTCGGATCGCGGCTGGAGGCCGCGTCCGGCGCGCTATCGGGAGGGACATACTGGATGTCGGCCATAAAAAAAGCCCGCACAAGTGCGGGCAAAAATACTGGAAGCAATGTGAGCAATGTCGTACCGAATACCTGAGTTGTTTACTCAACTATTCGGTAATGAGAAAGATAATATTTCTCATTTAAGATATCAACCCCAATTTTTGTGCGGCAGCGATCTTTTTACATTGAGGTGTTCATCGGGCATTTACAGGCTGCTATCCCCCTTGAAGCCGTCCCGTTCATAAAAGGATGTCTCTCGGGCGCAAAAACGGCCGATAGCTATGATGTTGGCCGGATGGCCGCAAAAAGAGGTGATGGCGCGGTTTCGTCTGACGCGTAAATACGCCGACAGCTTACCGCTGAAATAACCGCCCGGCCCAGGGCCGGACGGCAAGCATCATCAGGCGGCTTTAGTGGCGGCTTTCAGACTGCGGGCGAAGGTCTTTAATTCTGCCAGCATGGCCTGCGGGTCGTTCACGTTGCGCTCGATAATTTTGACGATGGCAGAGCCGGAAATCGCCCCGGCCGCGCCTGCGTCAATCGCGGCGGTAACCTGCTCCGGCGCCGAGATGCCAAATCCTTGCAGCGGCGGGGCGGCGTTGTACTCGGCCAGCTTTTCAATCAGATGATGCAGCGGCAGCGCGGCGCGGTTTTCCGCACCGGTTACGCCCGCCCGCGACAGCAGGTAGGTATAGCCGCGCCCGTAAGAGGCGATCTGGCGCAGCAGGTCGTCATCGGCATTCGGCGGGCAGATGAAAATCGGCGCGATGTTGTGGCGCAGCGCGGCCTGGCGGAACGGCGCGGACTCTTCAACCGGCACATCGGCCACCAGCACTGAATCGACGCCAGCGCGTTCGCACGCGGCGTAGAATTCATCGATACCGGGGCTGAACACCAGGTTGGCGTACATCAGCAGCCCGACTGGAATCGTCGGGTGCTTCTGGCGAATCGCCGTCAGCATCTCGAAGCATTGCGCGGGCGTCACCCCGGCGGCAAAAGCGCGCAGGGTGGCGTCCTGGATCGTCGGGCCATCCGCCAGCGGGTCGGAGAAAGGAATGCCCAGCTCCAGCGCGTCGGCACCGGCTTCAATCAGCGTATCGATAATTTTCAGCGACAGCTCAGGATTAGGGTCGCCGAGGGTGACGAAGGGAACAAACGCGCCTTCCCGGCGAGCTTTCAGTTGTGCAAACAGCGTCTCATAACGTTCCATCAGATTTCCCCTCGCGCTTTTAAAATATCGTGTACGGTGAAGATGTCTTTATCGCCGCGGCCGGAGAGGTTAACCACCAGCAGCTGCTCTTTTTCCGGGTTTTCGCGCATCATTTTAAGCGCGTGCGCCAGGGCATGGGAGGATTCCAGCGCCGGAATAATCCCTTCATGGCGGGAGAGCGCTTTAAAAGCATCCAGCGCTTCATCATCGGTAATCGATACGTAATCGGCGCGACCAATGCTGTTTAAATAAGCATGCTGCGGGCCAACGGACGGGAAATCCAGACCGGCGGAGAGGGAGTAGGACTCCTCAATCTGCCCCTCATCGGTCTGCATCATCGGCGATTTCATACCGAAGTAGATGCCCACGCGGCCGTGCTTAAGCGGCGCCCCGTGTTCGCCGGTTTCGATCCCATGTCCGGCGGGCTCCACGCCAATCAGGCCAACGGCGGTGTCGTCGATAAAGTCAGCGAACATGCCGATAGCGTTGGAGCCGCCGCCAACGCAGGCGATAACCGCATCCGGCAGGCGTCCTTCTTTCTCCAGGATCTGCGCTTTAGTCTCTTCGCCAATCATCCGCTGGAATTCACGCACGATGGTCGGGAACGGATGCGGGCCAGCGGCGGTGCCGAGCATGTAGTGGGCTTTTTCATAGCTGCCTGACCAGTCGCGCAAAGCCTCGTTACAGGCATCTTTCAGGGTGGATGAGCCGCTATGTACCGGGATCACTTCCGCACCCATCAGGCGCATGCGGAAGACGTTCGGCGACTGGCGTTCGATATCTTTGGCGCCCATATAGATGCGGCACTTCAGGCCGAGCAGGGCGCTGGCAAGGGCTGAGGCAACGCCGTGCTGACCGGCGCCGGTTTCGGCGATAATTTCCGTTTTGCCCATGCGTTTTGCCAGCAGCGCCTGGCCGAGCACCTGATTAGTTTTGTGTGCGCCGCCGTGCAGCAGATCTTCCCGCTTCAGATACAGGGTCGTGCGCGTACCTTCGGTGAGGTTACGGCATTGGGTCAGCGCCGTCGGGCGACCGGCGTAGTTTTTAAGCAGGTCGCTAAATTCGGCCTGGAATGCAGGATCTTTCTGCGCGCTGACGAAGGCTTCTTCCAGCTGGCGCAGGGCAGGCATCAGGATCTGCGGAACGTACATCCCGCCGAATTCGCCGAAATAGGGATTCAGTAAAGTACTCATTGTTGCTCCTTAATATGCGCGCAGCGTTTGAAACACCGAGGCCAGCTTGCTGGCATCTTTAATACCCGGCTGTGACTCTACGCCTGAATTAAAATCGAGTCCGGCACAGCCGCTTTTCGCGGCTTCCACACAGTTATCGGCGCCGAGGCCGCCAGCCAACAGAACGTTACGCAGATCCTGGCCTTGCAGCAGAGACCAGTCGAAACGCTGGCCGGTGCCGCCCTGACCATTGTCGAGAACGTATTTGTCGACATGATTCAGATTGCGCGGCGGTAGCGTTTCGCCAACGCTGAGGGCTTTCCAGATTTGTACCTTGCCCGGTAATTCGGCGCGCAGGGCGTCGATATAGGTCTGGTCTTCACTACCGTGGAGTTGCACGGCGGCTAAGCTCAGATTTTTCGCGCGGGCAATAACTTCCGCCACCGGTGAATTGCGGAACACGCCGACATAGCTCAGAGGCGCGCTGGCAATTACCGCTTGCGCCTGAGCCTCGTTCACCGCTCGCGGCGACGTCGGAACGAAAATCAATCCGCCATAGATCGCGCCGGATTCATATGCCACCTGGGCATCCTGGGGGCGGGTCAGGCCGCAGACCTTATTCTCACCGAGCAGCACGCGTTTTACGGCGGCGTTCAGATCGTCATGCTCCATCAGGGCAGAACCAATCAGGAAGCCGTTGGCAAAGTGGCTTAATTCGCGCACTTCAGCATAAGTATGGATGCCGGACTCGCTGATGACCGTGACGCCATGACCGAGGCGGGGTGCCAGGGTGCGGGTGCGGTTGAGGTCAATCGACATATCGCGCAGATCGCGATTGTTGATGCCGACCACTTTAGCCTTCAGCGCAATTGCGCGCTCCAGTTCCTCTTCATTGCTCACTTCGGTCAACACGCCCATGTTCAGGCTATGCGCGACGGCGGAGAGCTGACGATACTGCTCATCGTCCAGCACCGAAAGCATCAGCAGACAGGCATCAGCCTGGTAGTAGCGCGCCAGGTAGATTTGATAAGGATCGATAGTAAAGTCCTTACACAGAATCGGCTGCGGCGCGACCTTGCTGACCATCGGCAGAAAATCGAAGCTGCCCTGGAAATACTTCTCATCGCAAAGCACTGAGATAGCCGAGGCATAGTGCTTGTAGACGCCGGCGATGGCCGCCGGGTCAAAATCTTCGCGAATCAGGCCTTTCGATGGCGAGGCCTTTTTGCACTCAAGAATAAATGCGGTGCGGGTGCCGGCGAGGGCATCGTAAAAATTGCGCTGCGTCGGTACCACTTCATTTTGAAAACTGGCTAACGGTTGTTGTTGTTTGCGGTCTTCTACCCAAATCGCTTTGTCGGCCACGATTTTTGCTAAAACGGTCTGCATTATTTACCCTCTTGCCGCTAATGCGGTCACTCTGTCATAGGCCGCTCCGCTGTGCAGCACATCGATGACTTGCTGCGCGTTGGCCTTCAGGTCTTCGCGTCCATGTAAACGCATCAACATGGCGACGTTGGCGGCAACGGCGGCTTCGTGAGCGGCTTCACCTTTACCTTGTAGTAAGCGCGTAAGAATGTCACGGTTTTCTTCCGGCGTGCCGCCTGCCAGCTGCTCCTGATGATACGGCGTCAGGCCGAAGTCGGCGGCGGTCAACTGGTAGCTCTTGATTTCACCGTTGCTGAGCTCCGCGACCACCGTCGGCGCGTGCAGCGATACTTCATCCATACCGCCGCTATGTACCACGGCGGCTCGCTGGTAGCCCAGCACGCGCAGGGTTTCCGCAATCGGCAGCACCAGTTCCGGACTGTAGACGCCAATCAGCGCCAGCGGCGGATGCGCCGGGTTGATCAGCGGCCCGAGCACGTTGAACAGGGTACGGGTTTTGAGCTGCTGGCGTACCGGCATCGCGTGACGGAAACCGGTGTGGTATTTCGGCGCAAACAGGAAGCAAACGCCCAGTTCATCCAGCGCCTGGCGAGATTTATCGGCATTCATATCGAGATTGATACCGAATGCTGCCAGCAGGTCGGAAGAACCGGACTTGCTCGACACGCTGCGGTTGCCGTGTTTGGCGACCTTCAGGCCGCAGGCGGCAGCCACAAACGCGCTGGCGGTTGAAATATTGATACTGTTGCTGCCGTCGCCGCCGGTACCGACGATATCGGCAAACGGATAATCCGGACGCGGGAACGGCGCGGCGTTTTCCAGCAGCGCGGTAGCGGCGCCGGCGATCTCCTGCGGATGCTCGCCGCGTACCTTCATGCTGACCAGCGCGGCGGCCAGCTGCTCAGGCTTCACTTCGCCGCGCACCACTGCGGAAAACAGCTGGTGGCTCTCCTGCTGGCTCAGGGTTTCTGCCTGATACAGTTTTTCCAGAATCGGCTGGAGGGTATTCGTCTGTTCCAGCTTCTGCAGCGCCCAGGCCAGAGTCTGTTCCAGCAGACGCGCCCCCTGGGTGGTCAGAATCGATTCAGGATGGAACTGGAAGCCGCAGACGCGATCCGCGTCGTGACGCACCGCCATGACCATGCCGTTAAAGTGGGCGTTGATCGTTAGTCCGGCCGGGATATTGCTGCCCACCAGCGAGTGGTAGCGGGCGACCGGCAGAGGATTACTCAGACCGGTAAACATCGCCTGGCCGTCGTGTTCAATGCTTGAAGCCTTGCCGTGAAGGATTTCACCGGCCTGGCCGACGTAGCCGCCGTAGGCTTCGACAATCGCCTGGTGACCGAGGCAGATGCCGATAATCGGCAGCTTACCGCGCATGCGGGTCAGCAGCTCCGGCATACAGCCCGCTTCGCTCGGGGTTCCCGGGCCCGGGGAGAGCATCAGTACTGGATTGTCCATGGTGCCGATGCGCTCAATCAGCGCCTGCGCCGGGACGGAATTGCGATAAATCACCACGTTATGGCCGTTCGAACGCAGCTGGTCTGCCAGGTTATAGGTGAAAGAATCGATATTATCGAGCAGCAGAATGTCGGCCATTAGAAAATCTCCTTCGCGTGGTGGGCCTGGGCGATAGCGCGCAGCACCGCGCGAGCTTTATTGCGGGTTTCATCCGCTTCTGACTGGGGAACAGAGTCGAGCACGATACCGGCGCCGGCCTGCACCGTGGCGACGCCATCCTGCACATAGGCAGAACGAATGACGATGCAGGTATCGAGGTCGCCATGGGCGGTGAAGTAGCCCACCGCGCCGCCGTAGCTGCCCCGGCGCTTGCCTTCGGCAGCGGCAATGAGCTGCATGGCACGCACTTTCGGCGCTCCGCTGAGGGTGCCCATATTCATACAGGCGCGATAAGCATGCAGAACGTCGAGATCGCTGCGCAGCTCGCCAACCACGCGGGAGACAAGGTGCATCACGAAGGAGTAACGGTCGACTTTGGTTAAGTCGGCAACGTAGCGGCTTCCCGGCGTGCAGATGCGCGCGAGGTCGTTACGCGCAAGGTCAACCAGCATCAGATGCTCGGAAAGCTCTTTATGGTCGGTGCGCATCTCCAGCTCAATGCGGCTATCAAGATCGCGATCCAACGAACCATCGGCGCGGCGGCCGCGCGGACGGGTACCGGCTATCGGGTAGATTTCAATCTGACGATTGCTGGCATCGTACTTGAGCGAGCTTTCCGGCGAAGCGCCGAACAGGGTGAAGTCGTTGTCCTGCATAAAGAACATGTACGGACTGGGGTTGCTCTTTTTCAGCACATCATAAGCGGCCAGCGGCGACGGGCAGGGCAGCGAGAAACGGCGCGAAGGTACCACCTGGAAAATCTCGCCCGCGCGGATGGCGCGCTGCATTTTACGCACCACGGCGCCGTACTCTTCGTCGCTCTGGTCGCAATCGCAGCGCATCTCGGCTACCGTCGTCACCGGCAGCGGCGCCGGCGGTTCGTTCAGCTGTTGACGAAGCTGAGCGATGCGCTGCAGCAGACGCTGCTTTTCGCTTTCCAGCGGGGTGAACAGGCTCGCCTGAATGCGCGTGTTTTTAGTCTGATGGTCGATAACCAGCAGCGTTTCCGCCAGGTAGAAGCAGTAATCCGGGCAGGCAGTGTCGCTTTCCAGCGGCGGTAGGTTTTCAAAGCCGGCGACGAGGTCATAGGCGAACAGACCGCCGAAGAACATGGCTTCGCGTTCGTCCTGCGGTACGGTAATCAGTTCCTGCAGCAGGCGAAAGGCGTCGAATACCGACAGTGAACACAGACGGGCATCTTCATCTAACAGCGCGCTGACCGGCGGGAAAGTTAATACCCGACCGTTTGGCTGACGCTGGTTATTAATGCCTGAAGGCAGAGCGCTGTCCAACAGCTCCAGCAGCGCCGTGCCGTTAGCGGAAAGTGCGTGAATAGTGACAGTGTCACCTAGTGCGGTAATACGCAGCGCGCTATCCACCAGCAGCAGGCTTTTCAAATCATCCTTACTGTCGATATCCGCGGATTCCAGCAGCAGGGTGGCGGGACGCGCGCCGCATAGCTGGTGGAATAGCGCCGTCGGGTTTTCCCGATAGATGGCGTCGCTGGTGAGAAGCTCGAGTGCCGGTTTTGATGTTTGCATTGTTTGTTGTCGCCTGTTCGCTGTAATAATTTGTCCAATAAAAAGCCCGCTCATTGGCGGGCCGGGTATCTGTATGCTGAGTGCAAAACGCGATCACGCCGCCCGATAACAGGAGGTGCGCCACCAGCCGTGCAGAGTGATGAGTTGCGTTTTCATTGATGATACCCCTTCATGTGAACTTGCGTACTAGTTAACTAGTCCGAGAGATTAAAGTCAACCCCCGTTTGCAGATTTTCTCTATCAGTCGGTATGATGATGCGCTTATTACTATCCTTAATCCCTTAAGCTGCAGAACATCAGTCAATTTGCCTGTGACTTAAAGTATGACGGGTACAGGTTCATGTCCAGCAGGAGTCATCTTGAGCAACACCAACTACGCAGTGATTTACGACCTGCACAGCCATACCATTGCCTCTGACGGGCGACTGACTCCAGAAGAACTTGTCCATCGCGCGCATCAGATGCGCGTCGGCACCCTGGCGATAACCGATCACGATACCGTGGCGGCGATCCCCGCGGCCCGGGCGGAGATTGAACGCGCCGGTTTACCGTTGACGCTGATATCCGGAGTGGAAATCTCCACGCTGTGGGAAAACCATGAAATCCATATTGTCGGGCTGAATATTGATATCGCCCATCCGGCAATGACCGCGCTGCTTGATGAGCAGAAAGCGCGCCGCCAGATGCGGGGACAGCAGATTGCAGAGCGGCTGGAAAAAGCGCGGATCCCTGGCGCCTGGGAAGGGGCGCTGAAGCTGGCTGACGGCGGCGCGGTAACCCGCGGCCACTTCGCCCGCTTTCTGGTGGAGGCCGGCTATGCCAACAATATGGCTGACGTTTTTAAGAAGTATCTGGCGCGCGGGAAAACCGGTTACGTTCCGCCTCAGTGGTGTACAATAAAACAAGCGATTGATGTCATTCATCATTCCGGCGGTAAAGCGGTCATTGCCCATCCCGGACGCTACGACCTCTCTGCCAAGTGGCTGAAACGACTGTTGGCCCACTTTAGCGAGCAGGGAGGCGATGCGATGGAAGTCGCCCAGTGTCAGCAGGCGCCGCACGAGCGGGCTCAGCTTGCCGCTTACGCCGTGCAGTATGGCCTTCATGCCTCGCAGGGGTCTGATTTTCATCAGCCCTGTCCGTGGATCGAGCTGGGCCGCAAACTTTGGCTACCCGCTGGCGTAGAAGGGATCTGGCGCAGTTGGGAAGTGGCCGTAGAACAAAATTGAGAGGGAAGTATGAGCCAGTTTTTTTATATCCATCCGGAAAACCCACAGGCGCGGTTGATTAACCAGGCGGTGGACATCGTGCGTAAAGGCGGGGTGATCGTCTATCCAACCGACTCCGGCTACGCCTTAGGCTGCAAAATTGAAGATAAAGGCGCGATGGAGCGGATTTGCCGAATTCGTAATCTGCCAAACGGCCACAACTTTACCCTGATGTGCCGCGATCTGTCCGAGCTGTCGACCTATTCATTCGTCGATAACGTCGCCTTCCGTCTGATTAAAAATAATACGCCGGGTAATTACACCTTTATCCTTAAGGGCACCAAAGAAGTCCCGCGCCGTCTGCTGCAGGATAAGCGTAAAACCATCGGTATGCGCGTACCGTCAAATCCGATTGCCCAGATGTTGCTGGAAACGCTCGGCGAGCCGATGCTTTCCACCTCGTTGATGCTGCCGGGCAGTGATTTTACCGAATCCGACCCGGAAGAGATCAAGGATCGTCTGGAGAAGCAGGTAGACCTGATTATTCACGGCGGCTATCTGGGACAACAGCCGACCACGGTTATCGATCTTACTGAAGACGTACCGGTGGTGGTGCGTGAAGGCGTGGGTGACGTGACGCCGTTCCTGTAATGGCCCTGTTTCCAGGGAAGGAAGGGGATACAGCGAACACCATCTTGCCGTTTGCTTTATACTGACATTCAGCGCTGCCTGATGTTTTATCCACTTTAAAAGAAGCTATGATGCCGCCTGGCATCTGTCTGCTTGCCATGCGCCTGCACCGAGGCGCGTGGTAAGTTGTGCTATGTGCGTAATGCAAAGAAGCATTCATCCTCAAGTTCGTGTACCATGTTCGGCCACGCGAGAGGCGTGTCTCTGTTATGTCTGCTGCGGTGACATAAAAAACGACACGAGCCGATGCATCATTTATTTACAGAACAGGGTGTTAGGTTGAATTCTATCCGACTCCCTGTTTTTCGAAGTATACCAGACGCCTGGGAAGGCGACACCTTAAGGAAGCTCAATGAGCGAGAAATTACAAAAAGTGCTGGCCCGCGCTGGCCACGGCTCCCGCCGTGAAATCGAAGCCAAAATCGAAGCTGGCCACGTCAGCGTCGATGGCAAAATCGCCACCCTTGGCGATCGCGTTGAAATTGTCCCGGGTTTAAAAATTCGCATCGACGGTCACCTGATTTCGGTGAAAGAGTCTGCGGAACAGATTTGTCGCGTGCTGGCTTACTATAAGCCGGAAGGCGAACTCTGTACCCGTAATGACCCGGAAGGACGTCCGACGGTGTTCGATCGCCTGCCAAAGCTGCGCGGCGCGCGCTGGATTGCCGTTGGCCGACTGGACGTTAATACCTGCGGTCTGCTGCTGTTTACCACCGACGGTGAGCTGGCGAATCGCCTGATGCACCCGAGCCGCGAAGTGGAACGTGAGTACGCGGTGCGCGTGTTCGGGCAGATCGATGATGACAAGCTGCGCCAGCTGGCTCGCGGCGTGCAGCTTGAAGACGGCCCGGCGGCGTTTAAAACTATCAAGTTTACCGGCGGCGAGGGGATCAACCAGTGGTACAACGTCACCCTTACGGAAGGCCGTAATCGCGAAGTTCGCCGCCTGTGGGAAGCAGTTGGTGTGCAGGTCAGCCGCCTGATCCGCGTGCGCTATGGCGATATTCTGCTGCCGAAAGGCCTGCCGCGCGGCGGCTATACCGAGCTGGACCTGGCGCAGACCAACTACCTGCGCGAGCTGGTCGAACTTGCGCCGGAAACCAGCTCTAAGGTTGCGGTTGAAAAAGACCGTCGCCGTATGAAAGCGAACCAGATCCGCCGTGCGGTTAAGCGCCACAGTCAGATGGGCAATAATAATAACAACCGTCGCTCCAGCAGCCGTAATAACGGTAACGGTTAATAATTTCAGTTCCGGCGGTTACCGCCGGAATTCTTCCTCCTGTGACTCCTTTCACACTTCTGCATAAAGACAAAAAACAGGAAATCCCCGGACAAATAACGCAAAGCGGTGCGCCAGGCAACGCCATATACTGAGGCCACTGATTACAAAAACAGGTAGCCTAAAATGGATACAGCAGGAAAACTATCGGCAAGCTATGTGGTTATCGGCGTTAAAGAAAAAATAGGTTATGGCTTTGGTGATTTTGCCTCTAATTTATCGTTCGGTTTTGTTTCTCTGTTCTTACTCTTTTTCTATACCAACATTTACGGCATTAGCGCCGTACAGGCGAGCCTGATTTTTGTTATTGCGCGCGTGGTTGATGCCGCTTTTAATATTCTGATTGGCTTTGCCATCGATAAAACCCACAGCCGTTACGGTAAACTACGCCCGTGGTTGTTATATGGCTCAATTCCGCTCGGCTTTTTAACGGTGCTCTGCTTTGTGCCATTCGGCGGTGAGGCAAAATTCTATTTTGCGCTGATCTCCTATACCATTTATTGCCTGGCGTATACGGCGGTGAATACGCCTTATTCGGCGCTGACTAATCGTCTGACCCAGCATGAAGCCTCCCGCTCATCGCTATCGGTATACCGGTTTGTGCTGGCGATTGTTGGCTATCTGATTGTTTCCACTACTGCCGATATGCTGATTTCCCCGTTTAGTGATAAGCAACTGGGCTACGTCTTTGCGGTCTCTTGCTTTGCGCTGCTGGCGACCTTTTTGTTCCTTGCCTGTTTCGGAATGACCAAAGAGCGCGTTGGCGAGGAAGAGGAAACTCCCGCGCCGACGCTGCGGGAAATGTTGAAGGCGGTGGCAGGCAATGCGCCGCTTATTAACCTCTCGATGTTTACCGTCTTTTTTTATATTGCCTATACCGTGTGGATGGCGATTGCTATTTACTTCATTAAATACATTATTGGCAGCGAAGGTTTTACGTCGACCTTCTTTATGATTCAGTCCGCAGCGTATATTGTCGGCACCGTTATTTCGGAAAAAATCATTGCGCTGATAGGTAAAAAGAAAATGACTTTGGTGGCGCTGTTGATCGGCATTGTCGGCGTACTTATGCAATATTTTATCGCTGGCGACAATATCTGGCTGATTATGACCGGGGTATGCTTGTATAGCATTACGCTGGGGATGGGCTTTGTTTCCATGTGGTCAATGATTGCCGATACCGTGGAATATGCCGAGTGGCACCATGGGGTGCGTACCGAAGGCGCCATCTACGGCTTCTTTAATTTCATCACCAAAATAGCAATGGCTATCGGCGGCGGCTGTGCGGGATGGATGCTGGACTATTATCACTATGACGCGGGTAACATTACTGCCAGCGCAATTAACGGTATTAACGTACTGATGACGCTATTCCCCGGCGCGATGTTTGCTCTCAGCGCCATATTTGTCGCGTGCTATTCGCTGGATGAAAAAACCTATCGCGATATTGTGCAAAAAATCAGCCTGCGTAAACAGAACGCGCTTTAACCTCAGGGAGCCAGAGAGATGAATAACGATTTTAATACCACCCTCGCCGCGATGAGCATCGAAGATAAAGTGGCGCTACTGACCGGCAGCGGCCTGTGGCGTACCGCGTCGCTGCCGCAGCACGGTATCGAAGATATCATTATGACCGACGGTACCTATGGCGTTCGCTACAGCAGCGCGCAGATTGATGGCCGGGAAAAGTGGAGCATGGATGATTTTATTTCGGTCATCACCCAAACAGCAGACCAGGCCAGCGCGGAAGAACCTACCGCGAAAGGGGGAAGCGAGGCGCTCTTCAGTACGTCGCTCCCGGCGACCTGCTTTCCTAACGGTTCCAGCCTGGCCTGCAGTTGGGACGTTGAACTGGTGCATCAGATGGGGCAGGCGCTGGGAAGAGAGTGCCAGCATATGGGGGTTGGGATTCTGCTCGGACCGGGCATTAACATCCGCCGTACGCCGCTGGCTGGTCGAGGCTATGAATATTATGCCGAAGACCCGGTGGTCAGCGGCGACATTGCTGCTGCGCTGATCAACGGTCTGCAGCAGGAGGGCGTCGGCGCCAGCCTGAAACACTTTGCGGCGAACAACTCCGAGTACCGTCGTACGGAAATGGATTCGATCATTGAAGAACGGGCGCTGCGGGAAATCTACCTGGCGGGTTTCCAGCGGGCGATTACAAAATCCCAGCCGTGGACGGTCATGTCTTCGTACAATCGTCTTAACGGCGTACAAACTTCGCAGGATCCGTTTTTACTCACTCAGGTATTGCGCGATGAGTGGGGATATGACGGCCTGGTCATGTCCGACTGGTACGGTATTAAAGATCGCCCGGCATCGCTGATGGCGGGTAACGATCTGGCGATGCCGGAAACCCGCCGCGATAAACAAACTCTGCTGGCGGCTATTGAATCCGCAGAGGTGCCGATGGCGGTGGTAGACCGCGCCTGTCTACGCATGCTGAAACTGCTCGACAAGGTTCAGCGCCATCGCCGCCCGGAAACGCGAGCCGATTTCCCGGCGCACCACGCGCTGGCGCAGCGCCTGGCCGGCGAATCCATTGTCTTGCTGAAAAACGAAGATAGACTGCTGCCGCTGCATCCGGAGAAAACACCGCGTATTGCGGTGTTGGGTAAACCAGCCCAGGAGCCGGTGATCCAGGGGTCCGGATGCGCGACAACGGTGCCGTATCTGCTCGACCGCCCGCTGGATGAAATTTTCGATCTCGCCGGGGACGATTTTAGCGTCTCATGGGCCGTAGGCGCGCCGGACGATCTGCGCAGCGATGAACAGGCGCTGGCGCAGGCCTGCCGGGTCGCTCAGGAAGCTGACGTGGCGGTGATTTTCGTCAGTACCGCCGTGGGTGAAGATGGTGAAAATGGCGATCGTCAGGATCTGAATATTCTGCCGGTGCATGAACGGTTGATTCGCGAAGTGGCGGCAGTCCAGCCGAATATCGTAGTGGTGCTGGCAAATAGCGATGCGGTGGTGATGCCGTGGCTTGGCGAGTGCAAGGCGCTGCTGGAAACGTTTTTTGCCGGACAAGGAATGGGGCGTGCGGTTGCGGAAATCCTCTTCGGCCAGCGCAACCCTTGCGGTAAATTGACGGTGACGGTGCCCAATACGCTGGAGGAAACGCCGGCCTGGCTGCACTATCCGGGCGAAAACCTGCGCCATCATTACGGAGAAGGGCTTTTTGTCGGCTATCGCTATTACGACAAGCGTTGTCTGACGCCGCAGTTTCCCTTCGGTTTTGGCTTAAGTTATACCCGGTTTGCTTACGATAATATTGCGCTCTCAGCCTCCCGTGTAGGCGCAAGCGAGACGCTTACCGTTTCGTTCGATCTGACCAACTGCGGAGAGTATGCAGGCAAGGAGATAGTTCAGCTGTACGTGAGCGCGCCTCAGGGAGAGCTGATTCGCGAAGTGCAGTCATTAAAAGCCTTCAGTAAAGTGGCGCTGGCCGCAGGGGAGTGCCGCCGGGTCAGCCTGCAGCTGCCCATCGGCGACCTGGCCTGCTATCATCCTGGCCTCGGCGACTGGGTCGTGACGCCGGGGCTCTGGCAGATCCGAGTCGGCGGCTCATCGCGGGATCTGCCGCTGACGGCGGAAATCGAAGTGGACTGCCCGCAGCGGTACGTCCCGCTTCGCGATGATAATTCGCTGCAGCAGCTGATTCAGCAGCCGGAAGCTTTTGCCCGGGTAGTCAAGTTGATTGCCGATAAGAGCCAGATGCCTGCGGAACAGGTCCGTGAAAAACTGATCCGCCTGGCGCCGGATTTGTTCTGCGGGCTGCTGATTGCGCTGACCGAGTTTCTGGCGCTGGATATTGAGCGCGACGAACTTAACGCCGTGCTGACAGGGCGCTGATCGTTGCCAATGACAGGAGAGTGCGCATGTTTCCTTTTTCAGTGACTCACCCCGGTTCGCTCACGCAGAGCGGACGACAGACGGCGAACAGCGGCTACGAGCTGATTGCCTTCGATGCCGAGAAGCTGAACGTGTTTGCCGCGGAGGTTCGCTACTGCGAGCCGCACTGGCATCCGGCTCCTGAGCTGATTACCGTACTGGCAGGGCGGTTTACGCTCGCCGTCGGCCAGCAGAGCCTGGAGCTGGCGCAGGGGGACATGCTGTACATCAATGCGGAAGAGGTTCATTCCCTCAACGCGGAGGCGGCGGGCAGCCAACTGGTCACCGTTCAGTTTTCGCCCGGCCTGTTTGACGAACTTCACCCCTCGCCGCAGCTGGAATGGAGTACCTGCGGACGATCTTACACTGCGGCGGACAGTGAAGTGCATCAGCGGCTGGCGGGGTTACTGAAACAGCTGATCGACAACCCTGCGCCGTTTCAGCGTATCGCCGCCATTTATCTGTTACTGGATGCGTTAGTCTCTGCTGGCAAGCCGACGCAGCGCGGCGAAAGTTCGCTGCGCGACGAGGCGATGATCAAAAAAGGCATAGATTTTATCAATCAACACTTTGACCAGCCGCTGACGCTGAGCGAGGTCGCCTGCCATAGCGGGATGAGCTACTCCTGGTTTTCGCGGCTGTTTAAAAAGGTGAGTCGCTATAATTTTAAAGAGTATCTGACGCTGGTGCGGCTAAACAAAGCCCGCACGCTGTTGCGCGATACCCGTACGCCGATTACCGAGATTAGCCACAGCTGCGGATTTCAGGAGCATAAATACCTGATTGCCGCCTTTAATAAATACTGCGGCGTTACGCCGACCGAATATCGCAAGCGCTTCGTTTCACGGCAAAATATTGTCGAAAGCGAACTGGCTCCGGGGGAGGATTGCCTGTGTCTGCCGCTCAACCATGCGCTGCTTGAGCGGCTGGTGGCTAGTAGTCGATCCCCATCTGCGCTTTGATACCGGCATCAAACGCGTGTTTCACCGGACGTAGTTCGCTGACGGTATCGGCCAGTTCGGTAATTTCACGGTGGCAGCCGCGTCCGGTAATAATCACCGTCTGCTGCGCCGGACGGTTGCGTAACGCGGTAAGCACCTCTTCCAGCGGCAGATAGTCGTAGGCCACCATATAGGTGAGCTCGTCCAGTAAAACGAGATCGAGGCTTTCATCGGCCAGCATGCGGCGCCCGTGCTCCCAGACCGCGAGGCAGGCGGCGGTATCGCTTTCGCGATCCTGCGTATTCCAGGTAAAACCGGTCGCCATCACCTGAAACTCGACGCCGTGGGGTTCGAGCAGATTGCGCTCGCCGTTCGGCCAGGTGCCTTTAATAAACTGCACGACGCCAGCTTTCTTACCGTGCCCGACGGCGCGGGTGACCGTACCGAAGGCGGCAGTCGTTTTACCCTTACCGTTGCCGGTAAAAACGATCACGATACCGCGCTCTTCCTGCGCGGCGGCGACGCGAGCGTCAACTTTGTCTTTTACCCGCTGCTGGCGTTCGCGGTGGCGTTCATCACTCATTGTGCGATTCCTGGTTTGCGGCCCGGCTGGGCGTCAAAAGTCATTCCCGTCTTACGACGACTGTCGTCGCCCATCAGCCACAGGTATACCGGCATGATATCAGCGGGGGTTTTCAATTTTTGCGGATCTTCCGTCGGGAACGCATTGGCGCGCATTTTGGTGCGGGTGCCGCCTGGGTTAATGCAGTTGACCCGCAGATGGCGGTTCTGATACTCCTCGGCCAGCACCTGCATCATGCCTTCGGTAGCAAATTTCGACGCGGCGTAAGCGCCCCAGTTCGCACGTCCCTGGCGGCCGACGCTGGAGGAGGTAAAGACCAGCGAACCCGATTCGGATTTGAGTAATAAAGGAAGCAGGGCCTGGGTGAGCATAAAGGTGCCGTTCACGTTCACCTGCATCACCTGCTGCCACACTTCCGGCTTTTGTTGATCCATCGGGCAAACGTCGCCCAGCAGACCCGCGTTATGTAGCACTCCGTCGAGGCGCGGGTAGTGGATGGCTATTTTCTGCGCCAGCTGCTGGCACTCCTGCGGCGTGCAGGTTAACAGGTCGAGAGTAAACCAGCTGGCGGGAATGCCGCCAGCCTGCTCAATCTCTTGCGCGACGCCGCGCAGTTTCTCTTCATTGCGTCCGACCAGAATAACGCTGGCGCTATAGCGGGAATAGGTCAGGGCGGCTTCACGGCCAATGCCGTCGCTGGCGCCAGTAACCAGGATGATGCGGTCCTGTAACAGGTGACGTTGCGGTTGATAGTGCACGGCGACTCCTCGGGCGATCTGCTGACGATCGCGCTTGCTGTTCGGTATCTCACTTTTGCGCTTTATGCCTGAAAGCGCCCGCTAATGCAATCGGCGAAGCGGAAACTCTTCGCGGAATTAATATCTTGCAACGATTTCATCGTCGCTGAAAAAAACAGGAAGGCGCCTCGCACGCGACACAAAGCACAAAGACTTCTCGCCGACGGCTGATGTACACTGTGCGCCAACGTCAGTGGTTTACACAAGGTGAAAACGTGGAATTAGTTGCTCAATATGGCCTGTTTTTGGCCAAAATCGCGACCATCGTTGTCGCAATTGCGGTTATCGTCGCCATTATTGTTAACCTGACTCAGCGCAAAAAACAGCGCGGCGAGCTGCGGGTAACCAATCTTAGCGAGCAATATAAGGAGATGAAGGAAGAGCTGGCGGTTTCGTTGCTCGATGCGCCGCAGCAGAAGCTGTGGCATAAAGCGCAAAAGAAAAAGCTTAAGCAGGAAGCTAAGGCGTCTAAGGCGCGGGCGAAGCTGGGAACGCCTGAGCCGGACGCCAAACCGCGCGTCTGGGTGATCGATTTTAAAGGCAGCATGGATGCGCATGAAGTCAGCAGTCTGCGCGAAGAGATCACCGCGGTCCTGGCGGCGGCAAAGGCGCGCGATCAGGTGGTCATTCGCCTCGAAAGCCCCGGCGGCGTGGTTCACGGCTATGGTCTTGCCGCTTCACAGCTGCAGCGTCTGCGCGACAAACAGATCCCGCTAACGGTGGCGGTAGATAAAGTCGCGGCCAGCGGAGGTTATATGATGGCCTGCGTGGCGAACAGAATCGTCTGTGCGCCGTTTGCTATCCTTGGCTCTATTGGCGTCGTCGCGCAAATCCCGAACCTTCATCGCTTCCTGAAGAATAAAGATATCGATATTGAGCTGCATACGGCAGGCCAGTACAAACGTACCCTGACGATGCTGGGCGAAAATACCGAAGAAGGGCGTCAGAAGTTCCGCGAAGACCTCAACGATACCCATCGACTGTTCAAAGATTTTGTTCACCAGATGCGTCCCGAACTCGATATTGAACAGGTAGCCACTGGCGAACATTGGTACGGCGTTCAGGCGCTGGAGAAGGGGCTTGTGGATGCGGTGGAAACCAGCGATGAGCTACTGTTGGGTCTGATGGATAAACACGAGGTGATCGGCGTGCGCTATCAGCAGCGTAAGAAAATGCTCGATCGTTTTACCGGTAGCGCCGCGGAAAGCGCTGATAAACTCCTGCTACGCTGGTGGCAGCGCGGGCAAAAACCGCTGATGTAATCCAGACAACGCGAGGCTTCGGCCTCGCGTTTTCGTCAGGGTCGGGCAGAAGTGTTAATCCGCCAGGTGATACTTATCAGACAGTTCGTGCGCGAGGTATTTAAACATATTAAATACCGCCGTACTTTTCGCCGTGGGCAGTCCTTGCTCATCAAGATAAAACTCGCCGCTGAACACCAGCACGCCGTTACGCTGCACGACGTCGGTGGCCTCGATCCCGGCTAACGTATCTTCATGTTCGCGAATGAGTTTGTTGGCTTTTTCCAGAAGCGTCTGGCGATCGATGGGTTGGGTTGTACCTTGCATAAATGCCTCCTGTGATTCTTCGCGGGTAGTCTACGCCGCGCGACGGCGAGGGGCAAATTTTCCATTGATCTTACAGGGGTAATTGCAGGCGCCGAATAAACATCAGTTAGTGGCGGGATTTGCTTTTGCATGCTAATAAAGTTGCGTAACGAATTTTATCAGGTACAGTGTGACGCTTTCAGCGATCTGGCAACAGATTTGCTTGACATTCGGCCAAAAATTATTCGTGCTATGTCGCCTGGCGAGAAAAAGCCAGCAAACTCAGCTATCTGGTTTTATGGATGTGAAACCGGTGCAAAGGGTTGATATCCATCGACAACGACGCAACATAGGTTGTGACGTGTCGCCAGTGGATGGTGAATCAATGTGCGATGTATTCCTGGATGAATCAAATTAGGTAAAGGTGAATATGGGTAAAGCTCTCGTTATCGTTGAGTCCCCGGCAAAAGCCAAAACGATCAATAAGTATCTGGGTAATGACTACGTGGTTAAGTCCAGCGTCGGTCATATCCGCGATTTGCCGACCAGTGGCTCAGCATCTAAAAAGAGCGCCGACTCTACCTCCACCAAAGGGGCTAAAAAGCCTAAGAAGGATGAACGCGGCGCTCTGGTCAACCGTATGGGCGTGGACCCATGGCATGACTGGAATGCGCACTATGAAATACTCCCGGGTAAAGAAAAGGTCGTTTCTGAACTCAAACAGTTGGCGGAAAAAGCCGACCACATCTATCTCGCAACCGACCTTGACCGCGAAGGGGAGGCCATTGCATGGCACCTGCGGGAAGTTATCGGTGGTGATGAACAGCGCTATAGCCGCGTGGTGTTCAACGAGATTACCAAGAATGCTATCCGTCAGGCTTTCGAAAAGCCGGGCGAACTGAATATTGACCGTGTTAACGCTCAGCAGGCGCGTCGCTTTATGGACCGCGTGGTGGGCTATATGGTTTCTCCGCTGCTGTGGAAAAAAATTGCCCGCGGTCTGTCCGCAGGCCGCGTCCAGTCGGTTGCGGTACGTCTGGTGGTCGAGCGCGAGCGCGAAATTAAAGCGTTCGTTCCGGAAGAGTACTGGGAAGTTGACGCCAGCACCACCACCCCAGGCGGCGATGCATTGCCGCTGCAGGTAACGCACAACGGCGATAAGCCATTCCGTCCGGTAAGCCGTGATGAAACCATGGCGGCCGTCGCGCTGCTTGAAAAAGCCAGCTACAGCGTGCTGGAGCGTGAAGACAAACCGACCAGCAGCAAGCCGGGCGCGCCGTTTATCACTTCCACGCTGCAGCAGGCCGCCAGCACGCGTCTTGGCTTCGGCGTGAAGAAAACCATGATGATGGCCCAGCGACTCTATGAAGCGGGACACATTACCTATATGCGTACCGACTCGACGAACCTGAGCCAGGATGCGCTGAGCATGGTGCGCGGCTACATTGGCGATAACTTCGGCAAGAAGTATCTGCCGGAGAGCGCGAATCAGTACGCCAGCAAAGAAAACTCGCAGGAGGCGCACGAAGCTATTCGTCCTTCCGACGTCAACGTGCTGGCCGAAACCTTAAAAGATATGGAATCTGATGCGCAGAAACTGTATCAGCTGATCTGGCGCCAGTTTGTCGCCTGTCAGATGACTCCTGCGCAGTACGACTCCACCACGCTGACGGTAAAAGCCGGCGATTTCAAACTGAAAGCCCGCGGCCGTACGCTGCGCTTTGACGGTTGGACTAAGGTGATGCCAGCCCTGCGTAAAGGCGATGAAGATCGTACTTTACCGCTGGTCAATAAGGGCGACAGCCTGAGCCTGGTCGAACTGACGCCAGCGCAGCACTTTACCAAGCCGCCGGCGCGTTTTAGCGAAGCCTCGCTGGTTAAAGAGCTCGAAAAACGCGGCATCGGCCGTCCGTCTACCTACGCGTCAATCATTTCGACCATTCAGGATCGCGGCTACGTACGAGTGGAAAACCGCCGTTTCTATGCGGAAAAAATGGGCGAAATCGTCACCGATCGACTGGAAGAGAACTTCCGCGATCTGATGAACTACGACTTCACCGCGCAGATGGAAGACCGTCTTGACCAGGTGGCGAACCATCAGGCCGAGTGGAAGCAGGTGCTCGACAGCTTCTTCGGGGACTTCACTTCGCAGCTGCAAACGGCAGAGAAAGATCCGGAAGAGGGCGGCATGCAGCCGAACCCTATGGTGCTGACCAGCATTGACTGCCCAACCTGCGGGCGCAAGATGGGGATCAGGACCGCCAGCACCGGCGTGTTCCTTGGCTGCTCGGGCTATGCGCTGTCGCCGAAAGAGCGCTGCAAAACCACCATTAACCTGGTGCCGGAAAACGAAGTCCTCAACGTGCTGGAAGGCGATGACGCCGAAACCAATGCATTGCGGGCCAAACGTCGCTGTAAAAAATGCGGCACGGCAATGGACAGCTACCTTATCGATCCGAAGCGCAAGCTGCACGTCTGCGGTAATAACCCGACCTGCGATGGTTACGAGATTGAAGAGGGCGAATTCCGCATCAAGGGCTATGACGGTCTGATCGTTGAGTGTGAGAAATGTGGCTCCGAAATGCACCTGAAAATGGGGCGTTTTGGTAAGTACATGGCCTGCACCAACGACGAGTGTAAAAACACCCGTAAGATCCTGCGTAATGGGGAAGTGGCTCCGCCGAAAGAAGATCCGGTTCCGCTGCCGGAACTGCCGTGCGAGAAGTCAGACGCCTATTTCGTCCTGCGCGATGGCGCGGCGGGCGTATTCCTTGCCGCCAATACTTTCCCGAAATCCCGCGAAACTCGCGCGCCGCTTGTGGAAGAGCTGTTCCGCTTCCGCGATCGTCTGCCTGAGAAGCTGCGCTATCTGGCCGATGCGCCGCAGCAGGATCCGGAAGGCAACAAAACGCTGGTGCGCTTTAGCCGCAAAACTAAACAGCAGTACGTTGCTTCTGAGAAAGAGGGTAAAGCGACCGGCTGGTCAGCCTTCTATATCGACGGTAAATGGACCGAAGCGAAGAAATAACCTCTCCTGAGGGCCGCGTTGCGGCCCTTCATTCATTTCCCAGGTGACTGATCTCCCACGTTAATCAGCTTTTTTATCTCCCGCCTTATAACTGTCTTATTATTTTTTGTTAGTATCTATACATAGTAGATATAAATGATATAGTGGTTATAGCTAATCTCTTTTTTATTATCAAATCGTCTTATACATCATCGTCTTCAGGATACGTTGTGGCGTCTAAATGGCGAGTCGCAGAGAGGCAGAGCCAGACTGGATTGCTAGCCGGATCGTCGCCTGAACGTAAAATGTATTAAGCGGGTTCATTTTACGCGCTATCGGATATCAGCCATGAAACTACAGCAGCTCCGCTATATCGTTGAGGTTGTTAACCATAATCTGAACGTCTCCTCTACTGCCGAAGGTCTGTATACCTCACAGCCGGGCATCAGCAAGCAGGTTCGCATGCTGGAAGATGAGCTGGGAATTCAGATTTTCGCCCGCAGCGGCAAACATCTGACCCAGGTTACTCCTGCGGGCCAGGAGATCATCCGCATCGCTCGCGAAGTACTGTCGAAGGTGGATGCGATTAAATCGGTGGCCGGAGAGCACACCTGGCCTGACAAAGGTTCGCTGTACGTGGCGACCACGCATACCCAGGCGCGCTACGCGCTGCCGGGGGTTATCAAAGGTTTTATCGAACGCTATCCCCGCGTCTCGCTGCACATGCATCAGGGCTCGCCAACGCAAATCGCCGAGGCGGTGTCGAAAGGCAATGCCGACTTCGCTATCGCTACGGAAGCGCTTCATCTCTATGATGATTTGGTCATGCTGCCGTGCTATCACTGGAACCGTTCCGTGGTCGTGACGCCTGAACATCCGCTGGCGTCGCGAGAGTCGGTATCGATTGAAGAGCTGGCGCAGTACCCATTGGTGACCTACACCTTCGGTTTCACCGGTCGTTCTGAACTGGATACCGCCTTTAATCGCGCCGGTTTAACCCCGCGCATCGTGTTTACCGCGACTGACGCCGATGTGATTAAAACCTATGTCCGCCTGGGGCTTGGGGTAGGGGTAATAGCCAGTATGGCGGTCGACCCGGTTTCCGATCCGGACCTGGTCAAGCTGGACGCCAACGATATATTCAGCCACAGCACCACCAAAATAGGCTTCCGGCGCAGCACCTTCTTACGAAGCTATATGTATGATTTTATTCAACGATTTGCACCGCATCTGACCCGAGACGTGGTCGATACCGCGGTCGCTCTGCGCTCAAATGAAGATATTGAGGCCATGTTCAAAGATATTAAGTTACCGGAAAAATAACCGCAGAAAAAATGATGGCATCCTCACGGGGATGCCAAAACCTATAATGACCTGAATTTGAATATCTAAACGTTGTCTGAATCACAATTTTCGTTAACTCCTCATACCAGATTTGCAAATATACCTGTCGCGATCAAAATAATGATTAAAGATATCTGCCGGGAAGCGAATTCGCTGGATTAATAGCGCATCCATAATTAAGATTTATCTGTGGTTAGCAATTCTTAGCGATTGGTGGTGAAAAAATGATTAGTGATATCGATTATATGAAGTTTACGATGTCACAGGAACGTGACAAGACTGAGATAGATCCGGTTTTGAGAAGTAAGGCCTGGAGCGCCGTTATCCTTGGGCTTGCGATGTTCTGGAGCGTCATTGCTCTGGTTATCTGCAACGTTTGGTTTCTAAGCTAGAGCACCTGCCAGTCAAAATGGTTGTGTCAGTTTTATGACAAGTGAAATATTGAGAATAATTTCCATCTGATAAAAATAGCGGCAATAAGGAGGATATAATCTTTCTCTTTTTAGATTCGCTCAATAAATTTTCTCTATTGGACTAATCGGCAAAATAATGACGATTAGTCCTTCTTTGTACTCGCGTACTAATACACCTTGGTTGTTGAAGTAAACGCACCTTCTTCAATGCTTCTCAATATTACCACCCTCTATTATTCAAATTTCCTGTCTTAATCCGCTTAACCTATTTTAGCAATTTGAGTTGTTATCAAAGTGTTACATCAAAGATGTGTTATCTTTAATAATGACCCTGAGGAGGATCAGGGGATGCTATCCCTAAGGTAAAGGAGGAGCTATGTCGTCAACCCTACGAGCAGCCAGCAAGGATACGCTTCAGGTTAAAGATAAAACCTGGCATTACTACAGCTTACCGCTGGCCGCCAAAGAACTGGGCGATCTCTCGCGCTTGCCCAAATCACTTAAAGTGCTACTGGAAAACCTGCTGCGCTGGCAGGACGGTGATTCCGTCACCGCCGAAGATATTCATGCCCTTGCCGGATGGCTGCAGCATGCCCATGCCGACCGGGAAATTGCCTACCGTCCAGCGCGCGTTCTGATGCAGGACTTCACCGGTGTTCCCGCCGTCGTCGATCTGGCGGCGATGCGCGAAGCGGTAAAACGCCTGGGAGGCGACACCGCCAAAGTGAACCCGCTTTCTCCTGTCGACCTGGTCATTGACCATTCGGTTACGGTAGACCGTTTCGGTGATGATGATGCTTTTGAAGAAAACGTCCGGCTTGAGATGGAGCGTAACCATGAGCGCTATGTCTTCTTACGCTGGGGACAACAGGCTTTCAGCCGCTTCAGCGTGGTGCCGCCGGGCACCGGAATTTGCCACCAGGTTAACCTGGAATATCTCGGTCGGGCGGTATGGGGCGAACAGCAAAACGGCGAGTGGGTAGCCTTCCCGGACACGCTGGTCGGTACCGATTCACATACCACAATGATTAACGGTTTAGGCGTACTCGGCTGGGGCGTGGGCGGTATCGAAGCGGAAGCCGCCATGCTTGGACAGCCGGTATCCATGCTGATACCGGACGTTGTCGGCTTTAAGCTGACCGGCAAGCTACGTGAAGGTATCACCGCGACGGACCTGGTCCTGACGGTCACTCAGATGCTGCGTAAACATGGCGTAGTAGGTAAGTTTGTTGAATTCTACGGCGATGGCCTCGATTCCCTGCCGCTGGCGGACCGTGCGACTATCGCTAATATGTCGCCGGAGTATGGCGCAACCTGCGGCTTCTTCCCGATTGATGCGGTCACGCTTGACTATATGCGCCTGACCGGGCGCAGTGAAGAGCAGGTGGCGCTGGTGGAAGCCTATGCGAAAGCCCAGGGGATGTGGCGTCAGCCCGGAGATGAACCGGTCTTCACCAGTACGCTGGCGCTGGATATGGGTAGCGTCGAAGCCAGTCTGGCAGGGCCGAAGCGTCCCCAGGATCGCGTGGCTCTCGGCGATGTGCCTCATGCCTTTGCTGCCAGCACCGAACTGGAGGTGAACCACGCGCAGAAAGATAAACGACCAATCGACTATACCTTAAACGGGCAGCAGTACTCGCTACCGGACGGGGCGGTGGTGATTGCCGCGATCACCTCCTGTACGAATACTTCCAACCCCAGCGTGCTCATGGCCGCTGGCTTGCTGGCGAGGAAAGCTGTCGAGCTGGGCCTCAAACCGCAGCCGTGGGTTAAAGCATCGCTGGCGCCGGGATCGAAGGTGGTTTCCGACTATCTGGCCCATGCAAAGCTGACGCCCTATCTGGATGAGCTGGGATTTAACCTGGTCGGTTACGGCTGTACCACCTGTATCGGTAACTCTGGGCCGCTGCCGGATCCCATTGAGCGGGCAATCAAGCAGGGCGATCTGACCGTCGGGGCCGTGCTTTCCGGCAACCGCAACTTTGAAGGACGTATTCATCCGCTGGTAAAAACTAACTGGCTGGCTTCACCGCCGCTGGTGGTCGCCTACGCTCTGGCGGGTAATATGAATCTTGACCTGACGCGTGAACCATTAGGGACCGGTAAAGAGGGTCAGCCGGTGTATCTGAAAGATATCTGGCCGAGCGGCAGCGAAGTGGCCCAGGCGGTTGAGCAGGTCTCAACGGAGATGTTCCGCAAAGAGTACGCTGAAGTATTTGAAGGGACCGCCGAGTGGAAGGCGATTAAAGTGGATCGCTCTGATACCTACGACTGGCAGGATGATTCGACCTATATTCGTCTGTCGCCCTTCTTTGATGAAATGGGCGTTGAACCTGAACCGGTGGAGGATATTCATGGCGCGCGCATTCTGGCCATGCTGGGCGACTCGGTTACCACCGACCACATCTCACCGGCGGGCAGCATTAAAGCCGACAGTCCTGCGGGGCGTTATCTGCAGAATCACGGCGTCGAACGCATCGACTTTAACTCCTACGGCTCACGTCGCGGCAACCATGAGGTGATGATGCGCGGCACCTTTGCCAACATCCGTATACGTAACGAAATGGTGCCCGGCGTGGAAGGGGGAATGACCCGCCATCTTCCGGATAGCCAGCCTATTGCTATCTACGATGCTGCAATGCTCTATAAAGCGGAGGGCACGCCGCTGGCGGTCATTGCCGGCAAAGAGTACGGTTCCGGCTCCAGCCGCGACTGGGCGGCTAAAGGCCCGCGTTTGCTGGGCGTCAGGGTGGTGATTGCCGAGTCATTCGAGCGTATCCACCGCTCCAACCTGATTGGTATGGGGATTCTGCCGCTGGAGTTTCCGCAAGGGGTAACGCGCAAAACGCTGGGGCTGAACGGCGAGGAGCGGATTGATATCAGCAACCTGCAGGCTCTACAGCCAGGTATGACGGTACCGGTCAAGCTCACCCGCGCGGACGGTAGTCAGGAGGTCATTGAGTGCCGCTGCCGTATCGATACCGCGACTGAGCTGACCTACTATCAGAACGACGGTATTTTGCACTATGTGATCCGCAATATGCTCTAAACCTGCGTCTGATATAAAAAGGGCCAGCATATGCTCTGGCCCTTTTCTTATTAATGCGGCGGATTATTTACTCAGCAGGTGGCCCATTTTCGCCGCCTTGGTATCGAGATAGTGGGCATTTTTCGGGTTGCGGCCCACGATCAGCGGCACGCGTTCGACAATGTTGATTCCGGCTTCGGTAAGGATCTCAACCTTCTTCGGATTGTTGGTCAACAGACGCACCTGTTCAACGTTGAGCAGCTTAAACATATCCGCGCACAGGGTAAAATCACGCTCATCGGCGGCAAAGCCCAGCTGATGATTAGCCTCGACGGTGTCATAGCCTTGATCCTGTAAAGCGTAAGCGCGAATTTTATTCAGCAGGCCGATATTGCGCCCTTCCTGCCGGTGATACAGCAGGATACCGCGCCCCTCTTCGGCAATATGCGACAGCGCCGCTTCCAGCTGAAATCCGCAATCACAGCGCAGGCTAAAAAGGGCATCGCCCGTGAGACACTCAGAGTGTACGCGGGCCAGCACCGGGGATTGCCCCGAAATATCGCCGAAAACCAGCGCGACGTGATCCTGCCCGGTTGCCAGTTCTTCAAAACCCACCATGAGAAAATCGCCCCATGGGGTTGGCAGTTTGGCTTCTGCCACACGTTTAAGCTGCATGTGATTCTCCAGATTCTATCAGCACCTGACTGTGCTTCTGTTTGCCGCTATTTTGCCACAACGGCGCGACGTTCTCCTAATTGCGTACGGTTACCTGCGCGCAAAGCGCACAAACGAACTACTTTCCGTTATGATATTGAGGTCAAAGAATAAGGAGATGAAATGCTGTTGATTGCCAGACGAACCGCCGTTGGCGCGGCCCTGCTATTGATCATGCCTGCTGTGGTGTGGATTTCCGGCTGGAAATGGCATCCGGAACTGTCGGCAGGCATGATGAAGCTGCTGTACTGGGTGACCGAGACGGTGACGCAACCCTGGGGCATCATCACGCACGTTATTTTATGCGCCTGGTTCCTGTGGTGTCTGCGATTTCGTCTGCGCGCCGCGGTAGTCCTGTTCCTGATTCTGGGCGCCGCGATCCTGCTGGGTCAGGGTATGAAGTCGTGGATTAAAGACCGCGTTCAGGAGCCTCGCCCCTTTGTCATCTGGCTGGAACAGGCCCGGCAGGTGCCGGTCACCCAATTCTACACCTTGAAACGCAAAGAACGCGCTAAACTGGTGCATGAGCAGCTGGCCCAGGAGCAGCAAATTCCGCACTTTTTGCGTAAGCACTGGCAAAAAGAGACCGGCTTCGCTTTCCCTTCTGGTCACACCATGTTTGCTGCCAGCTGGGCGCTGCTTGGCGTAGGTCTGCTGTGGCCCCGGCGTCGTTGGGTAACCATGGCGCTGCTGCTGACGTGGGCCGTAGCGGTGATGGGGAGCCGCCTGGCGCTGGGCATGCACTGGCCGCAGGACCTGATCGTCGCGACGCTCATTTCCTGGCTGCTGGTGACCCTGGCGACCTGGCTTGCCCAGCGGTTCTGCGGTCCGCTATCGCCGCCGGGTGAAGAGGCGCAGGATATTAAAAAAAGGGCGGCAGCGCCGGAATAGTGTTGATATTGCCAGCTTCAGGCCGCATATCCTGTACTGGCGTCATGCATTTCCATTTCACCGCTGCGGCGAAAATGATACTTTATAGGGCTGAACGCGGGATTCTTACGCGCAACCCACATAACGGGAAGTCATGTGAAATATTTTCTAATTTTCTTATTGGTGTTAGCAATCTTCGTCATTTCAGTGACGCTGGGAGCGCAGAATGACCAGGTGGTCACGTTCAACTATTTGCTCGCGCAGGGTGAATTCCGTATCTCAACGTTGCTGGCCGTGCTTTTTGCTGCCGGTTTTGCCATCGGTTGGTTGATTTGCGGCCTTTTCTGGCTGCGCGTCCGCGTCTCTCTGGCGCGTGCCGAGCGCAAAATTAAGCGTCTGGAGCATCAGATTGCGCCAGCCGGCGCTGCGCCCGCTGAAGCCGGTGTTCCTGCGGTGAAGGAATAATCATTTATGCTGGAGTTGTTGTTTCTGCTTTTGCCCGTTGCCGCAGCATATGGCTGGTATATGGGGCGCAGAAGTGCACAACAGTCCAAACAGGACGATGCGAGCCGTCTGTCGCGTGACTACGTTACAGGGGTTAACTTCCTGCTGAGCAATCAGCAGGATAAAGCCGTCGATCTGTTCCTCGATATGCTGAAAGAGGATACCGGCACCGTCGAAGCCCACCTTACGCTGGGCAATCTGTTTCGCTCGCGCGGCGAAGTTGACCGCGCTATCCGCATTCACCAGAGCTTAATGGAAAGCGCCTCGTTAACTTACGATCAGCGCCTGCTGGCGGTTCAGCAGCTGGGGCGCGATTATATGGCAGCCGGGCTGTATGACCGGGCGGAGGGGATGTTTAAACAGCTGGTGGATGAAACGGATTTTCGCCTTGGTGCATTACAGCAGCTGCTGCAGATTTATCAGTCAACCAGCGACTGGCAGTCGGCGATTGAAGTGGCGGAACGCCTGGTTAAGCTCGGTAAAGAGAAGCACCGCGGCGAAATCGCCAACTTCTGGTGCGAGCTGGCGCTGCAGCAAATGGCGGGTAATGACCTGGATAAGGCCATGGCGCTACTGAAAAAAGGCGCCGCTGCGGACAAGAACAGCGCTCGCGTCTCCATCATGATGGGACGGGTGTGGATGGAGAAGGGCGACTACGCTAAAGCCGTCGAGAGCCTGGAACGGGTAATTGAGCAAGACAAAGAACTGGTCGGTGAAACCCTGGAGATGCTGCAAACCTGTTACCAGCAGCTGGGGAAAATCGACGAGTGGGAAGCGTTTTTACGCCGCTGCGCGGATGAAAACACCGGGGCGACGGCCGACCTCATGCTGGCACAAATCCTTGAGCAGCGAGAAGGAATTGAGTCCGCGCAAAACTATGTGACGCGCCAGCTGGAGCGCCACCCGACGATGCGCGTATTCCATAAACTGATCGATTACCATATTAATGAAGCCGAAGAGGGGCGGGCGAAGCAGAGCCTGGGTGTTCTGCGCCAGATGGTGGGCGAACAGGTCCGCAGCAAGCCGCGTTACCGCTGTCAAAAATGTGGTTTCACCGCGCATACGCTGTACTGGCACTGCCCGTCGTGCCGCTCGTGGTCCACCATTAAGCCAATTCGCGGCCTGGATGGGCAGTAAATTTAAAAAAACGCGCGCTTTAGTTACAACATACTAATGGATTTATCTTCATCATCTCCTCCGGCTACGGTAGCCGAATCGTCCGGCAGACAGGGAAATGCAGCCTGTTATTTTTGCCTTATCGCAGGTAGAATGCTGCCCGTTTACCTTTTTTGCGCCGAACCGGCGCTCATCAACAATTAAGGTCCGGTCATGACGTCTACTGCTACATCTTCTTCCCGCGTTGTCACATCTTCTCCCGTCGTCGTTGCTCTTGATTATGATAACCGTGATAAAGCGCTGGCGTTTGTCGACCGTATCGACCCGCGCGACTGTCGCCTGAAGGTGGGTAAAGAGATGTTTACTCTACTGGGGCCGCAGTTTGTTCGCGACCTGCATCAGCGCGGTTTCGAGGTCTTTCTCGATCTAAAATTTCACGATATTCCGAATACCACCGCCCGCGCGGTCGCCGCAGCGGCTGAGCTCGGCGTCTGGATGGTCAACGTTCACGCTTCCGGGGGGGCGCGTATGATGACCGCCGCACGTGAAGCCTTGCAACCTTTCGGCAAAGACGCCCCGCTGTTAATTGCCGTCACCGTGCTAACCAGCATGGAAGCCAGCGATCTACAGGATCTGGGGATTACGCTTTCTCCAGCCGACTACGCCGCGAAGCTGGCGGAGCTGACCCAGCGCTGCGGTCTGGATGGCGTGGTCTGCTCGGCGCAGGAAGCGGTTCGCTTTAAACAAGAACGGGGCCAGGCGTTCAGGCTGGTGACGCCGGGCATTCGTCCACAAGGCAGCGACGCCGGCGACCAGCGGCGAATTATGACGCCGGAGCAGGCGCAGGCAGCTGGCGTGGATTATATGGTCATTGGTCGCCCGGTCACTCAGTCTGCCGATCCTGCCGCTACGCTGCGCAGCATCAACGCATCGTTGAATAAGGAGGCATGATGAGCGATTCCAATAGCCGACTGGTGTACTCAACGGACAGCGGTCGTATTGATGAACCTAAACCGGTACATGCGCGCCCGAAAGGGGACGGTATCGTGCGCATCCAGCGGCAGACAAGCGGTCGTAAGGGTAAGGGCGTCTGCCTGATTAGTGGGATTGATGAAAATGATGAAGCGCTGGCTAAACTTGCCGCCGAGCTGAAAAAGAAATGCGGCTGCGGTGGGTCGGTAAAGGACGGTGTGATTGAGATTCAGGGCGATAAGCGCGAGCTGCTAAAAACGCTTCTTGAAGCCAAAGGAATGAAGGTTAAGCTGGCTGGCGGTTAATCAATAATAAGGCCACGATAATTATCGTGGCCTTCAATTTTTTGCTGGTGTACTGGTCAGCTAATATAAACTTTAATTTAATTGCTTGCGGTTAAATTATTTACCTACCTGGTGGCCAATAATACCGCCGACTGCCGCGCCGCCCAGGGTACCCAGGGTGCTGCCATCGGTAAGCACCGCGCCACCGAGCGCACCGGCGCCTGCGCCGATAGCGGTATTACGATCGCGTTTAGACCAGTTCGAACAAGCGCTCAGAGACATTGCAACAGTGACGGCCAGAACCACAGCGGCCATTTTTTTGTTCATTGAAGTCATCATTTTTTTTCTCCTGAATAATCTATTCATGGATACAACTTCCCTTAAGCATAGCTTGTTACGCCAGCTCGGGGAGTATTCCATGAAGCTTTAGTTGCGCAGGTGTTGCTCTATTCACGCAGGTGATAGTTACTTCCTGTTATATCGCTAACATTAATTCTACTTTCAATAAATTTTTCAGGCAGGTAAAAAGTCTGAATTCAGCGGTCAGATAAGTCTCAGACGAGAGCTATGCCGGGTACGGCCCGGCATACTAAAGGCAAAGCAGGGAGAACGATCAGGGATGGTTGACGATATTTACGGTTAAGCCGCACTGCGTTAACTGGTTATGCACGGCATCGTTTAGATTGTCGTCGGTAATAATGCGGTTGAATCGGCCGATCGGCCCGAGCGGATATGGGTGCACAACGTTGAACTTCGAGCTATCGCTCAGCACAATCGCCTCACAGCCCTTTTCAAGCACCGCGTTCACCACATCGGCGCGCATCATATCTCGTCCGGTAAATCCGGTTTCGGCCTGCCAGCCGTCGATGCCGATAAAGGCCTTGCTGAAGTGAACCTGCTGAATAAACTGCCGCGTGAGAGGACCAACCATGCTTTCGCTGCGCTTCTGGTAGATTCCACCCAGCAGGATCACTTCTCCGGGCGTCTCTTTCAGTAGGTGAGCGATATAGCTGCTGACGGTGATGATAGTGATATCGCCGCGCTCGGCGAGCGTACGGGCGAGCAGGGCGTTGCAGCTGCCGTTTTCGATAAATACCGTTTCCCCGGAGGAGACGAGCGTAGCGGCCCGCGCAGCCAGCTCTCGCTTAATGGCGAAATGGGTCATCATGCGGGTTTCCACATCTTCGCTGTCCAGCGGAACGGCGAAGCCGTGGGTACGTCGCAGGTAGCTCTGCTTTTCTAATGAGTTTAAATCCTGGCGAATGGTGACTTCAGAGACACCGGTCATTTTCGCGAGATCGGCCACGCTCATACGGCCTTTATCGATGACCATTTGCAAAATACTTTGTTGTCGGGCGTTCATAGCAACTTCGCAGTTAAGGGCTGTTTGGGCGAGCGATCGGGCCAGGATGCCCGATTGCGGCGGTGTAGATTATCAAATTTCCCACGGGGCCTTAGGCTGGCCGGGTTTGTTTTCCTGTTCGTCGTTCGAAAGCGCCTGAAGTTCAGCTTTCAGAATTTCGAGGTTATGGATCGCGGAGTGATAATCCCCGGCAACCAGAATATCCAGCACGGTATCGATACGTTGGGCGAGCAGGCGAGCATTCAGATCTGACATGGCGTTATCCTGGTTACAAATGTGAATAAAATCAATGATGCTAAAAACGGATGAAAAAGAGAAGCGAAAAAAACGCACAACTTTACTCATCGACGATAATTAGCGGACAACGCGCGGAACACCTACGGGAAGGGCTAAAACGCGGCTCCGGGTAAGGGAGCCGCATTGAACAGTCTATCAGGCGGCAGGGCGCGCAATCACGCTACGGGTTTCCATGCGGACTTCGGCAATCGTGACATCGATAACATCCGTCACCTTATACACGACCTCGCCTTTAATTTGCACGGTACCGCTTTCCTGGCTGCAAACCAGCTCATCGCGTACGGCGTGGAGGAATGGGGCCGGGATAAAGGCAACTGCGCCGTTATCAACCAGTCGCACACGCATACCGCCGCGGCTGACATCGATAATTTCAGCAGCAAAGCGAGTATTAGTGCCGGCCTGCGGCTTCAGATAACGGGCGTACAGCCAGTCGCCGACGTCGCGCTCCGCCATGCGGTTGAGGCGGCGACGTTCCGCCATTTGCACCGCAACGTCATCCTGCGGACGAGAGATGGTTTCCCCTTTGATAATCGCTTTCAGCAGACGATGATTGATCATATCGCCGTACTTACGGATCGGGGAGGTCCAGGTTGCATAGGCTTCCAGACCCAGGCCAAAGTGCGGGCCCGGCTCGGTGCTGATTTCGGCAAAGGACTGGAAACGGCGAATACGGCTGTCGAGGAAACCGGACGGCTGCGCGTCCAGTTCGCGACGCAGCTTACAGAAGCCCTCCAGCGTCAGTACTTCCACCGGATCAACGTGAACATCGTGGGTTTTCAGCAAGGCCGCGAGCTGCTCGGTATTGGCCGGATCGAATCCGGTATGTACGTTATACACGCCGAAACCGAGCTTATCGCGCAGCACGCGGGCGGCGCAGATGTTGGCGGCAATCATCGACTCTTCAACGATGCGATTAGCGATACGACGCGGTTCGGCAACGATATCCAGCACTTCGCCTTTTTCGCCCAGCACAAAGCGATAATCCGGACGGTCCTTGAACACCAGCGCGTGGTTTTTGCGCCATTCGCTACGGCGCAGGCAGGCATCGTGCAGCAGGTTAATTTGCTGCGCGATTATCTCGCTCTCCGGCTGCCAGCCGCCGTTATTTTCCAGCCAGTCGGACACATCATCGTAGGCCAGCTTCGCTTTCGATTCGATGGTCGCCGCGAAGAACTGAATATTGTCTTCGATGGCCCCGTCAGCAGCCAGGATCATACGGCAGGCCAGAACCGGACGAACTTCGTTGGGGCGCAGGGAGCAGAGGTCATCAGAGAGTTCGCGCGGCAGCATCGGAATGTTGAAGCCCGGCAGATAGTTGGTAAAGGCGCGAATTTTTGCCGTATTGTCCAGCTTGCTGCCTTCGGCAATCCAGGCGGTTGGATCGGCGATGGCGACAGTCAGGTGCAGCTTACCGTCAGCGGCCAGCTCGGCGTACAGCGCATCGTCCATATCTTCGGTGCTGGCGCTGTCGATGGTCACGAAAGTCAGCGCCGTTAAATCGCGGCGTTCCAGACCCTCATCAAGCATCTCGGTCGCTACCCCATTCGGCGCTTCTTTTTCCAGATTATGGCGCGCCAGGGTGACCCACCATGGTGCGAAATGATCGTCGCCGAAGGTAATGTACTGGGTGAGCTCAGCGTAGAAACCGCGGTCACCTTTCAGCGGATGACGGCGCATTTCGGCAACGGCCCAGTCACCCTCTTTAAAATCATGCTCTACGCCGCGAGCAGCGCGGCAGGGAATGGCATCTTTCAGCAGCGGATGGTCAGGAACGATGGAAAGACGGTCGTCTTTCTTATGAACTTTGCCGACAAAACGCGTCAGGAACGGCTCAACCAGTTCTTCCGGCTCAGCGCTTTCGCGTTCTTTTTCAGTATTGACCACGGCAATAATACGATCGCCATGCATGACTTTTTTCATTTGCGGCGGCGGAATGAAATAGCTTTTCTGAGAGTCGACTTCGAGGAAGCCAAACCCTTTTTCCGTCCCTTTAACGACCCCTTCAACGCGCGGAGTCTGGGAATGCAGTTGCTGTTTAAGCTGCGCTAGCAGCGGGTTGTCCTGAAACATAATTTCTTATTTTCGTGGCTAAAAGAGCGGCTGACATTTTTACGCGAATATGCCTGCCGCAGCAAGCGCTGTTTCAGCATTTTACGTCTGCTGACATCCATTGCCGAGGGCGATTTTCAGACGATTCATCCAACCGCATAGCCCGCACCAGGCGAGAAGATCGATGGCGGCGGTGCGGGAAAGCCCGCATTCCGTCAATGGGCTTAGGTGGGCGGCGCTAAAACGGTCAGGGGAGCGGGTTAAAAGCTGTATGGACTGTAAAAGCCGGTGCTCGATGACATGCTCTTCTCTGCGCGACTGCGCGTCAGGAACGATACCGCGTAAAGCATCGGCAAAATCCGGACATCGCGAGGCCCAGGCATTGAAGCAGCTGATGCTGCCGTTAATCCGCGCTGCGATCAGCGCCACCTGAGCGGCGAACGGCGGCTGATCGCTGAGGTGGCTCAGGAGCAGTTCCTGCAGATCCAGCGGCGGTTCCTGGGTCGCCAGCAGCGGCGCCAGTTCAAACAGGCCGGGATACTTTTGCCATTTTGCCAGCAGCGACTGACGCTCATCATCGGCATAGCGTAAATCTGAGTCGTCGAGTCCGGGCCGCCAGTCGCTCTCTCGGGCAATGAAAAGCGCCTCTGGCGCATCTTCCTGCTGCGGCATCCCGGGGATCCAGCGCACCGGGTAACCCAGCGCGGCGTGAAAGGCGGCGATAGCGCGCGCCTGGAAGCCGATAAAGCCAATAATCTGATTGATAAGAATAATGTCGCGACTGGTCAGGCCGACTTCGTCAAGCTGGCTGCGGGAGAGCGCGTTGATCAGTGAAGGAGAGCTCGCCAGCTGGCGGGCGTATTGGGTAATTTGCGCCAGGCGTCGATTGCTTTCACGCGAGGAGTCCGGGCCGGGAAGCGGCGCCAGGCGGGCTGCGTAGTGATTGCATAGCCGCTGAACGCCATAAACCTGGGCGACGGTCAGCGCCGTGCTAAGCCGGTCATAGGCGCTAAATGTCTGTAGACGATTTACGCTCACAGAAGCAGGAAACAGGGCATCAGCCAGCCGTCTGGCGGGTGCCAGCCAGCGCGCATGCGCCTTAAGCAGATCTTCAGGTAGCGTGAGATCGAGGAGAAAACGATCTTCGACATGGGCGGCTTCAGGGACGAGCGGCAATACATCCACCGGGCAGATTGTTGACTGGGTCTCATGATACCAGTGGTTTTTGCCGTAAACGCGGCGTTGCTCCATGGGCGTTCCTTGTTCGGTATGTGGCAAACCGCCGTTTCGCGGTCATGCTATGCGGAACTATCCTGGCTTAACCCTGGTGCAGGAGAAAATATTGATACGTGCTAACAAATAGCGGATTGGAATAACAGAAGGGTAAATATGCAGAAAAGACCCCTCCTCACGGACGTAAGGAGGGTGAACAACTTATTTGATTTCCAGCTCGTTCATGGCGGCGATGTTGAAGCCGCCGTCAACGTGAACGACTTCGCCGGAGATGCCGGCAGACAGGTCGGAGCACAGGAATGCTGCGCTGTTACCCACGTCTTCAGTGGTGACGGTGCGACGGATCGGAGTGACCGCTTCGCAGTGCGCCAGCATTTTACGGAAATCTTTGATACCGGAAGCCGCCAGGGTACGGATTGGACCGGCAGAGATGGCGTTAACGCGCACGCCTTCCGGACCCATGGCGTTAGCCATGTAGCGGACGTTAGCTTCGAGGGAGGCTTTCGCCAGACCCATCACGTTGTAGTTCGGGATGGCGCGCTCTGCGCCCAGGTAGGAGAGCGTCAGCAGGGCGGAGCCCGGGTTCAGCATACCGCGGCAGGCTTTCGCCATCGCCACAAAGCTGTAGGCGCTGATATCGTGAGCGATTTTGAAACCGTCGCGGGTAACCGCATTAACGTAGTCGCCGTCCAGCTGATCTGCCGGAGCATAGCCGATAGAGTGTACGAAACCGTCAAACTTAGGCCATACTTTTGCCAGCTCGGTGAACAGAGACTCGATGCTCTCGTCTTCCGCCACATCGCACGGCAGGACAATGTTAGAACCCAGCGCGGCGGCAAATTCTTCCACACGACCTTTCAGTTTTTCGTTCTGATAGGTGAACGCCAGTTCAGCCCCTTCACGGTGCATTGCTTGTGCGATGCCCCAGGCGATGGACAGTTTGCTGGCAAGGCCAGTCAACAGAATGCGCTTACCGGAAAGAAAACCCATAGCTTTTAATCCTTATCGTTATTGCGTATTTTTACTTTAACAATCATCTGGTTAGCGTTGTTATTTCAAAATAACTCAAATTTAGCCGGGAATTATATCCCACTGACGACCCCTTGTGTCACGATATTTTTCTGCCATTTGCCACGGTCTGGCGCGCTTTGGCTACCGTGCGTACAAGAGTATACCATCTGATATTGCGGCGATCTGGGGTTAGCGGCGCTCGATTTCCGCCAGTAAAAGCCGGGCGTCCTCAGAGTGCGGGATCAGCTCGCCAGGCGGTTGATTCTGCCACCAGATCCCCGAGCCGGCCTGGTAAATCGTATCCGCCATCCGCCAGTGTCCCCGCAGAACCCATGCGATACCCTCCGCGCCGGGCCGCTGCGGTTCAGCGACGACGATAACCCGCGAGGCGGCACGCGCGCGCTGGGTCATAATATTGAAATCGAGACCGCGTCCGCTAATGCCTTCGCTGGCAAGAGGCCATTCGCCGGCAAAAGCCCATGGCTGCCAGAGCATCAGGCGCTGAGCAATATTGTCGCCCCGTAGCCACAGCGGCTGGCCCTCAAGAAGGGTGATGACCCGGTCAACGCCGGGAAAAGGAGAAAACGGGCCATCCTTTTCCAGCGTAGCGATACTGGCGCGCCAGAGAAACGGCGCATCTGGCGAGGCAACGCTGACAATTTCACGCGTTTCCCCACCGCCGTTTTTCCACGGCGTGACCGGCAGGGTAGAAAACTGAACCGGAACAATCATCGCAATTTTCGCCTCGGATTATTTACCGTCTTTACGCCAGGCATCGGCGGTCAGCGCCTCGCCGAAATGGCCGGCAATCAGACGTTTTGTCAGATCGTGCAGCGGAGAGGCCAGTACGTCGGCGGTGCTGCCGCGTTCGACCACTTCACCCTGGTGCATCACCAGCACCTGATCGCTGATGTGCTTCATCATGCCCAAATGCTGGGTAACGTAAATGTAGGAGATACCCTGTTTTTCCTGCAGCTCCAGCATCAGGTTAATCAGTTGAGAGCGCATTGACATATCCAGCGACGCCAGCGCTTCATCGCAGACGATCACTTTCGGGCGCAGGATCAGCGCCCGCGCCAGGCCCAGACGCTGTTTTTGGCCCGGTGCCAGCATATGCGGATAATAGCTGACGTGGTCAGGCAGCAGACCAACCATGCGTAACGTTTCGATAATCTGCTTCTGCCGCGCCTCGGGTTCGAGGTCGGTATTGAGACGCAGAGGGAAATCGAGGATTTGCGAAATTCGCTGCCGTGGATTGAGCGAGGTCGACGGATCCTGAAAAATCATGCGAATCTTCTGGCTGCGGAAAGAGAAATCTCCAAACGCCAGCGGATGGTCATCAATCAGCAGTTCGCCTGTGCTGGGTTCGACCATCCCGGCTAGCATTTTCGCCAGCGTCGATTTGCCGGAGCCGTTTTCGCCGATAATCGCCAGAGTCTGGCGCTCGCGCAGGGTAAAGCTTAACGGCTTAACCGCCTCTACCGTTTGCCGGTGAAACCAGCCGGTGCGGTAGCGAAAGGTCTTACTCAGATTGCGTACTTCAAGCAATGTTTCGACCATTTCACTCTTTCTCCATGTTCAGCGGGAAGTGACAGGCATAGAGGTGGTTGCGCGCGCCCACCAGCCGGGGCGTTTCGATACATTCACGCTGGGCGTAAGGGCAGCGCGGCCCGAGCCGGCAGCCGATAGGCAGCTGTTCGAGCAGCGGAATAGCGCCCGGCAAGGTATTGAGCCGACTTTTGTGCGGCATGGCGCTGCCGAAATCGGGAATCGCCCGAATCAGCGCCTGGGTATAGGGATGATGAGGAATCGTCACCAGCTCCTCGCTCGGCGCGGTTTCCACCGTCTGCCCGCAGTACATGACGTTAATTTTGTCCGCCCATTTACTGAGCATCTGCATATCGTGACTGATCAACAAAATCGTGGTGTTGTTGTTTTGGTTCAGCCGCGTCAGCAGGCGGATGATTTGCGCCTGTGTTGTCGGCTCCATGGCGTTAGTCGGTTCATCGGCGATCAGCAGCCGCGGCTGGTTAGCCAGTGCGATGGCGATCATGACCTTCTGACACTCACCATCCGTCAGCTCGTAGGGGAAGCTGCGCATCGCATCTTTATGGTCTTTAATCCCCACGCGGTGCAAGAGCTCAATGGCGCGCCGCTTGCGCCAGCCAAAACGTTGCCACCAGCGGCCTTTAAAGGTCCAGCCGGGGATATTCTGCGTGAGTTGTTCGCCGATACGTTCGGAAGGATCGAGACAGGATTGCGGCTCCTGAAAAATCATCGAGACGTTGTGGCCCACCAGTTTACGCCGTTCGCGCACTGAGAGACGCAGCAGATCGATATCGTCGAAACGCATACGGTCGGCGGTCACCCGCCAGTTGTCTTTGGTGACGCCGCAAATCGCTTTGGCAATTAAGCTTTTACCCGAGCCGGATTCTCCGACCAGGCCGCGAATTTCCCCCTCAGCGAGGGTCAGGCTGACGCGATCGACGGCTTTCACCCAACCTTCGTTGGTTTTGAATTCAATGGTTAAATTTCGGATATCGAGTAACGGCATTATTCCACCCCGGCGATAATTGCGCGGCGGATCCCGTCGCCCAGCAGGTTAACCAGCAGGACGCTAATCATAATGGCCGCGCCCGGCAGCATCACCGTCCACGGCGCAACGTAAATCAGCTCCAGCGCGTCGCCGAGCATCGCTCCCCACTCCGGGGAAGGTAGCTGAGCGCCGAGGTCGAGGAAACCCAGCGCGGCGATATCCAGAATCGCCATCGAGAGCGCTCGGGTGATCTCCGTAACCAGCCCAGAGGTAATATTTGGCAACACCGCGAACCATAAAATATTCAGGGTTGACGCTCCGTCAAGGCGGGCGGCGATAACATACTCTTTTTCCAGCTCGTCGTGCACCATGCTGTAAACCGAGCGTACCATGCGCGGCAGAAGCGCCAGCCAGACGGCGAACATCGCGTGGCTGAGGTGAGGTCCGGCGAAGGCGACCACGATGATGGCCAGCAGCAGTGACGGGATCGACAGCAGGGTATCAAGAATATGGTTCATTACCGCCGAGCGCAGGCCGTGGGTCGCACCGGCAATCACACCAAGCACCAGACCCAGTAGGGTAGCGCCCAGCGTCACCACAAACGCGCCGCCGACCGTTGGCGCCGCGCCGCTCAGCAGGCGGCTAAGAACGTCGCGGCCCAGATCGTCGGTACCAAGGAAGAACGAGACTTCGCCGTAGCGCGACCATGACGGCGGCAGCAGTTGATAGCCAAGGAACTGCTGATCGATACCGTAAGGCGCGAACCAGCTGCCGAAAACGCACAGTAGCACCAGCGCCGCGCAGCCGTACAGGCCGATCATAGCGGTAGTATCGCCATAGAATTTTCGCCAAACGGTGCGCAGCGCACCCGGCGGGCGCTTCTCCAGATAGACGCTATCGTAGGGCATATGAACCTGTTTTATGTTTGTTAGTCATGATTGATGTCTTTTTAAATTCTTCAATACCAGCAACACGTTACTGCCATTTTGTGCTTTAAGATTCTTTATTTTGCATTAATTTGAAGGTTATCAATTTACGTATAATGTGCACACTGATGTGTATATCATCTTCCCGGATGTACACATGGCCTACCGACACAAAACTTAGGAAATCTCTTGGCAAAAAAAGAGACAAAATTGAGGTCATTTCAGACGCTCACGGCTTGAATGTCAGGTTGTCTACTTCCGGCAGTATAACATTCTTTTATCGTTACAGATGGAACGGGAAGGCCGTACAGCTGACGATTGGCGATTATCCAACCATATCACTATCTCATGCGCGAGAGTGTCGGCAGCAGTTCAGGGCGTGGTTGACGGAAGGACTGGATCCGAGACGGCAAACGGTGCTGGCGAAACAGAAAAATAGAAGCGCTGACAGTTAAAGAAGCGTTCGACTACTGGGAAAAGTATTACTGCCTTCCTGAAGGACTGGTCAATATAAAAGTTAATCGCCGGGACTTTAATAATCATATCGCTGCTGTGCTCGGCGACATGATCGTTGACCAGACAACAAAGGCACACTGGCTAAGCCTTTTTGATGATATGGGAAGAAGGGGGGGGACAGGGCAGATGCTGGGTTTAATGCAGCGTACATTCCGTTTCTGCTCCAACCAAGGGGTTATTAACGTAAACTCTATAGAAAGCTTAAGACGCGCTGATGTCGGGCTGACTGCTGCGGTAAAAGAACGCTGGTTAAGTGATGAGGAAATCAAAACTGTATGGAATGCTCTGCCGGAGATGAAGCACAGGCAGCAGCTGATTATGACGTTTCTAATCATGACCGGTTGCCATAGTACTGAGATAAGAACGGCTAAATGGGAATGGTTTGATTTCCAGGAGGGAACCTGGACTATTCCAGCAAGTGATTACAAAACCGGTAAGTCAGAAAGGCGGGCGCTACCTGAAGCGGTGGTCAAAATGCTGAAGACAGAAAAAGAAACATCCGTCTCAAATTATGTTGTGACACTGTCACGATAAAAAGGGCCAGAACACGATCGTCCCCCGCTGCAATCCAACATTGCCTTATTCTCAGCTCAAATCATCGCCAAAACGGGAATGAAAACATGGTCGCTCCATGACCTGAGAAGAACAATAGCGACACGCCTGTCCGAGCTCGGCGCGCCGCTACATGTTATAGAAAAATTGCTCGGCCATCATATGTCCGGCGTCATGGCGAGATATAACCTGCATGATTACCTTGATGATCAGCGCCATTGGCTTGGGGTATGGCAGACTCATCTTGAAAAGCTGATTGGTCAGCCTCTGGTTTAATACCCACCTTAGACGATCCTGCCGGAGTATTCCGGCTTTATCATCAACCCGCCTCTGAAACCTCTGTCATGGCTGAAATAGCCCTATTTTCTTCCTCCCGGGAACACAGAACATCACATCAAAAAATGCACATTTTACGTTCAATTATGAATTAATAGTGGACAAATGATAACAATTCATTGCATTAAATTGCACAACATTTCAAAAAACGGAGTTTTTGATGTCGTGTCTTTCTTCTGCCAGATACGGGTTTCTGCTGGCCAGTCTCACTGCAACAGCCCTCCCGGCAGCGCCCCTGAGCCCTGCGGACCAGAATGCCATTGAGCAACAACAAAAGGCATTACTGGAACAGGCGCAACAGCAGCGCGACCTACTCCGCCATTCCACACCTGATCCCTCACTACCGGAAGCAACCCCCGCAGAACCGACCGGTCAGTGTTTTGCACTGCGGCATATCCGACTCGAGAACGTCACTGTGCTCCCGCTATCTGTGCAGCGAAACTTGACAGCAATCCCAACGGAGGGATGTATGTCACTCAAGCAAATTCAGCAGCGGGTGCGGGATGTTACGCAGGTTTATCTTGCCCGCGGATTCATTACTTCACGCGCCTGGTTACCTGAACAGGATATTTCTGCAGGATATCTGGTTATTTCCGTGACGGAAGGGAAAGTGGAAACCGTTATCCTGCAGGGGCAGGAGGAAAATGCACTGAAGATGGCCTTTCCGCAAACGCAAGGGAAAATACTTAATCTTCGCGATATTGAACAAGGGCTGGAGCAACTGAACCGCCTGACTTCGCGGTCGCTGACCGTGGATATTCTGCCGGGGAGCCGGGAGGGGTTTTCCCGGGTAGAGCTGGTACCGGTCAGTCAGCGTTTTCCTGTCAGTCTTGATGTGGGCGCAGATAACAGCGGGCAGAAAAGTACCGGCAGCGGACAGCTGAATGCCCGCCTGACAGCAGACAATGTGATGGGACTGGCAGACCAGTGGACACTGGCCGCAGGCAGGGACAGTGAGTTTCACCATAACAGACGCAGCCGCAGTATGCAGGCCGGCGTAACAGTTCCTTACGGGTACTGGCTGTTCAGTGCGCAGTATGCGTGGTCTGATTTTTATCAGACACTTTCTGTTGGTGGATCCCCGCAGCGCTGGCGCTATGCAGGCACCCTACAATCACAGCGGCTGGCCGCCAGCCGGACGCTACTGCGTGACGGTAAGCAACGTCTTGCGCTGGATGCCGCTTTTTCCCGCCGGGAAACCGAAAACCGGCTGGGCGGCGTACGTCTTGACGTCAGCAGCCCGACGCTCAGCAGCGTGACTGCCGGACTGAGCTACAGCCGGAGTATCGGTGGTGGCTATCTCACCCTGGGCCCGTCTCTTTCTCACGGCGTCCCGCTCGCGAGCGCGACGCGGGATGACCCGGCGCATCCCGGCCTGCCCCGCAGCAAATTCCGGCGCTTCAGCGCAAGTGCAAGCTGGTTTTACCCGATGACATCCACTGTGTACTGGCTGACCGCAGCCTGGGGGCAGACCACGCCTGACAGACTTTATGCCAGTGAGCAACTGTCCGTCGGAGGGCAGTATTCTGTCAGGGGGTTTAAAGAGCAATATCTCAGCGGCAACCGCGGCGGCTACTGGCGCAATGAACTGACATGGCAATGGATGACGGTGCCGGGCGTGGGGGCATTCTCAGCAACGGGGGCACTGGATACCGGGCATGTCATGCGCCAGAAAGGGATAACCGACGGCGGTACGCTGACAGGGGCTTCCGTCGGACTGGAGCTGACTGGTCGCAGGCTTAGCCAGGCTCTGACCCTGGGTATGCCGTTGTCGTATCCCGACAGACTCAGTCCGGATAAACACGTGGTTTACTGGCAGGCCACAGTTTCACTTTAACTGCCGGCACACAGCTGGGGCCATGATGGCCCCGTCATACAGGATGTTCTGACATGGATAAACTCGCTCATCCGCTGGCCCGTGGAGCCAGCTGGCTGCTGATCTACCTGACCGCCGTTCAGCCTCTGCATCCCGCCATTGCGGCGGGTATTACTGCTGCGAATGGCAACACTCAGGTCGTGATGAAACCCGGGAACGTCCCGGTGGTGAACATCGCCACGCCCAACTCGGCTGGCATATCGCACAACACCTACCAGGATTTTAACGTGGGAACGCCGGGCGCGGTGCTGAATAACGCCACGCAGGGCGGGAAAACACAGCTCGGCGTCACCATCGACAACGGCAATGCCAGACTCAAGGGTAAACCGGCCGAGCTAATTATTAACGAGGTGACCAGCGGCAATCGTTCTGAACTGAAAGGCAGGCTGGAAGTCTTCGGCAGTAAAGCCGGTGTGATGATTGCCAACCCGAATGGCATCACCTGTAACGGGTGTGGTTTCATCAATACTCCCTCGGTGACACTGACTACGGGCAAACCGCAGTTTGACAAACAGGGCGCACTTGAGGTCCTGGAGGTCAAAAAAGGCGCGGTGATTATCGGCGGAAACGGTATGAATGGCGCCAGTACCGAATATGTTGATGTCATCAGCCGGGCCACTGAACTGAACGGCAAAATTAACGCGAAAACCCTCACCCTGACGCAGGGAGCGAACCGGGTCAGCTTTAAGGACGGCACGATAAAACCCATTGCCGGTGAGGGGGCAAAGCCTCAGCTTGCTGTCGATACAAAGGCGCTTGGCGGCATGTATGCCGGTAAAATCCGCCTGGTCGCCACCGAAGCCGGGGTCGGAGTCAACCTGAGCAATATGACATCCACTCAGCGGGACATCTCCCTGACGACGGCCGGAAAAATCACCCTCAGTAACGTTAAGGCGCAGACTGACCTGAACGTCAGCGGGCGAGATATCGTCACGCCAGCCGGGTCCAGCGTGCGCGCTGAACGTGATATGACGCTGGCGGCGACCACAGTGGATAACCGGAGCAGCACCACTGCCCACGGGGATATGCGGGTATTTGCGTCTACGGTGCGCAATACTGGCAATGGCGCGTCATTACACAGCCATAAAAATCTGTGGATACAGAAGGATGCCCAAGGTAACAAAGCCAGTCTGGTGGAGAACCGGTCGGCTCGCATTCAGACCAATACGGGTGACCTGGTCATACGCACTGAGACGCTGAACAATACCCGCGATGTTCTGGCTTACGAATGGAAAGATATCAACCCTGATTCAACAGCATTCGTTAATATTCCACAGCATCGTACCATCAGTGCCATCAGACACGCTTCAGGAAATATCACACTGGCTGATGTGATTTACTGGGATGCAACATTAGGTGGTAAATGGTTCGGTACTGCTAATTTTAACCAGTCGGATCTGGTCAATACCGCCAGAAAAGAATATCGGCGAACCGCTACATCGTCCGCAGCCTCCATTCAGGCTGGCAGAAATGCTTATCTTAATACCACTCTTCTGACTAATAACGAAAGTCTTATAAAAGCAAATCAAGATCTGATTCTCACTGGAAAAACGTTTAATCATATCAGTGGCATCACCGGTACCAGGGATACCTGGTCCTCCTATAATACAGCGTATCGACCTTCTAATACTGTGTCGCCTGCGGTTCCGGAAAGTCAGTTAACAATTGCAGGGAAACAAAATAAAACTTATACGTTCCAGAAAACAGGCGAGATCAATAGTTGGAAAAATCCGACTATCTCTCCAGCACTACTCTCTGCTGGAGGTAATCTGGTGGCGGATTTTTCTGAACGTATTGAGAGTACTGAACCTTATGCCACGAATGTCCAATATTCAGAGGTGACGGGCCGTCCGGACACGATGACAGCCAAAAATATCCTTTTACGCGCCGGAAGTATCATTACCACCGATGTAATGAAGGCCTCAGGGGATATTACCTTACAGTCAGACAGCGGCACGAAAATGGCGCTGGCGCTAATGACGGCCGGAAAGGATATCTCGGTTCTGGCTGGCGGAAATGTTGAGTCCTGGCAGAGTGAGCTGAAGGGGCAGAATATTACCCTGGTCAGTCGCGGTGGTGACGTCACCTCTCATACCAGCGAGTGGCCAAACTATTTCCATTCTGACGGGCTACGCTGGCTGGGGAGTCTGGAAGCTTCACGTGATTTATCACTGACGGCAGCGAAAAATATTCTTCTAAGGAACACGCGTTTTCCTGTTCTGAGCCAGAATATTTCTCTGGTTGCGAATGGGGATATCACGTTTGATAAAAATGAAGCCATGCTGGGGCATGAACGGCCAGGCGTTGTCCTGACCCAGGCCCGTAAACAGGAACTGTTTAACCGGATGTTGCCCGGAGAGCCGCTTCGTACTTCAGGTGATATCACCCTGAGCGGCCGTCGTCTGTCTTTGTATGGCGCAGGGCTCGAAGCCGGCGGGAATATCAGCCTCTCATCGGCTGCCAATACTGATCTGAACATGCGAAGCCTGAGTGGCCGCTACAGAGATTTTTTCCCGGACAGCCGGATACCCGAATTACGCAGCAACCTGAAAGCAGGAGGAAACCTGCTTATCAGCTCAGCGGCAGATATCGGTGTACAGGGCGCTCATATTGTCGCCGGGAAAACCGCGACGCTGCAGGCAGGAAAACTTCTCTGGCTGGGCACCTACGGATATGGTGTAACGGACAGTGGTAATGACAATAACAGGGATGAACTCAACGTACTGACCCGTCTGCACGGAGCGAAAAGTCTGACTCTGGCGGCAAACGGGGGGATCCAGGCTAACGGCAGTACGCTGACCTCAGACGGTAACATCACGCTGACATCCGGCGGGAATATGCAGTTTCAGTCCGCCCGGGGGACGCTATACCGTGAGTCCGGGAATACCTGGACGGAAAGCGTCAGCCAGACAGGTGTCACGCTGAACTCAGGTGGTGCACTGACGGTTATCTCGGGTGGCAGCATCCTTTTTCAGGCATCGCGTTTACTGGCAAAGGGGGCGATGGATGTTGCTGCAAAAGGCGGCTGGCTCTATGCCCAGGCGATGGAAGAGTCCAGTCATTACGAACGTGAAACCACGAAGAGAAAGTGGTGGGGTAAGAAAACCACCATCAAACAAACGAAACACACCACCACCAACCGGGTGACGGACTTTATTGCGGGAGGCAATCTCAGCCTGCTGAGCCGTGATGACAGTACCTATGAAGCCAGTAAAATCGAGGCGAAAAAGAACGCCACGCTGACCAGTACCAACGGAAAAGTCAACTTCCTGGCCGTGAAAAACACGACTTTTGAGCAGACGGTCAGCACCTCGAAAGGCTTCTATATCAAGCAGGCAAATAAAGGCTACAGCGAAGGAAAATGGGTGCTTCCGTCTGTTCATGCTGGCGGAAAACTGACGGTCAACGCGGCCAGCGGCATCAGTGCCGATATCAAAGCGAAAAATGGTCAGGCTTTGCAGGGCGCGATTACTGCTCTGGCGGCGTTACCCGGTACAGAGTGGCTGAAGGGACTGAATTCACGCAGCGATGTTCAGTGGAATACGGTTAAGGATGCTTACGACAGCTGGAATTATAAAAGTCAGAGCCTGAATCCGGCTGTGGCGGCGGTGATTGCGGTGGCTGCAGCAGCGGCCACCGCAGGCAGTTCACTGGCGGCGACAGTTGCATCTTCAGTAACTTCCACCGTGGGTGGTGGCGCAGTAACGACCGGCGCGGTTACTGCCGGGATGTCCTCTCTTGCCGCTCAGGCCGCCGTGGCACTGGTAGAAAATCAGGGGAATCTGTCAAAAACGCTGTCGGCACTGGGAAGCAGCAGTTCGGTCAAATCGCTGGCCACCTCCATGGTTATCGGGGGCGCGCTCGCGGGCTTTGATAAGGTTATGAATGTTGAGGTGCCGCCCGATAAAGCAAAATTGCCGGCGCTGGTCAAAAACGAAGGATGGGGAAAAATCGTCCAGCGCGTGGCCGGCCAGTCGGTTATCAGCTCCAGCCTGAACACCGCTCTCAACGGCGGCAGTTTTAAGGACAACCTGACTAACGCCCTGTTGGCGAATATTGGTAATCAGATTAATGCCGAAGGGGCCGGTCTGATTGGCGATAACGGCGAGGTTCTGGGTATAGCGGGCAAATCGCTGAGTCATGCGGTGGTCGCGGGTATCAGCGCGGAAATTGGTCGTGGTGACGGGAAAGGGGCCGCTGCCGGAGCGCTGGCTGCCGAGCTGGCCGGGGTTATCATGCAGAGTTCTTTGTTTGAGCCGGCTAATCTGAATGAACGGGAACGTCAGTTACTGCGGTTGCAGGAAGCCTTAAAGGGTAACGAGGCAAAAGAGCAGACGGCACGTGTGATTGGCGCATTGACCGGGGCACTCATTACGCACACACCCGAAGGGGTATACAGCGGTGCAGACAGTGCCCAGAACGTCTATCGCTACAACATGACGGAACATATGCTGCAGCAGTATGCCCTGGATAATCAGCGGGATATTCTGGCAGCGAGTGAAGGAGATGCGGCGGCGGCGAAGCGTGTTCAGGCCCGGAGAGAAGCGGCGATTATCGTGGCAGCGGCCAGCGGTGGGGGTATGGCACTGACAGCAGGTGGTATGACTCTGATTGGTGCGGCTCCCGAGCTGGTTCTGGCTGCAAGGCTGGTTATCGCCGGTTGTAAAACAAATCCTGCGCTCTGCCTGAATCAGGCGGGTATTTATGCGGCAGATATTGTGGCACCAGAAGCACTTATCGGTACTGGAGCCATTACCACTTCCAGTACGCTGATTATCGGGAAAACCGAAGATAGCCTGAAGAAGCTTTCGCAGCAGTTGGTGAAGGTCTATGATGAACTGAATATAACAAAAACATTAAATATTCAATCTGTTGCCGGTTTCATTAAAGGCGAAACGGCTGCTGGAGCGATTTTTTCAACGAAAACGGCTGATTATGTTAAAAGCTTGCAAAAAGATAACACTACCAAATTAGTTAGTATTTTCAACAAACAAAACCCTAACGCTGAATTAAATGTTTTTGGGAAATCCTTGCAACAAGTTTTGGGACCTGGAGGGAGCGATACCAGAGGCAGAACTAAGGTTTTTGCTTCAGAAAAATTAACTGAAGATGAAATCATAAATTTTGCTACATCTCTAACTGGTGGAGTACCATTTAAAGAGCAGATTCTTCCAGATGGAAGGCTGATGTATGCAAAAATAAACGATAATCAAACTATCAATCTTCGAAATTTTTCAGCTTCAGCAGAGAAAACCGGAGCAAGATGGACAATTGAAATTATTGGTAACTCCGATATTAAAGCAGCATCCAAAACATCATTAAATAGATTCGAAGTAAAATTTAGATAGGGGTAATAAGATGAAATATTTAACTGAGGAACAATACCAGGATCGAAAAGATTTATTGCGAGGAGCCTCTACAACGATGTTATGGAAAAATATTGACCCAGAGAGTGTGGATGGTGCCTATAAACTAACCTATCAGGAAGAAAAAGCTCTATATATCTGGTTCATTTCACGCTTACTGAAGGATGGTGACATTAAACTCGCTCGCCATGGAAAATTTCTCCCAGGAAGCATTGAAAAGCAGATCGAGGTTTTTGAAATGGCATTTCCCAAAACTGAGGATGATATGGATTGTGATGCATTTGAAGGATTTTGGTTTTTAAGTGAAAACTGCCCTGCAGGTATTGTCTGGATTTACGAAAATGGCTATCAGGATTGGACTTAGGTCATGATGTTTTAACATCCGCCCCGTCATTTATGATGGGGCGGATGTCATGACATACAATTACATCCAGACTGTGTACCTATTCTACGAGCCTGTCAGTAATTCTGTGTAAATGCTACTGTATTAAAGGTGATCGCTCATGCGGTCACCGAACTCGATAATAAAACGACTCATCGCCAGTCATAAGTTCTGGATCGGTATACTCCATTTTTTGATGCATTTTTGATCACCCGATAAACAACTTTCCGTACCGAGTCATCCGTCGGGAATACTTTACGTTTCTTTATCGCCGCCCGATCACGCTGTCCAGCGATTCTATAGCATTCGTGGTGTAGATGGCCTTGCGGATATCCGGTGGGTAGCCGAAGAACGTGTTCAGGTTTTCCCACTGTGCACGCCAGCTTTTGCTGATTTGGGGATACTTAGCCTCCCATGCTTCTGTGAACGCATCCAGCGCCATCAGCGCCGCCTCTTCGATCGGGGCCTGATAAAGATTTTAGCCCGCTGGTGAGGGCTTTGTAGTCCTTCCAGGACACGTATTTCAGGCTGTTACGCACCATATGGATGATGCACAGCTGGATGTGAGCCTGCGGGTAGACGCTGTTTATCGCATCCGGGAAGCCCTTCAGACCGTCCTCGCAGGCAATCAGGATGTCCTGAAGACCGTGATTTTTAAGCTCTGTCAGCATACTCAGCCAGAACTTTGCGCCTTCATTTTCGGCCAACCACATACCCAGTAATTCTTTCTGGCCTTCGATGTTGATACCCAGCGCCAGGAAGACGGCTTTGTTGATTACTCTGCCATTTTGACGGACTTTGACAGCAATGCAGTCCATATAAACAATGGGATACAGCGCATCCAGTTGTCGGTTTTGTCACCCCGTGACCTGCTCTTTTACGGCGTCGGTGACCTTGGATATCAGCGTGGGCGATACATCGGCGTCGTACATTTCTTGCGTGCGTTTATCAGGGATAGTTTATCCCACCCCCCTGGTACGTAACCCCAGAAGACAGGATCGATATGCAGTTGCTCATCATGTTCGCTCAGGAGCAAAACCTTTGCTCCTGGCGCCACGTTGTATCGGCCGAATGGTTCTGGATCATAGGCGATATCACGCTCAGCTTCTTCGGCAAGGTAAGCCAGGTATTCTTCGCGTGTCTGTGATTGAGCAAAGCGTCCGCACATGGTTACCTCCAGTCATCAGAGTGAAAGTATAGAGGGTGTGGAGAAAAGGTAGGAAGGTAACTCCGACAGCCATATAACTGATGACTGCCGGAGTGGACGTTAAAAACAATGAGTACAAAATTGTGTATTAAAATCCGGAAAAATCACAATAATAAAACCTAACTTTTTGTATTTAAATGGTATTTTTTTATTTGTAACTGCTATCGTAGGGCATACCATTCCTTATGTTTCAGTGGGTTAGCCATAGCCCCCAAAATATCGGATATCACGTTCACAATAATCACCAGCGCGCCGATGACCATCACGCCCGCTGAGATTGCGGCGTAGTCCTGTTGGCGAATGGCGTTAATGAGCCAGCGGCCCAGTCCCGGCCAGCTAAAGACCATTTCGGTAATCATCGCCAGCGTTAGCATGGTGGAAAACTGCAGACCCAGGCGCGGGATCACCGGCGGCAGGGCGTTATGCAGTACGTGACGGTGTAAAATTGTCCGCCGCGATACGCCGCGGGTGGCCGCAGCTTTGACATAGTTGGTGTCGTACACTTCGCTGGTGCTGATGCGCATCAGACGGATCACTTCCGTCGTCGGCGCCACTGCGAGGGTCAGCACCGGCAGCACCATATGGCGCGCCGCGCTGACGATCATTTCATGACGCCACGGCGAATCGGAAAGCCACGCGTCGATCAGCGCAAAGCCGGTGACCGATTTCACTTCGTACAGCAGGTCGAAGCGCCCGGAGACCGGGAACCAGCCCAGGGTGAGGGAGAAAAATAGGGTCAACAGCAGCGCCAGCCAGAATACGGGGATCGAGAAGCCCAGCAGCGCCAGGGCGCTAATCAGGGTATCTTGCCATTTGTTGCGCATAATCCCCGCCAGCATGCCGACGGGGATCCCGATCACCAGCGCGAAGCCGAAGGCGAGGATACACAGCTCCATCGTGGCAGGGAATACCTCTTTAAGCTGCTCGGAGATCGGCTGCCCGTTGATGCTGGAGACGCCAAAATCCCAGTGCAGCACGCCCTCAAACCAGAACCACCAGGCGTTCCACAGCGAGGCGCCCTGCAGCGGCGCGTGAGGCGTAAAATAGCTCAGGCTAAAACCGACAAACGTCAGCAGAAAGAGCGTAATCAGCAGCAGCAGCAGGCGACGCAGGGTAAAAATAATCATGGTTTTTGCACCTCGTCTTCTTTTTCCCGCGAGACGCCGGCAAAAGAGGCGTTGCCAAACGGACTCAGCACCAGGCCTTTCATGTCGTAACGATAGGCCTGAAGACGCAGGGAGGAAGCCAGCGGCAGAACCGGCAGTTCATCAGCAAGAATGCGTTGGGCCTCTTTATAAGCTTCAATGCGCGAAGCCAGCTGCTGGGATGTCAGCGCTTTTTGCAGCACGTCGTCGAATTCACGATGACACCAGTGAGCATAGTTGGTTTGTGAGGCAATCGCCGCGCAGCTCAATAGCGGACGGAAGAAGCTGTCCGGATCGTTACTGTCCGTTGCCCAGCCGGAAAGCGTCAGATCATGACTCATATCCATTAATCTGGCTTCCTGAAAACGCCCTTCGACCGGCACAATGATCACCTTCACGCCAATTTGCGCCATATCCGCCTGGATAAGCTCGGCGGTTTTCAGGGGGCTGGGGTTCCAGGCCTGCGAACTGGTCGGGACCCATAGTTTAAGCGTCAGCTGTTCCAGCCCCAGCGCTTTAAGCCTGGCGCGAGCTTCCGCAGGATTATATTCGGTGATTCTGGCGTCGTTATCATAGGCCCAGGAGGCGCGAGGCAGCATTGAAGCTGCGGTTTCCGCCGTTCCGTAATAGATTGACTGCATCAGACGCTGATTATTGATGGCCAACGCCAGCGCGTGACGGACCTCCGGATTATCGAGCGGCGGCTTAGCGGTATTGAACGCCAGCCAGGCGATGTTCATTCCCGGGCGCAGGGTCAGGCGAAGGCGCGGGTCGTCACGCAGAATAGAGAGCTGGCTCGCAGCCGGCCAGGCCAACACATCACACTCGCCGGTCAGCAGTTTTGACAGTCGTCCGGTACCGCCGGAGCCCAGATCGACCACCACCTGCGGCATCAGCGGTTTACCTCGCCAGTAGGCCGGGTGGCGCTGCAGACGAATATATTGCCCGCTGCGGTATTCCTCAAGCTGGAACGGGCCGGTGCCAACAGGTTGACGATCGATCAGCTCCTGACGATCGCTCTGGGCCAGCTTTGCGGCATACTCCGCCGACATCACCGAGGCGTAGTGGGTAGCCAGGTGCCACAGGAAGGAAGCATCCGGTCGTTTGAGGCGAAATTCAAGGGTGTGGTTATCCAGCTTACGCACGCTTTCGACGCTGTCGGCGAACTGTAAGCTATCGAAATAGGGGAAGCTGCCGCCGTTCACGTTGTGCCACGGATGGTCGCGGTTAAAAATCCGGCCAAAGGTAAAAATCACGTCGTCAGCGTTGAAATTGCGGGTCGGCTTAAACCAGGCGGTGGTCTGGAACGGCACGTTATTGCGCAGGTGGAAGCGGTAGGTGGCGCCGTTATCCAGCACCTCCCAGCTTTCTGCCAGTTCCGGGACCAGGCGGTAGGTATAGGGGTCAACATCAAGCAGTCGATCGTACAGCTGGGCGGCAAGAGTATCGACAATCAGACCGCTGCTGACCTTTTGTGGGTTGAAGGTGTTAACCTGGCCGCTTACGCAATAAACAAAACCGCTATCGCGAATATCCGCGTTAGCAGGCAGGGCGGGCGCGGCAAAAGCTTGCCCGTACAGCATAGACACCGCTGCCAGGAGAGAAGACAATTTCAGGCGCATAGTTTCTTATTGATTATAGAGCAAGGCTCTATCTTATTAATATTAAATAACATTTACCACCACCTTATTGCTTATGGAGATAATTTAAGCGATGGTTGCGTCGGTTATTTGACCAACTAATTCAAATTCATACCGCTTATTAACTTCGAGTATACCTCTTAATTCACCCTGCGTTTGGCAACAGGCGAAGAGACGGGAAGCGCAAATATGAATTTCATCGATTCAAATGCAGAACGGCTCGCGGGCACGTATTGTCGTAAGCATAGCGCTTCTCTGCGCCGCAGACGCCCAGATGTTTGCCACATGGTAGCTTTTTATTTGCGGATTCTCCAGCGAGCCGTGCCGGCACGACCGCCGGAGAAAGGGGCGCTACAGCGGCAGGAGCCGGTTATAACGTGCAATATAGTCTTTTGGGGTGATTTCAAGCTTTCCGCCATCAGGATGGTTCGCGACATACGTACGCAGCACCAGGCCGCTTTTTTGCGGCGTGATTTCCCAGCCTTGCAGACGATAGGAATCTTCGGTTGAACGAATAAGCAGGTCTGAAAAGATCATCATGACCGTGAGCGCCGGGGCTTTGTGGCTTTTCATGGTATGAACCAGGCTGACGTGCGCGGCATAGCGGCCAAGCGTTGAGGAATTAACCGGAATCATCTGTATTTTCAGTCCATTGAGTCATCATGCGCCGATGATAGTTCACATCAGTATATCTTACCAGTTACAAATGTTTAACCATGATGACGGCCCGGGCGCATCCAAAACCCTTAACTTTGTCCCTGTTTGCCTCCGCAGGTCATGGTAACCATTCATGTGACGCTGTCACTTCATTTCATTAAGAGGCGTAAATTCATACAGCGCCAGCGCGTTGCTCTCCAGCGAATCGACGAGCTGCCAGCGATCGCTTGCGGGGGTTTCTTCGCTCACGCGCAGGGCCGGGCGCGCCTGGTGCATCAGCCAGCGATACTCTTCTTCATCCGGGCCGCTCTGGCTGCGAAAAGCCTCGAAAAGCGGAAAGAGCGCGCCATGATGCCGATCGAAGAGATGATGTTTGATGCGCCAGCGTCCATCAAGGCTGAGCAGGCGCACGCTCCATGGCTGACTAAAGCGCTGGATAAACGCCTCCTCGCTGGAAAGCCAGGGATTGAAAACCACCGTATTGCGCAGCAGCAACTGGTAATGGCCGTTATCGCGCAGCAGCAGCAAATTTTTTTCGTTAATCACCACTTCGCCCCGCAGCCTGCGCCACAGCCACAAGACCCAATACACCGGTCGCGGCAAACCGTGGAGATAGTGCAGCGCCAGGCTGGAGGTATCAAGCTTGCCGTTAGCGCCGGCTTCCCCTTGCAGCCCGGAATTCAGCCAGAACCCCGCCAGCCACACCTGGTCTGCCAGCCCCAGCAGATTATCCATCAGTAGCGCGCCGCGAAAGAAACGGCCGTTGGTGTCGCGAGTATCGCCGGTCAGGGTATTCCACGACAGTAGCCAAAGCGGTAACAGCAGCTGCCGCTGGCGCAGCGCGCTGTGGAGCTTGCGCATTTTAAGCACCGGGTAATTCTCGCTGGCGGCCAGCCTCTGGCTATCAATCTGCGCCAGATCCAGCAGTTCATTCGCATCTGCCTGGCAGGCAAGAAAATCCGCCTCGGCCAGCAGCGGTGAACAGAGGAGGGGATCGTCCTCCACGTTTTGTGAAAAGCGGTGCCAGATCCCCAGCGCCGACTGCGGCGAAAGCGCCTGGAGGATCGTTTTTTGTTGCCGCCAGGCATGCTGGCGCGCCTCATCGCTGGCCTGCGGGGACCAGTGCCAGACAAAACGCCAGCTGGCGAGGGTTGCCGGTGGAAAATGGTTGGCGGACAGGCGCAGAAAACGCTGTAGCAGATCGCCGCGGGTGGTGATACCGGTATGCAGTATTACCGCCCAGCCCATCGACGCCAGCCAGCTAAAAATGCGCTGCAGGTTATACCAGCAGGCATACCCGGCCAGCTGCGCATCGTCCCAGCCGGTACCGAACAGGCGGCTACTGAGAAACGGATCGTGAACGTCGATGGCGAATATCGGCAGCGAGTTGTGCAGTTCTTCGAGCTCCTGACGGACATCCTCGCGCAGCAGGTCATCCAGTTCCCGAACGGTAACGACGATGCGCGTGTGCCGCAGCGGCGTACCGCGCGCCGGTAGCTGGCGCACATCAAGATGACGGGTTTGCTGGGGATTGAGCCGCAGCGGCGGGCTATCCAACCCATTGATCTGCGGCGCATTGAGCCGGGAATATAGCCTGTCTATAGACACTGGTTGCCACAGCTCAGCCCGTTGAACGCGTGGACGAGGGGATTCAACCGCCGTTTGCGGATGCTGCTGGCGAAACTGGCGCGGCGTCAGACCGTGTTCGCGTTTAAACAGGTCGCTCATCACCCGGCTGCTGGCAAAGCCCTGTTGCTGAGCGATCTGCTGTATCGATTTACGCGTCATCGTCAACTGCTCAGCAGCTTTACGCAGGCGAAGCCCGGTGATGTATTGCATAAAGCTGACGCCCACCTCTTTGCGGAACAGACGCGATAGCCAGGCCTCAGAAACAAATTCGGCGGCGGCTATCTCCTGCAGCGACAGGCGCCGTTGATAGTTGGCGTCGATTCGCGCCACTACCCGATTTATTCGCTGACTCCAGCGTTCGGCTCCGCGAGGCGCCAGGGCGGTGAGGGGACGGCTGAAGCGTGACGCCAGCAGAAGAGCAATTTCGCTAAGCCAGCGGTTGGCCTCCAGCCGGTAGTGGGCCTGCGGATTGACCAGACCGAGGACCAGCAGCTGGCGCATCAGGTAGCGCAGGGTATCTTCGGCATCGCGGGTTTCGTTGCTGCTCTGGTAGGCAGAGGCAAAAAAATCGCCGTCGAGGCGGGTCAGCCATCCAGCGTTCAGCGACAGCGCCATCACGACGTTCGCCGTCTTGCTGTGCAGGCTCCAGCGGCGATGCCGATTCACTATCGCCAGTTCATCAGCCTGCAGGTTCCGGCCCGACTCGCCATCGCGGAGTTCGACGCTGCCCTCAAGCAGCCATATTAGCGTCAGCGTCTCGTTTTCCTGCTGGCTCAACTGGCGGATATCGCGAACCGTAACCTGAAAGTCGCCTGAATGATGATCCACACCGCCTCCTGAAGACAAAAAACAGCGTGTTGTTTTTTGTCATAACCGTTTTGTATGAAAAACACTCATTAATAATCCGTCACTATAAAACAAAAAAGCGCATTTTAAAGCCGCCATGGATGCATAAACTCGAAAGTGTCGTGCAAACACAACACAGGAATAATAAAAATGACACACCCGATTATTGAGGCATTACAGGTTAATGAGGCGCAGTTTGTCGCTCTTCGTCGCCGTTTCCACCAGCAGCCGGAAATCGGTTTTGAAGAGCATAAAACCAGCGAAGAGGTGGCCCGACTGCTCGGCGAGTGGGGCTATCAGGTCCATCGTGGTCTGGCGGGAACCGGCGTGGTCGGTACCTTACGCGCAGGCGACGGTCAAAAACGGTTGGGACTTCGGGCGGATATGGACGCGCTGCCGATGCATGAGATGAGCGGCAAAGCGTGGGCCAGCCAGATAGAGGGACGTTTTCATGGCTGCGGCCACGACGGTCATACCACCACGCTATTGTACGCCGCGGAATATCTGGCGCGCACGCGGCAGTTTAACGGCACGCTGCAGCTTATTTTTCAGCCGGCTGAGGAACTGCTCTACGGCGGCCGGGTTATGCTCGAAGACGGCCTGTTCGACCAGTTCCCCTGCGATGCCATTTTTGGCCTGCATAATATGCCGGGACAACCGTTAGGCAAAATCGGTCTGCGCGACGGGGCGATGATGGCCTCATCCGACACTCTCCATATTGAAGTCAAAGGGGTTGGCGGACACGGCGCGCTGCCGGAGCATACCGTCGACGCTACGCTGGTGGCATGCCATATCACCCTGGCGCTGCAATCCATTGTCTCCCGCAATATCACGCCGTTTGAGCCGGCTGTCGTGACCGTGGGCAGCATCCAGGCCGGGCATGCGCCGAATATTATCAATGACAAGGCCTTAATGAAGCTCACTGTGCGCACCTTAAACGAACAGGTTCGCGAGACCGTACTGCAGCGCATTCACGATATTGCCGTCGCTCAGGCCGAGAGCTTTAACGCCAGCGCCACCATTACCCACGTTAACGGCAGCCCGGTTTTAAGAAACGATCCGGCAGCCAATGAGATGGTTCGGAAGGTGGCGGCTTCGCTATTTGGCGAGGACCTGGTCGGCGAAGTGAAGCCGTTCATGGGCAGCGAAGATTTTGCTTTTATGCTCGAGCGTAATCCGAACGGCTGCTATTTCACCATCGGAGCGGGGGATGAAGCGGATCGCTGTATGGTGCATAACCCGGGATATGACTTCAACGATGCCCTGTTGCTAAAAGGTGCCGCGCTGTGGTGCGCCCTGACGGAACATTATTTGCGTTAATCTCCGCAACGAAGAGGACCCTGCTATGAGTTCTGTATCGCTAAGCGAAGCGCAGTTCGTCGGCACCGATCGCCTGCTGGCGGGTATTGTATTGAGCGTTCTGACCTTCTGGCTGTTTGCCCAGTCGGTGATTAACGTGGTTCCGGCAATGAAAAGCAGCCTTGATATTTCGCTGGAAACCCTGACCCTGGCGGTGAGCCTGAGCGCCTTGTTCAGCGGCTGCTTTGTGGTCGCCAGCGGCGGGCTGGCGGATAAATTCGGCCGCATGCGCATGACCACCCTGGGCCTGATTCTCAGCATAGCCGGCAGCGCAATGCTGGTGCTCTCCCAGGGACCCGCGCTGTTCCTGGCCGGACGCGTTTTACAGGGGCTATCGGCCGCCTGCATCATGCCGGCGACGCTGGCATTAATAAAAACCTGGTATGAAGGTAAAGCGCGCCAGCGGGCGGTCAGCTTCTGGGTCATCGGCTCCTGGGGCGGCAGCGGGCTGTGCTCGTTTGTCGGCGGGGCGATTGCTACCGGACTGGGCTGGCGCTGGATCTTTGTTTTCTCCATCGCGGTAGCGCTGGCGGCGCTGTTTTTACTGCGCGGTACGCCGGAGAGCCGCAGCGCCAGCGCGCAGCAGCATAAGCTGGACATTAGCGGCCTGCTCAGCCTGATCCTTGCGCTGGTGCTGTTAAATCTGTTTATCAGTAAAGGCCACGGCTGGGGCTGGAGCAGCGGAACCTCGCTGACGATGCTGGGCGGCGCGCTGGCGGCGGGGTTATTTTTTATCCGCAGCGGTCGGCGTAAGGGCGACGCGGCGTTGATTGATTTTGCGCTGTTTCGTAACCGGGCCTACAGCGCCGCGGTGCTGTCGAATTTTCTGCTCAACGGCGCCATCGGTACCATGATGATTGCCAGCATCTGGCTCCAGCAGGGGCACCATCTAAGCCCGCTGGAGAGCGGAATGATGACGCTCGGCTACCTGGTCACCGTGCTGGCGATGATCCGGGTGGGCGAAAAGCTGCTGCAACGCTACGGCGCGCGCTTGCCGATGATCGCCGGCCCGGTTTTTACCGCGCTTGGCATCCTGCTTATTTCCTGCACCTTTCTCGATAAATCGACCTATATCGTCACGGTCTTTTTCAGCAACGTGCTGTTTGGCTTTGGACTGGGCTGCTACGCTACTCCGTCAACGGACACCGCGGTGGTCAACGCTCCCGAGAATAAGGTCGGGGTGGCGTCGGGAATTTATAAGATGGGTAGTTCGCTCGGCGGGGCGATGGGTATAGCGGTGACAGCGTCACTTTTTGCGCTATTTTTACCGCTGGGAATGGCCAGCGCGGCGCAGTATGCGCTGTGGTTTAACGCCGCGCTCTGTCTCGGTTCAATGACGCTGAGCGCGCTGCTGCTGCCGCGCATAGCTCAAAGCTGATGCTTTTTCAGCAGCGCCCGCAGCTGGTGATAGGTTAGCCCCAGTAGCTCGGCCGCCTGCTTTTGATTGTACTTTGCCTGTTCGAGACTTCTCTCGAGCAGGCTTTTTTCTTGCTCCTGCTGGAAAGCGCGCAAATCGAGCGGCAACGTGGTGCCGGGCGCCTTTTCTGCTGCAGCGGGCGGGGCAGTTTGCTGCTGGCGGAAGGGGTTAATAATAATATTATCCAGCTCGCTTTCACTGCTGCCGTGACGGTAAACCGACCGTTCCACCACGTTTTTTAATTCACGGATATTCCCCGGCCAGCGGTAGTTCTGCAGCGTCACGGCGGCGCGTTCGCTAAAGCCGGGAAACAACGGCAGTCCGAGTTCGCGGCACATCTGGATAGCAAACTGGGTGGCGAGCAGCATAATATCGCTCTGGCGTTCGCGCAGCGGCGGCAACTGCACCACATCGAAAGCCAACCTGTCGAGTAGGTCAGCGCGAAAGAGCCCATCTTCCACCATTTGTGGCAGATCGGCGTTGGTCGCGCACACCAGGCGGACGTTAACCTGCAGCGGCTGGCTGCCGCCGACGCGCTCGAGTTCGCCATACTCAATCACGCGCAGCAGCTTTTCCTGCACCAGCATCGGCGCGGTGGCCAGCTCATCAAGAAACAGGGTACCGCCGTCGGCGCGCTCGAAGCGCCCCGGATGGCGTTTACTGGCCCCCGTAAATGCCCCGGCTTCATGACCGAATAGCTCGGAATCGAGCAGGTTTTCATTCAGCGCAGCGCAGTTCAGCGAGATAAACGGCCCCTGCCAGCGGGAAGAGAGGAAGTGCAGGCGGCTGGCGATCAGCTCCTTACCGGTTCCGCGTTCGCCAATCACCAGCACCGGTTTATCGAGCGGCGCCAGTCTTGAGACCTGTTCCAGCACTTCCAGGAAGCTGTTGGCCTCGCCGAGCAGGTTGTCCTTGTATTCCGCCATGATGAATTTCGCCATTAAGTAGTGTGATTCACCAGGTCACTTTAGCAATGCGTTGGCCAGATAACAACCACTTCTATTAAAATCAATAAGATAAAAAGTTGGCACGGCATTTGTATTAGTGATGGCACAGGCCGGTGCCTGATACCAGAACTATGAGGATTGAAATTATGGGTATTTTTTCTCGTTTTGCCGACATCGTGAACGCCAACATTAACTCTCTGCTGGAGAAAGCGGAAGATCCGCAGAAGCTGGTTCGACTGATGATCCAGGAGATGGAAGACACGTTGGTTGAAGTGCGTTCGACCTCGGCGCGGGCGTTGGCTGAAAAGAAACAGCTGACCCGTCGTATTGAACAGGCCGTTGCGCAGCAGGCGGAATGGCAGGAGAAAGCCGAACTGGCGTTGCGTAAAGAGAAAGAGGATCTGGCTCGTGCGGCGCTGATCGAGAAGCAGAAGCTGACCGACCTGATCGCTAGCCTGGAAAATGAAGCGCAGCTGGTTGATGAAACGCTGGCGCGGATGAAAAAAGAGATTGGCGAGCTGGAGAATAAACTGAGCGAAACGCGCGCCCGTCAGCAGGCGTTGATGCTGCGCCATCAGGCCGCAAGTTCCTCCCGCGACGTTCGTCGTCAGCTGGACAGCGGCAAGATTGATGAGGCGATGGCGCGCTTTGAATCGTTTGAACGCCGTATCGATCATATGGAAGCCGAAGCCGAAAGCCACCGCTTCGGTAAAGATAAATCGCTGGATCAGCAGTTCGCCGATCTGAAAGCGGACGATGAAATCAGCGAGCAGCTGGCGGCGTTGAAAGCCAAAATGAATCAAAATAACCAGTAATGTATTCGGGCGGCACCGAGACGTGCCGCCGCCATCTGCAAGGAGTTCACATGAGCATGCTTTTTCTCGCCATCCCTTTGACGTTGTTTGTGCTGTTTGTTTTGCCGGTCTGGCTTTGGCTGCATTACAACAACCGCACCGCCAGCGGCAGTTTATCGCAAAACGAGCAGCAGCGCCTGCTGCAGCTGACCGATGACGCAAAGCGCATGCGCGAGCGTATTCAGGCGCTGGAAGCCATTCTTGACGCTGAGCATCCGAACTGGAGAGAAAAATAATGGGCGGACTGGATCTGAGTAAAAAACTGTGGCGCATTCCACAGCAGGGCATGGTCAAAGGCGTTTGCGCCGGTATCGCGCAGTACCTGGACGTGCCGGTTAAGCTGGTGCGCCTGATTACCGTACTGGCAATGATTTTTGGCCTGTTCCTGTTTGTGGTGGTGGCCTACATCATTCTCTCGTTTGCGCTGGATCCTATGCCGGAAAGCGAGCTGTATGGTGAAAAAACGCCGAGCAGCGGAGAACTGCTGGCTGCTGCGGATAAGGAGCTGGCTGCAGGGGAGCGCCGTCTGCGTGAAATGGAACGCTACGTCACCTCTGACACCTTTTCGCTACGCAGTCGTTTTCGCCAGCTATAACTGAAAGTTGAGGTTAATAATGAACATGAAATGGCAGCAGGCCGGGCAAAAAGTTAAACCGGGTCTGAAAATCGCAGGCAAGCTGGTGTTGCTCACCGCGCTGCGCTACGGCCCGGCGGGCGTCGCTGGCTGGGCGGTAAAATCCGTCGCGCGTCGGCCGCTGAAAATGCTGCTGATGCTTGTTCTGGAACCGATGCTCAGCCGGGCGGCGCAGCGGTTTTCTAAACGTCGTGGATGGCGTATGTTATGAGTGCCTAAAAACTCACTCTATCAGGATGATAAAATGCGAAAATTGTTTCTGGGTTTAGCGCTGGCGATGGCTTTACCCGCCTTCGCGGCGGAGCACTGGATTGACGTCCGCGTTCCGCAGCAGTATCAAAAAGAACACGTTAACGGCGCGGTGAACATACCGCTGGCGGATTTAAAATCGCGGATTGCGGCTGAAGTGCCGGATAAAAACGATACCATTCACGTCTATTGTAACGTTGGCCGACAGTCGGGCCAGGCTCAGCAGCTGCTGAGCGAAATGGGCTACACGCAGGTGGTGAATGCCGGCGGCCTCAGTCAAATAGCGATGCCGAAAAGCGCCAGCCACTAACCGTCAGCCCCGCCGCAGCGGGGCTATTGCACTTTATTGATTAGCCCTCATGTCTATTTCCCTCGTTCTTCAGGCTCAACAGGATGGCGATGAAGCGACTCAAAACAGAATTTAATGCGCTGGTGAATCGTGGGGTTGACCGGCATCTCCGTCTGGCCGTCACCGGTCTTAGCCGTAGCGGCAAGACCGCGTTTATTACCGCACTGGTCAATCAGCTACTGAATATCCACGCCGGGGCACGGCTGCCGCTGCTTAGCGCGGCCAGAGAAGAACGCCTGCTGGGCGTCAAGCGCGTCCCGCAGCGGGATTTTGGCATTCCGCGTTTTACCTATGACGAAGGGCTGGCCCAGCTCTATGGACAACCTCCGGTCTGGCCGACGCCCACCCGCGGCGTCAGCGAAATCCGCCTCGCTCTGCGCTATCGCTCTAACGATTCGCTGCTGCGCCATTTTAAAGAGACTTCGACGCTCTATCTGGAGATTGTCGATTATCCCGGCGAGTGGCTGCTGGATCTGCCGATGCTGGCCCAGGATTACCTGACCTGGTCACGACAGATGACCGGACTGCTGCAGGGGCAGAGGGCGGCGTGGTCGGCGCGCTGGCGGCAGCTTTGCGAAGGGCTGGATCCGCTGGCGCCCGCCGATGAAACCCGTCTGGCGGAGATCGCCGCGGCGTGGACCGATTATCTGCACAGCTGTAAGCGCGAAGGGATGCATTTTATTCAGCCCGGGCGCTTTGTGCTGCCCGGCGAAATGGCCGACGCGCCGGCGCTGCAGTTCTTCCCCTGGCCGGACGTTGATGCCGCCGGTGAGGCTAAGCTGGCGCAGGCGGACAAACAGACCAATGCCGGAATGCTGCGCGAGCGTTTTAAATACTACTGCGAGAAAGTGGTGAAAGGCTTCTACAAAGATCATTTTCTCCGCTTCGACCGGCAGATTGTGCTGGTGGACTGCCTGCAGCCGCTTAACAGCGGGCCTCAGGCGTTTAACGACATGCGTCTCGCGCTGACGCAGCTGATGCAAAGCTTCCACTATGGCCAGCGCACGCTGTTTCGTCGTCTGTTCTCACCGGTTATCGATAAGCTGCTGTTCGCCGCGACCAAAGCCGATCACGTCACCGTCGATCAGCACAGCAATATGGTATCGCTGCTGCAGCAGCTGATTCAGGATGCCTGGCAGAACGCGGCGTTTGAAGGCATCAGCATGGATTGCCTGGGTCTGGCGTCGATTCAGGCGACGCAGAGCGGGCTTATTGAGGTGAACGGGGAGAAGATCCCTGCGCTGCGGGGGCATCGGCTAAGCGACGGACAGCCGCTGACCGTCTATCCCGGAGAAGTGCCCGCGCGCCTGCCGGGTCAGGCCTTCTGGGAGCAGCAGGGCTTTCAGTTTGAAAACTTCCGCCCGCAAGTGATGGATGTTGATAAACCGCTGCCGCATATTCGCCTCGACGCGGCGCTGGAATTTTTGATCGGAGATAAATTGCGATGACCGAACCCTTAAAACCGCGTATTGATTTCGACGGCCCGCTGGAGGTGGAAAAGGCGCAAATTCTGAAATCCGCTCGCGCTTTTGACGGCGCGGATGCGGAGAAGTTCGCCCCTGCGCGCCTTGACGCGCCGGAAGAAGAAGAGGGGGGGGCGGAAGCGGTGGTGGAATCGGTGCTGCGACCTAAGCGCAGCCTGTGGCGAAAGATGGTCAGCGCCGGGCTGGCTATTTTTGGCGTCAGCGTCGTAGCGCAGGGCGTGCAGTGGACGATGACCGCCTGGCAAACGCAAGACTGGATCGCCCTCGGCGGCTGCGCAGCCGGCGCGCTGATTGTCGGGGCGGGCGTCGGCTCGGTAGCAACCGAATGGCGCCGTCTGTGGCGGTTACGCCAGCGCGCGCACGAGCGCGATGAGGCGCGGGACCTGATGCATAGTCATGCGGTCGGCAAAGGGCGTGCCTTTTGCGAAAAGCTGGCCCGGCAGGCGGGTCTCGATCAATCGCATCCGGCGCTGCAACGCTGGTATGCAGCGATCCACGAAACGCAAAACGATCGCGAAGTGGTAAGCCTGTACGCGCAGATCGTGCAGCCGGTGCTGGATGCGCAGGCACGGCGTGAGATTAGCCGCTCGGCGGCGGAATCGACGCTGATGATTGCCGTCAGTCCCCTGGCGCTGGTGGATATGGCGTTTATCGCCTGGCGTAATTTACGCCTCATCAACCGCATCGCCACTCTGTACGGTATTGAGCTCGGCTACTACAGCCGCCTGCGCCTGTTCCGTCTGGTGCTGCTGAATATCGCCTTTGCCGGCGCCAGCGAGCTGGTGCGGGAAGTCGGGATGGACTGGATGTCGCAGGATCTGGCAGCCAGGCTATCGGCGCGCGCGGCGCAGGGGATTGGCGCCGGGCTGTTGACCGCGCGGCTGGGTATCAAGGCGATGGAGCTCTGCCGCCCGCTGCCGTGGATCGCCGATGATAAACCGCGGCTGGGCGACTTCCGCCGCGAGCTGATCGGCCAGCTAAAAGAGACGTTGCAAAAGAGCAAAAGCTGCGCGGAAAAATAAGTCGCTTAAGCATTCCCGGCTTGCGGCGTGAACGCCTTAGCCGGGTTACCGCTCCACAGAAGGCTGTCACTTGTCTCACGGCGATGCGCAGCGCAATCGGGGGAGAAAAGCAGCGGCGATGACGACCGGTTCTTTATTGCCATTTTCCTCTCTGAGCGCATAACTTTACGGCAGAAAGGCCATTTTTCCGCCATACTGTCAATAATTGTTGACAGCTATCTTCACGCCAGCAAATAACTGTCCTATTATTCATCCGTTATTGGCCTCTTTAGGGTGAAAACTCCTATGCGTCTTGAAGTCTTTTGTGAAGACCGTCTTGGTCTGACTCGTGAATTGCTCGATTTACTGGTGCTGCGCGGTATCGACCTGCGGGGTATCGACATTGACCCTATTGGCCGAATTTATCTCAATTTCGCCGAGCTGGAGTTCGCTAGCTTCAGCAGTCTGATGGCGGAAATTCGTCGTATCGCCGGCGTCACCGACGTGCGCACCGTGGCGTGGATGCCGTCAGAACGTGAACATCTGGCGCTCAGCGCGCTGCTGGTGGCGATGCCGGAGCCTGTGCTCTCTCTCGACACCAAAGGAAAAGTCGAACTGGCTAACCCGGCCAGCTGCCAGCTGTTTGGCCAGAGCCAGGAGAAGCTGCGCAGCCATCCGGTCGCACAGCTGATTACCGATTTTAACGTCCAGCGCTGGCTGGAAAATAGTCCGCAGGAGTCCCACGCCGAGCACGTGGTGGTTAACGGGCAGAACTTCCTGCTGGAGATCACCCCGGTTTATCTCGAAGGCGAACACGGCGAGAAGGTGCTGACCGGCGCGGTAGCGATGCTGCGTTCAACGGTCCGTATGGGGCGCCAGCTGCAAACGATGACCATTCAGGACACCAGCGCCTTCAGCCAGATCCTCGCCGTAGGCCCGAAAATGCGCCACGTCGTCGAGCAGGCTCGCAAGCTGGCTATGCTCAGCGCGCCGCTGCTGATCGTCGGCGATACCGGTACTGGTAAAGATTTGCTCGCCCACGCCTGCCACCTCGCCAGCCCGCGAGCGGGGAAACCTTACCTGGCCCTGAACTGCGGCTCCATTCCGGAGGACGCGGTGGAGAGCGAGCTGTTTGGCGACGCTATCCAGGGCAAAAAGGGGTTCTTCGAGCAGGCTAACGGCGGTTCGGTTCTGCTGGATGAAATTGGCGAAATGTCGCCGCGAATGCAGACTAAGCTGCTGCGCTTCCTCAACGATGGAACCTTCCGCCGGGTCGGGGAAGATCATGAAGTCCACGTAGATGTACGGGTGATCTGCGCGACGCAGAAAAACCTGGTGGAGCTGGTGCAAAAAGGGCTGTTCCGCGAAGATCTCTATTATCGTCTTAACGTGCTGACGCTCTATTTACCACCGCTGCGCGATTGTCCGCAGGATATCATGCCGCTGACCGAACTGTTTGTGGCGCGTTTCGCCGATGAGCAGGGTATCCCGCGGCCGAAACTTTCTGCCGATTTAAACAGCGTATTGACGCGCTATAGCTGGCCGGGCAACGTGCGCCAGCTCAAAAACGCGATTTACCGTGCCCTGACTCAGCTGGACGGTTTTGAACTGCGCCCTCAGGATATCCTGCTGCCGGATCACGACGTCTCGTCATTAGCGGTTGGCGAAGAAGCGATGGAAGGCTCGCTGGATGATATCACGCGCCGTTTCGAGCGCTCGGTGCTTACCCAGCTTTATCGTAGCTTCCCCAGCACGCGTAAACTGGCCAGGCGGCTTGGCGTCTCGCATACCGCCATCGCCAATAAACTTCGCGAGTACGGTCTGAGCCAGAAAAAAGGCGACGAGTAATTCCCGCCGACCGGTTGCCTGCGCCGTCGGTCGGCATTTCCAGAACATTTCCAGAAAAAGGAGGGGGCCTGGCGGCGAATGAATCTGTATATACTGCGTTTTTACCCTCTTTTTTGCAGGAATACGCATGTGGATCTGGCGTAGTCGTTTTTTTCAGTGGATGAAACTGCTGGTGCTCTCCAGCGCGATCTCTTTTGCGCTGTTCTGGTTTCACCTCCCGGCCGCGCTGCTGCTGGGGCCGATGATTGCCGGCATTTGCCTGAGCCTTCGCGGCGCGGAAATCCGCGTTCCCCGACCCTTTTTTATTGCCGCTCAGATGATTATCGGCTGCATGATCGCCCGTAGCCTGACGCCCTCGATTTTCGGTGTTCTGCTGGCAAACTGGGCGCTGGTGCTGCTGATTCTCTTCTCCACGCTCGCCATCAGCGCGCTGGCGGGATGGCTGCTGGTGCGCTATAGCGCGCTACCCGGCGCCACCGGGGCGTGGGGAAGTTCGCCGGGCGGCGCTTCGGCGATGGTTATTATGGCCCAGGAGTACGGCGCCGACGTTCGACTGGTGGCGCTGATGCAGTATTTGCGCGTACTTTTTGTTGCCGGTGCCGCGGCGCTGGTGGTTCGCGTTGCGCTCGGCGGCGAAGCCCAGGAGATGACTCAGCAGGTCGCCTGGTTTCCCCCGATAAGCTGGCAGCTACCGCTTACGCTGTTGGTGACGGCGGCCGCGGGATGGCTGGGGCTGCGTCTGCGCTTTCCGTCCGGTGCGATGCTTTTCCCGATGCTGATCGGCGCGCTGGTGCAGGGAGAAGGCTGGCTGCAGCTTGAACTCCCTGAGTGGCTGCTGGCGCTGGCTTATGCCGCCGTTGGCTGGAGCGTTGGTCTAAAGTTTAATAAACAGATCTTCCTGCTGGCGTTAAAAACCCTGCCGCAGATCCTGGCATCGATTATCGGCCTGATTCTGCTATGTGCGCTGATGGCTTATGGACTGACGCAGGTTTTACCGCTGGACTTTATGACCGCCTATCTGGCGACCAGCCCGGGCGGGCTGGACACGGTAGCGATTATCGCTGCCGGCACGCGGGCGGATATGTCTTTTATTATGGCGATGCAGACGTTGCGCCTGTTCACTATCTTGCTGACCGGCCCGGCGATTGCGCGCTTTATCTCCCGCTATGCGACGCGGGAATAAAAAAAGCCCCCGTTTAGCGAGGGCTTACGTTACCTGGTGGGGATATTACGCTTTCAGCGCGGCCAGGGCTGCGTCGTAGTCCGGCTCTTCGGTGATTTCATTCACCAGCTGGCTGTATACCACCTGGTCGTTTTCATCAATCACGACCACAGCACGCGCTGCCAGACCGGCCAGCGGGCCCGCGGAGATCGCTACGCCGTAGTCGGCCAGGAACTGCGCACCGCGCAGAGTGGACAGAGTCACGACGTTGTTCAGGCCTTCAGCGCCGCAGAAGCGTGACTGGGCGAACGGCAGGTCGGCGGAAATGCACAGCACTACGGTGTTGTTCAGTTCTGACGCCAGTTGGTTGAATTTACGTACCGATGCCGCGCAAACGCCGGTATCGATGCTTGGGAAAATGTTCAGCACTTTACGGGAGCCCGCAAACTGGCTCAGCGCGACGTCAGAGAGATCTTTGGCCACCAGCGTAAACGGCTGCGCTTTAGCGCCTGCCTGCGGAATGGTGCCTTGAACAGAAACGGGGTTGCCCTGGAAATGCACGGTTTGTGACATGGTTATCTTCCTGTTTACATATAGTTAACGTCGCGGCTAGTGTATGACATCCGTCATCGGCACGGCAAATCCTTTTAATACTTACCTGCGAGGTTCAGGGAATGCGAAATCTGCGAGTCTATGAAGAAGCCTGGCCGCTACATAGCCCTTTTGTGATCGCCCGCGGCAGCCGCAGCGAGGCAAAAGTCGTGGTGGTGGAAATTGAAGAGAATGGCGTCAAGGGCACGGGGGAATGCACGCCTTATCCTCGTTATGGAGAGAGTATCGCCTCGGTGATGGCGCAGATTATGGCGATCGGCGAACAGATTGAGCGGGGCGTCACTCGAGAGCAGATTCAACGCCTGCTGCCGCCAGGGGCCGCGCGTAATGCAGTGGACTGCGCGCTCTGGGACTGGCAGGCGCGCAGCGCGGGTAAAAGCATCTCGCAGCTGTTAGGCGTGACGCTGCCCAAGCGGGTGGTTACGGCGCAAACGGTGGTGATCGGCACCCCCGACCAGATGGCGGCCAGCGCGTCGGCCCTGTGGGAGAAAGGTGCCACGCTGCTGAAAGTGAAGCTTGATGACCATCTGATTAGCGAGCGGTTAATTGCCATTCGCGAGGCGGTTCCGCAGGCAACGCTCATCGTCGATGCCAATGAAGCCTGGCGCAGCGACGGTCTGGCCGAGCGCTGTCAGCTGCTGGCGGACGTCGGCGTCGCGATGCTGGAGCAACCCCTTCCGGCTGGGGCCGATGAAGCGCTGACGAATTTTATCCATCCGCTGCCTATTTGCGCTGATGAGAGCTGCCATACTCGCGATAGCCTGGCGGCGCTGCGCGGCCGCTATGAAATGGTTAATATCAAGCTGGATAAGACCGGTGGTCTGACTGAAGCGCTGCTGCTGGCGGAGGAGGCAGAACGCCTGGGGTTTGCGCGGATGCTGGGCTGTATGCTGTGTACGTCGAGAGCGATTAGCGCGGCGCTACCGCTGGCGCCGCTGGCCAGTTTTGCCGATCTTGATGGTCCAACATGGCTGGCCGTGGATGTCGAGCCGGCGCTGCACTTCAGCACCGGGGTGCTTCATCTCTGAGAGTGCCAGTGCAGCAGCTCCGTCATGGCCTGCAGATATTTCTCCGTTGCTTCGTCGGCGGATATTGCCGGGAATTCGGCGGTGATACAGGGCAGGCCGATATCGGCGCACCAGCTGCCAAAAGAACCGGGCGTTTCATAGCCGACGCTACCCACCAGCGGCAGGCTAAACGCATCGGCCAGCCATTGCCCCAGTTCGCTGTGGCCGGGGTCTTCAATGCAGGCCAGCGGATCGTGAAATGAGATCACCCATGCCGGGTGGATCTGATGGATCAACTGGCACAGCGCCCGGGTCTCGGGTTCCGAACCTGGCTTTTCGCCGGTGAGTAGAACGACATCGCGCTGCTCTGCCGCGCTGTTCCAGCGGTAGACGGTTTCTCCTTCCTTCCAGTTCGCCGCTGGAAAATTCCGGTTCAGGTCGATACCGCGTGCGTTAGCCCGCAGCCCCAGCTGACAGCCGTCAGGGTTGACCGCCAGCACCACGTGATGACGGCGCAGCTCTGGCTTGAGGGTTCGTAGCGCACAGGAGAGGGTGACGATGGAGGCGTTTTCATCGCCGTGAGTACCGGCAAGGATCAGGCCGCTACGGCTATCGGCCAGCGGCGCCGGAAACCACAGCAGCGGCGCGCCCAGGTAAGACTGGCCGTAGCGTTGGGTTCCAGGCGGAAAATCACCGCGCTGGGGGCGAGGACGAGAAACGGGCATAGGGCATCCTGTTATCAGGTTATTTTTCAGCAGTGTTGTGTAAAACCGTCCCGGAATCAAATAGTTTCCAGCAATGTTGAAATCAGCATATATGTCAACTTTCTTTCACAAGCTGTTTGCAATTTCAGGTGATGAAACAAATAATTATCGCACTGCCAGCTCTGGTTTTTTTATTTTAAAGGGGATCTTATGAAGTATCCTGTCAAATTGACATGCGGCGCGCTGTGGTTAGCCAGCGTCTCTTCTCTTGCCTGGGCGGCGGATGTCCCGCCCGGCACCGTATTAGCCGAAAAACAGGTGCTGGTGCGGCACATAAAAGATGAGCCCGCCACCTTAGATCCCGCGAAAGCCGTCGGCCTACCTGAAATTCAGGTTATCCGCGATCTTTTTGAAGGTTTAGTCAATCAGGATGAGAAAGGCAACCTAATACCAGGCGTGGCGACTCGCTGGCAGAGCAATGATAACCGCGTCTGGACGTTTACCCTGCGCGATAATGCCCGCTGGTCCGATGGAACGCCGGTGACGGCAGAAGATTTTGTCTATAGCTGGCGACGGCTGGTTGACCCCAAAACCACTTCACCCTTTGCCTGGTTTGCGGCGCTGGCCGGTATCGCCAATGCGCAAAATATCATTGATGGTAAAGCCGCGCCGGATACTCTTGGCGTCACCGCCGTAGACGCGCGAACGCTGCGCGTTCAGCTGGATAAACCGCTGCCGTGGTTCAGCAATCTGACCGCCAGCTTTGCGTTTTATCCGGTCCAGAAGGCGAATGTTGAGAGCGGCGACAGCTGGACCCGTCCGGGAAGCCTGATTGGCAACGGCGCGTACGTTTTAAAGGATCGCGTGGTGAATGAAAAACTGGTGGTGGTTCCCAATACGCACTACTGGGACAACGGCAAAACGGTGATCCAGCAGGTCACGTTTACGCCCATTAATCAGGAGTCAGCGGCAACTAAGCGCTATCTGGCCGGTGATATCGATATTACCGAGTCGTTCCCGAAAAATATGTATCAGAAGCTGATGAAGGATATTCCGGGGCAGGTTTACACTCCGCCACAGCTGGGCACCTATTATTACGCATTTAACACACAGAAAGGGCCAACCGCCGATGAGCGCGTCCGCCTGGCGCTGAGTATGACTATCGACCGCCGTCTGATGGCGGAAAAAATTCTGGGTACTGGTGAGAAACCGGCCTGGCGTTTTACTCCGGATGTCACTGCCGGCTTCACTCCCCAGCCGTCGCAAATCGAGAGCATGAGCCAGGCTGAGCTGAATGCCCAGGCCAAAGCGCTGCTGCAGGCGGCGGGCTACGGCCCGGGTCGCCCGCTGAAGCTCAGCCTGTTGTATAACACCTCGGAGAATCATCAGAAAATCGCCATTGCGGTAGCGTCTATGTGGAAGAAGAATCTTGGCGTCGACGTGAAGCTGCAAAATCAGGAGTGGAAAACCTATATCGAAAGCCGTAATACCGGCAACTTCGATGTGATTCGCGCTTCGTGGGTGGGGGATTACAATGAACCTTCAACGTTCCTGTCGCTGCTAACCTCGACGCACAGCGGTAATATCTCCCGCTTCAACGATCCGGCCTACGACAAAATTCTCACTCAGGCGGCGCTGGAAACGTCGGAAAAGGCGCGCAATGACGATTACAACGCGGCGGAAAAAATCATTATGGCGAAAGCGCCTATCGCACCGATTTACCAGTATACCAACGGGCGACTGATTAAACCGTGGCTGAAAGGGTATCCGATTGCCAATCCGGAAGACGTCGCCTATAGCCGCACGATGTATATCGTGAAGCACTGATGAGCACCGGTTGCCTGCGGGCGTCAGGCAACCATCGCATCTCTCCAGAGCGCGGCCCGCAGCGCCAGCTAACCTGTATTCTATTTCCCGATGCAGCAGCAAACCTTACTTTCGCCAGCTCTCACTCTCCTGGTCAATGAACAGCGTAGAGGCCATCAGATATCATTTTTAAAATCTATATTTATCCTATCTGAAATTATTGATATCTATATTTATCGTCGGGGTTGGGCTGGCTGATGGCTTGCGAGTGGTCAAACGTACTCAACATATCTTTTTGGATACGCGCAATCTTTTCCGCCTCGGGAATGGCCTGATTGCCTTCGCTCATTGATTAGCATCAATAAACTCCGTTTGTTTATATGTGAATTTAATATTTATTCATTTGTGAGATGTGAATTTTTTATTTATCGCAGTCAGATGATGAATGTTTTTGTTGATTTTGTGCGCATGATGCTTATTATTTTTTGTATTTTCATTTAAATGCTTAAGCAAAGTCTTATATTTGGCCTGAATACGGATGAGTTGCTCTATTCTGATGTCTGGCCCTGCGATGATTGTGCAAAGAAAATCGTTATGTTTGACCCATACGCCTCCAGGGAAGGAAGCGCTATGGCCAGGATATTGCGAGTGCGGCTGTAAGGCGGCCTCTGATTTAAGCTGAGGCTGCACGTCAGAGGGGCGCGAATAGCGGCGTCGCATTTCCGCTTATGCGCTGCATCGTTACTGATTTGAGTAATGGCAAAGCGGGGCATCTTTTATCTGGAAGATAAAAAAATTCAACGCCAATGTGCGCTCTTTTTAGCTGCGTGTTTTCATAATGTCGTGCAGAAGAGCGTTTATCTGGGCTGAGCAGGCGCTAAAAGAACGGGCGGGAAATAATATGCGTCAGAGTGTCTAAGTTTTTAAAGGCCTTGAATACGAGCAGGATGCATGCGAGAAACTTTAACTTCATGCCATTCTGGCGATACGTCAATTATCCCGCGCCCTCAAATACAGACTTTGATATCGCTATATTCAGAAAGGCGTTTGAATAAATTCTAAAAGACGCCGCGTTGACTCAGAAATTATGAGCCGAAATGAACACGCTGGCCCCTGAATTAATCGGGTGCGTTGTTTAATCAATTATCCGGAAATGGCTGATGTTGGTAAATATCAACACCGCTTCGCGAAAGGCAAGCCGCAGTACTGGAAACAGAGAGTACTCGTTGTTTTCTGTTTAAACAACAACCTGATCCGGGCGTGCTGTTGGGGTGAGATGAATCCCTTTCTGGATATGGAGGCGCTTTCTGTCGCCCCTCAGGCGAGGGTCTGGAAGCGTTATAGAAAAGTTTAAGGGTGAGGGCCGTCAATCGGAAAATAGCGCGGAGCAGCCCGACAAAGCCCTGGAAGACACGGACGTGCCCCTGTCGCAGGTGGGTCTGATATCAAAAGCGTAATACAGGAGCAGGGATGAAAACAGTACGACCGTTATGGGGACGGGGGCAGATGATCTCTCCCCAACATTTTCAGCAGGAAACCGCGCAATCGGCCTGGCAGACAGAGTATGTCGCCCGGCTGGGGGCAATTCATCCCTGGGGAGTGGCGCGGGCGGAGTTTAATACCGCGCTGCTGAAGCAGGGGAAACTGAAAGCCGACCACCTGTGCGTGCGTTTCGCCGACGGCACGCTCATTGATAGCGATAACGCCGATGCGTTGCCGCCGGTGATGAACCTGCCGGAAACAGAACATCACGAACTGACGGTGGTTCTGGCGCTGCCCCATGAGCATGAGAACGGTGGCAACTGTCTGCAACCGGAGCAGAGAGCGGAGCGTCCCGTGCGCTGGCGTCTGGCCTGGCGGGAGGTGCGAAACCGCTATGGGGAGGACTGCCGCCAGATTGCGGTAATGCAGCCGGAGCTGACGCTGCGTGAGGCCGATAGCGACAACGCTGATTACCAGACCGTCGCCGCGATCCGTCTTATGCGCGATAGCCAGGGACACTGGTCGCAGGACGAGTCTTTTCTGCCGCCGCTGCTGAACGTACAGGCCAGCCGTTGGTTGAGGGAACAAACCGAACAGTTGACGGGTCAGCTCCGTGCGCGCCTGCAGCGCCTGATGTCTATGCGTCGGGAAAGCAACGAGCGAATGGCCGACTTCGCGGTAGCGGACGTGTCGCTGTTCTGGCTGCTGAGTGCGCTCAACAGCGCTGAGCCGTTGCTCAGCCATTTTGTTCGTCATCCGCAGGTGCATCCGGAACGTCTGTATACAGCGTTGGCCGGTCTGGCAGGTAGCCTGCTGACTTTTTCTCTTGAACACACTACAGCCGATATTCCGGCCTATCGTCATGAGCAGTTAACGGCGGTCTTTCCTCCATTGTTTGACTTGCTGGGGGTACTGCTGGAAGCCAGTCTGCCATCGAGGGTGGTGGCGATTGACATGGTTCATGATGAACGACGCAAGCGCTGGCATGCCCGTCTGCACGATCCACGACTGCGTGAAGAGGCGGATTTTTATCTCTCGGTACGATCGGCACTGCCGGTAACGCAGCTGCTGGAGCAGTTTCCGCTTCAGTGCAAAGCGGGCAGCCCGGATGAAGTCGACCGGGTCGTTAACGGTTCGCAACCCGGCATCCCTCTGCGCGCGATGAGCCACGTTCCGGCGGCCATCCCGCTGCGCCTGGAGAACCAGTATTTCACCCTTGATATGGCCCATCCGGCGGCGCGAGCGATGCTGTTGGAAGGCAGTTGTGTCTTTTACGTCCCCGGTCTGCTGGGCGCCCCTGAACTCGAACTCTATGCGGTACTGCGCTCATGAAACAGGATACGAATATCGACGCCCTGATGGCTGACGCCTGGTTGACGGTGACGGAACTGCGGTGCGGGGCGAGACTGGCCGACGGGGAGGGCGAACGCCTCTGGCGACATTGCGTAGAGCATATTGAAAAGGTCATGGCGGAACTGGAGACCGCGGGCCTCAGCGAGGCGAGCCGTCGGCATATTCTCTACGCCTGGTGTGCACTGCTGGATGAGACAGCTAAAGGACGTGAAGGTGAGGATGATGCCTGCATCGTCTGGTATGACCGTCCGCTGCAGGCGAAATACTTCGGTGCCCTGGACGCCGGCGATGCGCTGTATGAGCGGATGCGACAGGTTCTGCATGAGCCCGCGCCGGATGTGGCGGTACTGACCTGCTTCCATCGCGTGTTGATGCTGGGCTTTAAGGGATGTTATGCCCTGGATGAGCCGGTTCGCGACCAGCTTATCACCAGACTGGCGGAGCGCGTTTCGCCGTTTGAAACCGACCAGAGCCAGCCTGTACTGGCGGGTATATCCGGGCGTAGCGGCCTGGCGGACGGGTTGCGACGCTGGCCGGTTTGCCTCGGGCTGTCGCTGGTTGCGATCGCCGCGCTGTGGCTGGGGCTAAATCATTGGCTTAATTCCCTGATTACAACCCTGCTGCTCGGGGCGGAAAAATGAGCGTGAACCATTTGCGCCTGTTATGGCTCTGGGCCGGGATCCTTGCGGTACTGCTCTGTTTGCTGTTTCTGCCGCTGGCTACCGGCGGGCGGATTCTGGCTGTTGCGCTGATCCTGACCGCAGTCATCGTTGCCCTGATTGTCGCCGGGCGCAAGGGGGAATGGGGACTTACAGAGGATGCCTGGCTGGATGACATTCCGGACGCGCCGTACCGCCTGCCGGTGGTGCTGGTCTGCGGTGATATCGCCAGGTGGCCGGAGTGCGGGGTGGTTTTGCGTACGGCTCAGGGCTGCTGGTTAAATGTTCCTACCGCCGAACTGCAGCAGACGGTACGTACTCTTCTGCGTAAACGCCCGGATCTGATATCGCAGCTGGCGGTGATGGTCTGCGTTTGCCCGCAGTTGCACGGTGATGAGGCGGCGCTGGCGGTCGGGCTTAATGAGCTGCGCTGGCAGCTGAACCAGGCGCGGAGCGACTGCCGCCGCTCGGTGCCTTTACTACTGAGCAGTCACGTGGCAGGGGCGTCTGTTCCTCACTCGCTATGGCAGACAGCGCAGACCGGGGAAGCCATGCAGGTGTGGCAGGCGAATGACGCGCCTTGCTGCACCGGGACCTGGCTGGCGCAAAAGAACGGAAGGGAGCGTCTGGCCACACAGGTGAGGATGAATGCGCTGGTTCGCCTGACGCACCAGACGGCGCTGGCTATGCTGACGGCGCCCTCTGTTGATACGCCCCCGGTGAAACCCGCTATGATGCTGTATCACATGACGCCGTCGGGGGCACCGGTTCTGCCTCAGAATCTGTGGCAGCGCTGGTTGTCTCATCATACCGCTCTGGGCTCACTACCTGGCTGGCAGCCTGATACCTCATCAGCGGATGTCCTGTTACCGGATTTTATTCTGCCACTGTTGCCATTGGGCGTCAGCGAGACGCCACGCGCCAGGATTTTACGCCGGGCGTTCTGTCTGTTCACCCTTGCCATTCTCATCGCACTGTGCGCCAGCGCGTGGAACAACCGCCAGCTACTGCAGCGGGTGGGGTTCGATATTCAGCACTATGAGCAGATTGCGATGGTTGACTACGCCTCGAAAGCCCGCGCCCTGCAAATCCTGAGTGGGGATGCGGTTCAACTGGATCAGTGGGCGCGCCGCGGTGAGCCGCTGAACCTGAGTCTCGGTCTGTATCACGGGGCCTATTTACGCATACCGGTGTTGGCCGCGATTCGTTCCTGGGAACCCCCACCTCCGCCACAAAAACCAGCACAAAAAACCGTGCCGAAAACCATCCGCCTCGACAGCATGTCGCTGTTCGACACCGGGAGGTGGGCGCTTAAGCCCGGATCGACAAAGCTGCTGGTGCACTCGTTGGTTGGCATCAAAGCAAAACCCGGCTGGCTGATTGTCGTTGCGGGCCATACCGACAGTACCGGTGAGGAAAAAGCCAACCAGATACTTTCGCTGAAGCGTGCCGAATCGGTGCGCGACTGGATGCGTGACACCGGAGATGTACCGGAGAGCTGTTTTGCGGTGCAGGGCTTCGGCGAGAACCGTCCTGTAGCCACCAATGAAACGGTTGAAGGGCGTGCGCTGAACCGCCGTGTCGAAATCAGTCTGGTACCGCAGGTGAATGCCTGCCAGCCACCGGGCATGCCTTCGGCCTTATCGCGGGAGAGCGGCGCGTCAATCAATGAAACGGAGAAGTAGCATGGCAACTCCGGTCTGCCTGTTGCTGAAGAGCAACGGCGGAGCGGATATCACAGACTCCCATTCGCCAAACGTAGGTGTCACTACTTGAGCCTGAAACGGGCAGGTTTTCGTGTCCGCAGTTATTTTGCTGAGCAGCCGCGGGGCAAGTGTTCAACAACGACAAAAATTGGTCTGCTGGCCTGATGCGCTTTGGTAAGTGAACAGCGACGGGCGGTAGCGTACCTGAAATGATTGAAGAGAAACTCTCATGGAAAATCCCGCCATTTTGTTACGTCGTCTTCACCCAAACTGCGCCCGCGCAACAGAAGGTCTCTTCTGCCTGCCGCCGAACGCCGGGATAAGCCTGCTCTGCCAGCAGATATTACCGGCGGTAAGCCAGCTGCGCTTAAGCCCTGTGGCTGCAGGACAGTTGCCTCAGCGTCCTTCTCCGGGTCGGGACGATAAGAAAATGATTGCGATGACGTTTGAGAAAGAGGTGAGCGAATGAGTGATATCCCGGCACAGCAGTTCAGCCACAACCATCCTCTGTTAACGGTGCGCGGCTGCCGCGCCCTCCTGGACGTGCTGGCCTTTGAAGGCGATGAGGCCCTGAGCGAACCGTTCAGCTACCAGATTGAATTCACCAGCGCCGACAAAACCCTCACGCCGCAGCAGATGCTGATGCAGGATGCCGCCTTCACCCTGCAGGCCCCGGTTGACCAGGGCTTCGGGGTAAAAATCCGGCAGCCGGTACGCACGATTCAGGGCGTGGTGACGGCGTTTGAGCGCCTTTCCGCCTCCCGGGACGAAACGCATTATTCCCTGACCCTGCAGCCGCGTCTGGCGCTGCTCTCCCGGAGCCACCAGAACCGGATTTACCAGGATATGTCGGTGCCGGATATCGTGGAGCATATCCTGCGCACCCGCCACGGCATGCGCGGGGAGGACTTTATCTTCAC
>OKCP01000011.1_pt1 | contig 169630 bp, 166 predicted proteins | sample 1609981 | NCBI WGS metagenome assembly OKCP01 (sample SAMN04436604, study PRJEB24849) | human gut metagenome | biome: human gut; feature: NICU; material: stool | host: Homo sapiens | place: USA: Saint Louis, MO | collected 2009-12-11
TTAATCAGCGAGTCAGCTTGGGAAGAAATGACCTGCTTATTCGCACCTTCCTTAGACACGAACTTAAAGCATTTCACAACCTCGCTTCGGCGGGTTTTTTTATGTCTTTTGCAAAGACTTCTTGCTGCTGTTTACAACCAGAGTTATCTGTATGTCACGCAAATAATTTTAGGTAAAAGACATGCTAAATCAGGAAGATATGACAGAAACCGCGAAGGCTGTTTTCAATGAGTTAAGCGATAAACCAGCAACGGCTGGGGAGATTGCACAGAATACCCACCTTAGCCGAGAACGTTGCCAGCTCATTCTCACACAGCTGGTGATGGCGGGTTTATCTGATTACCAGTTTGGATGTTATAAACGCCTCCAGTAATGGGGGCTTTCTGCTGTGGAAATGGGCGGCTGGTGGGTGTTAGCGCACCCGGCCAGCCATCAGCTCATGCTTTCAGGTCACAAGCTAACCAAGGCCCACTGCTTTAGCGCAAAAGCAACGTGAGCCTATCAGAGTTACGCTTACTGATCTATGAAAAGTACTGTAAAAATAAACAGTGTTGAGTTAATCAACGCTGATAGCCTGCATTACGTCGCCACCCTCCCGGATAACTCTATTGATCTGATAGTTACGGATCCGCCGTATTTCAAAGTGAAACCCAACGGCTGGGACAACCAATGGAAGGGGGACGAGGACTACTTACGCTGGCTTGATAGCTGTCTGGCTGAGTATGCTCGCGTTCTTAAACCTGCTGGCAGCATTTACCTGTTTTGCGGTCACCGACTGGCCTCAGATATAGAGATTATGATGCGTGCCCGGTTCAACGTTTTGAATCACATAATTTGGGCAAAACCATCAGGCCGCTGGAATGGATGTAACAAAGAAAGCCTGCGTGCGTACTTTCCATCTACGGAACGGATTTTGTTTGCTGAGCACTATCTTGGGCCGTATACAGGTAAAGAGGATGTTTACGAAAGGAAAAGCACAGAGCTAAAGCAGCACATTATGACGCCGCTGATTGATTACTTCCGTAATGCCCGTGAATCACTGGGTGTCAGCTCGAAAGAAATAGCTGAGGCAACAGGAAAGAAAAACATGGCGTCACACTGGTTTGGTGCAAGCCAATGGCAACTACCAAATGAAGTGGACTATAGAAAATTGCAGGAACTGTTCACGCGGATCGCTATCGATAAGCACATTGAGCAGAAACTTGAACATCCTCACCACCAGCTGGTAGCTACCTATCAGTCATTAAACCGCAAGTATTCAGAATTGCTGGAGGAATACAAAACTCTCCGGCGCTGCTTCTCTGTCTCCGCTCTAGTTCCGTATACCGACGTATGGACGCATAAGCCTGTTCAGTTTTATCCGGGCAAACATCCATGCGAAAAACCTGCCGACATGCTGAAGCAGATCATTAGCGCCAGCAGCAGGCCGGGGGATATCGTTGCCGATTTCTTTATGGGCTCTGGTTCAACTGTGAAAGCAGCAATAGAACTTGGCCGTCGGGCGATCGGTGTAGAACTGGAGGAAGACAGGTTTATACAGACCACCGAAGAGGTGGAAAAACTGAAAAAATCATAACGATCACCACGCTTCTCCGTTGCTGTGGTGATCACCATCTTCAGGCACCGGGAATCATCCTTAATTTTTACTTGAACATAAGATCCCGGTTGCCTGATCCCCTTCAATCACGCACAGCGCCATCCGAACTATCGGAGGTGAGGCTATGACCAGAATGAGCACCATTTACAGCAGACTTTCATATGGATCAGGAACCACGCTTGCCGGCTGCGGTGTATCAGCGAAGGCATATGCCGAAACAGCTAAAACAGCAAAAGAGGTGTCCTGGATGTTGGCCGACAGAATTGCAGGGTTAAGCCTGAGCGACTGGGCAATTATTGTCGGTATCGCATGCACCGTTATTACCTGTGCAGTGAACTGGTATTTCCGCTGGAAAGAACGGGAGGATCGTCGCAATGGCTATGCCACCAAAGCTGAAGAATAAACTGAGCGCAGCGGTCGTTGGTTTGATTCTTGCGGGGGCTTCTGCACCTGTGATTCTCGATCAGTTTCTTAATGAGAAAGAGGGTAATAGCCTTACGGCATACCGCGACGGTGGCGGACACTGGACCATTTGCCGTGGCGCCACGATGGTTGATGGTAAGCCAGTAGTTCAGGGCATGAAGATGTCTTCTGAGAAATGCGCTCAGGTGAACGCCATAGAACGCGATAAGGCGCTGGTGTGGGTTGAGCGAAATATCAAGGTACCACTGACCGAACCACAGAAAGCCGGGATTGCTTCTTTTTGCCCATATAACATCGGCCCGGGAAAATGTTTCCCGTCCACGTTCTATAAGCGAATTAATGCTGGTGACCGTATTGGCGCGTGTGAAGCGATCCGCTGGTGGATTAAAGACGGTGGCCGCGACTGTCGTCTGACCAAAGGCCAGAAAAACGGCTGCTATGGGCAAGTAGAACGGCGAGACCAGGAAAGCGCGCTGACGTGCTGGGGGATAGACCAGTGAGCCTGCGCTATCAGTTCATTGCCATTTCGGTGCTGGTGGCCGTCGCATTTATCGCCGGAAACGTATGGAGCAATCGCGGCTGGGAAAAGAAGTGGGCTGAACGTGACAGCGTGGAATCATCGCAAACAGCGAACGCCCAGACCGCCGCCCGCATGATCGAACAAGGGCGTATTATTGCCCGTGATGAGGCTGTAAAAGATGCACAAGCACAAGCCGCTAAATCTGCTGCCACTGCTGCTGGCCTGTCTGCCACTGTTAGCCAGTTGCGCACCGAAGCAACAAAGCTTGCCGCCCGCCTGGGCGCCGCAAATCACACCTCAGATCTTGCCGCTGCCGTCCGAAGCAAAGCAACCGACGCCGACGCCGGAATGCTCGCCGACATGCTCGGAGATATTGCAGCAAAAGCTCAGCGATATGCTGGAATCGCTGACGAACGTTATGCCGCCGGGATGACGTGTGAACGCATTTACGACTCGGTGAGACAGTCGAATAACGACAGGGTTGAACGATGAAAGCAGAAAATCTGAGTAATGCGTATTACATCAATAACGAGATGCAAGAACTACAGCGACAGAAAGGTATACTGGAAAGTGGCGCCGGGCTTGGTGTGACAATCCAGTCTGCCTGTCAAGATAATGCCTTTCTTGAGGCTATACGTCCGCATGCAGTAGCTGAACTTGATCGCCGTATTGAGGAAAAGAAAGCCTCGCTGGTTAAGTTGGGGCTCTCTTTCTCTTAAGATATCAGGCATTACAACAGTCTAAAGAGAGATTATTTAAGAAACGCCTTTTCCGCATCATGAAGGTAGTTTTGATAAAAAACACATCCGTGCTCAGCTATGGTTATTGGACTTTTAGAGTCAACAGATTCTCCTAAATGTTGGGCTGGTGGATTATAAGTTACCCCTCTATTATGACAAGGCACAGCCTCTATAGAACTGGGGTAAACATTTAGTTTCATTGGTCCTCCTGGAATTAAAGTAGCATTGCCATGGGCGTCTATAGTCAAGGATTCAATACTTACCATACCGCCAGGAGTGACGGGGTTAATAGTGAAACCGCCAGACACTAATTTTGATGTATCAGCAATTCCATGATGTGCAGAGTTTCTGGCCTGTTTGAGATAAATTAGCAAAGCATCTGTTGAACGAAGATGATTTGTTTTAGATGAAAATGATGGATATTTTTTGTGAAGTTCCGCCGCAACTTTTATTCTATTGAAAACATTCTCTATTCGACTTAAAAAATCACTCCAGGCTTCATCATATTCATCATAAGACTGTGCAGACTTCATGCGATCAATGCATCGCCACGCTCTATTCAGTTCTTTTTTAGCTGGATTTAGATCCATTTTACCCACCATTTTTTTACATTTATGGACCTAAAATAGCGCCTCTTAGATGTCCACTCAATGGAGAAATTATGCAGGTCACTATCGACGGTGTCCCGTATGCGCCCGTTGTCACGACTTTATCGTAGATCGGCATTGCTCTATAGACGCACAACCGTCTCCGGACGGTTTTTTATTGCCATCAACATGGGCATTACAACAGGCATTCACTGAGTGCCTGTGATAATGTCATCCTTCCCAAAAAAAGGAGGGTTTATGATTGATCAAAATACAGTTGTTCGCGTTCGTTATGGTCAAGAGCAGGAAGTAAATCTTGGTAAGCTTTCTATTTTCGAATACACAGCTCCTCAGTCTAATGGAAGAATAAGCATCACCTTTTCAAAGGATGGTCAGCAATTTAACCGTAATGATGTCGCGGAGTTGATGAAAAGGGCTCAAAGTTCAGTAGAGCTTGTTCTCGTCAGTGATGAAAAAGACCATACCTATGTAGTCAAACTGGAAGAGGTGAAGCTTCAGACAGGCGAAGATTGGGAATTGCTTGTGCTTAAAACAGTAAGACTCTAATAGGTTTCAAAGGTCGCCCCAGCGGCCTTTTTTATTCGCTTGGCAGGAGTGTGGAATGAATACTTTTTCCTGCGTGGCGAGCGGCCCTTCGCTTACTACAGTAGATTGCCAACTTCTTCAAGAAGCAGGGATAGCCACTATTGCTGTGAATAATTCTTGGGAAATAGTTCCATTCTGTTCATCTATCTATGCAGCAGACTGCTGCTGGTGGGAAGAATACGGCGCAGGTATAACATCAAAGGCAGCCAACTGGTGTGGTGATGAGTTCACGGCAAGGCGTTTTGGCATTAACTGGCTACCGTCTGCAATCCCCGGATCGTTTAATTCTGGTCAGCGTGCCATCGAACTGGCAATCCACCTAGGTGCCAGCCGCGTTTTGTTGCTGGGCTATGATTGCTCAATACAGCACGGCACCCACTGGCACGGTAACCACCAGTTGCTGGCTAACCCGGACAAATTCAGTGTAGCGCGCTGGGAGGATGAATTTTCACGCCTCAGTGCCATCGCTGGTGGTGTTGAGATAATTAACTGCTCCCGCTTCACGCGGCTTACCTGCTTTCCCCGACAGTCCCTCGAGACTGCACTTTCTCTGTAGGAAATTTATGAAAAGACGAAAGGTCTGCATCCGCGGGATGTACGGGCTCGGTGATTCTATTTATCAGCGCGCATTTGTGCGTCAGTTTCCAGGCGCGTTCCTGCGTACACCCTGGCCGGAGCTTTATTCCGATCTGGACGTGCAGTTCGTTCGCTCTGATACCAGCCTGCGCACCCAACGGAAAAATGAAGAGAAAACAAGCGTGGTCTATGTGCGGGAGCCGGTGCGACCGTCCGAAGTGCTGACCATTTTCTATGGTCCGGATGAGCTGAAAAAGGGCTCTATTGTTGACGCTATGACCTGGCAATTCGGCAGGGCGGCCAGTGTCTTTGATCTGCCGTCGTATGGTGAATCCCCTGTGTCTGCTGATAAGCCGATAGCGGTTATTCGTCCGGCGACGGTCCGAACTGAGTGGACTAACCCGGCACGCAATCCGGATCCACAGTATCTGGCTGATGCTGCTCGCGAGCTTCGCAAACATTTTTACGTGGTCAGTCTGGCCGATCTGGAAGATGGAGAAGAATGGCTGGTGGGTGAGCCTCCAGAATGTGACCTGCAGCTGCACCGTGGCGAACTGTCACTGACAGAAATGCTGGCGCTGGTGGAGCATGCTGCCGTGGTCGTTTCCGGTGTGGGCTGGGCGCTGCCAGCGGCAATCTGTTACCGCACACCGGTTTTCATCGTTCAGGGCGGCTGCGGTGCCCACAACGCGCCACACATCGTAACGGATCCTGATATGGACCTTTCGCGTGTTGGATGGGTTCAACCTGATGATTACTGCATGTGCGCCAGCATGGATCACGACTGCAGTAAACACATCACCGATTTCACCACGAGATTTAAAGGCTGGTTACATGACAACGTTCTCAAATGAACTGCAAAACGGCCTTGTGTGGCTTCCCGAGCTGGGGATGGGGCGATACCCCGTCCCGGACGTCCGCCCGTATAACGCGGAATACTTCACTCGTTATCAGTCGATGGCTGATACATCGATGGGACAGCAGCTGACGGCTGCGCGTATTCAGCTTGTCGGGCGCCACTATCAGGGGCCGGTGGTGGATGTGGGTATCGGTTCAGGCCAGTTCGTCAGCTGTTACCCTAGGGCGCTGGGCTTTGATGTTAATCCTGCTGGTGTATCCTGGCTGCAAGAGCGAAACGCTTACGCAGACCTGTATGCCAACCGCTGGCGAGCTCTCACGATGTGGGATGTGCTGGAGCACATTGATGAGCCAGAACGCGCGGTGCAACAGGCGAAAGAATACGTGTTTGTTTCACTCCCCATCTTTGAGAGTGCGGAACACGTCCTGTCTTCACGTCATTACCGGAAAGACGAGCACATCTGGTACTGGACGCATGAAGGGCTGTTGAAGTGGTTTAAAGCGCAGGGCTTCACCTGCACTGAGCATAACACCATTGAGAGCATACTGGGCCGTGATGGCATCAGCAGCTACGCATTCAGAAGGGGGTGAGCATGCCACCAAGAACGCCAAAAGCCTGCAGAAAACGAGGCTGTAGGAACACGACAACGGACAGCAGCGGTTACTGCGACGAGCATAAAGGGGAGGGCTGGAAGCAATACAAGCCCGGTCAGACCCGCCACCAGCGTGGCTATGGTACCGCGTGGGACAGGCGACGTATGCGGATACTGGCGCGGGATAGTGGGCTGTGCTGCGAGCACCGCAAGCAGGGGGTGGCTGTCGTGGCGCGACATGTTGACCACATCATTTCTAAATCACAGGGTGGAACGGACGATGATGACAACCTGCAGAGCCTGTGTGTCGCCTGCCACCGGGCGAAGACTGCCCGCGAAGGCCACGGCAGGGGGGCGGGGTAAAATCTCTCCAGCCATTGCCCCTCCGGACTGCCCGCCTCATCAAATTTTTACGCGCCAAAAATAAGAAACTTTTTTCCAGAAGGTTCAGCCTATTGAATTGGAGGTTTTGATGGGTATTGCTGTGCGATCTTCCGGTGGTGGCCGTAAGCGCAATTTGCCTCAGGGTCAGAAAAGCAAGCTGACAAGGATCGCGCCGCCGGATGAGTTAATGAGCGATATAGCGATCCGCATCTGGAAAACGCAGAGCAAAATTTTAATCGAGCGCGGCGTTTTTGACCTCGAAGACGCGCCGCTACTCCTGGCGTACTGCAATGCATTTCACCTGATGATTGAGGCCGAAAAAGTCATCGCGAAAGACGGCCTGACCGTATCAAGTGAAATGGGGGGTGAGAAAAAACACCCGGCAGTCAATGTCCGTAATGACTCCGTTTCGCAGCTCGCCCGTCTGGGTTCACTTCTCGGGTTAGACCCGCTCAGTCGCATAAGAATGACCAGCGGTAAAAATGATACGGACGATGAAGGGAATGAATTTGATGAGTTTGACTGATGGCTACATATCCGAACGTCAATGCGGCGAACCAGTATGCGCGGGATGTCGTGAACGGGAAGATCTTGGCATGTCGGTTAACCATTCTTTCCTGTCAGCGTCACCTGGATGATCTTGAACGCGCGAAGGACCCAAACTGGCCCTATCGTTTCGATAAGAATAAGGCTGAACGTTTTTTAAGATTTTCTCAGAAGATGCCCCACACCTCCGGGGAGTGGGCGCGGCGTAAGCTCAGGATAGAGTTTGAGCCCTGGCAAAAATTCTCCCTGGGCGTTCCTTTTGGCTGGGTACGCAAAGACACCGGGTTTCGCCGATTTACTGAGATCTATATCGAGGTGCCGCGTAAAAACGGTAAATCCGCGATAGCGGCGGCGATCGGCAATTACATGTTTTGCGCCGATGGCGAGTATGCCGCTGAAGTCTACTGTGGCGCCACGACTGAGAAGCAGGCGTGGAAAGTGTTTGCGCCGGCGCTGGCCATGGTGAAAAAGCTCCCCTCGCTGCGCCAGAAATTCAGTATTAAGCCCTGGGCTAAACGGATGACCCGCCCGGATGGTTCCGTTTTTGCGCCAATCATCGGTGACCCGGGGGACGGTGACTCACCATCCTGCGCCATTATCGATGAGTATCACGAGCATGATACCGATGCGCTCTATACTACTATGACAACGGGTATCCGCGGTGAGCTGGGCTCAACGTACCGTCAGCTGGAGCGCGAGGGGATCGTGGAAAACTTCGACCTGTTCCAGAAACACCTGATCGTTGAGCGCAACCAGAACGATCCGAACCGTCTGGATGTGCTGTTCCCGCCGGATTATGTCAACCAGCTGCGCGTGTTTGCTGTGCTCAACCAGTTCCGCCTGCAGTACAACGAGGAGACCGCTTAAATGGCGAAAATTGCCGGGACCACCTATTTCAAAATCGACGGCCAGCAGCTGTCGATCACCGGCGGCATTGAAGTGCCGATGAATACCAAAGTTCGTGACGATGTGATCGGCCTGGACGGTTCGGTTGATTATAAAGAAACGAGCCGCGCCCCCTATACGAAGGTAACGGCCAAAGTGCCCAAAAACTTTCCTGTCGACAAAATCACGTCATCCGACGTGATGACCATTACATCAGAGCTGGCAAACGGCCAGGTGTACGTGCTGTCGAGTGCCTGGCTGCACGGCGAAGCTAACCATAACCCGGAAGAGGGTACGGTGGATCTGGAGTTCCACGGTGAAGAAGGATTCTACCAATGACAAAAGAGCTGGCCCTGAAAAAGCCGATTATGGCGCATAACGAAAAGCTGCACGTGCTGGAGTTGCGGGAACCGACCTACGATGAAATCGAAGCGATTGGCTTTCCGTTCACTGTATCCGGTGATGGCGGCGTCAAGCTGGACAGCGCCGTTGCGCTCAAATATATCCCGGTTCTTGCCGGGATCCCGCGCTCCTCTGCGGCGCAGCTGGCGAAACTGGATATTTTTAAAGCCAGCATGCTGGTCCTCAATTTTTTTACCCAATCGGAGACGGCTCCAGCCTCAGAAAGCGAGTCTACAACACAGCCTATTTCTGGCGACTGAATCCCTTTGATCTGCGGCGGGCGGCCATATCCGATTTTCTGGAACTGGAGTCGGAGGCTGTCCGCATCAACGAGGAGTTAAAGCATGGCTGACAGTTTTCAGTTAAAGGCCATTATTACCGCCGTTGACCAGTTATCCGGCCCGCTGAAAGGAATGCAGCGGGAGCTGAAGGGCTTTCAGAAGGAAATGGCCGGTCTGGCGCTGGGGGCTACAGCGGCCGGAACTGCGATCCTCGGTGCGCTTGCCCTGCCGATTAACTCCGCGATGGGTTTCGAATCGAAAATGGCCGACATCCGCAAGGTGGTTGATGGCCTGGACGATAAAAAAGCTTTTGCGCAGATGAGCGACGACATTCTGACGCTTTCCACGCAGTTACCTATGGCGGCGGAAGGGATTGCAGAAATTGTTGCCGCCGGTGGTCAGGCGGGTATCGCCAGAAGCGATCTGATGCAGTTCGCCAATGATGCGGTAAAAATGGGCGTGGCGTTTGACACCACCGCCGAAGAATCAGGCCAGATGATGGCGCAGTGGCGAACGGCGTTCAAACTGACGCAGGATGATGTGGTTGTTCTCGCCGATAAGATCAACTATCTGGGGAATACCGGTCCGGCAAATGCAGCAAAAATATCGGAGATCGTGACCCGTATCGGACCGCTGGGTAGCGTTGCCGGGGTGGCCTCCGGTGAGATTGCTGCAATGGGCGCCACGATCGCGGGGATGGGGGTTGAATCAGAGATTGCCTCTACCGGCATCAAAAACTTCATGTTGTCTTTGACCGCAGGTAACTCTGCAACCAAAGCGCAGAAACAGGCCCTGGCTTTCCTGAAGCTGAATCCGAAACAGCTTGCAGAAGATATGCAGAAAGATTCGCGAGGTGCAATGCTGAGGGTGCTGGACTCCCTCGCCAAAGTGCCAAAAGCGAAACAGGCCGCCGTCATGAACGCCCTGTTTGGCAAGGAGTCTCTGAGCGCGATTGCCCCCCTGCTGACCAACCTGGATTTGCTGCGTACCAACTTTAACCGTGTGGGGGATGCCCAGGAGTATGGCGGCTCGATGCAGAAGGAATATGCATCGCGTGCGGCTACAACGGAAAACCAGCTGACCCTGCTGAAAAACAGCGTTAACGCCATTTCAGTCACGCTGGGGGATACCTTTCTGCCGGCTATCAACGAAGCCGCCAAAGCGGTGATGCCGTACCTTGAGCAGGTCAGGGACTTCGTGAAAGCGAATCCTGAGCTCGTTCAGTCTGTGGCTAAATTCGGTGCCGCGCTTCTGGCCGTCGGGGTATCGATTGGCAGTCTGTCCTGGGCGATAAAAATCCTGAATAGCGTGATCAATCTGTCTCCGGCAAAAGTGGTCATTGCGGCGCTGGCCGCCGGAGCCATGCTCATCATTGAAAACTGGGACGACGTTGCCCCGGTGATTAAGGAGGTATGGCAAGAGGTCGATAACGTTGCGCAGGCGATAGGAGGGTGGGGAACGGTGCTCGGCGGCGTGGGCTTGTACATGACTGGCGCCTTCACCGTGAAGACGATAGGTTCACTCCGAACGGCGCTTTTGCTGGCGAAGGATCTTTCCGGGGTGCTGGGTAAAATCGCTTCTATGGGCGTGGCGACGATACAGATTGCGGTTGCTATCTACATGTTCGAACAGCTTAAAGAGATAGCTGACGCCACAAAGCAGGCGGACCATACAGACTCATTCTGGCAGTCCCTGAAAAACCGCTGGAACTCTGGCGGCTGGTACAACAATAAGCAGCAAAGAGAACTGCTGACCGGTCAGGATACCCGGGATAATTATCAACCTGCTGTACCGTTAAACCAGCCAAAGGTGCTCGATCGTGCAGCAGCACCTGCTACACAACGTAGTGAACTGAAAGTGACTTTCGACAACGCGCCGCAGGGTATGCGGGTGACGGATATTCCATCCTCCAGTAACCCGCTGATGAATATCTCCCACGATGTGGGGTATTCCCCGTTTAAAATCCCGCGATAACCCGTACCGGCGGTTTTTTTCTTAAGGTGAAATCATGGCGTTATTCTCTTCGTCGGGCTGGCGCGATCGTCTTCGCGATGCGTCATTCCGTGGTGTGCCATTCTCCGTTGATGACGATGATGCTTCTTTTGGGCGTCGGGTGCAGTTGCATGAATATCCGAAAAGGGATAAGCCATACACAGAGGATCTTGGACGCGCAGCGCGTCGGTTAACTATCAATGCCTATGTTATTGGTGATGATTATGCCGACAAGCGCGATCGACTCATTGCGGCGGTTGAAACGGAAGGGCCGGGAACGCTGGTTCATCCTCAATATGGCGAAATGCAGGGGAGCATTAACGGGACAGTTAAAGTCTCGCACAGCAGCTCAGAAGGGCGCATGTCGCGTATTTCGTTTGAGTTTGTTGAAAGTGGCGAGCTGACCTTTCCCGTTGCCGGTGTGGCGACCGCCCAGCAGCTGGGGCAGTCAGGCGGCCTGTTTGATGATGCCATCGACAGCATGTTTTCGGCGTTTGGCCTCTCAGGGGTTGCCGATTTTATCCAGAATGACGTCATTGCTGATGCGACGGCGATGATAAATACGGTAGCTGATGCATTCAAAATGGTCGATTCTGGCGTGTCTGCCGCCATGCGGCTTTTACAGGGAGATTTATCCGTCATTCTGATGCCGCCCAGTACGACAAATGATTTTATTCGTGCCCTCCAGAAAGCCTGGCGCGCCGGTGACCGCCTCAGTGGCGATACCTCCGATTTGGTGACGATGATAAAAACCATGTCCGGCATTACGCTGGATCCCGGTCTTTCTCCCCGGGGTACCTGGCCCACCGATTCCGGCTCTGTCGTTATCCAAAGGACCCAGAGCAATCTTGTCGCCTCCGCCATCCGGTCAACGGCCATCAGCACGGCAACCAGCACGGTGACGACGCTGGCGCAGCCGCGCAATGTACCCTCGCAAACCCCCGGGGCCGGGGGGGAGTCGGACATTATCAATATTACACACCCGGCGCTGGACGGCGCGCAGTCGGTAAGCCCCGGCAACGCACCGCCGAACTGGGAGGATCTCAACGACATCCGAGCGGCGCTGAATGCCGCCATTGACCAGGAGCAGTTGCGGATCAGAGATGATTATCTGTTCCAGAAAATTTCCGTGATGCGTGCGGATCTGAACCACGATATTTCCGCACGGCTGGCACAGGTCGAACGCACGGCACAAAGAACGCCGGATGATGTTCTGCCTGCGCTGGTGCTGGCCGCCTTGTGGTATGACGATGCCGGGCGCGAATCGGACATCCTGAACCGCAATACCGTTCGTCATCCTGGTTTTGTCCCGGTCGGACCGCTGAGGGTGCCTGTACGATGAACAACACCGTTTATTTACGCGTCAACGGACGCGAGTGGGGAGGCTGGACGTCGGTCAGGATCAGCGCCGGGATTGACCGCATCGCCCGCGATTTTAACGTGACCATCACCAGCCAGTGGCCGGGCAGCCAGGAGGATACGCCGCAAATTAAAAACGGCGATAAAGTTGAAGTGCTGATTGGCGACGACAGGGTGATCACCGGCTGGGTAGAAGCGTTACCCCTGCGCTATGACGCCAACAGCATTAACCGGGGGATTGTCGGCAGAAGCAAAACGGCGGATCTGATTGACTGCACCGCCGCGCCGGCGCAGCAAAGCGGGAAAAATCTGTTTCGTATTGCCACCGCGCTGGCTCAGCCGTTCGGTGTGGAGGTAGTGGATGCAGGTGTGCCGGCGACGGCCGTCATTGATGCGCAGCCTGAACACGGTGAAACGGTGGTGGATTGTCTTAACCGTCTGCTGGGGCAGGTCCAGACGCTTGCCTATGACGATGAGCAGGGGCGGCTGGTATTGGGTAGGCCCGGTGGGATAAAGGCGGTCACCGCGCTGGTTCTCGGTGACAATATCCTGTCCTGCGATACGGAGCGGAGCGTGCGGGATCGTTTTTCCAGCTACCTTGTCACGGGACAGCGCCCCGGAACGGATGATGATTTTGGCGAAGCCACGATTGCCGCCATCCGGCAAAGCACCACGGATGTCGGTGTGACTCGCTACCGTCCCCACACGCTCCAGCAGTCAGGCACCGCCACCACCGACAGCTGTAAATCCCGCTGTGAATTTGAGGCGCGGCAGCGTGCGGCAAAAACGAAGGAAACCACCTACACCGTGCAGGGATGGCGGCAGGGTAATGGTGAATTGTGGAAGCCGAATCTGAGCGTTGTGGTTTATGACCCTCTGAACGGTTTCGACAATGAAACGCTGGTGATAGCCGAGGTCACCTACAGCCAGGACAACAATGGCACCATTACCGAAATTCGGGTGGGGCCAGCGGATGCTTATCTGCCGGAGCCGGCGAAACCCAAAGCGAATAAAAAAACGAGCGGGGGGATCGATTTCTGATGGCGAATCTTGCCCTGAAAAATATTGTCACGCGCGCCGTTATTACCGCGCTCGATACCGCGAAAAAATGTCAGTCAGTCGGGCTTAAGCTCATTGCCGGCGACACAAAAGAAAACGTGGAACACCTGGAGCCCTACGGATTTACCTCCGCGGCGAAAGATGGCGCCGAAGCGGTGGTATTGTTCCCGGGCGGCGACCGTTCACACGGTATAGCCGTGATGGTGTCAGACCGACGGTACCGGCTGAAAGGGCTGGCACGCGGTGAGGTTGCTGTTTATGACGATCAGGGGCAGTCCGTGACGTTAACCCGTGCCGGGATAGTGGTGAACGGTGGGGGGAAGCCCATTGTTTTTAAGAACGCCCCGAAAGCCCGTTTCGAAATGTCGATCGAATCTACTGGCGATATCAGGGACCGCTGTGACAGCGGCGGTAAATCAATGGCTGAAATGCGCCTGACGTATAACGGCCACACCCACAAAGAAAACGGCGACGGCGGTGGAACAACCGATGCGCCTGGCCAACCAATGAGCTGACACAATGATCCTCTATGTTAATGGAATCCGAAGGGATGCCACGGATCCGCTCGACCTTCTGACGCGTGCCGTGGTGATTTCTCTTTTTTCGTGGCGGCGTGCCGAACGGGACGATAAAACCCCGGAGCCGTATGGCTGGTGGGGGGATACCTGGCCCACGGTCCAGAACGATCGTATTGGCTCCCGTCTGTACCTGCTTAAGCGCCGTAAACTGACCAATAAAACCCCGCAGGATGCCCGCGAATATATGCAGCAGGCGCTGGCATGGATGACGGAGGACGGCGTGGCGGCGCGCATCGATGTGACCTCAGAACGTACCGGGATCGATATTCTGGCCGCAGGTGTGACCATCTGGCAGCGTGACGGGGCCATTCACAACATAACTTTTGATGATATCTGGAGCGAACTTAATGGCTGACAGTCAATTCTCACGTCCTGAACTTCCTCAGCTGATCGCCACCATCCGCAGTGATTTACTGACCCGCTTTGAGCAGGATGTCGTGCTACGGCGTATGGACGCAGAAGTTTATGCCCGGGTGCAGGCCGCCGCGGTTCATACGCTTTATGGCTACCTTGATTATCTGGCCCGGAATATGTTGCCAGATTTGTGCGATGAGGACTGGTTATACCGCCATGGCAGGATCAAACGCTGTCCGCGAAAGGATGCGGTCAGTGCAGCCGGATTTATCCGCTGGGACGGGATAAGTGGTGCACCGACGCTTCCGGCAGGTACACAGATTCAGCGAGACGACCAGGTGACATATACCACGACGCAGACGGTTAAAGCCGCTGGTGGGCTGCTGCGGGTGCCGGTGACGGCGGATGTGGCTGGCGCTGCGGGTAATACGGATGACGGTACCGAGTTACGACTGGGGACGCCTGTCAGTGGGATCCCTTCTACGGGATATGCGGACACGCTGACCGGCGGGGCCGACGTGGAAGAGCTGGAAACATGGCGCGCGCGTGTACTGGAGCGATACTACTGGATCCCGCAGGGCGGTGCAGACCCGGATTATGTTATCTGGGCCAAGGAGATTTCAGGTATTACCCGCGCCTGGACGTTCCGCCACTGGCAGGGAAAGGGCACCGTGGGGGTGATGGTGGCCACCAGTGACCCGGAGCATCCGGCACCCGGTGATGATGCGGTGCTGGCCGTTCGTAATCATATTCTTCCGCTGGCGCCCGTTGCCGGTGCAGGACTCTTTGTTTTCGCCGCCACGGAAAAAAGTATTCCGATGACAATCGCGCTGGCGAAGGATACTCCCGAAATTCGTACCGCCGTGACCGCCGAACTCAACTCTTTAATGCTGAGAGATGGAGCACCATCCGGAAAAGTCTATCTGTCCCGTATCAGTGAGGCTATCAGCCTGGCGGCAGGTGAGGTGGCGCACCAGCTGCGCAGCCCGGTGGCGGATGTCATTCTCGGACAAACAGAATTGCCGGTACTGGGGACGATTACCTGGGCAACGTATACAGAGGATGATTCGTAATTATGGCGCTTGATGATGAGTACACGCAGCTCCTGTACCACCTGCTGCCGCCCGGACCTGCATGGGAAGGGGATAATCCGCTACTGGAGGGGCTGGCCCCCTCGCTGAGCAGGGTTCACCAGCGTGCCAGCGATCTCATGATAGAGATCGACCCGGCGAAGACTACAGAGCTGATTGACCGCTATGAATTTGTTTATGGTTTACCAGATTCTTGTGCGCCTTCCGGCGTTCAGACACTCCAGCAGCGCCAGCAGCGGCTGGATGCAAAAGCCAACGTGATGGGCGGTATAAACGAACAGTTTTACCGGAATCAGCTGGATGCGCTGGGATATACGACTGCCACCATCGAACAATTTCAGAACCTCGACAGCACGCCAGATCCAGAGTGGGGAGAATTCTGGCGCTATTACTGGCGCGTCAATATCCCGGCTGACGCCAACATTAACTGGCAAACCTGCATCAGCTCCTGCGACTCAGCCATCAGAACGTGGGGTGACACTGTGGCTGAGTGTGTGATTGAGAAGTTAGCCCCTTCACACACGGTTGTTATTTTTGCTTATCCGGAAGGAAATAAAAATGCATCGAATTGATACCCCTACGGCCCAGGTTGATAAATTTGGGCGGGGTAAGAATGGTTTTACGAATGGTGATCCTGCTACTGGCCGACGGGCGACCGATCTCAATAGCGATATGTGGGATGCGGTACAGGAGGAAGTCTGCACTGTCATTGAACAATCCGGGTTAACGTTAAATAAAGCACAGCACGATCAGTTGTATAAAGCCATTATGAAGCTGATTTCAAATCAGATCCCGGACGCGTTGTTGAAGAAAAACAATCTGTCTGATTTGATTGATAAGGCCATGGCCCGTGCAAATCTTGGACTTGGTACTGCAGCGACACTTAATGTTGGGGTTAACCGAGGTAATGTCATGGAGGTCGGTGCAGGGGGACTTCTGGCCGGTACCTTTATCAGTGATGCTGCTGACAAAACGTCGATCGGTGCCCGTGCGGCTACAGGCTGTCAGTTTATGCGTGCGCATCAGGCCCCCGATGCTCCTGACCAGGTCAGCTACTGGCAAATAATTTGTCTTAGTGAGGTTATCAGCCCTACATCTGTTGTGGATGTGCTGGCCATCAGTGGGAATATCGTCTTGTTTGGTCACGGTACAGGAGCCGGTATCACCTCATGGCGGCACGTAGCAATGCTGGAAGGCGCTGCCTTTACGGGTGATATTTCTGCACCCAATGTGCGTGGTGAAACTACTGTCACTGTGGGAGATGGTTCAGGAGGATTGGCAAAAGGAGATTTTGATGGAGCAGGTTTCAACGGTAATAACCTGAACATTAAGTCATGGAATGGTATTGGCTTTCAGTGCTCTTCAGATGACGTTATCCGGGCTTATATCAGTACTAAACTCGGTGTTATCGCCGCTGCTGAAAATTTGCAGGCCGGAAATGCGATATTCAACAAAAACGGCGATGTTTACGGTGATATCTGGAATACAGGATCTGGCCCCGGCTGGCTGAGTGCGTTTTTATCTACTAAGCCCGGTCGCCAGTACATCACTCAAGTCGGCGTTTATAACAACGACAAAACCAAGCCATTCATGCTTCATGACGATGACTCAGGGATATTCCTTGCCACAACGGACATGTTAAGTGGGTATGTTCAGTCCATCCGTTTCGGTGGAGTTGAGCAGGCCGCAGCTTGGCGGGCTCCTGGTTTCACCGATCAAATTGGGTACGTGATAACTGGAGTTACAAACGCAAATAGTGATGATTATGTTGACGGCGTCCAGAGACGCTTGCTGCAGATAAAAGTCAATGGTCAATGGTTCACTGTGGGAGCATAAGAATGCAGCATTGTAAGAATTTTACGGAAACTGTTGAACTTACGCCTGTTCAGCAGGAAATGAAGGATAGTTTTTGTTTTCGATTCATTCACGATGAGAATGGAGTTGACTGGTATATTTTACAAAAAAAGTTTATGCCAGATTCGCTTAAACTGATGTATGACCAGAATGGTCTTATTATTTACGCTGATAAAGATGTAACAAAACTATTTCCCTTGAATTGCTCTGTTGTGGAATTCGCTGATACTGATATTCCTGATGATTTCCAGCCTGGTAAATTTACCTACAGCAATGGCACTATCGCACCTGTTCAGATAGATTATGTTGCTTTAGCGACAGCAGAACGCGACAGGCGTATGGCTGTGGTGACAGCAAGAATCAATCAGCTTACTGAAGCACAAGATGATGGCGATATAACGAATTCTGAACTAGTAGAGCTTGCTGCATTGCGTGAATTTCGTACAAAACTGCGCCGTCTGGATTTAACTACTGCGCCAGATATTGACTGGCCCAGTTCCTAATAAATTATTCTAAATTTTTCTTGAATACTGCAGGCGCACCAGCATAAAGTGAATTAGGTTGGACATCACAATTAACAACGCTGTTTGCAGCCACTATGCTTCCGTCCCCAATAGTCACCCCTGGTAAAATAACAGCACCAGCACCGATCCAAACGTTATTACCTATACGTATGGGTTGCTTTAATAATCTGGAGCATCTTTCTGCAGGGGAGGTAGGGTGAGCGACAGTTGTTATGGTAACGTGTGGTCCAATGAAGGTGCTTTCACCAATAATCACTTGTGCATGATCTAAAATTACGCATCCTGAGTTTATGTAAGAGTTGCTTCCTATCAGAATATTTCCCTTCTCAAAGAAAAATGGTGGTCTGATAGTGAAGCTTCCATTGGTTTTTATACCTGCTTTACCTAGTATTCTATTTTTCTTTTTTCTACTTGCTTGTGATGAATTAAAAAAAATAGACGCTGCTAAAGGGGAAATCCGTTTTTTTAGAAGTAAAATCCAGTAATTAAACATAGTTATAACTCAGCTCCGATTTCTCGCATTTTTACTAATATTTTATTCAAATCATTGTTATCTAGCGCTAACTGTGAAGCCATATAAAACAAAATATGCGGCGACATTGCTCGAGGGGATTCGCCGCTAGTGTATTTCCGCCATTGGCTGTTACTGGCCACACCTGCAAGATCTGCCATTTGAGTTCCGGTATAACCGAGCTGTTCTTTAAGGCGGATAAGATCATCAGGTGTAGGATGAGTGTAATCTTTAATTAATCGCATATGGTAGTGCTTTCTGTTCATCAATTTGAGAGGCGAGCTACAAATTTTCCGCTATTTTATGTAATTTAGCCCCATTGGTGCTCATCGTCAACCATAAATAATGCTAGGATGGCAGAATTTGTTGTCTTTCTTGTGATATGAATTGCCGCAGTCACGCCGTATGCAACGTAACTGCAGCGGACTGGCTAACGTTCGATAGTGCGAGTATTGAATGATTGCCAGTCACGGCGGATTGTACTTAAGCAATATGACGGTTCAAGGCGTTTAATCTGAAACCAGCCACATATCAGCCTCTTCAAACATTTCCTGAACAGTACGGCTTATCTGTTCCTTCTCGTGCTTGCTGGCATCAGTGTTGATCGCCGGCAATGTCATCATCGGTTTAACCCGGACATCAGCGTCGGGGAAAATCCGGTGAACCCTCCTGGTCAATTCGCCCAGAATGATATCTTTTGCACCGGGCAGACCATCAAAATTCCTTTTGTCATAAACGAGTTCCACGAACATTGAACATTGCTCCTTTACTGGATGGATATACAGTATTTATACTGTGTTTTTATCCGGTGTTCAAGAGGGGTTAAATGATGCCACGACGTAGCGATATTGAATTAGCCTGGTATGCTTCGATACAGCAAGAACCGAATGGCCGGAAGACTGTCACCACACAGCGATTTGTACAGGAACTGAGCAAGGTTAACTGGAACTGGACGATGAAGCAGGCCAACGAATGGATCGAGTGGTATGTGACAACATTCCGCGATGTATCAACGCAGGAAGGCGAGAACCGTACCTTTCAACTGTTCAATCCAAACGGAGGACTATAGCCATGGGCTTTCCTTCACCTGCGGCAGATTACGTTGAAACAAGGATGTCCCTCGACCAGCAGTTAATCAGCCAGCCCTCAGCGACTTACTTCATGCGGGCATCGCGTTCACATTTCAGGGAAGGGATAATCCAGGGGGCGCTGCTTGTTGTTGATGCGTCACTATCTCCCTGTGATGGCTCGCTGCTGATATGTGCGATAGACGGGGAATTCAGGATCAAGCGATATCGGACTCATCCTCAGCCCCACCTGGTTAATCTGGAGAACGGGAGAAGGGAGGCGCTGCCAGCAGATGATGACGGTTACAGTTCTGCACCCGCTATATTCGGGGTGATCACGTACATCATTAATGATGCCAGGAACGCGGAGTTTGATGACTGCCCAGTGATGTAATCATATTGGCTGTATTAGTTCGGAGCCCTGATGTTTCACATTCCCGACGGCACGCGTCACGGCATGCCATATAAATTTATCAGCCGGCACGGAACCGTCGGCTGCAATTTCCGCCGCTTCTTTCCCTCCAATGTCCTGCCTCATCCATTCTCGAGCGGCTTCTGGTGACAGTACCAGTGGTCGCCTGTCGTGAATATCTACCAACCCTTTGTCGGCAGCAGCCGTCACTATTAGGAATCCTTCTGCTTCATCGCCACGTTCGAATGGTGTGCTGCCGATCGCCGCCATGAATATCGGCTGGCCATCGGCTCGATGAATGAAGTAGGGCTGCTTTTTGTCACCTTCCTTTTTCCATTCGTACCAGCCATCAGCAAAGCAAATTGCGCGACCATGTTGCCAGAGTGGTTTAAACATTCTGCTGGTGGCCGCAGTTTCAGAGCGTGCGTTAATTAGCGGTGGTTTATCCCACCATCCGGGAGCGTATCCCCAGATAACTGGATCAAGATGGAGTTTCTCGTCACGTTCGCTCAGAAGCAGAACTTTGGTGCCTGGCGCGACGTTAAAACGTCCGATGGGTTCTGGATCGTATGGAATATCGCGTTCTGATTCATCAGCGAGCAGGGCAAGATAATCTTCACGCGTCATTGACTGTGAAAAGCGGCCACACATAGAAACCTCCCAATTTACAACAGACAGAAAGTATAGAAGTTATAGGAAGAATGCGGTTGACTTATGGGGCAAGGATGGGACAAAAATGCCTATTATGGGGCATGAATGGGACATTAATGCACACATGAAGTTTACCGAATTTCATGCGATGTCATTTTTTAATACCTTGAATACACTAAAGAATACACATGCTCTTGGGCGTTCTTTAGTGATTTTTAAAATACCCGCGTCACGCAGTTAAAGTGGCGGGCATACTCTTCAAGGCTTGTGATCCCCAGACGCACCCACTTTGGGTGCGACCATTGGGGTAAACCGATATAGATCATAGCGCTTGCAAAATCTCCTCCACGCTGCGAACGCGCGCAATGCGGGGGAAAATGTGCGTCATGCTGCCCTGGTGTTGCTCAGCACTGGCGGCGCTACAGGCATCCTCTGCAATGATAAGACTGAAACCCAGCTCCCACGCATTTCGTGCCGTCGACTCAACGCCAATGTTCGTAGAGATGCCGCACAGGACGATGGTATCGATATCCCGGCGACGCAGCTGTAATTCCAGATCGGTGCCGTAGAACGCGCCCCACTGGCGTTTGGTTACTTCGAGATCGCTGGTGCATTTACCCAGAGCAGCCGGGTAATCCCACCAGTTTTCGGGCAACGCTTTTGCTGGAGTCTGAGCATCTACTGGCTGTTTCAGTGCTTCGGCGTAATCGTCAGACCACCCGACGCGCACCATTACCACCGGGGAACCGTGGGTACGGAATTTTTCCGCCAACTGCGCGGTGCGGGCAACCACAGCGTGTGCCGTATGAGGTCCGCCAGCGAAAGGCAGGATCCCTTCCTGTAAGTCAATCACGACAAGGGCAGTTGTTTTTGCGTTCAGTTCCAGCATGTTCACTCCAGTAAAAAATAGAATTCCGTTACACCTTAAGCGCGAATCAGTGTGAAAGGGGCGACAATTTTTGTTATTTTTTGTGAGATTACGCAATGCCCGTCCAGGAAACAGGCGTACAGTCAGTACCGGACTAAGAGTCTATCCCAGTAGGCTCTTATCGTGCGGCAGAATTTCCAGTATAATAGCCGCCTTTTTTCATTCAGTTGTGACATTCAGCTAAAGCTGCGACTTCGTCATCTGCGAGACAGGTGACAATCCGCCTGCGGCAAAGTTAAGGGATATCTCATGCGTACAGAATATTGCGGACAGCTACGTCTGTCCCACGAGGGGCAGCAGGTGACTCTGTGTGGTTGGGTCAACCGTCGTCGTGATCTTGGTAGCCTGATCTTTATTGATATGCGCGACCGCGAAGGTATCGTGCAGGTATTTTTCGATCCGGACCGTGCGGACGCGTTAAAGCTGGCCTCCGAACTGCGTAATGAGTTCTGCATCCAGGTTACGGGCACCGTGCGTGCGCGTGACGCGAAAAACGTCAACGCCGAGATGGCGACGGGCGAAATTGAAGTGCTGGCCTCCGATCTGACCATCATCAACCGTTCAGACTCGCTGCCGTTGGACTCTAACCACGTCAACACCGAAGAAGCGCGACTGAAGTATCGCTATTTAGATCTGCGTCGCCCTGAAATGGCGCAGCGCCTGAAAACGCGTGCCAAAATTACCAGTCTGGTGCGTCGTTTTATGGACGACCACGGCTTCCTCGACATTGAAACACCGATGCTGACCAAAGCGACGCCGGAAGGCGCGCGCGATTACCTGGTACCTTCTCGCGTACATAAAGGTAAATTCTACGCGCTGCCGCAATCACCTCAGTTGTTTAAACAGCTGCTGATGATGTCTGGCTTTGACCGCTACTATCAGATCGTAAAATGCTTCCGTGATGAAGACTTACGTGCTGACCGTCAGCCTGAATTTACCCAGATCGACGTTGAGACTTCCTTCATGACCGCACCGCAGGTGCGTGAAGTGATGGAAGCGCTGGTGCGTAATCTGTGGCTGGAAGTTAAAGGGGTGGATCTGGGTGATTTCCCGATCATGACCTTTGCCGAAGCTGAGCGTCGTTACGGTTCCGATAAACCAGACCTGCGTAACCCGATGGAGCTGGTTGACGTTGCCGATCTGGTGAAAGACGTTGAGTTCGCAGTGTTCTCTGGTCCGGCAAACGATGCGAAAGGCCGCGTAGCTGCTCTGCGTGTACCGGGCGGTGCCGCACTGAGCCGTAAGCAAATTGACGATTACGGTAACTTTATTAAGATTTACGGCGCGAAAGGTCTGGCTTACATCAAAGTCACCGAGCGTGCGAAAGGTCTGGAAGGTATCACCAGCCCGGTTGCTAAGTTCCTGAACGCAGAAATCGTGGAAGCGATTCTGGCGCGTACCGGTGCGCAAGACGGCGACATGATTTTCTTCGGTGCCGACAACAAGAAAGTGGTTGCCGACGCGATGGGCGCGCTGCGTCTGAAACTGGGTAAAGACCTGAACATAACCGACGAAGCCAAATGGGCGCCGCTGTGGGTTATCGACTTCCCAATGTTTGAAGACGATGGTGAAGGCGGACTGACCGCAATGCACCACCCGTTCACCGCGCCAAAAGATATGACAGCTGCTGAGCTGAAAGCTGCGCCAGAAGACGCGGTTGCTAACGCATACGATATGGTAATCAACGGCTACGAAGTGGGCGGCGGTTCCGTGCGTATTCACAACGGCGACATGCAGCAGACCGTATTTGGTATTCTGGGCATTAACGAGCAAGAGCAGCGTGAGAAATTCGGCTTCCTGCTGGATGCGCTAAAATATGGTACACCACCGCATGCGGGCCTGGCGTTTGGTCTGGACCGTCTGACTATGCTGCTGACCGGTACTGACAACATTCGTGACGTTATTGCTTTCCCGAAAACCACTGCTGCGGCGTGTCTGATGACTGAAGCGCCGAGCTTTGCCAACGAAGCTGCGCTGGCGGAACTGAGCATTCAGGTTGTTAAGAAGGCCGAGAATAACTGATATGAGATACAAACAGCCTGTCTCGGTGTTAGTCGTGATTTATGCAAAGGACACCGGGAGAGTGCTGATGTTACAGCGACGCGACGATCCTGATTTCTGGCAGTCGGTCACCGGCAGCCTTGAAGAGGGTGAAACCGCGTCGCAAGCCGCTATGCGCGAAGTAAAGGAAGAGGTCGCCATTGATGTTGCATCTGAGCAACTGACCTTAATTGACTGCCAGCGCACGGTGGAGTTTGAGATTTTTAGCCATTTACGTCATCGCTATGCACCGGGAATTGAACGTAATACTGAATCCTGGTTTTGCCTGGCACTTCCCTCAGAACGAGAGATCGTGTTCACCGAACATCTGACCTATCGTTGGGTTAATGCGGTTGAAGCCGCCCAATTAACCAAGTCGTGGAGTAACCGGCAGGCGATTGAAGAGTTTGTAATTAACGTCGCCTGAAAAGGCGCGCTTTTTGGAGATATTATTTATGGCAGGTCATAGTAAATGGGCCAACACCAGACACCGTAAAGCAGCGCAGGATGCTAAACGCGGTAAAATTTTCACCAAAATAATTCGTGAGCTGGTGACGGCGGCAAAACTCGGCGGCGGCGATCCGGACGCTAACCCGCGTCTGCGTGCAGCGGTTGATAAAGCGCTGGCTAACAACATGACCCGTGACACCCTGAACCGTGCAATCGCGCGCGGTGTGGGTGGTGATGAAGATTCCAACATGGAAACCATCATCTATGAAGGTTATGGTCCTGGCGGTACAGCCGTTATGATTGAATGTCTGTCTGACAACCGTAACCGTACTGTTGCGGAAGTGCGTCACGCGTTCACGAAAACGGGCGGCAACCTCGGTACCGACGGTTCCGTGGCTTACCTGTTCAGCAAAAAAGGCGTGATCTCCTTTGAACAAGGCGACGAAGACGCCATCATGGAAGCGGCGCTGGAAGCAGGTGCTGAAGACGTGGTGACCTTCGACGACGGCGCAATTGACGTTTACACCGCGTGGGAAGAGATGGGTAAAGTGCGTGACGCGCTGGAAGCGGCGGGCCTGAAAGCGGACGCGGCTGAAGTGTCTATGATTCCATCCACCAAAGCAGATATGGATGCAGAAACAGCGCCGAAGTTGTTGCGTCTGATCGATATGCTGGAAGACTGCGACGACGTGCAGGAAGTTTACCATAACGGCGAGATCTCTGATGAGGTTGCAGCTACCTTAGAATGAGGTGGCTGTACCGCAACCTGACAGGAGGTGCGTGATGTCTATCATTCTCGGCATTGACCCGGGGTCGCGCATCACCGGTTATGGCGTTATTCGTCAGGTCGGAAGACAGCTGACCTACCTCGGCAGCGGTTGTATCCGCACCAAAGTCGACGATCTCCCGTCACGTCTGAAGTTAATTTACGCGGGCGTGACGGAAATCATCACCCAGTTCCAGCCGGACTATTTTGCCATTGAGCAGGTCTTTATGGCGAAGAACGCTGACTCGGCGTTAAAGCTTGGACAGGCACGCGGCGTGGCAATCGTTGCGGCGACCAATCAGGATCTACCGGTCTTTGAATACGCGGCCCGCCAGGTAAAACAGACTGTGGTGGGGATCGGTAGTGCGGAAAAAAGCCAGGTCCAGCATATGGTGCGCACGCTGCTAAAACTCCCGGCGAATCCGCAAGCGGACGCCGCGGATGCGCTGGCGATAGCTATTACCCACTGCCATGTCAGTCAGAATGCCATGCAAATGAGCGAGTCGAGGCTGAATCTGGCGCGAGGTCGATTACGTTAGTGACAAATGAGGCTGGATATCTATCCAGCCTTTTTTTATGATAGCGCATTACCTTTTAGCCCTTAACGCAGGAGCGTCACGTGATAGGCAGACTCAGAGGCATCATTATTGAAAAACACCCCCCGCTGGTCCTTCTGGAAACGGGTGGGGTAGGCTATGAAGTGCACATGCCAATGACCTGTTTCTACGAGTTGCCGGAAGCCGGGCAGGAAGCGATTATCTTCACCCATTTTGTGGTGCGTGAAGACGCTCAACTGCTGTATGGCTTTAACAACAAGCAAGAGCGCACGCTGTTTAAAGAGTTAATCAAAACCAATGGCGTGGGGCCGAAGCTGGCGCTGGCGATCCTCTCCGGAATGTCTGCGCAGCAGTTTGTTAATGCCGTTGAGCGCGAAGAGCTTGGCGCGTTAGTGAAATTACCGGGCATTGGTAAGAAAACCGCAGAGCGTTTGATTGTTGAAATGAAAGACCGCTTTAAAGGCCTGCATGGTGACCTCTTTACCCCGGCGGCGGATCTGGTTCTGACCTCTCCGGCCAGTCCGACAACGGACGACGCCGAGCAGGAAGCGGTTGCTGCGCTGGTGGCGTTGGGCTATAAACCACAAGAAGCCAGCCGCATGGTGAGCAAAATTGCCCGCCCTGATGCCAGCAGTGAAACCCTGATTCGTGAAGCGCTTCGCGCGGCATTGTGAGGTAAAGGATGATTGAAGCAGATCGCCTGATTTCGGCTGTCAGCACGACCCCTGAAGACCTGGTGGATCGTGCGATCCGCCCTAAATTGCTGGAAGAGTATATTGGCCAGCCTCAGGTCCGTTCGCAAATGGAGATTTTTATCCAGGCGGCGAAGCTGCGTGGGGACGCTCTCGATCACCTGCTGATTTTCGGTCCTCCAGGTCTTGGTAAAACCACGCTTGCCAATATTGTCGCCAATGAAATGGGCGTTAATCTGCGCACCACGTCCGGTCCGGTACTGGAAAAAGCGGGTGACCTGGCGGCAATGCTTACCAACCTTGAACCCCACGATGTGCTGTTTATCGATGAAATCCATCGTCTTTCGCCGGTGGTGGAAGAGGTGCTGTATCCGGCGATGGAAGATTATCAGCTGGATATCATGATTGGTGAAGGGCCGGCTGCACGTTCGATCAAGATCGATCTGCCACCGTTTACGCTAATCGGGGCGACGACGCGCGCCGGGTCGTTAACGTCTCCGTTGCGTGACCGTTTTGGTATTGTACAGCGCCTGGAATTCTATCAGGTGGCTGATCTGCAGCACATTGTAGGACGCAGTGCGCGTTTTATGGGCCTGGAAATGAGCGATGAAGGCGCGCTGGAAGTGGCACGCCGCGCTCGCGGTACGCCGCGTATCGCCAACCGCTTATTACGCCGGGTACGTGATTTCGCCGAAGTGAAGCATGACGGCACGATTTCAGCAGATATCGCCGCTCAGGCGCTGGATATGCTCAATGTGGATGCGGAAGGATTTGATTATATGGACCGTAAGTTGCTGCTGGCGGTTATCGACAAATTCTTTGGCGGACCGGTCGGACTGGATAACCTGGCAGCGGCGATCGGGGAAGAGCGTGAAACCATTGAGGACGTGCTTGAGCCATATCTGATTCAGCAAGGTTTTCTGCAGCGTACGCCGCGTGGACGTATGGCAACCGTGCGCGCCTGGAACCATTTTGGCATTACACCGCCACAGATGCCTTAATGCATGATGTCGCTACGCTTATAAGGCCTGGGCGATTTTGTAGGCCCGGTAAGCGCAGCGCCACCGGGCAACGCATGCTTAGCTCGCTTGTTTTTTCATCATGCTGAAAATAAACAGCAGCGCGGCACACAGCACCACGGAGGGACCTGCCGGGGTGTCATAGAAGGCCGAGAAGGTCAACCCGCCTGTAACCGCTATCATTCCCACCCCAACGGCAACTCCTGCCATCTGTTCCGGCGTACGGGCAAAGCGACGGGCGGTCGCCGCAGGGATAATAAGCAGCGAGGTGATAATCAACGCCCCGACAAACTTCATCGCCACGCCAATCGTTAACGCCGTAACCAGCATCAGCAGCAGCTTCACGCGTTGCAGCTTCACGCCATCGACAAATGCCAGATCCGGACTGATGGTCATCGACAGCAGGTTACGCCACTGCCAGAACAGAATCGCCAGAACAATAACCACGCCGATGGCGATGGAGATAAGATCTTCAGGCGTCACGGCGAGCAAATCACCAAACAGGTAAGCCATCAGATCCACACGGATGTTGGACATCAGGCTGACGACAACCAGCCCCAGCGACAATGCACTATGCGCCATAATGCCCAGTAAGGTATCGATCGCGAGGTGAGGGCGCTTTTCAAGCCATACCAGACCGCCAGCCAGCAACAAAGTGACGGCGATAACCGCATAGAAAGGGTTTACATCCAGCAGCAGGCCAAAGGCGACTCCCAGCAGCGAAGCGTGGGCCAGCGTATCACCGAAATAAGACATTCGACGCCAGACCACAAACGAGCCGAGTGGGCCAGCAGCACAGGCCAGCATGATCCCGGCTAACCAACCGGGTAATAACAATTCAATCATGAGTGACCATTTCCCCGGCGTAAGACGATACGACCCTGTAAATCGTGGCGGTGATTGTGATTATGACGGTAAATTCCGAGTTGTTCGGCGCCGCGTTGCCCGAACATTGAGATGAATTCCGGGTGCATGGAAACCACTTCCGGTGCACCGGAACAGCAAATATGATGGTTCAGGCACAGTACTTCATCGGTTTTGGCCATCACCAGATGCAGGTCATGGGAAACCATCAGTACGGCGCAATCCAGTTCACGTCGCAACTGGTCGATAAGGTCGTACAGTGCGACCTGCCCATTGACATCTACGCCCTGGGTCGGCTCATCGAGCACCAGTAGCTGAGGTTTATTCAATAAAGCACGGGCTAACAGGACGCGTTGCGTTTCCCCGCCAGAGAGCTTTTGCATCGGCGCATTCATCAGATGTCCGGCCTGAACGCGCTTCAGTGCCGGAAGGATATCCTCTTTTTTGGTGCCGGGACGTAAGCGCATAAACCGGCTTACCGTCAGCGGAAGCGTAGTATCGAGGTACAGTTTTTGCGGTACATAGCCAATCCGCAATTGGCCATTACGCTTGATAACTCCCTCATTAGCCGCTACCAGTCCTAATACAACGCGCACCAGCGTAGACTTCCCGGCACCATTTGGGCCGAGAAGCGTTAAAATTTTACCGGGTCGAAGTTCAAGCGATACGTCAGACAGGACGCGGCGTTGACCATAAGAGACCGAGACATTTTCCAGTGAAACCAAAGTCGTCATATCAATTTTAGTCTTGCAGAAGTTATAGAATGTTATAATATCACATTTCTTACATTCATTACGATGATTGGTCGCATTATGTTACATAAAAATACGCTTCTTTTCGCAGCATTATCCGCTGCTCTTTGGGGTAGTGCAACACAGGCAGCAAATGCTGCTGTGGTGGCCTCGCTCAAGCCGCTGGGATTTATTGCTTCGGCCATTGCGGACGGGGTAACAGACACTGAAGTTTTGCTGCCTGACGGGGCTTCCGAACACGACTATTCACTGCGTCCATCAGACGTAAAACGCTTACAGGGCGCGGACTTAGTCGTTTGGATTGGACCTGAGATGGAAGCGTTTATGGAAAAGTCAGTCAAGAATATTCCTAACGCGAAGCAGGTAACGATTGCGCAGCTCAATGACGTGAAACCGTTACTCATGAAAGGTGCTGACGACGACGATGACGATCATGGACACAATGATGCTGGCAGTGAAAAAAGTGACGAGCATCACCATCACGGCGATTACAACATGCATCTTTGGCTTTCCCCAGAGATAGCGCGGGCCTCAGCGGTTGCAATCCATGAAAAATTAGTGGAACTTATGCCGCAAAGTCGAGCCAAACTTGACGCCAACCTGAAGGATTTTGAGGCACAATTAGCCGCAACCGATAAGCAGGTAGGTAACGAGCTCGCACCGCTCAAGGGAAAAGGTTATTTCGTTTTTCATGACGCCTATGGCTACTACGAAAAACACTACGGACTAACACCGCTTGGTCACTTTACCGTGAACCCTGAGATTCAACCTGGTGCGCAGCGTTTACATGAAATAAGAACACAGTTGGTTGAGCAAAAAGCAACCTGCGTTTTTGCTGAGCCACAGTTCAGGCCAGCGGTCGTTGAAGCCGTCGCGAGAGGGACATCCGTTCGAATGGGAACGTTGGATCCGCTCGGTACGAATATCAAACTGGGTAAAACAAGCTATTCAGCGTTTTTGAACCAATTAGCCAACCAGTATGCGAGCTGCCTGAAAGGAGATTAATGAGGAAGTGAATACGTGCAACAGATAGCCCGCTCTGTCGCTCTGGCATTTAATAATCTGCCGCGACCCCATCGTGTTATGCTGGGGTCGCTTACCGTACTGACATTGGCCGTCGCCGTCTGGCGGCCTTATGTTTACCATCCCGATTCTGCACCCATCGTTAAAACTATCGAGCTGGAAAAAAGCGAGATTCGTTCACTGTTACCTGAGGCAAGCGAACCTATTGATCAGGCTGCACAAGAAGACGAAGCCATTCCACAGGATGAACTGGATGACAAAACGTCTGGTGAAGCCGGTGTGCATGAGTATGTCGTCTCCACTGGCGATACGCTGAGCAGTATTCTGAATCAGTACGGCATCGATATGGGCGATATCAGTCAACTCGCTGCTTCCGATAAAGAGCTGCGTAATCTGAAAATTGGTCAGCAGCTTTCATGGACCTTAAGCGCGGAAGGTGACCTGCAGCGTCTGACCTGGGAAGTATCCCGCCGTGAAACCCGTACTTACGATCGCACTGCGACGGGTTTCAAAATGAGCAGTGAAATGCAGCAGGGCGATTGGGTTAACAGTCGTATCAAAGGCACGGTGGGCGGAAGCTTCGTCGCCAGCGCCAAAGATGCCGGGCTGACCAGCTCTGAAATCAGCGCAGTGATTAAGGCCATGCAGTGGCAGATGGATTTCCGCAAACTGAAAAAAGGCGATGAGTTCTCGGTGCTGATGTCTCGCGAAATGCTGGACGGCAAGCGCGAGCAAAGCCAACTGCTGGGCGTGCGTTTACGTTCTGAAGGCAAAGACTATTATGCCATCCGTGCTGCAGACGGTAAGTTCTATGACCGTAACGGTACCGGGCTGGCGAAAGGCTTCATGCGTTTCCCGACGGCGAAACAGTTCCGTATTTCCTCGAACTTTAACCCGCGTCGCCTGAATCCGGTGACTGGACGTGTAGCGCCGCACAAAGGTGTCGACTTTGCGATGCCTCAGGGGACGCCGGTACTGTCGGTGGGCGATGGTGAAGTGGTTGTAGCGAAGCGTAGCGGCGCTGCCGGATACTATGTTGCGGTTCGTCATGGTCGCACCTACACCACGCGCTATATGCACCTGCGTAAGCTGTTGGTGAAACCAGGTCAAAAAGTGAAACGTGGAGATCGTATCGCGCTGTCAGGTAACACCGGGCGTTCAACGGGTCCGCATCTGCACTATGAAGTATGGGTTAACCAGCAAGCCGTGAACCCTTTGACGGCGAAACTGCCGCGTACAGAGGGTCTGACCGGCTCGGATCGCACCGATTACCTGGCGCAGGTGAAAGAAGTTATGCCTCAGCTGCGTTTTGATTAATTAGCACACTGATAAAGCCGGTACGCTATGCGTGCCGGCTTTTTTATTTTGTACGGCGCACGGTGCGCCGCTACACTATCAGCAGATTTACTTTTCGCGGCACCAGACACTGGAAGAGCATGGAAACGAAAAAAAAGAATATTGAGTATATCCCTGAGTTTCATAAATCATTTCGCCATCCGCGCTACTGGGGCGCCTGGCTGGGTGTAGCGGCGATAGCTGGGATTGCGTTAACACCTGCGTCATTTCGCGATCCTATTCTGGCAAAGCTTGGACGGATGGTCGGACGCTTGGGAAAAAGCTCACGTCGAAGAGCACTGATCAATTTATCCCTTTGTTTTCCAGAACGCAGCGAAGCTGAGCGCGAAGCCATTGTCGATGAGATGTTCGCGACCGCCCCTCAGGCGATGGTCATGATGGCGGAACTGGCCATACGTGGCCCGGAGAAGATTCAAAACCGTGTTGACTGGCAAGGCCTGGAAATCATCGAAGAGATGCGGCGCAACGATGAAAAAGTTATTTTTCTCGTTCCACATGGCTGGGGTGTAGATATCCCGGCGATGCTGATGGCGTCCCAGGGACAGAAAATGGCGGCGATGTTCCACAATCAGGGGAACCCGGTATTCGATTACGTCTGGAACACGGTACGCCGTCGCTTTGGTGGTCGTTTGCATGCGCGTAATGATGGCATCAAACCGTTTATTCAGTCTGTCCGTCAGGGATATTGGGGATACTACCTGCCGGATCAGGACCATGGGCCTGAACACAGCGAGTTTGTCGATTTTTTTGCTACCTATAAAGCAACGTTACCGGCGATTGGTCGTCTGATGAAAGTCTGCCACGCGCGCGTGGTACCGCTGTTCCCCGTATACGATGGGAGAACGCACCGCCTGACGATCCATGTTCGTCCACCGATGGATGACATCCTGACGGCGGATGACCACACCATTGCCAGACGGATGAACGAAGAGGTGGAGATTTTTGTCACGCCTCATGTCGAACAATACACCTGGATTCTGAAACTGCTTAAGACGCGTAAACCCGGCGAGATTGAGCCCTATAAGCGCAAAGATCTCTATCCGAAGAAATAAAAAAAAGCCTCTCAAACGAGAGGCTTTTTTACATTTAAGCGACTTATTCTACGGTCAGAATACGCGTGGTATTGGTTGAGCCGATAGTGCTCATCACATCGCCCTGGGTCACGATCACCAGGTCACCAGAAACCAGGTAGCCTTTATCGCGCAGCAGGTTCACCGCTTCATTGGCGGCAACGACGCCGTCAGTTTCGCTGTCGAAGTGAACCGGGGTGACACCGCGGTACAGGGAGGTCAGATTCAGCGTACGCTCATGACGGGACATCGCGAAAATCGGCAGACCGGAACTGATACGAGAAGTCATCAGCGCAGTGCGACCGGACTCCGTCATTGCGATGATAGCGGTGACCCCTTTCAGGTGGTTAGCAGCGTACATCGCTGACATCGCAATCGCTTCTTCAACGTTATCAAACTGCACGTCAAGGCGGTGTTTAGAGACGTTGATGCTCGGGATCTTTTCAGCGCCGAGACAGACGCGCGCCATTGCCGCGACGGTTTCCGCCGGGTACTGACCTGCTGCTGTTTCTGCAGAGAGCATCACGGCATCGGTGCCGTCGAGGACGGCGTTAGCCACATCCATCACTTCCGCACGAGTCGGCATTGGGTTGGTAATCATCGACTCCATCATCTGCGTAGCGGTGATGACCGCACGGTTCAGCTGGCGCGCGCGACGAATCAACGCTTTCTGAATACCTACCAGCTCAGGGTCACCGATTTCAACACCCAGGTCGCCACGGGCTACCATCACTACGTCAGAAGCCAGGATGATGTCATCCATCGCATTCTGGTCGCAGACGGCTTCTGCACGTTCTACTTTGGCGACAATTTTCGCATCGCAACCGGCATCGCGCGCCAGACGGCGGGCATAATTCAGATCTTCGCCGCAGCGCGGGAAGGAGACAGCCAGATAGTCAACGCTGATTTGTGCTGCGGTAATGATGTCGGCTTTGTCTTTTTCGGTCAGGGCTTCAGCAGAGAGACCGCCGCCCAGTTTGTTGATGCCCTTGTTATTGGATAGCGGGCCACCGACGGTGACTTCGGTGAAGACTTTCATGCCCTGAACTTCCAGCACCTTAAGCTGTACGCGACCGTCGTCGAGCAGCAGGATATCGCCAGGCACGACGTCAGCAGGCAGCCCTTTATAATCAATACCGACTTTTTCTTTGTCGCCTTCGCCTTTGCCGAGGTTGGCGTCTAACAGGAACTTGTCGCCAACGTTAAGAAATACTTTACCTTCTTTAAAGGTGGATACGCGGATTTTAGGTCCCTGCAGGTCACCCAAAATAGCTACATGACGTCCCAGTTTTGCGGCAATTTCACGGACTTTATCCGCCCGCAGTTTGTGATCTTCTGGAGAGCCGTGGGAAAAGTTCATACGTACGACGTTCGCACCCGCGGCGATAATCTTCTCAAGGTTGTTATCGCGGTCAGTTGCCGGGCCTAACGTGGTAACGATTTTGGTTCTGCGAAGCCTTCTGGACATGTAATACTCCGTTGACTGAAACAACTTGGTGTTGCGTGAACATTGATCCGGCCGTTCTCAAACATTAACGGTAAATGAACAACCCGGATGATAAAAGGGTAGAACATTGTTATTGCTTTTAGCGGTCATCACTCTTGATGAGTAATTCTTTATCAAAACGCGATTCCTTGAGCGCTTCCTTGACACGCTTCAAGTTATCTCTAAATTTTGCCCCTCGGCGCAAAGTAAATCCTGTAGCCAGCACATCTATCACGGTCAGTTGAGCAAGTCGAGAGACCATGGGCATATAAATGTCAGTATCTTCCGGTACATCGAGGGTAATTGCCAGCGTGGCTTCCCGTGCAAGTGGCGTACCGGGAGAGGTGAGGGCGATAACCATGGCATCGTTTTCCCGCGCTAACTGCGCCAGTTCAACCAGACTTTTGGTTCTTCCGGTATGAGAAATAAGCACAATGACGTCGTCGTCGCTACAATTCATACAACTCATGCGTTGCAGAACAATATCGTCGGAATAAATTACCGGCACGTTAAAGCGGAAAAATTTATTCATCGCGTCATGCGCTACCGCGGCGGAAGAACCTAAACCAAAGAAGGCAATTTTCTTCGCCTGGGTTAATAAATCTACCGCCCGGTTTACCGCCGCGTTATCCAGCGACTGGCGAACGTGGTCGAGGCTTGCCATCGCTGACTCGAAGATTTTCCCCGTGTAAGATTCTACGCTGTCATCCTCATCCACATTGCGATTAACATAAGGGGTGCCATTTGCCAGACTTTGCGCCAGATGCAGTTTAAAATCAGGAAAGCCGCGGGTGTCCATGCTGCGACAGAAACGGTTCACCGTTGGCTCGCTGACATTCGCTTCTACAGCAAGTGCAGCGATGCTTGAATGGATTGCCCGCTCGGGAGAGGCAAGAATAATGTCGGCGACTTTACGCTCTGACTTGCTCAAATGTTCCAGTTTTAACTGGATTTTTTCCAGCATATTCATGATGTAGGTAGACTCATGGGTCATGGGCAAAAACGATTTCAGCGATACGGGGAAACCGATACACAATTTAGTGTATAGATATTACCCCTGCTAATGCAGCAACGGAGCAAAATGGACAGAATAGTTGTTGTTTTTTTTCATTACATGATCGGAGTCGGATTTTCATACTTCGTCATGGGTACGGAAAATACGACTTTTTTATCCATTTTGATGGGTTATACGCCAATAAAGCGGCTGTTCGCGGTAACAGCACGGCTGGATAAGCGTTTACGGTTTCCGGATTCACGTAAAAGCAGTACAGTGCACTGTAATAAAATTACAACCAGTGTCTGGCAAAAGCACCAGGCACTTAATTGAGGAGAATGACATGGCGGTAACGCAAACAGCCCAGGCATGTGACCTGGTCATTTTCGGTGCGAAGGGCGACCTGGCGCGACGGAAATTGCTGCCTTCCCTGTATCAACTGGAAAAGGCCGGCCAGATTAACCCGGAAACCCGTATCATTGGGGTTGGGCGTGCCGACTGGGACAAAGCAGCTTATACCAAGGTTGTGCGCGAAGCGCTCGAAACCTTCATGAAAGAAAAAATCGATGAAGGTTTATGGGAGACCCTCAGCGGTCGTCTGGAGTTTTGTAATCTGGACGTCAATGATACCGCCGCATTTAGCCGTCTGGGTGAAATGCTGGATCAGAAATCACGTACCACTATTAACTATTTCGCGATGCCGCCAAGCACTTTTGGCGCAATCTGCAAAGGTTTGGGTGAAGCAAAGCTGAATGCTAAGCCTGCCCGCGTGGTGATGGAAAAACCGTTAGGAACGTCACTGGCAACATCGCGCGAAATTAACGATCAGGTCGGCGAGTATTTCGAAGAGTGCCAGGTTTACCGCATCGACCACTATCTCGGCAAAGAGACGGTACTGAACCTGTTGGCACTGCGTTTTGCCAACTCCTTGTTTGTGAACAACTGGGATAACCGTACTATAGATCACGTAGAAATTACCGTGGCGGAAGAAGTTGGCATTGAAGGGCGCTGGGGCTACTTTGACCAGGCCGGTCAGATGCGCGACATGATCCAGAACCACCTGCTGCAAATCCTATGCATGATCGCGATGTCTCCACCGTCCGATCTGAGCGCTGACAGCATCCGTGATGAAAAAGTGAAGGTACTGAAATCACTGCGTCGCATCGATCGTTCGAACGTGCGAGAAAAAACGGTTCGCGGTCAGTACACCGCCGGTTTTGCCCAGGGCAAAAAAGTTCCGGGATACCTGGAAGAAGAAGGTGCGAACAAGAGCAGCAATACGGAAACGTTTGTGGCAATCCGTGTGGATATCGATAACTGGCGCTGGGCGGGTGTTCCATTCTACCTGCGTACCGGTAAACGTTTACCGACCAAGTGCTCTGAAGTCGTGGTTTACTTCAAAACGCCTGAGCTGAACCTGTTCAGAGAATCCTGGCAGGACCTGCCACAGAACAAGCTGACCATCCGTTTGCAGCCTGATGAGGGTGTCGATATCCAGGTCCTGAATAAAGTGCCGGGCCTGGATCACAAGCATAACCTGCAAATTACCAAACTTGATCTGAGCTACTCCGAAACCTTCAACCAAACACATCTGGCCGACGCTTATGAGCGTCTGCTGCTTGAAACGATGCGCGGCATTCAGGCGCTGTTTGTGCGTCGAGATGAAGTTGAAGAAGCATGGAAGTGGGTCGACTCTATTACCGAAGCCTGGGCAATGGACAACGACGCACCGAAGCCTTATCAGGCCGGGACCTGGGGACCGGTTGCCTCTGTGGCCATGATTACCCGTGATGGTCGTTCCTGGAACGAATTCGAGTAAAATATCATCTAGCCCATAGGTGTTATTTTACCGGTAACATGATCTAACACAGATTGTAGAATAATTTTTGCACTTTTAAGCCTCGCGTGGATTCACCCGCGGGGCTTTTTTTATTACACTGCCTGAAACGATTTTGCCCCTGAGCTACGGCTAACAAGCGATTCAGCTGTTTTTAACCCAACTGAAACACATTGTTTTTCCAACGCTCTGACAGATAAATTTTAGGAGCCTCTATGAATCCGAATTTGTTACGCGTAACACAACGTATCGTCGAACGTTCTCGCGACACACGTTCCGCCTACCTTGCCCGTATTGAACAAGCGAAATCGACTACCGTTCATCGTTCACAACTGGCGTGCGGTAATCTGGCGCATGGTTTTGCTGCCTGCCAGCCGGATGACAAGGCTTCGCTGAAAAGCATGCTGCGTAACAATATCGCGATCATTACCTCCTATAACGACATGCTTTCCGCGCATCAGCCGTACGAACATTACCCGGACATCATTCGTAAAGCGCTGCATGAAGCCAATGCGGTAGGCCAGGTCGCTGGCGGTGTTCCTGCGATGTGCGACGGTGTGACCCAGGGACAGGATGGGATGGAGCTTTCGCTGTTGAGTCGCGAAGTGATTGCTATGTCGGCTGCTGTGGGACTCTCACACAATATGTTCGACGGCGCGTTATTCCTTGGCGTGTGCGACAAAATTGTCCCGGGTCTGGTGATGGCGGCACTGTCATTTGGTCATCTGCCTTCGATCTTTATTCCCTCCGGCCCGATGGCGAGTGGTCTGGCGAACAAAGAAAAAGTGCGTATCCGTCAGCTGTATGCTGAAGGTAAAGTCGATCGTATGGCGCTGCTTGAATCCGAAGCTGCGTCTTATCACGCACCGGGTACCTGTACGTTCTATGGCACGGCAAACACCAACCAGATGGTAGTGGAGTTTATGGGGATGCAACTGCCAGGATCCTCATTCGTGCACCCGGATGCGCCGCTGCGCGAAGCGTTGACCGCCGCTGCGGCTCGTCAGGTAACGCGTCTGACCGGCAACGGCAATGAATGGATGCCGATCGGTAAAATGATCGATGAAAAAGTAGTGGTCAACGGTATTGTCGCGCTGCTGGCGACCGGGGGCTCTACTAACCATACAATGCACCTGGTCGCGATGGCGCGCGCGGCCGGTATTCTGATTAACTGGGACGACTTCTCCGATCTGTCCGATATCGTGCCGCTGATGGCGCGTCTGTACCCGAATGGTCCGGCAGACATTAACCACTTCCAGGCGGCGGGTGGCGTGCCGGTGTTAATGCGTGAACTGCTTAATGCGGGTCTGCTGCATGAAGATGTGAACACCGTTGCCGGGTTTGGTTTATCGCGCTACACCATGGAACCCTGGCTCAACGAGGGTGAGCTGGACTGGCGTGAAGGTGCGGCGAAGTCGCTGGACAGCAACGTGATAGCCACCTTTGACCAGCCTTTCTCCCACCACGGCGGCACCAAAGTGCTGAGTGGAAACCTCGGCCGCGCAGTGATGAAAACGTCGGCGGTACCGGTAGAAAATCAGGTGATTGAAGCGCCCGCGGTTGTTTTCGAAAGTCAGCATGATGTATTGCCTGCCTTCGATGCGGGACTGCTCGATCGTGATTGCGTAGTGGTTGTGCGCCATCAGGGACCAAAAGCAAACGGAATGCCAGAATTACATAAACTCATGCCGCCACTTGGTGTATTATTGGACCGTTGTTTCAAAATTGCGTTAGTTACCGATGGACGACTTTCAGGTGCTTCAGGTAAAGTGCCTTCAGCAATCCATGTAACCCCAGAAGCCTATGATGGCGGGCTGCTGGCAAAAGTACGCGATGGCGACATCATTCGTGTGAATGGACAGACAGGTGAATTGACGCTGCTGGTTGATGAAGAGGAACTTGCTTCTCGTCAGCCTCATATTCCTGACCTCAGCGCATCGCGCGTGGGCACAGGCCGTGAAATGTTCAGCGCGTTGCGTGAAAAGCTGTCCGGTGCGGAACAGGGCGCAACCTGTATCACTTTTTAAGACTTATTTTGTAATCAGGCGAGAGAAAACTCTGATGAAAAACTGGAAGACAAGTGCAGAAGCAATCCTGACCACTGGCCCGGTTGTACCGGTTATCGTGGTTAATAAACTGGAACACGCAGTGCCGATGGCAAAAGCGCTGGTTGCAGGCGGCGTGCGCGTTCTGGAAGTGACCCTACGTACCGCATGTGCGATGGATGCCATTCGCGCGATCGCAAAAGAAGTTCCGGACGCTATCGTCGGTGCAGGTACTGTACTGAATCCACAACAGCTGGCTGAAGTTACCGAAGCCGGTGCACAGTTTGCTATCAGTCCGGGTCTGACCGAGCCGCTGCTGAAAGCCGCAACGGAAGGCACTATTCCGCTGATCCCTGGTATCAGCACCGTATCTGAACTGATGCTGGGTATGGACTACGGTTTGAAAGAGTTCAAATTCTTCCCTGCTGAAGCAAATGGCGGTACTAAAGCGCTGCAGGCGATTGCGGGTCCGTTCTCACAGGTCCGTTTCTGCCCAACCGGTGGTATCTCTCCAGCGAATTACCGCGACTACCTGGCACTGAAAAGCGTGCTGTGTATCGGCGGTTCCTGGCTGGTTCCGGCGGATGCGCTGGAAGCGGGTGATTACGATCGCATTACCAAACTGGCTCGTGAGGCTGTTGAAGGCGCGAAGCAATAATTGCGCAAAATGCCCGGTAATCACTACCGGGCCTGCGAATCTGTAACGGGCCATTCGGCCCGTTTTTTTTATCCAGTAACTTTCACCTGTGCGGCCGCGTCTTTCGCGCGTATCACCGCATCTTCAATGCTCTGTGCTGTGGCCAGCACAACGCCCAGACGACGGCTCCCGTCGATTTCCGGTTTGCCAAAGAACCTAACTTGCATACCCGCACCTACAGCGGCCTGCACGTTATCAAACGTGATATTCTGACTGGTAAGTTGCGGCAGAATAACAGCGGAAGCAGAAGGCCCATACTGGCGGATTTCGCCAACGGGCAGACCGAGAAATGCACGTACGTGCAGGGCAAACTCAGACAGATCCTGCGAAATTAAGGTCACCATACCCGTGTCGTGAGGGCGAGGGGAGACTTCGCTGAAAATCACCTCATCACCGCAGACAAACAGTTCCACGCCAAACAGTCCGTGACCACCCAACGCCAGCACCACCTTGCGGGCAATCTCCTGCGCGCGCGCCAGCGCCAGTTCACTCATCTGTTGCGGCTGCCAGGACTCGCGATAATCGCCATCTTCCTGTCGATGTCCAACCGGCGCGCAGAAATGCACGCCATCAACGGCGCTAACGGTTAGCAGGGTGATTTCAAAATCAAAATTCACTACGCCTTCGACGATAACGCGTCCAGCACCAGCCCGACCGCCCTGTTGAGCATAGTCCCAGGCTGCAGTGAGCTGATCGGCTGAACGGATAAAGCTTTGTCCTTTACCGGATGAACTCATTACCGGTTTCACGATGCAGGGGTAGCCGATTTCAGCGACGGCTTCGCGAAAGCGGACTTCACTGTCAGCAAAGCGGTAAGAGGAGGTCGGTAGAGACAATTCTTCGGCGGCGAGGCGACGGATTCCTTCCCGGTTCATGGTCAGTTGCGTTGCTCTTGCACATGGCACAACACGCTGGCCTTCCTGCTCCAGTTTTACCAGCATATCCGTGGCGATCGCCTCAATTTCCGGCACGATATAATGTGGTTTTTCACGCTCGACGAGCTGGCGTAATGCTTCGCCATCCAGCATGTTGATAACGTATGAGCGATGGGCAACGTGCATGGCTGGCGCGTCGGGGTAACGATCCACGGCAATGACTTCCACACCCAGGCGTTGACATTCAATTGCTACTTCTTTACCCAGTTCTCCCGAACCTAATAACATCACTCGCGTTGCTGCTGGACGCAGCGCTGTGCCTAATAACGTCATAAATTAATCCCCTGTTTTATCTGGGCGCAGTATATACGAAAACGTTTGCGTCTGTCTTTATTACCAGGTGGATTTCAGGGCTTAAAAAGAATATACTGTACATAAATACAGGTAATTTAAGAGGCTGCAAAATGGCGGTTGAAGTTAAATACGTAGTCATTCGGGAAGGTGAGGAAAAAATGTCGTTTACCAGCAAAAAGGAAGCCGATGCGTATGACAAAATGCTGGATACAGCAGATCTGCTCGATACATGGTTGGAGCAATCGCCGGTAGCGCTTGAAGACGAGCAGCGCGAAGCGCTTTCCCTGTGGCTGGCTGAGCAAAAAGATGTGCTGAGCGCCATTCTGAAAAATGGCAAGCTGCCTTCGCCGCAGGCTGTCGAAAACGATGCGCACGCTGGGGATGATACTCAGGCTGCCTGAAACGACTTGCGCTCCTGACGTTTTGTACCATGCTTTTCCCTGAATCATTGTGCAATCCCTGACGTTATTTCACGTTGCTACAGGCAATCTGAATGACGAAGGGGAGATTAAGGAGAAAAGAATGTATAAAAAAAGAGCGTTATTGAGCCTGCTGCTGCTGTCTGCCAGCGTATCTGTATTTGCGGCAAATATGGAAAGCAAAAACGTCCAGTTCCCCAAGTGTGAGGGACTGGACGCTAACGGTATTGCGGCGAGCGTGAAACGTGATTATCAACAAAATCGCATCGCGCGCTGGGCTGACGATCAAAAGCGCGTCGGGCAAGCCGATCCTGTCGCCTGGGTAAACACGCCCGATATTACGGGCAAAGACGGGAAATGGTCAGTTCCCCTGACGGTTCGCGGTAAAAGTGCGGATATTCACTATCAGGTAAAAGTCGACTGCAAAGCCGGAACAGCGGAGTATCAGCCGCAGTAACGGAGGTATTTGCACATCTTTTGATGACCTGAACACTTCCTGACATCCCCTCGGGTACGCTTTGATGATTATTCGTCTGTACTTGAGGGGCAAAATGGCTAACTGGCTAAATCAACTACAATCTCTTCTTGGGCAAAAGGGTTCCTCCGCGTCATCTTCTGGCGAGCAAGGGCTGAGTAAACTTCTGGTTCCAGGCGCGTTAGGCGGTCTGGCAGGATTACTGGTTGCCAACAAATCTTCTCGTAAATTACTGAGTAAATACGGCACCAGCGCGCTTCTGGTGGGCGGCGGCGCGGTTGCCGGGACTGTGTTATGGAACAAGTACAAGGATAAAGTTCGCGCAGCGCATCAGGATGAGCCGCAGTTTGGTGCACAAAGCTCACCGCTGGATGAGCGAACCGAACGTCTGATTCTGGCGCTGGTTTTTGCGGCGAAAAGCGATGGCCATATTGATGCCAAAGAACGTAGCGCCATTGAGCAGCAGCTCCGTGAAGCGGGCGTGGAAGAGCAGGGCCGCGTTCTGATTGAACGCGCCATCGAACAACCGTTAGACCCTCAACGATTGGCGCATGGGATCCGTAACGAAGAAGAAGCGCTAGAAATTTACTTCCTCAGCTGTGCGGCGATTGATATCGACCACTTTATGGAACGTAGTTATCTCAATGCGCTGGGCGATGCGTTGAAGATCCCGCAGGATGTTCGTGAAGGCATTGAACAGGATCTCAAGGAACAAAAACAGGCGTTACCGGGTTAATTACTTACCGCTAAGGCGCATGTTTCGCTTGCATCATTGCTGTCTTTTGCCACCCTTATAGGATGTTTAAGCAAAAGAACAATGACATGCTACCAAAAGCTTCTCGTATTCCCCACGCCATGACGCAGCATGGCGATACTCGTGTTGATAATTATTACTGGTTGCGAGATGACACTCGCTCGCAGCCAGAAGTGCTGGATTATCTGCAACAAGAAAATGCGTATGGCCGTCAGGTTATGGCCTCGCAGCAGGATTTGCAGAATCGCGTCCTGAAAGAGATTATCGACCGTATCCCGCCTCAGGATGCTTCTGCCCCCTATGTGAAGAATGGTTATCGCTACCGGCATATTTATGAACCGGGGTGCGAATATGCCATTTATCAGCGTCAGTCTGCCTTCAGTGAAGAGTGGGATGATTGGGACACTTTGTTGGATGGGAACCAGCGCGCGGCACACAGCGAGTTTTATACGCTGGGAGGAGTGGCGATATCACCGGATAACACCATCATGGCACTGGCCGAAGATTATCTCTCTCGCCGGCAATATGGCGTGCGTTTTCGCAACCTGCAAAGCGGCAACTGGTATCCGGAAGTGCTGGAAAACGTCGAAGCGGATCTCGTATGGGCGAATGATTCTCAGATTTTCTATTACGTGCGCAAGCACGAAACGACGTTATTGCCGTATCAGGTCTGGCGACATACAGTCGGTTCGCCATCGTCACTGGATGAGCTGGTGTATGAAGAAGCCGATGACATGTTTTATGTCAGTCTGCATAAAACCACATCATTGCATTATGTGATTATCCACATTGCCAGTGCGACCACCAGTGAAGTTTTGTTGCTTGATGCAGAACTGGCAGATGCCGAACCGTTGGTCTTTTTAGCGCGACGCAAAGACCACGAATACAGTCTCGATCACTATCAGCACAATTTTTATCTGCGCTCCAACCGTCAGGGGAAAAATTTCGGCCTGTACCGTACCCGTGTTCGTGATGAGCAAGCCTGGGAGACGCTGATCCCACCGCGTGACAACGTGATGCTGCAGGGCTTTACGTTATTCACCGACTGGCTGGTGGTAGAAGAGCGTCAGCGGGGCTTAACCAGCCTGCGGCAGATTAATCGTAAAACGCGCGAAGTGGTCGGGATCGCCTTTGACGATCCGGCATATGTGACCTGGCTTGCCTATAATCCAGAGCCGGAGACATCGCGCCTGCGCTATGGCTATTCCTCCATGACTACCCCGGACACATTGTTTGAACTGGATATGGACACCGGGGAACGTCGTGTGCTTAAGCAGACGGAGGTCCCCGGATTTGATGCGGCGAATTACCGTAGCGAACACGTATGGATAACGGCACGTGATGGCACTGAGGTTCCGGTTTCGCTGGTTTATCATCAAAAGTATTTCATGAAAGGAAAAAATCCGTTACTGGTTTATGGCTATGGGTCATATGGCGCCAGCATGGATGCCGATTTCAGCAGCAGCCGTTTAAGCTTACTGGATCGCGGCTTTGTTTACGCCATTGCCCATGTGCGTGGCGGTGGTGAATTAGGACAACAGTGGTACGAGGACGGTAAGTTTCTGCGCAAGAAAAATACCTTTAATGATTACCTCGACGTCTGTGATGCGCTGCTAAAAATGGGCTATGGCGCGCCTGAGTTATGTTATGGCATGGGGGGAAGCGCTGGAGGAATGTTAATGGGGGTTGCCATCAATGAGCGCCCCGAATTTTTTCATGGCGTCATTGCGCAGGTGCCGTTTGTCGATGTGGTAACCACAATGCTGGATGAATCAATTCCCCTGACGACCGGTGAGTTTGAAGAGTGGGGTAATCCGCAGGACGAAGAGTATTACACCTATATGAAAAGCTACAGCCCGTATGACAATGTAACCGCGCAGGCGTATCCGCATCTGCTGGTCACGACGGGATTACACGATTCCCAGGTGCAATACTGGGAACCAGCAAAATGGGTGGCAAAACTGCGTGAGCTGAAAACGGACGATCGTTTGCTGCTACTTTGCACGGATATGGATTCCGGACACGGCGGTAAATCCGGGCGTTTTAAATCTTACGAAGGTGTGGCTCTTGAGTACGCTTTTTTGATTGGACTGGCGCAGGGAACACTGCCTGCTCAGGCGTGATCCAAATAGTGTTTTAGCGTTAATCGCAGTTCCGGGCTCATATTATCAAGGTTATTAAATAACCAGCGCAGATAGCCCGGATCACGTTCAGCCACTTCTGATACCGGTTTTCCGCGGTACTTACCAAAAGTGAAAGTAGTGAGTAACGCGGGACGGCCGGTAATATCGACCATTTGATCGGCTGTCCAGCCTGACGTCTGCATGATGTCGATCAGGAGTGCCGCAGTGATGTAGCAGTCGTACAGGGCGCGGTGATGGTGGAGACCCGCTGGCGTCTGTACGCTCAGCTTGCGCGATTTATACAGCGCCATGTTGCTGTATTTGATCCCCGGCCACAAACGACAGGAGAGCTTCATGGTGCAAATCCACTCTCCGGGCATATCGGGTAATACGCGGCGGTCAAAGCTGGCATTGTGGGCCACGTACCACTCGCTGCCGTAATACTGCGGGATGACGTCTTCAATCCACGGCTTATCGGCCACCATTGCTTCAGTAATGCGATGGATAGCCATCGCCTGTGGGCTGATGGGGCGGTCAGGGCGTACCAGGTGGCTCATTGGGTTGACTATTTTTCCGTCAACCACATCGACAGAAGCAATTTCAACAATGCCTCCCTGTAGACCACAGGTTTCTGTATCTATTATGCGCAACATGCCATGCTCCTGACCCAAAACGACTAGCGTAATGGAATGATATCACCTTGCCAACCCCGTGGCGTGCGTTGACCGGTTAACAGCAAAGAACCGCTGTCTGCGCGAACAATCAATCGGCCTCGCTCATCCCATAACGCGCTGCTGCCACGCGCATTGGCCATTAATACAGCTATGGCAAACTTATGCGAGAAACTCTGTAGACGAGATGTGGAGGAGAGCAATTCGGGTTCGCTAATGGACTGACTACTGGTGAACAGGGAGTAAGCCGGGTCGATATCGATACCTTCCGGCTGGCTATCCACTACGCTAATGGCATTTTGCTGTCTGGCGATACAGGCTCCGTGACTTTGATGAAACGTTAAGGGCGAGGTCATCCAGGGAGAAAAGAGCGCGATGCCTTTTACGAACCGGTTGTTATGTTCCACCGGTAGTCCCGCAATGATTGTCATACGATAAGTCACGGCGGCATGGGCGAGAGGTTCTAACAGCGCTTCATCGGGTGGGGCAGGAAGCGCGTCATGTTCATCAACACAACCTAACAAGGAGAGGGAAGGAAAGACCAGCAATTCACATTGGCATTGGGCGGCTGCCTGAATGAATTGCAGGTGATGTGCGACATGCTCGGTAACTGAGGTGTGAAGAGGTTCGTACTGCGCTGCTGCGATTTTCCAGTGTGACATAATGATTTCCTTTTCATAGTGTCTACAATCATCCTGAAAGTATAGATTAAGAATATGCTTATACTGTAGCAGCCATCATGTAAGGAATCGTAACGTAGTATAAGTTTTATTTAACTTTAGGCTCGTAAGGTAAACGTGAAAGGGAAACGGATGCCAGTCGGTGCGCGATGAGTCTTTCGCGAAACCAGTCGCGTAAATGTTCGGGCTGTTCGCGTTCAACAACTTCGGCAACAACCGGCATGTTGTATCGCTCCTTGAATGCCACTCCCGCGGCAGCCAGATCGACATTGACCTTATCCATTTCCGCTTGCTCAAGTTTGGCCAGATTGATGTTCATGGGCTTCTCCTTTTCTCTGTCTTTCGGCGCGCAAAGTTACTAAGAGTGTGCATTAATGGCAAGACCGAAATGATGATTCTCGACTCGATCATTGTAGAAGGTTATTCTCTATAGATTAGACATAACAAAAAGGAATAGTTGAAATGGCTTCATCTGCATCTATGCTTCGCAGCGCTCTCATCGTACTCGCCAGCGTGCTGGCAACGCCCGCCGCCCTGGCGCATGCCCACCTCACAAAACAAAGCCCGGCTGCTAATGCCGAGGTTGCGGCATCTCCTCAGGCGTTGACGCTGAATTTTTCTGAAGGCGTAGAGCCGGGATTCAGCGGCGCAAAGCTGACAGGTCCAAACAAAGAACAGATCAAAACGGGCAAGGCGTCACGCAGTGAGCAGGACAAAACGCAGCTGATTGTTCCGCTTGATCAAACACTTGAAGCAGGAAAATATACGGTCGACTGGCACGTTGTTTCCGTGGATGGTCACAAGACGAAGGGGCAATATACCTTTAGCGTGAAATAACCGATGCTGGCATTTACCTGGGTTGCTTTACGGTTTATCCATTTTACCACGTTGATGCTGGTGTTTGGCTGTGCGCTTTACGGCGCATGGCTGGCTCCCGTTTCGGTTCGTCGTTTAATGATGCGTCGTTTTTTGCGTCTGCAACGGCATGCCGCAACGTGGAGCTTTATCAGCGCGACGCTGATGCTGGCGATCCAGGGTGGGTTAATGGGCTCAGGCTGGCGGGATGTTATCTCTACAGATGTATGGGGCGCGGTGTTGCAAACGCAGTTTGGCGGAGTCTGGTTATGGCAGATTATCCTCGCGCTGGTCACTCTGGTGGTGGTTATTATCGTACCGCGTAGCATGCCGCGACGGCTGTTAATGCTGACGATTGCGCAGTTTATTTTGCTGGCTGGCGTAGGGCATGCGACGCTGCATAGTGGTATTACTGGGGCAATCCAGCAGGTTAACCATGCCTTGCATCTGATATGCGCCGCCGCCTGGTTCGGTGGCCTGCTACCCGTACTTTACTGTATGCGAATGGCGCATGGCCGCTGGCGAGAACAGGCCATCAGCACCATGATGCGTTTCTCCCGCTACGGGCATCTTTTTGTTATCGGTGTTTTACTTACCGGTATTATGAATGCGCTGTTTATTGTCGGTTTTTCTGTTCCCTGGTACATGGCTTACGGGCGGCTGCTTTTGTTAAAAGGTGCCCTGGTCATGCTAATGGTGGCGATTGCGCTGGTGAATCGGTATGTTCTGGTACCACGCATGCAGCAGGATAACCGCGGCATGACTCTCTATTTTATTTGGATGACCAAGCTGGAATGGGGTATAGGAGCCGTTGTGCTGGCAATTGTCAGCCTGTTCGCAACCCTTGAACCTTTCTGATTGATGGACTGGCGAAACGCATGAAAAAAATCATTATCTCTTTATTACTCCTGGCAAGCTCCGGAGCCGCGCTGGCTGCGCCGCAGGTCATTACCGTCAGCCGTTTTGAGGTTGGCAAAGATAAGTGGGCGTTTAATCGGGAAGAGGTGATGCTGACCTGCCGCCCGGGTAACGCGCTGTATGTCATCAATCCCAGTACGCTGGTGCAATACCCGTTGAATGATGTTGCCAGACAGCAGATGGAGAGCGGAAAAACCACGGCAAAGCCGATCGAGATTATCCAGGTTGATGATCCGGCGAAACCGGGCGAAAAAATGAGCCTGGCACCGTTTGTGGAGCGTGCAGAAAAGCTCTGCTAATTGTCAGATGTAGCGCTCTGATTTCCAATAAAAAACCGCAAGGATCTCACACGAGAACTTGCGGTTTTTGCGTTTGGATGCGTAACAAACGTCCTTTTTTTCCGGCCACTTTAGTCGCGGACTGGAAAACCTGGCGCTGTCATCTATTCTTAAATGGCAGGGTAACTTAGCCTGCATTAATGCCAACTTTTAGCGCACGGCTCTCTCCCAAGAGCCATTTCCCTGGACCGAATACAGGAATCGTATTCGGTCTCTTTTTATTTGGCGAATGCGATGCCATCCAGGGCAAAACACGTCTTATCGCATGCTGCATTCTCCATAAACCATACCATACTCCTGCCCACGATCGTCCAGGCTTTTTTACCATCATTGCTAAAATTATAACCAGGTACCCTTGTACTCTGGAGGCGACATGGGACGACCTGACAATATCTATCAACGAATCGACGGTACGCAGTGGCGTCACGTCTGGGTGGTTGGGGATATCCACGGCTGCTTCTCGATACTGATGGCTAAACTGCGCCAGTACCGTTTTGATCCCTGGCAGGATCTGCTGGTTTCAGTGGGGGATGTTATTGACCGTGGACCAGACAGTTTGCGTTGCCTGAAATTATTGCGTAAACGCTGGATTGTCGCGGTCAGGGGGAATCATGAACAGATGGCGCTGGACGCGCTGGCGACGGGGGATCAATTCATGTGGTTAATGAATGGTGGCTCGTGGTTTGCGCAGGCGGAGCAACCGGCAGCGAAATTCGCTCTTGAAGAGTGTTGGCAATTACCCTGGATTCTGGAGCTGCACTGTCAAAACGGCATACACGTTATTGCTCATGCCGATTACCCGGATGATGATTATCAGTGGCTAAAAAAGATCGATTTACAGCGTGTGCTGTGGGATCGTTCGAGACTAATGAACAACGGTTGTGGGATTCGCGGTGCGGATCACTTCTGGTTTGGCCACACGCCGTTGCGCCATCGGCTGGATCGCGAGAATCTGCATTATATTGATACCGGTGCTGTATTTGGCGGCGAGTTAACGCTGGTACAACTGCAATAATCAAAAATCGCTGTATTCCTGGGCCGGGTGCCAGAAACTATCAATGTAGTCATCCGCGGGTAAACACCCTCCGTTACGAATACGTTGATCGTCCATCGATATCAGGCACTGCTGCTCAGTTTTGTAGACATCAACCACGATATCTTCACAACCGCCATCCAGGTAGCACACAAAAAGAACCAGCGTGAACATTCCATCCTCAAATGGTAAAGCCATAGCTGTAGTGTAGAAGATGTTGATAGATGAGGGAAATTAACCAAGAAATAACCCGTCTGGCGACGGGTTCTTTTTGAATCAGGCAAGGCGCATGATCCAGGCATCTGACTTACGATCGTAGTGTTCGCGAAATAGTACTGAATGTTCTCCGTTCAACAGGGCCGGGACGCTGGTATCGGCATCCCAGGCATCCAGTTGCATACATAAATCCGGGTCGGATTTACACGGAATGGTTAACGTTCGGTCCCCCGGCGATTCGCCATGTAACTCGGCGTCGTCGATTTCAAAAGCGCCAATGCGCACACTGGTTTTCATCATCGTGCTCTCCGTTAATTTGCTAATTGTGGTACGACCAGTTAGGTCGTCCATTTTTCAGCGTAGTCAACGTTAGCAAAAGCGCCAGTAAAAACGTGCGTTATCCCGTAAAGAGTTTGCCATCCCGGACAAGATCGCGTGGGTAGCTATTCTTCAGTCGCGATCCAATACGTTTTGCCAGACCGATAGGCTGATGCTGGAATGTAACCAGTACGTCGTCACTCGTCGGTGTGGCTTGTGGGTAAACATCCCGGCCGCGGTACCACTCTTCAGCTTCGGCAAGCGTCAGTTCAAACGCATGGCTGTGATTTGGGTTGGCGAACGCGATGACGGCTTCATGCTGCCAGCGGTAGCCTTTATTGTGCGTTTCCGCTAATTTGACGCCGAGTCGGGAAAAGCGGACTTTGCCGATCAGTGACTCAATTTCTGTTGGGAACAGCCAAATCTCTTTATCGCGCTGCCACAGGCGTAAATTATCTTCCCACTGCAGTCCACAAGCGCTCGCGGCTTGCGCGATAAGCGCGGACTCGCGTCCTTTCAGCGGGCTAAACGGGAAGTTACCGACTTTATACGTCGGCGCAGGTAGTGGAGGGATGGCGGCTGTTTTGCGCAAACGCGCAACGAAGAAACCTTCGCAATCGTAGATTTGCGGGAACACGTGCAGGAACCCTTCCGGCGTCAGGGCGCGTTCAGCTTCCGGGAATAAATCGCCCAGCGGCAAAAATTCGACGGCATCCGGGTAAGTCTCAATCAACCACTGCATGACGTTTTCATTTTCGTCACGATTAAGCGTACAGGTCGAGTAAACCAACGTGCCGCCGGGGCGCAGAGCGTGAAAGGCGCTGTCGAGCAGTTCGCGCTGAGTTGCGGCAATTTCCAGATTACTTTCTGGCGACCAGTTTTTTAGCGCATCGGGGTCTTTACGCACTACGCCTTCCCCGGAACACGGGGCGTCCAGCAATATGGCATCAAATGATTCCGGCAACGCAGCGCCAAATACTCGTCCGTCAAAATGGGTCAGGGCGACGTTGGCTATCCCGCAACGGCTGATATTGGCATGCAGGACTTTGACGCGACTGGCAGAAAATTCATTCGCCAGAATGGCGCCTCGATTATTCATTTTTGCGGCAATTTGCGTGGTTTTGGAACCGGGGGCTGCCGCGACATCCATTACGCGTTCAGGGGTATTGCCTTCGGCAAACAGCGCAGCGACTGGCAGCATTGAGCTGGCTTCCTGAATATAAAACAGGCCGCTTAAATGTTCTGCTGTGCTACCTAGCGGCACTGACTCATCTTCATCGCGTTCGATCCAGAAACCTTCTGCACACCAGGGAACCGGAGTGAGAGACCAGTTGTAAGGTGCTGTCAGTGTGAGGAAATCGGCAACGGAGATTTTCAGCGTATTGACGCGAATGCTGCGGCGCAACGGGCGCTGACAGGCAGCGAGAAAATCATCGAATGAGAGCGTGGAAGGCATTGCTTCACGCATTTTAGTCAGAAAGGCGTCGGGAAAATAAGCCACTTGGTACCACCGGCAAAAAAACAGGTGCGCAGTGTAGCATAAGTGCTCCGGCGCGAGTACGCCGGAGCAAGTGGAGAGATTATCGTGGCAGGGCTGTTCCCCATTCACGCCACTCTTTCGGTTCGCTTTCGAGCAACAGGAAGTGTTTACCTGCCTGCGCTTTAGGAGCCAGCGGTGTACCTGGTGGAGTCGCGAAGGCGATGCCGCCGCGGATGAACTGATTGAAGGTACCGGTCTTCACGACACCGCCGGTCAGGCCGAAGTCAAGATTGTAGCCGGATGCCAGCCAGAACACGGAGTTGTTGCGCACCAGATGCTGATAGCGCTGGCTAATGCGCATGGCAACCATCACACGATCGGAAAGCGAGCCCAGCGTCAGCCCGGTGACGGTCCCCACTTCAATACCTCTGAACAAAACCGGGGTTCCGATATTCAGTGAACCTGCTTCCGGTGCTTCCACCACAATACTCAGACCATCGAGGTAACGAGAGTCGGTAATGGTGGCTTCCTGCAGCTCAAAATCACGGCGCGGATTACCGCGTCCGGGTTCAACGTTGATGTACGGTTGCAGGATTGTATCCAGATGCTCCACGCCAGCTGCCGAAATTTGCGGGGTGATCACGGAGAAACGGGTACCGCTTCGCGCGAAGGTCTGCACGTATTCCGGGTACAGAACCGCTTTTGCCTGCACTTCGTTACGGGCGGTGATCAGCTCAAGCGTCTGAATCTGGCCGATATCGATTCCCAGGTAGCGAATCGGCATGCCAGCAGCGAGTTTACCGGCATCGAACGCATGCAGCGTTATCTGGCCGCCTACCGCACGCGCGGCGGTTTCCGAAGCGTACAGAATGCGCTTGTCGCCTTTGCGTTGGCTGGCGCTGGCACCGCTTAAATTATCGAAGCTAATTGCCCCTTTGAGCGCGCGTGAAAGGGGAGATGCCTGTACGGTTAATCCGCTGCCGTTAAGCTGAACTTTTGCTCCGCCTTCGGCCCAGAACACGCTGTTGCTGGTCAACAGGTTGCGATATTCCGGTTTAATATGCAGATCGATATCAAACGCATCGGCGCGAGGACGAACGCTGATCACTTCACCGACCTCGAATTTGCGGTATAGAACCACCGAGCCGGCCTGCACATCAGGCAGCGTTTCGGCGCTCAGGCTGACCGTGGTGGTTGGCAGATCGCTCAGGCTGTTTTCAATTGCTTTTTCCAGGTTGGCATACAGCGGGTAGCTTTTTTTCATTTCCCCCTTGGTACCGGGCAAAATACGAATGCCGCCGCTGAGCCACTCGCTGGCGCTGGCGCCAAGGAACTCCACGCCATCAAGTCCGACTTTGACGTCCACGCGGCTGTTGACCACGAACTTACTGTCACCTTGCACCAGGTCACGATGCTGCGGTTCGATGGCAACGGTAAATGAAACGCCTTTGCTGGAAAGCGTGCGCTCAATCACCTGACCGACCTGTACGCCGTGGAGAATCAGCGGCTGGCCAGCATCAATACCGTAACTTTCCGGTGCGGTGAGCGTAAATGTCATGACCCCTGGATCGTGTAACAACGACTTCTCTGCGGGGATAACAACAAACTGGCTACGCGGCTCGCCTTCGCCGGGGACCAGTTCAAACGTTTTACCCGTCAGCAGTGAGCTGAGATTGGCATCGTTTAACGATAATTTAGGGCTGTGTAATTCAATCCGCGTGTTGTCGCGCAGGAGCGTTACGACGCTGGGGTCGACCGTCATTTCTCCAGTCACTTTACCGCCCGGATTTAAATCCAGTTTGGTGAGTTGGCCGACTTGTAATCCTTGATACATCAGCGATGTTGAGCCAGCTTTGAGTCCGTCCCCGCTGGGTAAGTCAAGCTTGACGATCACCCCGCGCTGGCTGTGCGCGAGATCCTGATATAAACCAAACGTGTCGTCGGCTGCGGCGGGTTTTGAGTCTTCAGGCGAATCAAAAGCAATGGCGCCATTGACCAGCGCGGCCAGACTCTCCAGTTTGATCTTCGCGCCGCTGAGGCTGACATCCGCATTCACACCGGAGACGTTCCAGAAGCGGCTGCCTTTTTTCACCAGATTGGTAAACCGACGTTCAATCAGCACGTCGATAGTTACGCCCTGATTGTTGGGGTTGATAGTGTAGTCATACACCCGGCCCACCGGAATCTTACGGAAATAAACCAGCGAACCGCTATTGAGCGAACCGAGGTCAGGCGCCCGCAGATGCAGCATCAAATCGCCATTATCCAGACGGTATTTGGGCTGCGTGTCGAGGGCAACGAAATGATCTTCTTCCTCGCCGGTTCCGGGCATCATGCCGATATAGTTACCACCAACCAATGCATCCAGACCCGAAACTCCGGCCAGCGACGCTTTCGGCGTGACCAGCCAGAACTGGGTATCTTTGCGCAGTGCATCTTTCATGCTCGATTTGATGCTGACGCGGACTTCAATTTTACGCAGATCTTTGCTGAGGTTGATATCCTGCACCGTGCCCACTTCAACGCCCTGATAACGAACGGGCGTGCGTCCTGGTACAATGCCGTCCGCGGACATGAAGTCAATGGTTACGGTATTGCCGCGATCTTCATAGCTTCCCCAGATAAGCCATCCTGCGATCATCAGCGCAATGAACGGCAGCAGCCAGAACGGAGAGATACGGCGTTTTGTTTTAATCTGCGCTTCAGTCTGCGAAGCGGGCGTTTCCTGACTCATGTGCATCCCAAAGTAAGCGGCTGTCCAGCCATTCCACAGCAAGAATAGTCAATATTACCGCCGCGCCGAAATAAAACGCAGCCGGTCCCATAGTAAAAGCAAGTATCTGATCGCGATTAATCAGCGACATGGTTAAAGCGATAACAAAGAGATCCAGCATCGACCAGCGGCCAATCCAGGTCACCATACGCAGCAGTTTTATGCGGGTACGCAATCCTTGCTCGCAGTTAAAATGGATGCTGATGAGCAACGTAAACATCACAATCACTTTGGTGAATGGCACCAGAATACTGGCGATAAAAACGATCGCCGCCACGCCGACGTTGCTGTTTGCCAAAGACATTATGCCTGACAGGATAGTGTCTTCCTGCCTACCACCGTTGACATAAATTACCGAGATGGGCAGCAGATTAGCAGGCAAAAGTAGGACAATCGAGGCCAGTAGCGCCGCCCAACACTTTTGGATGCTTTGATTCCTGCGCCAGCGCAGCGGGATATGGCAACGAGGGCAGCGACCCCGAGCGTCCGGATAACCTGTAAAGTGACAGCCGAGGCAGACGCGGAGCTTTTCATCAGGGCGACGGGCTGGTCTTTGCGGGTAAAATCGGTCCCAAAGCTGCTCTACGTTGAGGTGCGACAGCGTCAAAATACTGAGGATCACCAGCGCAATAAAAGCAAACAGCCCCACACCGGGTTGCAAAAAAGCATAGTCCTGAACTTTGATCGACGCGACGCCAATGCCCACAAGATAGATATCGAGCATCACCCACTCTTTGAGCCTTTCCAGCATCAGCAGCACCGGGCGCAGGTTCATCCCAAGAATATTGCCAAACCACAGATAAGCAATTGAGGTCACGAGAATTAGCGGCGCGCCAGCGACGCAAAAAAGCACGAAAGAAGCAGTGAGGGGGTCACCTTGTCGGGTCATTTGCCAGATGCCTTGCATAACATTGGCATCAATGCGCACGCCTAATAAATAGATGTGCAGGAGTGGCTCTCCCCAGGCAAAGGGCATCAGCAGCAACATGGTGAAAGCCATTGCCGCAAGTCGCGTTAATGACCAGTCGCGTCCGTCACGAATTTTTGCCTGGCAGCGTGGGCAAAATGCACTTTGGTGCGAACGCATTTTAGGCAAGCTAAATATCAGGTCACATTCAGGGCAGCGATGATAATGTGCACGAGGTAGTGCCTCACCGATGGACCTGATGGCTATTTTTTTAGTTGGCGTGATGCGTGGTGTCGTTAAGGCCATGTATCGCGAATCAAATTGTTGAAGTAATGTTATCTTAACTCATGACGGGAATGATCTTGAGCATTAACGCATTTAATGTTTATTTTAGTAGGCTGCAGTTTTAAGTAAGACAACTAAGTGATTACATAATGAACAAAATAGAGCTATACACGGATCTGAACCGTGATTTTCAGGCATTGATGGCAGGTGAAACCAGTTTTCTGGCAACGCTGGCGAATACCAGCGCATTGTTGTACGAGCGTCTTGCAGAAGTGAACTGGGCCGGTTTTTACCTGCTTGAGGACGATACGCTGGTGCTTGGTCCCTTCCAGGGCAAAATTGCCTGCGTGCGGATCCCGGTAGGGCGTGGTGTGTGCGGTACAGCAGTGGCGCAGAACCAGGTTCAGCGTATTGAGGACGTACATGCTTTTGATGGGCACATTGCTTGTGATGCCGCCAGCAACGCTGAAATCGTCCTGCCAATCACCGTCGAAAATCAGATAATCGGCGTGCTGGATATCGATAGCACGGCGTTTGGCCGCTTTACTGAGGAAGATGAACAAGGTCTGCGTACACTGGTGGCACAGCTTGAAACCGTGCTTGCAACGACGGATTACAAAAAATTCTTTGCGCACGTCGCAGGATAATCAACGGATAACGTAGCAATTACTGATGACGTCATTATAATGTCGCCTGTTCATGCCTGCGCTTGTTGGCTACGTCCGTTGTAATCAGGAAATTTCATGGAAAATCAACCTAAGTTGAATAGCAGTAAAGAAGTCATCGCGTTTCTGGCCGAACGCTTCCCGCAGTGTTTTAGTGCGGAAGGCGAAGCGCGCCCACTGAAAATTGGCATTTTTCAGGATCTGGTAGAGCGTGTTGAGGGCGAAATGAACCTCAGCAAGACTCAGCTCCGTTCTGCCTTACGTCTCTATACTTCAAGCTGGCGCTATCTGTACGGCGTTAAATTGGGCGCAACGCGTGTTGATCTCGACGGCAACCCTTGTGGTGAGCTGGATGAACAACATGTTGAACATGCGCGCAAACAGCTGGAAGAAGCTAAAGCCCGTGTTCAGGCGCAACGCGCAGAGCAACAGGCGAAAAAACGCGAAGCGGCTGCTGCTGCCGGTGAAAAAGAAGGCGCACCGCGTCGTGAGCGTAAGCCGCGTCCTGCACCGCGTCGTAAAGAAGGTGCAGAGCGTAAACCTCGCGCTGAAAAACCAGCAGCAAAAGCACCGCGTGCTCCTCGCGAAGAACAGCATACCCCGGTATCTGATATTTCAGTACTGACGGTAGGGCAGTCTCTGAAGGTGAAAGCAGGAAATAATGCGATGGATGCCACCGTATTAGAAATCACCAAAGATGGCGTCCGTGTACAGCTGAATTCGGGTATGTCTTTGATTGTACGCGCAGAACACCTGGTGTTCTGAAACGGAGGCCAGGCCTGGCATGAACACTTTTTTTAGGCTTACTGCGTTAGCTGGTCTGCTTGCATTAGCAGGCCAGGCACTTGCTGTGGAAGACATCACGCGTGCCGATCAAATCCCCGTTTTAAAGGAAGAAACCCAGCATGCGACGGTAAGCGAACGTGTGACTTCGCGTTTTACGCGATCACACTATCGCCAGTTCGATCTGGATCAGGCGTTTTCGGCAAAAATTTTTGACCGCTATTTGAATTTGCTCGACTACAGCCACAATGTGCTGTTGGCGAGCGATATCGAACAGTATGCAAAAAAGAAAACGGTCCTCGGCGATGAACTGCGCACTGGCAAGCTGGATGTCTTTTACGATCTCTATAATCTGGCGCAAAAACGCCGATTTGAACGTTATCAGTACGCATTAAGCGTACTGGCACGTCCAATGGATTTTACCGGTAACGACACGTTTAACCTCGACCGAAGCAAAGCGCCGTGGCCGAAGAGCGAAGCAGAGCTAAATGCGCTGTGGGACGGTAAGGTTAAATTTGACGAACTCAGCCTGAAGCTGACCGGTAAAACCGATGCGGAAATTCGCGAAACGCTGACGCGCCGCTACAAATTTGCGATTCGCCGTCTGGCGCAGACCAACAGCGAAGATGTGTTCTCACTGGCGATGACAGCGTTCGCTCGTGAAATCGACCCGCATACTAACTATCTCTCTCCGCGCAATACCGAGCAGTTCAATACTGAAATGAGCTTGTCTTTGGAAGGTATTGGCGCGGTTCTGCAAATGGATGATGACTACACCGTCATTAACTCCATGGTGGCAGGTGGTCCGGCAGCCAAGAGCAAGTCGATCAGCGTTGGCGATCGTATTGTCGGCGTCGGGCAGACGGGCAAGGGCATGGTCGATGTGATTGGCTGGCGTCTGGATGACGTCGTGGCACTGATCAAAGGACCTAAAGGCAGCAAGGTACGCCTTGAAATTCTGCCTGCCGGTAAAGGTACCAAGACGCGCACCGTGACGCTAACGCGTGAACGTATTCGTCTCGAAGACCGCGCCGTAAAAATGTCCGTGAAAACCGTTGGCAAAGAAAAAGTTGGCGTACTGGATATTCCTGGCTTCTATGTAGGCCTGACTGATGATGTCAAAGTCCAACTGCAGAAACTGGAAAAACAAAATGTCAGCAGTATTATCATCGATCTGCGTACTAACGGTGGTGGAGCACTGACTGAAGCGGTTTCGCTTTCCGGTCTGTTCATTCCTTCCGGCCCGGTGGTTCAGGTTCGTGATAATAACGGTAAAGTGCGTGAAGACAGCGATACCGACGGCGTTGTGTACTACAAAGGCCCGCTGGTGGTATTGGTCGATCGCTTCAGCGCCTCAGCATCAGAGATTTTCGCTGCGGCAATGCAGGATTATGGCCGAGCGTTGATCGTTGGTGAACCAACCTTTGGGAAAGGCACCGTCCAGCAGTATCGCTCCCTGAACCGTATTTACGATCAGATGCTGCGTCCGGAATGGCCAGCGCTGGGTTCTGTTCAGTACACGATCCAGAAATTCTACCGCGTAAACGGTGGCAGCACGCAGCGTAAGGGCGTTACGCCGGATATCATCATGCCGACAGGTAATGAAGAAACTGAAACCGGCGAGAAGTTTGAAGATAACGCACTGCCGTGGGACAGCATTGATGCTGCGACCTACACTAAGTCAGATAATTTGACGCCGTTCGGACCTGAATTGCTGAAAGAGCACAATGCACGTATTGCGAACGATCCTGAGTTCCAGTACATCATGAAGGACATTGCGCGTTTCAATGCGATGAAGGATAAGCGCAACATCGCTTCTCTGAATTACGCTCAGCGTGAAAAAGAGAATAACGAAGATGACGCAATGCGTCTGGCGCGTATCAACGATCGGTTTAAACGTGAAGGCAAACCGCCATTGAAGAAACTGGACGATCTGCCGAAGGATTACCAGGAGCCGGATCCGTACCTGGATGAAACGGTAAAAATCGCGCTCGACCTGGCGCATCTTGAGAAAGAGAAGCCAGCGGAACAGCCCGCAACCAGTCAATAACCTCGAACAGGCACAAGAAATTGTGCCTGTTTTTTTAACAAGTGCATGAAGACGTCAGCCTGATACGATAAAATGTAAAGTTGTGTCTTTCTGGTGACTTAGCACCTATGGATGCTTGAAAATAGTCATAAGACCCATACGATATGGGTAATCGCATAGTGCGTTTTGTTAAATTGAGGTTAAAAGAAAATTATGATGCGAATCGCGCTCTTCCTGCTGACGAACCTGGCTGTGATGGTCGTTTTCGGGCTGGTATTGAGCCTGACAGGGATCCAGTCAAGCAGCGTTCAAGGCTTGTTGATCATGGCACTGCTGTTTGGTTTTGGTGGTTCCTTCATTTCGCTGCTGATGTCCAAATGGATGGCGTTAAAGTCCGTTGGCGGGGAAGTGATCGAACAGCCTCGCAATGAAAGAGAACGCTGGCTGATGAATACAGTTGCGAATCAGGCCCGCCAGGCCGGGATCGCTATGCCACAGGTTGCAATCTACCACGCGCCAGATATTAACGCGTTTGCGACCGGTGCCCGCCGGGATGCCTCGTTGGTGGCTGTAAGTACTGGCCTGTTGCAAAACATGAGCCCGGATGAAGCCGAAGCGGTTATCGCGCATGAGATCAGCCACATTGCCAATGGCGATATGGTGACCATGACGCTCATTCAAGGGGTAGTAAACACCTTCGTTATCTTTATCTCACGTATTCTGGCGCAAATTGCCGCTGGCTTTATGGGCGGAAACCGTGATGAGGGTGAGGGTAGCAACGGTAACCCGTTGATCTACTTCGCGGTGGCGACGGTGCTGGAACTGGTGTTTGGTATTCTGGCGAGCATCATTACCATGTGGTTCTCACGTCATCGTGAATTCCATGCGGATGCAGGCTCAGCGAAACTGGTGGGGCGTGAAAAAATGATCGCCGCGCTGCAGCGCCTGAAAACCAGCTATGAACCGCAGGAAGCGACCAGTATGATGGCGTTCTGCATCAACGGTAAATCCAAATCGCTGAGTGAGCTGTTTATGACTCACCCCCCGTTGGACAAACGTATTGAAGCGCTGCGCAGCGGTGAGTACCTGAAATAATCTGCAGCAGACAACAACAAAAAGCGCGTCGACAGACGCGCTTTTTTTATGACTGAACTCGCGGTTGTGTAATACGTAAGCCACTTACGATTGCGGCCAGCGAAGCCAGAATACCCGCTGTTATCAGCGAGACGTGCGTTCCACTGCCACCAAACTGATTTAGCATCAGCGCAACCAGTGCGGCCCCGGTACTCTGACCCAGTAAGCGCGCTGTTCCGAGCATACCGCTCGCGCCTCCGCTACGATCGCGCGGCGCGGAGGTGATGATGGTGTGATTATTCGGTGACTGGAACAAGCCAAAACCCGCACCACACAAAATCATTGGCCAGATGATATTAAAATCGGAAGGTGATGCGGGCAGTAACACCAGAGAAAACAGCCCACAAGCCATTACTGCCATGCCCAGCGCGCCAAGCAGACCTGCATGAACACGTTCAATCAAATATCCCGCCAGTGGGGCCATCACCATGGTTGCCAGCGGCCACGGCGTCAGCAGCAGGCCCGTTTCAACTTCGCTGCGTCCGAGAACCGTTTGCATAAAAAAGGGCAGGGAAACCATCGCCAGCATTTGTGCGCTGAATGAACAGATTGAGGTGCAAATAGAGAGTGAAAACAGCGGAATGCGTAGCAGATCAACCGGTAATAACGGTACTGGCAATGCGAGCTGGCGGCGGATAAAGAAAAACCCTACCACGAGAAGCCCCACAAGTTCAGCACCAATCAGTTTTAGCGACTGTCCCTGTGCAAATCCGCTGAGCGCCGTGATCAACAAACCGAATGTTAAGGCGTTCATTATTGCGCTGGGCAGATCAAAGCGCGGTTTATTGCTACGTGATGAATTGGGTGGCAAAAAACGCATAGCCAGCAGCAGGGCGATGATCCCCAATGGAACGTTAATTAGAAATAGCCATTTCCACGAGGCAATAGAAAGAATTGCCGCCGCAATAGTCGGACCCGCTACCGAGGATACAGCCACGATAAAGGAGTTAATACCCATCCCGCGGCCAAGCTGGCGCTGAGGATAAATGAGTCGGATCAATGCCGTATTAACGCTCATCAGCGCCGCGCCGCCAAACCCCTGAGCCACGCGCGCTAACGTCAGCATATGCAACGAGTCAGACAAGGCACAAAACAGCGATGCCAACAGAAATACGACCAGACCACACTTATAAATGCGTCGGTAGCCAAACATATCACCTAAAAAAGAGAGCGATAACAGCGAAACAACGATCGCAATTTGGTAGGCGTTCACAATCCAGATTGAGCTGGCGGGTGAGGCCTGAAGATCGGTGGCGATAGTGGGGAGGGCAACATTCGCTATTGCGCCGTCGAGTACTGCCATAGAGATGCCAATAACAATGGTTAAAATTGCGCCATATCGCTGGGGCAATGGCAGACCATCGGTCTGAGTTTTTTCCATAGGAAGTCAATACTGTTGGTATTTATGATGAGAATAATAATTTTAGCATTGATATTCAGGCGTTAGGTCGCAGATTTGTAACTAAGTAAGCAAAGAGCGATTGCTAGGGCTGATACGTGAAATTATAATAAAAACCGGTTCTGATTTTTATAAAACACTCGAAAGGGGTGATAAATGGCAATCGCAGATCTGGATAAACAACCCGATTCTGTATCTTCCGTGCTGAAGGTTTTTGGCATTCTGCAGGCGCTGGGTGAAGAGCGCGAAATTGGTATTACCGAGTTGTCGCAACGCGTCATGATGTCAAAAAGCACCGTTTATCGCTTTTTGCAGACCATGAAAACGCTGGGTTATGTGGCACAAGAAGGGGAGTCTGAGAAATACTCACTGACCCTGAAACTATTCGAGCTGGGTGCTCGCGCGTTACAAAACGTCGATCTTATCCGTAGCGCTGATATTCAGATGCGCGAACTTTCGCGCCTGACCAAAGAGACAGTGCACCTTGGTGCACTGGATGAAGACAGCATCGTCTACATCCATAAAATCGACTCTATGTACAATCTGCGCATGTATTCTCGCGTAGGTCGCCGTAATCCGCTATACAGCACGGCTATCGGTAAAGTTCTGCTGGCATGGCGTGACCGCGATGAAGTGAAGCAGATTCTGGATGGTATTGAGTACAAGCGCAGCACCGACCGTACTATTACCAATACTGATGAGCTGCTGGTATTGCTGGATAAAGTACGCGAGCAGGGCTACGGTGAAGATAACGAAGAACAGGAAGAAGGTCTGCGCTGCATCGGTGTACCGGTGTTTGACCGTTTCGGTGTAGTGATTGCAGGCTTGAGTATTTCATTCCCGACGCTACGTTTCTCAGAAGAACGTTTGCACGAGTATGTGGCGATGCTGCATACGGCTGCGCGTAAAATTTCAGAACAAATGGGTTATAACGACAATCCGTTCTAATCTGATGTAATAGCGTCAAGGTAAAAACCCCAGGTATTTTTGTATCTGGGGTTTTTTATGAACAGTCATAACGTTAGTTGGTGCAAATAACGTAGCGGATGTATTGCTGCTATATTAACCGTTATCAATAATGACTGTGCTTTTTCTTAACAAGGGACAATCCGACAGGCCAATGATACCGCTGTTTGTGTGGACGTATTGCGCGGTGCTGGTTCCGCGGGCGGTCAGATACTGGCATTGCAAGCCCAGGCCCGCTGCATTCTCCTTACTTCCAATCAAAATTCCGTAGCCACTCAGTAATAAACCGATCCAAACCAGAGCTAACAACACAATAGCGCGGATTATCAGACGCATTACAACCTCTTATCTTTTCTCGTTATTATTAGATTAGCCTGTACATGAGATGAAACAAGTGAATCATTCCTAAAAAGATTGAATGCCGATACAGTTAACGCTGGGTTTAGGTAACGCATGATAATTTATAGGCATAAGATGTTGATTCGAAGAGTGGAGCTGGAGTGAAAAAAATTCGCTGGGTAGTGCTGATAGTTGTCGTGCTGGTATGCATACTGATGTGGGCGCAAGTGTTCAACATCATGTGCGATCAGGATGTACAATTTTTCAGCGGTATTTGTGCCATTAATAAATTTATTCCCTGGTAAGCGCATTTTTGCCACAGTTGATTACCTTCTTGTGCGGCAGTGGTAAACTACGCTGTCTACATTGAGGTGGTGAAATGAACGAAGTTTTGAATTCTGGCGCGTTGAGTTTGGCGTCTTTGGCTGTATCGGTGGTGATTCTGGTTGTCGGGCTTGTACTGTGGTTTTTCGTCAATAGGGCAAGTTCGCGTACTAATGAGCAGATTGAGCTGCTTGAAGCATTGTTAGATCAGCAAAAAAGACAGAACGCATTGCTCCGTCGCCTTTGCGAAGCTAACGAACCTGAAAAATCGGCAGAGCCTGCTGTGGTCACAGCGAAGGACGAAGATGATGACATCATCCGCCTGGTAGCTGAGCGGTAAAAACGGTATGACAGGGTGAGGATCTGTTGCTTACGTTCTCAGATGTTTCATCCTGTCGCCAACATGCCAGATTATTTTCTTCTGCATATGTCGTGTAATTAGCACTCTGATTCTCGTGTTAACTCAGTATTTTCAGATGCTCCAGCCAATTAATATCTTATCCCCGGTCTGATATAAATATAATTTCCCATACGATAAAAATATGATTATGTCATTTTTGTGATAGCGATCGTCTTATTAACAGCGAAACGTTTCTCTTACTTTTTTTGTGCATTGTCATCATTCTTTCATTATTTTGGTGCAAAAGCAGAAGGCAGATCTCATTTTTACGCTTGTGACATTTTATGCATTACTAAGCATAAAAAATGATATTCGGCACACCCTGTAACAGCTAATCTGGAACAACCGAAGCTATTGAGCTATGGTAGAAATGTCCCGGCTATGGTGCAAGCCTGGCGGGGGATGGGGCGAGCGGCGGGAATATAACACTACTCAGTGTGGCGCATAACTGTGCAGTTGCTGTTTGATGAACGACAGGATTTGTGCGACCGATCGAGACACGTTTAAAAATGGCTTGCCATTATTAACGTTGTATGTGATAACACGTTTTGGGTTAAACGAGGTACAGTTCTGTTTATGTGTGGCATTTTCAGTAAAGAAGTCCTGAGTAAACACGTTGTCGTTGAATACCGCTTCTCTGCCGAACCTTATATTAGTGCCTCATGCAGTCATGTGTCAGTTTTATCTATGTAAGTGCCCACGGGCGAAGAAAACAGTCTAAGGAATTTTGCAAATGGCAAAGATTAAAGGTCAAGTTAAGTGGTTCAACGAGTCTAAAGGTTTTGGCTTCATTACTCCGGCTGATGGCAGCAAAGATGTGTTCGTACACTTCTCCGCTATCCAGGGTAACGGCTTCAAAACTCTGGCTGAAGGCCAGAACGTTGAGTTCGAAATTCAGGACGGCCAGAAAGGTCCGGCTGCTGTTAACGTAACAGCTATCTGATCGACACCACTGATTTGAAGCGCATATGCGCAACCATCTCAGATATAAAGCCTCGCCTATGCGGGGCTTTTTAATTCAAAATACGTCTAAATATTTCTAAATGCCCTCCCATTAGCGCTTTGTTGCAAAGGCGTGATGTTCGTAGCATAGTTTTCCCCGCTTTCTTACGACATTTCTCGTTAAATCAGACACCTGAAAAACTATCTTGCTGGAGTTCAGGTGAAAAAGAAAAACGACGGCGACGCGCGCAATTTTACTCCCGTACGTTTTGCCCTGCTTTGTGTGGCAATATTATTGAGTCTGGGATTGCTGCTGGGTCGGGTTGCATGGCTGCAAATTGTCACGCCGACAAGTCTGGTGAAACAGGAAGACATGCGTTCATTACGTGAGGTAACTATTGCCTCGCCGCGCGGGATGATTACCGACAGAGAAGGGCGACCGCTGGCGGTAAGTGTTCCGGTTAACGCCGTATGGGCCGATCCTAAGACTATCATCAGCAAGGGAGGCGTGGGTTATAACGAACGGTGGCAGGCTCTGGCAAGGGCTCTGCATCTGTCACTGAGTACGCTGGCGGAACGCGTTAACAGTAATCCTGGCGGACGTTTTATTTACCTGGCACGACAAATTTCCCCTCAGCAGGCTGAGTGGGTCGATGATCTTAATCTCCCGGGCATTAACCTGCGCGAGGAATCCCGCCGGTTCTATCCTGCAGGCCACGTAGCGGCGAATCTCATAGGTTTTACCAACATTGATGGACAAGGCATTGAAGGGCTGGAAAAAAGCTTTAATAACCAGTTGATGGGTAAACCTGGCTCCCGTCTGGTACGTAAAGACAAATTTGGCCATGTAATCGAGAATATCACCGAAGTCACGCCTGTTCCTGCACACCAATTACAGCTCAGCATCGATGAGCGCCTGCAGACGGTCACCGAAGATGCGTTGGACAATGCCGTTACGTGGAATAAAGCGGAATCAGGAGCCGCAGTGCTGGTCAACATTGCTACCGGTGAAATACTGTCCATGGCAAGCTTTCCTGACTTCAACCCCAATAACCGTGAGGGCGCGGTACTGGATGATTTTCGTAACCGTGCAATAAGCGATACGTTTGAACCCGGTTCAACCGTTAAACCGCTGGTGATCATGACTGCACTCCAGCAGGGGATAGTACAACCGGACAGCGTGATTGATACCCATCCTTTTTACCTTGATGGACATCGCATTCGCGACGTCGGATTTTACCCGGAGCTGTCGTTGACCGGAATTTTGCAGAAATCGAGCGATACCGGCGTGTCGCACCTTTCACTGGCTATGCCTGTTCAAAAGTTGCTGGATACCTATAAGAGCTTTGGTTTTGGCGATCCAACCGGACTGGGATTAACCGGTGAAAGTAGCGGTTTAATGCCTCAACGCCGCTACTGGAGCGATTTGGATCGCGCGACCTTTGCATTCGGCTATGGATTAATGGTAACGCCGCTGCAGTTGGCGCACGTATATGCAACCATTGGTAGTTTTGGTATCTATCGACCCCTTTCGATTACCCGTATTGACCCGCCGGTAATCGGTACCAGAGTGATGCCGGAGGCGCTGGTTCACCAGGTTGAACATATGATGGAAAGCGTCGCGTTACCCGGTGGTGGGGGAACTAAAGCCGCGGTCAGAGATTATCGCGTGGCGGTTAAAACAGGAACGGCAAAGAAAATTGGTGATGACGGTAAGTATGTCGATAAATACGTGGCCTACACGGCAGGCGTTGCGCCAGCGAGCGACCCGAAATTTGCACTGGTGGTCGTCATCAATAATCCGCAAAACGGTGCTTATTATGGCGGGGCTGTCTCTGCGCCTGTCTTCAGCCAGATAATGGGAGATGTCCTGCGTCTGGAGAACGTTAAACCGGATGGCATGCCTGCCGACTCTGATCATCTGCTGGTGATGCACGGCAGCAACGTATCCTCGCCGTCGCTGTAAGTTATTTTCCCAGGGCGCAATTCGCGTTACACTTGCGCCCTTAAGTCACCTGCCGGAGTTGTCATGTCGTTTTCCTGTCCTCTTTGCCACCAGCCTCTTACTCAAGCGAATAACAGTTTTGTCTGCCCCGGGCGGCACCAGTTTGACGTGGCGAAAGAAGGGTATGTCAACTTACTGCCGGTTCAGCATAAGCGGTCGCGCGACCCGGGTGATAGCGCTGAAATGATGCAAGCCAGACGGGTATTTCTTGATGCAGGGCACTATCAACCGTTGCGTGATGCGATTGTGAATGTGCTTAAAGAAAAGTCGAATTCAGAAGATGCAGCGATCCTGGATATTGGCTGTGGGGAAGGGTATTACACCCATGCGTTTGCCGACGCGCTGGCGGGCTGTACAACCTTTGGTCTTGACGTCTCCAAAGTGGCAATTAAAGCCGCAGCCAGACGCTATCCGCAGGTGATCTTTTGCGTTGCCTCCAGCCATCGTCTGCCGTTCGCAGACGAGTCAATGGATGCAATCATCCGGATCTATGCGCCCTGTAAAGCGCAAGAGTTGGCTCGCGTGGTTAAACCGGGTGGATGGGTGATCACCGCCACGCCGGGACCGCGTCATTTAATGGAACTGAAAGGGCTGATTTATGATGAGGTGCGTTTGCATGCGCCCCATACTGAGCAACTGGACGGTTTTGTTCTGCAACAGAGCATTGCGCTGGGATATCAGATGCAGCTTCAGGGCAGCGAGGCCGTTGCGTTACTGCAAATGACGCCGTTCGCCTGGCGGGCAAAGCCGGAAGTGTGGGAAACGTTAGCGGGGAAAACGACGTTTGACTGCCAGACCGACTTTAGTATTCATGTCTGGCAGCGTCTGAATTAACCGTGGAAGTGTGCCCAGAGGATCTGGGCACCGATACCAATCAGCACCACCCCACCCAAAATTTCAGCTCGTTTGCCCAGCATTGGGCCAATGAAACGACCAATCATCATGCCGAGCGTGGACATAATCAATGTGGCGCAGCCGATGGCCAGCGCTGTGGCAATAATGTTGACCTGCAGGAAAGCCAGACCCACCCCGACGGCCATTGCGTCGAGACTGGTGGCAATGGCGGTGGTAACCAGCAGCCAGAAACCGTGGCGGCGCTGCGGTTCTTCCTCTTCATCGCCGTTGTCGCGAAAACCTTCGATTATCATTCGCCCGCCTAAAAAGATCAGCAGAATGAAGGCGATCCAATGGTTCCACTCCAGCACGAATTTGCTGGCCAGCATCCCCATGCCCCAGCCAATCAGTGGCGTAAGCGTTTCAACTGCGCCGAATATCAGTCCGGTGCGCAATGCTTCAGAAAATTTGGGTTTATGCAGGGTGGCGCCTTTGCCAATTGATGCGGCGAAAGCATCCATCGACATGCCGAAAGCGAGAAGAACGGTAGCGGTGAGATTCATAACAGCGTCCTGACCGGGGTATCCATAAAACACATCACTGCCCCCAGTAACCATGCATACAAGCTGGAATCACTGTAAATACAGCGCCATTCAAATATGCATTGCAGTTGATGTGCCTATGGTCTCGCCTGACTAAACCTGTAAGTTCAGTCCGTACGCGCCACGTTTTTCAACGAGTATGTTGACACGTACATTTCCGGAGTCTGGAAATCGGCTACTCCCCAACGACGGGCGCAACCTTAACATATTTTGAGAATATAAAACAAGAAACGCAGAAATAATATTTGACTTCTAGTTGAAAACGATTTTCATTTAGTTTTATTTATAAATAAAACGTTAAAATAAATAACATTGAGGACAGTGAAATATAGCCTTGGCTATGTTTGTTTTTATACTGATATATAAAAACATAGTTCAGGCTATATTTATAAGCTATTGATTCGAAATTAATAGTTTATATATCCTTTCAAGATCGTCTATATTTCGTACGCGAATCAACAATCTTCGATGTTCTAATTGCATCACCAATACACCGTCTTCAGATAAATTCATCTCTTTAATGCGGTTATATTCAATCCAGACGTTGGCGAAGAAAAAGCCTTTCTGCTTGAAGATGATTTTTGGCGTACGGATCCAGAACAGATACAAACCCATCAATACCAGTGCACATAATAACCATGTGGTAAATTGCGCGCCGTGGCTGGTGATGTTGTTGTAGATAAGAATAGCTACCAGGCCAAGGAAGATAACGCTGTCGACTCTGCTGCGGGGAAGCAGGGCGACAGTAAGCAGAGTAGGGCCATTACGGCGGGGCATGATGAACTGATCGTAAATGGCATACGCCAGCAGCGAAAAGATAAATAGAACCAGCACCAGGTCCGTGATAGTCATGAATCCTCAACCCTCTAAATAGAAAAACCGGGGGCAAGCCCCCGGTGATGTACAACAGTTTTACAGGCCGAGCAGTCCGACAGCGTAGCCCGCGATACCGATGACGAAGAAGCCAACGATGATCCACAGCGGGTTCACTTTCTTACGCAACAGCCACATACAGGCGAATGTCAGCAGCAGAGGAACCAGACCCGGCATCAGCTGGTCAAGGATAGTCTGCACAGTGGTAACACGAGTCTGACCATCCTGACCGGTGATAGTAGAAACCACCAGTGGAATGTTTACGTGCGTCCACTTGTTAACCAATGCCCCCATGACAAACAGGCCGAGGATTGACGCCCCCTCAGTCAGTTTCTGCAGGAAGCCGCCGCCCATATCTTTAACGATATCGACACCTTTACGGTAGCCATATGCCACACCGTAATAACGGGTTGCCAGACGAACCAGGTTAAACAGAACGAAGAACAGCAATGGCCCCAGCAGGCTGCCGCTCATCGCGATACCTGCGCCGAGCGCGGCGAATACTGGGCGAACGGTACCCCAGAAGATCGGGTCGCCGACGCCTGCCAGCGGACCCATCAGACCAACTTTGATACCGTTGATGGCACCATCGTCAATCTCTGCGCCGTTTGCACGTTGTTCTTCCATCGCCAGCGTAACGCCCAGTACTGGAGCCGCTACGTACGGATGAGTGTTAAAGAATTCCAGGTGACGCTTAATCGCTTGCTTACGTGCGTCGTTGTTTTCCGGGTACAAGCGGCGGATAGCCGGCACCATGGAGAAACAGAAACCCAGCGCCTGCATACGTTCGAAGTTCCATGAACCCTGAAACAGGTTAGAACGAATGAACACGCCACGAATGTCACTCGGAGTGAGTTTTTTCTCGGTGGTAGTTTTAGTCATATCAACCATTTCGCTCACCTGCTAGTCCAGTTCGTTATCGAGATCGTTATTGCCAGCCGCAGCAGCAGGTGCACCGGCTACGCGGTTATATTTCGGGCTCAGCTGAATGTAGAGGATCGCCATTACTGCGCCAATCACACCCAGAGCAACCAGGTTGAAGTTAGTAAATGCCGCGGTGACGAAGCCGAGGTAGAAGAATGGCATCAGGTAGCCTGCGCGCATCATGTTGATGACCATCGCATAACCAACCACCACGATCATACCGCCTGCGATGTTCAGACCGCCGGTCACGACTTCCGGAATGGCGTTAAGCATGCTCTGAACTTCACTGGTACCAACAGAAATCGCTACGATTACCGCTGGGATAGCGATACGCATAGCCTGCAGGAACAGAGAGGATACATGCAGCCAGGAGAGTGCCGTCAGGTTACCGTTTTCGGCCGCCTTATCCGCTGCGTGCTGGAATGCTACGGTGATAGTACGAACGATAATGGTCAGTACCTGGCCTGCGGCTGCCAGTGGGATAGCCAGCGCGATACCGGCACCAATGCTTTGGTGACCTGCGATAACCAGAACGGTAGAGATAATTGAGGCCAGTGCGGCATCTGGTGCAACCGCAGCACCGATGTTCATCCAGCCCAGGGCGATCATTTCCAGGGTACCACCGATGATAATACCGGTTTTCATGTCCCCGAGAACGGCACCAATCAGCGTACAGGCCACCAACGGACGGTGGAACTGAAATTCATCGAGTACCGACTCCATACCCGCGATACATGCGACGATGAACACCAGCACAATCTGAAGAGTGGTAATCTCCATTGTACTTCTCCTATTGCTATACAGACTTAAGTGTGAAAACTAAGTAAATGCCAGGAAATTATTTCACCTTGGCAATCAAATCCATCATTTTCAGTTTCTGATCGGTAGAAACCTTACGTGCCTCAAGCTCAATACCGCGTTCGTTGAGTTTCTTGAAGGCTTCGATGTCTTTGTCATCGACAGAAATTGCGTTGTTTACCTGCGTTTTACCCTGACGGAAAGCCATACCGCCAATGTTTACGGAGGTAATTTTCACACCACCTTCAACGATACGTTCTACGTCGGTTGGGTTGGTGAACAACAGCATCACACGCTCACCTGCATATTTAGGGTTGTTGTAGACGCGGATCATTTTTGCGACATCAACCACATGCGCCGTCACACCCGGAGGTGCTACCTGAGTCAGCAGCGTTTTACGCACGGTATCGGCGGCAACTTCATCACTGACGACGATAATGCGTGTTACGTTGGTTTCTTTGGTCCAGCGAGTTGCCACCTGACCATGGATTAAACGGTCATCAATACGCGCCAGGCCGATCTGCATATAATCGTTCGGACCCATCGGTTTGGCGGGAGCTGCTGCTTTTGGCGCTGCTACTGGGGCAGGAGCGGCTTTCTCAACCGGTTTGGCTTTCAGCGCTTTCACGCCTTCGCTACCGGTTTCAACGGCCAGTGCCACTAATTCATCAAAGCTCGGGTTGTCATCACGCGCCATGAAGGTTTCAACCAGCATGGGAATGTTCACACCGGCGATAACTTCGTAATGCTCTTTATCGACGACAATGCGGCTTGCAGCGTTAAACGGGCTGCCTCCCCATGTGTCAACGAGAAACAGCACGCCTTTACTGGTATCGAGTTTTGCCAACTGAGCGTTGTACTTTTCGATCAGCGTTTCGGCATTTTCGCCTGGAACGAAATCTATCCAGCCGACATTTTCCTGCTCGCCTAACAGCATTTCTGCCGTCTTAAGTAACTGCTCTGCAGCCCAACCATGTGTGCCTATTACAATAGCAATGGTCACTTGCTACCTCCTTTATTATCGTTAACACATCAACGTGAAGATGTATTTGAATCGTCGTCCGCAATCGAATCGATTCAGATAAGGGTTACAAAGAAAAACCTATGATTTTCGTGAATTATTTTAGATATCGAAAAAAATATTTTATGTGATGAAGATCCGTAATTTAACTTCCGATTTAAAGAAATTTCGAAGGGTAAAATATCTCCGAAACAACTTATTGCAAAGGAAGGTAAATCTTTGCTAAAAACCGCTTCTCTCTGTTATGTTTAGCATCTGTTTAATTACTCAGGAGTATAGGGCAGTAGCCCACCATATGGATCGTCACCGACGTCATTTCACCTTCAGGCCGTATCAAGCCTGTCAGATTGGCACTTTTTGCCACAAATTTTCTCTGCATATCGCTTTAACGCCTGAGATCCTCAGCGCGCAGTTTGGTCATTCCTTAAGCAGGAGCTTGTCATGGAATTATTAATGGACCCGCAGATTTGGGTGGGTTTGCTCACGCTTGTCGTTCTTGAAATTGTTCTGGGTATTGATAACCTGGTCTTCATTGCGATCCTGGCTGATAAGCTGCCGCCGAAACAGCGAGATAAAGCGCGTTTAATCGGTTTGTCGCTGGCACTGATTATGCGTCTGGGCCTGTTGTCCGTGATTTCGTGGATGGTGACGCTGACAAAGCCGCTGTTCACGGTAATGGACTATGCGTTCTCGGGGCGCGATCTGATTATGCTGCTGGGGGGTATCTTCCTCTTGTTCAAGGCTACGACAGAGTTGCATGAGCGGCTGGAAAACCGTGAACATGATACCGGGCAGACGAAAGGGTATGCGAGCTTTTGGGTTGTCGTAACGCAGATTGTCATCCTCGATGCAGTGTTCTCGCTGGATGCCGTGATTACGGCGGTCGGTATGGTCAACCATCTGCCAGTGATGATGGCGGCAGTAGTGATTGCCATGGCCGTGATGCTGTTGGCTTCTAAGCCGCTGACACGTTTTGTGAACCAACATCCGACGGTGGTGGTGCTGTGTTTGAGCTTCCTGTTGATGATTGGTCTGAGCCTGGTTGCCGAAGGGTTTGGCTTCCATATTCCGAAAGGCTATCTGTATGCGGCGATTGGCTTCTCAATCATCATTGAGCTGTTTAACCAGATTGCCCGTCGTAACTTTATTCGCCACCAGTCGACGCTGCCATTGCGTGCGCGTACTGCCGATGCGATTCTCCGTCTGATGGGCGGTAAACGTCAGGCCAGCGCGCAGATGGAATCCGACAATCCGGTACCGGTTCCCGTCCCGGAAGGCGCATTTGTAGAAGAAGAACGCTATATGATCAACGGCGTCCTCTCTTTGGCGTCGCGTTCATTACGCGGCATTATGACGCCTCGTGGGGAGATTAGCTGGGTTGATGCAGACCTGAGCGTGGAGGAAATTCGCGAGCAGTTGCTTTCGTCACCTCATAGCCTGTTCCCGGTATGCCGTGGCGAACTGGATGAAATCATCGGTATCGTGCGTGCTAAAGAGCTGCTGGTGGCGCTGGAAGACGGTGTGGATGTGGCGGCGATTGCCTCTGCCTCTCCGGCTATTGTTGTTCCGGAAACGCTGGACCCGATCAATCTGTTAGGCGTTCTGCGTCGTGCCCGCGGTAGCTTCGTTATCGTCACTAACGAGTTTGGCGTAGTACAGGGTCTGGTCACGCCGCTGGATGTATTAGAAGCCATCGCCGGTGAATTCCCTGATGCCGATGAAACGCCTGAAATTATAGCTGATGCAGGCGGTTGGTTGGTCAAAGGCGGTACCGATCTGCATGCGTTGCAACAGGCGCTGGACGTGGATACGTTAGTGAATGAAGACGAAGACATCGCTACGGTGGCAGGTTTAGTCATTGCGGCTAACGGCCATATTCCTCGTGTAGGTGATGTTATCGAGGTCGCACCGCTGAGCATTACGATTGTCGAAGCGAATGACTATCGTGTGGATTTAGTTCGCATTGTTAAAGAACAACCCGCTCACGACGAAGACGAGTAACCGGGTTTAGCGAAATGGCATGACGGGCATACTGTGTCTCCCGTTATGCCGGGTGGGCGGCGGCGTGCTGCCCGCCAGCCATTTTGGAAAATCGCGCAGCGGCATTGGCTTGGCATACAGAAAACCTTGCAATAAATGTACGCCGTGTCGGCGCAAATGCTGAGCTTGCGCCTGTGTCTCAACGCCTTCCGCCACCAGTTCGATATTCAATTTTTTCCCCAAAGCGATAATAATGTCTGTGACGGTTGAGTTCACGGCGTCTGTTCCTATTGCCGAAGTAAATGATTTATCGATCTTCAGCACATCCGGGCGGAGCTTTTCCAGCCAGGAGAGCGAGCTATTGCCGGTACCGAAATCATCAATCGCCAGTTTTACGCCAAGCCGATTTAATTCGCGTACGACCCGATAATCCACATCCAGTAACGCATCGCGTTCGGTCAGTTCGATAACCAATTGCTGGATTGGGTGCTGGCTGAACCAGTACTGATTAAGATCTTTTAGCAACGTGCCATTACGAAAATGGCTGGCGGCGACATTAATCCCAATATGAAACTGGCTGCTCATCGGGAAAACGTGTCGTTGCTGAATGGTTTCTGCGATGACATGACGGGTAAGCGGCACAATCAGGTTGTGCTCCTCAGCAATGGGAATAAACACTTCCGGAGAGATCCAACCCTGGCGTGGGTTATTCCAGCGTAAAAGGATTTCCACGCCCATGCATTGCTGGGTTTGCGCATTAAGCAGCGGCTGGCAAAATAGTTCGAATTCCCGAGCAGCAAGGGCCAGATTAATCTCCCATGAGAAACTCATTCTGCTGGCGGTAGCCAGCCATGCCAGATAACCCACTAATAAACTTAGGATCACCGCCAGCGGCAGCTGTGTTGGCAGGTGTTTTACCGCCAACTCACTGGGACCGGGGCCGGTGACGCTAATGGTAAACGGGAAATGTTGAGATGAAAGCTGGTAGCGTTTTTCATCATTTAGCTTAGGCAGCGTATCGACAACACCTTGATCATACAGTAGATGCCGATTACCAACGGTTAAGCTGGCATCGGTGATCTGCGGCGGCTGGGGTTCAAGCAACATAGACGACAATAAGTCAATATTGACGATTTCCAGCACGCCATCTTCACCATCGGCAGAGGACGGATACCACTGAGTCAGAATCGGACTGCCTTTAATCAAAGAATGGTCGGTAGACAGCAGCAGTTGCGGTTCCCTGCTGGGTAATTCGGGCTGCAGTTGACTAATGGGAACATTACGATAACCAAAAATGCTGGAGCAATAGAGGATCCCGCTTTGAATCAGATTAATAGAACGCACCGTTTGCAACCTTGCGGCATGTTTGCTTAAGGGTAAACGCGCCACTGAGCAGGGGAGGCCAATCAACGGCAGCAATACATCCCGTCCGGTCTGCAAGGGTAAAAGCACGTCATCCAGTTCTTCTACAGCATGGTTGGCAAAGGTGACGATATTTCGGTGATTTAAATTACGCTCCGAAATAAATCGGACAGTTAATGTGAGGATGAGCGTCAGTAGTGCACATACTGTGCAGACGATTAAGCGATTCCGGCGATAATTTTTAATGATCCGTTGTGCTGTTTGCATGCGGGCCGCCCGATAAGCCGTTGGTCACAGAAGCCAACAGCAACAGAGCAAGTGTAGTGGGGAAAATTACAGTAGACGAGGGAGAGGGGGCAAATTCGCCCATCCGTCGCAGATGGGCGAAAATTAAGTATTAGTCACATTGAACTTTGATCGCCAGGCCACCGCGTGACGTTTCGCGGTATTTGGCGTTCATGTCTTTACCCGTTTCGTACATAGTCTCAATGACTTTATCCAGCGAGACGCGCGGCGCGCTGGTACGGCGCATTGCCATACGCGCAGCGTTGATCGCCTTCACTGAAGCAATTGCGTTACGCTCAATGCACGGAACCTGTACCTGACCGGCAACCGGATCGCAGGTTAAACCGAGGTTATGTTCCATGCCGATTTCAGCAGCAACACACACCTGCTCCGGGCTTGCGCCTAACAGTTCAGCCAGACCCGCGGCAGCCATGGAGCAGGCTACGCCCACTTCACCCTGACAACCTACTTCTGCACCAGAGATAGAGGCGTTCATTTTGTACAACGCGCCAATCGCACCGGCCGCCAGGAAATAGCGGGTATAGATATCCGGGCTAACGGACTCAATGAAATGATCGTAATAGGCCAGTACCGCAGGCACGATACCGCAGGCACCGTTGGTTGGCGCTGTCACTACGCGACCGCCCGCGGCGTTTTCTTCGTTAACGGCCAACGCAAACATGTTCACCCAGTCGATCACGTTCATTGGATCGTTGGACAGCTTATCGCTGGAAACCAGCATACGACGCAGGGCTGAAGCACGGCGAGGAACGCGCAGCGGACCCGGCAGCACACCTTCGGTGTTCATGCCACGATCGATACATGCCTGCATGGTTTGCCAGACGTGGCCAAAGTACTCTTCAATCTCTTTCTTACTGTGCAGCGCAAGTTCGTTCTGCATTGCCATGCCAGAGAGAGACAGGCCGGTGCTGTTGCAATATTCCAGCATTTCAGTAGCGGATTTGAACGGATAAGGCACGCTGACCTCGCCCGAGGCATCCTGACCAAAATGTTCTTCATCAACGATGAATCCACCGCCGATTGAGTAGTAGGTTTTGCTATAAATGACGGTTTCGCCATTGTACGCATGGATCTGCATTCCGTTTTCATGCAGCGGCAGGTTGCCGTTGTGAAAACGCATCCCGTCATTCTGCGGGAAATCCACTTCGTGCTGACCCTGCGCAAGCAGCAGGCGTCCACGCGTTTCTACGTCGCGGATGAATCCGGGGATGCTATCAATATCCACGGTAGCAGGCTCATTGCCCGCCAGACCCATAATAATGGCGATATCGGTGTGGTGACCTTTACCCGTGAGCGACAGTGAACCATACACGTCGACGGCGACACGAGTAACGCTGTCCAGTAATCCTTTTTCGACCAGGTCATCGACGAACTGTTTACCCGCCTTCATAGGCCCTACGGTATGGGAAGATGAGGGACCAATCCCCACCTTAAACATGTCGAATAGACTAATCACGATAATACTCCTACAGGGCGACTGGGCTTTCCAGTAACGATGTTATAACTGCGCATAGTGTAAGAGGGAACGCGGCGATCGGCTTAACTATTCACATGAATTAAACTAATAGATAACCGCGGTTTTACTAATGTTGTGACCTGAGTTTCAAGTTGTCTATTGTGTGCGTAAAGATAAGTATAGTCAGGGCTTGACGCCAATTTGCAGCGCCAGCTCACGAATTATTCCGGCAGTCATTCCCCAGACGAAATATTGCTCATACCAGGAAAGCCATACGCGATGTGAATCGCCACGACGGTAAATATCCAACGGGTGGTAACGACCTAAATGCAAGGCCTGGGCCAGCGGCATTTCGAACACTGCGGAAACTTCATCTTCACTGGCGCGATACGGCAGATTAGGCGGGATAATGCCTACCACAGGGGTGACCTGGAAACCGGTCACGCTGTCGACAGGCGGCAGAACGCCAATCACTTCTACGCATGAAGGTGGGATCGCCACCTCCTCCTGCGCTTCGCGAAGGGCGGCGGCAATTAACGAGGCATCACTGCTATCCACTGCCCCACCGGGGAATGCGACCTGTCCGGCGTGCTTGCGCAGGTGAACGGAACGCTGGGTTAACAGCAACCCCGGCTGTGGGCGACGCACGACGGGGATCAGTACGGCGGCCTGGCGCTGGTTTAACGCGGCATGATTGACCTGCGGGCGCAGGAGTTGAAAGCGCGATAAAAAATCATCAAGCGTCAGGCTGCTGTATTCCACGTGTCAATTCTCCAGTTGGTGCAAAATGCGATTCACTTTATCAAATGTTTCCTGATATTCAGCGTCTTCCTGACTGTCTGCAACAATACCACCGCCTGCGGAGCAATAAATTTGTCCGTTTGTGGCTGTCAGCGTGCGAATGGTAATGCTGGTATCCATATTGCCGCAAAAGCTCAGATAACCAATGCTGCCGCACCAGGCGTTGCGTCTTTGCGGCTCCAGTTCGTCGATAATTTCCATCGCCCGCACTTTCGGCGCGCCGGTAATAGAGCCGCCGGGGAAGGCGGCGCGTAGCAGATCGGTGGCGTATAATGACTCAGGCAGACGTGCGGTAATGGTGCTGACCAAATGATGAACGGCAGGGAACGGTTCGACGATAAACAGCTCCGGAACCTGTACCGAACCCGGTACGGCAACGCGGCCAATATCATTACGCATCAAATCGACGATCATCAGGTTTTCCGCACGATCCTTCGGCGAATTCGCCAGTCGCCGGGCCTGCTCACGATCGGCATCGGTATCTCCAAGCCTCGGTAGCGTGCCTTTAATCGGACGCGTCTGTATGTGCTGGTTTTCCAGCAGAATAAATCGTTCCGGCGAAAGGCTGAGGATTGCACCTTCCTCAAGACGAATAAATGCACTAAACGGGGCGCGGTTGGCGTGATTGAGAGTGACAAATGCCTGCCACTCATCGCCCTGGTAATGCGCCTGAAAACGCTGGGCAAGATTGACCTGGTAACAGTCACCGCTGTGCAGATAATCCTGCACCTGGCGGAATTTTTCGCCGTACTGAGCACGGCTCATATTAGACTGCCACGCCGAAGTTAATGTAAACGGCTCACGCGTTGGCGGTTGTTGCGCGTCGAGCCATTTCAGGCGAGCCTCGACATCGGTATGGCTGAGCAGCGATACGGTCTGCAACTGGTGATCGACAATCAGTGCCCAGTCGTAAATGCCAACGGCCATATCCGGCAGCGTAATATCGCGCTCTGCAATAGTGGGCAGAGATTCGAAGCGTCGGCCAAGATCGTAGCCAAACAGACCTAACGCACCGCCCTGAAACGGCAGGTCGGGGTGATATTCGGGGTGAATCTTGTGTGCGGTTAGTGCGGAATGTAATACCGTCATGGGATCATCAAGCGAGCGAGAGGTGGCGTGCCCGTCCTGCACTACGGTCTCTGTAGCTTGCGTAACAAGCGTGGTGACGGGATCTGCCACCAGAATATCAAAGCGGTTATGCGGATGGTCGGCTTGACCCGAATGCAGCAGCATCGCCCAGGGCAGATGGCTTAATGTCGAAAAATAGCGTTCAGCGGCGTCCTGACGCCAGGGTAATGTGATTACTGCGGGAGATAACGTCTTCATCAGTCCTGACTCGTTGCTACTCTACTGGCTAACTGCCCGGTAGCATGAAATAATTAGCGCAGACAATTTAGCAGGAGTTAACAATGTTTGCAGGTTTACCTTCACTCAGTCATGAGCAGCAGCAAAAAGCGGTAGAGCGTATTCAGGAGCTGATGTCGCAGGGGATGAGCAGCGGACAAGCCATTGCTCTTGTTGCTGAAGAGTTACGCGCCAGTCATACCGGCGAGCGGATCGTGGCGCGCTTTGAAGATGAAGACGAATAACGCCGCTTAAACTGCAGCGATAATCTTAATCTCAACTTTGTATTTCGGGTTCATCAACCCGGCCTGAACGGTACAACGTACCGGCGCGTGACCAGCAACAACCCACGCGTCCCAGGCTTTGTTCATGGCGGCAAAATCATTTTTGTCTGCCAAAAACAGGGTGGCATCAAGAATACGTGACTTGTTGCTGCCTTGTTTTTCCAGCACCGCATCAATTTGCGCCAGCGTATTTGCCGTTTGCTCAAAAGCGTCTGCATCCAGATTTTCCGGCACGCCGGTGTAATACAGCGTGTTGTTGTGGATAACCACGTCGGACCAACGCGCTTCGGCATCAATGCGCACAATCGTCATAAATCATTCCTCATTTACGTGTTTTCAAATGGCTTTGGGTTGCGCCAAGACTGCCATAATGTTGTGCCCACGTCACCTCTTCAACTGGCGAAAGAGCTGCTGGCCTGACATAATCCCTGTTCAAATGAACAGGGGGCAGTGTGACGGACGATTTTGCAGCAGACGGTCAGTTGGCTAAAGCGATACCGGGTTTTAAACCGCGAGAACCACAGCGGCAGATGGCCATCGCCGTCAGTCATGCCATCGAAAAATCACAACCGTTGGTGGTAGAAGCCGGAACCGGGACGGGTAAAACCTATGCTTATCTTGCCCCAGCGCTGCGTGCCGGAAAGAAGGTCATTGTCTCCACGGGCTCGAAGGCGTTGCAGGATCAGCTATACAGCCGCGATCTCCCGACCGTCGCTAAGGCACTAAAGTTCACCGGTAAACTGGCGCTGCTGAAAGGGCGTTCAAACTATCTGTGCCTTGAACGTCTCGAACAGCAGGCACTCGCGGGTGGTGACTTGCCGGTACAAACGTTAAGCGACGTCATCCTGTTGCGCTCCTGGTCAAATCAAACCCTTGATGGGGACATCAGCACCTGCGTCAGCGTGGCGGAAGACTCTCAGGCCTGGCCGTTGGTCACCAGCACTAATGACAACTGTCTGGGCAGCGACTGCCCTCTGTATAAAGAGTGTTTTGTCGTGAAAGCGCGTAAAAAAGCGATGGATGCCGATGTCGTCGTGGTTAACCATCATCTGTTTCTCGCTGATATGGTGGTAAAAGAGAGCGGGTTTGGCGAACTGATCCCGGAAGCTGATGTAATGATCTTCGATGAAGCGCATCAGCTACCGGATATCGCCAGCCAGTACTTTGGTCAATCGCTCTCCAGTCGCCAGCTGTTAGACCTGGCGAAAGACATCACCATTGCCTATCGCACCGAGCTGAAAGACACTCAGCAGTTGCAAAAGTGCGCCGATCGCCTTGCACAAAGCGCTCAGGACTTCCGCTTGCAACTTGGTGAGCCGGGCTATCGCGGAAACCTGCGGGAACTGCTGGCCGACCAGCGCGTACAGCGCGCGTTTTTGCTGCTCGATGACACGCTGGAGCTATGTTATGACGTGGCGAAGCTGTCTCTTGGGCGTTCGGCGTTGCTGGATGCCGCGTTTGAACGCGCCACACTTTACCGTGCGCGCCTGAAGCGTCTGAAAGAGATCAACCAGCCAGGCTTCAGCTACTGGTATGAATGCACCTCCCGCCATTTCACTCTCGCGCTGACGCCGCTCACTGTGGCGGATAAATTCAAAGAAGTGATGGAACAAAAGCCGGGCTGCTGGATTTTTACTTCTGCGACGCTGTCGGTAAACGATGACCTTCATCATTTCACCGCGAGGTTGGGGATTGAAGATGCCGAGTCGATGTTATTGCCGAGTCCATTTGATTACACGCGCCAGGCGCTGCTGTGCGTGCCGCGTAATCTCCCGCAAACCAACCAGCCGGGGGCTGCGCGCCAGTTAGCATCCATGCTGCGACCTATTATTGAAGCGAACAACGGTCGCTGCTTTATGCTGTGCACTTCGCACGCGATGATGCGCGATCTGGCGGAACAATTCCGCGCCACCATGACGCTTCCCGTTCTGCTGCAGGGCGAAACCAGTAAAGGGCAACTGTTACAGCAGTTTGTCAGCGCAGGTAATGCGCTACTGGTTGCCACCAGCAGCTTCTGGGAAGGCGTGGACGTGCGCGGTGATACGCTGTCGCTGGTGATAATCGACAAACTGCCGTTTACCTCGCCGGACGACCCGCTGTTAAAAGCCCGAATGGAAGATTGTCGACTGCGCGGCGGCGATCCGTTTGAAGACGTCCAGTTGCCGGATGCGGTCATCACCCTGAAGCAGGGGGTAGGGCGTCTGATACGTGATGCCGACGATCGCGGCGTGCTGGTGATTTGCGACAATCGTCTGGTTATGCGGCCATACGGCGCCACCTTCCTGGCGAGTCTTCCTCCTGCGCCGCGGACGCGTGACATAGCTCGCGCGGTTCGCTTTCTTGCCATACCAACGACTGAGTAATTTGTTACGGAGTGTGGTAAGATGCGCGCCAAATTTATTGATCTGATCACAAACACCCATGCGAATTCTGGCTATCGATACCGCCACAGAGGCGTGCTCTGTTGCCCTGTGGAATGACGGTACTATCAAGGCTCACTTTGAGCTTTGCCCACGAGAACACACCCAACGAATTTTACCGATGGTTCAGGAAATCCTGGCCGCTGGCGATCTCACGTTAACCGATATCGACGCCCTGGCGTTTGGTCGCGGTCCCGGCAGTTTCACCGGCGTGCGTATCGGTATTGGCATTGCTCAGGGGCTGGCGTTAGGCACAAACTTACCGATGATCGGCGTCTCCACCCTGGCGACCATGGCGCAGGGCGCCTGGCGTAAGTCGGGCGCGACTCGTGTACTGGCGGCGATTGATGCGCGAATGGGCGAAGTCTACTGGGCCGAATACCAGCGTGATGACAACGGCAACTGGCACGGTGAAGAAACCGAAGCGGTGTTAACCCCCGAGCAGGTACATGAGCGTTTACTGCAGCTTTCTGGCGAGTGGGTAACTGTTGGGACGGGCTGGCCAGCCTGGCCTGAGCTTGGTAAAGACAGCGGTCTGACGCTCAGCGATGGTGACGTGCTGCTTCCTGCTGCTGAAGATATGCTGCCTGTCGCCGCGCAAATGCTGGATGCGGGTAAGACCGTAGCGGTCGAACACGCGGAACCGGTTTATTTACGTAACACCGTGGCGTGGAAGAAACTTCCCGGTAAAGAATGAATCTTAGTAGTACATCCCCGGTTTATTTTCATAGACGTCGGTGCACAGCATTGTGAACAGGCCGGGGCAGAAGCTAAGAAAAGGGAGTCGCAATATGGCGGTGCAAAAGCAGTTATTGAAAGGTGTGTTGGCGGGGGCCTTGGCGTTAATGCTTAGCGGCTGCGTCACCATCCCGGATGCGATTAAAGGTTCGAGCCCGGTGCCGCAGCAGGATCTGGTGCGGGTGATGAATGCGCCGCAGCTGTATGTCGGACAGGAAGCGCGTTTTGGTGGCAAAGTGGTGGATATTCAGAACCAGCAGGGAAAATCCCGTCTGGAAATTGCCACCGTTCCGCTCGATAGTGGTGCGCGTCCAGTGCTGGGTGAAGCCTCTCGCGGGCGGATTTATGCTGATGTAAATGGCTTCCTCGACCCGGTGGACTTTCGCGGGCAACTGGTCACCGTCGTCGGCCCGATTAGCGGTACGGTGGACGGAAAAATAGGTAATACGCCGTATAAATTCATGCTGATGCAGGTAACCGGTTATAAACGCTGGCATATTACTCAGCAGATTGTCATGCCGCCTCAGCCTATCGACCCCTGGTTCTACGGTGCGCGTGGCTGGCCTTACGGTGGCTATGGCGGATGGGGCTGGTACAATCCCGGCCCGGCACAGGTTCAGACCATAGTAACAGAGTAACTCTTTGTTTTATTGGTAAAAGAAACAGCGGTCTGTCCGCTGTTTCTGCATTAACGTGGATATAAGAAAAATAAATAGTGACGTGCTTCGCAACCTTGTCGTTGTGTAATAAACAAACTGGTACGCTGAGTTAATATTATGTTAACAGTTTGTTTATTGTCTGGGGTTGTGATGACGACGAATACGCATTTTAGAGGTGATGTATTGAAAAAGGTTTGGCTTAACCGTTATCCCGCTGGTGTTCCTGCGGAGATCAATCCTGACCGTTATCAATCCCTGGTGGAACTCTTTGAACACTCAGTAAGACGGTATGCCGATCAGCCCGCGTTTGTAAACATGGGGGAGGTGATGACCTTCCGCAAGCTTGAAGAGCGTAGCCGTGCGTTTGCCGCTTATTTGCAACAGGGGCTCGGGCTGAAAAAGGGCGATCGCGTCGCGCTGATGATGCCGAATCTGCTGCAATATCCGGTCGCGCTGTTTGGGATTTTACGTGCCGGCATGATTGTCGTGAACGTGAACCCGCTGTACACGCCTCGCGAGTTGGAACATCAGCTCAACGATAGCGGCGCGTCGGCGATTGTCATCGTATCTAACTTTGCCCACACGCTGGAAAAAGTAGTCGACAAAACGTCTGTGCAACACGTGATCCTGACGCGTATGGGCGATCAGCTGTCCACAGCCAAAGGGACGCTGGTTAACTTCGTCGTCAAGTATATCAAGCGTCTGGTGCCGAAATATCACCTGCCGGATGCCATCTCGTTTCGCAGTGCGCTGCAAAACGGTTATCGCATGCAGTATGTGAAGCCCGAAGTCGTGTCGGAAGATTTGGCATTCCTGCAATATACTGGCGGGACAACCGGCGTGGCGAAAGGCGCGATGCTTACACACCGCAACATGCTGGCTAACCTGGAGCAGGTTAATGCCACCTATGGCCCGTTGCTGCATCCGGGTAAAGAGCTGGTGGTAACGGCCCTACCGCTGTATCACATTTTTGCGCTAACGATGAACTGCCTGCTGTTTATTGAGCTAGGTGGTCAAAACCTGCTGATTACTAACCCGCGTGATATTCCGGGGCTGGTAAAAGAGCTGGCGAAGTATCCATTTACCGCGATGACTGGCGTCAATACGCTGTTTAACGCGCTGCTGAATAACAAAGAGTTCCAGCAACTGGATTTCTCTTCACTCCACCTCTCGGCAGGCGGCGGAATGCCGGTTCAACAGGCGGTAGCTGAACGTTGGGTGAAGCTGACAGGTCAGTATCTGCTGGAAGGCTACGGCCTGACGGAGTGCGCGCCGTTGGTAAGTGTCAACCCTCACGATATCGACTACCACAGCGGCAGTATCGGGTTACCGGTGCCTTCCACCGAGGTCAAGCTGGTGGACGACGACGACAACGAAGTGCCGCCGGGAGAACCGGGGGAGCTCTGCGTGAAAGGCCCGCAGGTGATGCTGGGCTACTGGCAGCGACCAGACGCCACTGACGAAATCGTCAAAGACGGCTGGCTGCACACCGGCGATATTGCAGTGATGGATGATGAAGGCTTCCTGCGTATTGTCGATCGTAAGAAGGACATGATCCTCGTGTCCGGCTTTAACGTCTATCCGAACGAAATTGAAGACGTGGTCATGCAACATCCTGGCGTGCAGGAAGTGGCTGCGGTTGGTGTTCCGTCCGGCAGCAGCGGTGAAGCGGTAAAAATTTTCGTGGTGAAGAAAGACGCCTCGTTAACCGATGAAGCGCTGGTCACTTTCTGTCGTCGTCACCTGACGGGCTATAAAGTACCGAAGCTGGTGGAGTTTCGCGATGAGTTGCCGAAATCTAACGTCGGTAAAATTTTGCGACGAGAATTACGTGACGAAGCGCGCGCCAAAGTGGACAATAAAGGCTGAGCGTTAAGTCAGCCAGCAGAAAACGCCGGGTAATCCGGCGTTTTTTTTGGCGCAAACCTAAGAGAGCACGATTTGAATTATCAAATGATCACCACGGACGACGCGTTGGCCACGCTGTGCGAAGCCGTCCGTGAATTTCCGGCGATAGCCCTGGATACAGAATTTGTTCGCACGCGTACCTATTATCCGCAGTTGGGGCTGATCCAGCTGTTTGATGGCAAACACGTTGCTCTGATTGATCCGCAGGGGATCACCGACTGGTCGCCGCTGCGCGATATTCTGCGTGATACTGCCATCACCAAATTCCTACATGCAGGCAGCGAAGATCTGGAAGTGTTTCTCAACACTTTTGGCGAACTGCCGCAGCCGTTGATTGATACACAGATTCTGGCTGCTTTTTGCGGTCGTCCGCTGTCGTGGGGCTTTGCCGCGATGGTGGAAGAGTTTACGGGCGTGGCGCTCGACAAAAGCGAGTCGCGTACCGACTGGCTGGCCAGACCGCTGACCGAGCGTCAGTGTGAGTACGCGGCGGCTGATGTCTGGTATCTATTACCGATCACCACAAAACTGATGGTCGAAACTGAAGCCAGCGGCTGGCTGCCAGCCGCACTGGACGAATGTCGCTTAATGCAGCAGCGTCGCCAGGAGGTTCTGGCACCTGAAGACGCATGGCGCGACATCACCAACGCCTGGCAACTGCGTACCCGTCAGTTGGCCTGCCTGCAACTGCTTGCCGACTGGCGACTGCGTAAAGCTCGTGAGCGCGATCTGGCGGTGAATTTTGTGGTGCGTGAAGAACACCTGTGGTCGGTCGCTCGTTATATGCCGGGCAGTCTGGGTGAGCTGGATAGTCTGGGACTTTCCGGCAGTGAAATTCGCTTCCACGGCAAGACGCTGATCTCCCTGGTAGAAAAGGCACAGGCCTTACCGGAAGAGTCGCTGCCGCATCCGCTGCTGAATTTGATGGATATGCCAGGCTATCGCAAGGCGTTCAAAGCCATTAAGACGCTGGTTGCTGAAGTGAGTGCGGAACATAATCTTAGCGTCGAGCTGCTTGCTTCGCGTCGTCAGATTAACCAGTTGCTCAACTGGCACTGGAAATTAAAGCCGCAGCAGTCCCTGCCGGAACTGATTTCCGGTTGGCGTGGCGAGTTGATGGCAGAACGACTCAACGCGCTGCTGCAGGAATACCCACAGTAGAAAACCTAAAAAAACGGGAGCTGGCGCTCCCGTTTTTAATCGGATTTGAGTTAGCGACACAGTGCCTGACGAATGGCTTCACCTACCTGTTGGGTGGTGGCGCAGCCTTTCATATCTGGCGTTTTCGGGCCGCCGGCAATGACCTGCTCAATTGCCGCCAGAATACCGTCGTGGGCGGCTTTATAGTTGGCATCACCGTTGCCAAGGAAGTCGAGCATCATGGCTCCAGCCCAGATAGTCGCTATAGGGTTGGCGATATTCTGACCGTAGATATCCGGGGCCGAACCGTGTACCGGCTCGAACAGGGACGGGAAGGTGCGTTCCGGATTTAAGTTGGCAGAAGGCGCAATGCCAATCGTTCCGGTACAGGCTGGACCGAGATCGGAGAGGATGTCACCAAACAGGTTGGAAGCAACCACGACGTCAAATCGCTCAGGCTGCATGACAAAGCGGGCGCACAGAATATCAATATGCTGTTTATCCCAGCGGATCTCAGGATAGTGTGACGCCATCGCTTCGACGCGTTCATCCCAGTAGGGCATGCTGATGGCCAGCCCATTGGATTTGGTCGCCGAAGTCAACGTTTTGCGTGGGCGACTTTGTGCCAGTTCAAAGGCAAAACGCAAAATTCGGTCGACGCCACGGCGGGTGAAGACCGACTCCTGGATCACCATCTCGTGTTCAGTACCTTCGCTCACGCGTCCGCCGAGGGCAGAGTATTCTCCCTCGGTGTTTTCGCGTACGACGTAGAAATCAATGTCGCCAGGCTGCTTGCCAACCAGTGGGCAAGGAACTCCCGGAAACAGGCGCACCGGTCGCAGGTTGACGTACTGGTCAAATTCGCGGCGAAACTTAAGCAGCGAACCCCATAATGAGATGTGGTCAGGCACGGTGTCCGGCCAGCCAACCGCGCCAAAATAGATAGCATCGAAGGATTGCAACTGCTCATGCCAGTCATCGGGCATCATTTTGCCGTGATGGGCGTAGTATTCGCAGCTGGCCCATTCCATTTGCTCAAAGCTGAGCGACAACCCCCAACGCTCGGCGGCTGCCTGCAAAACATGAATGCCCTCAGGCAGGACTTCTTTACCAATGCCATCTCCGGGGATAGCGGCGATACGCCAGGTTTTCTTCATAGCAGCTCTCACTTGTGCGCCATCAAAATTGACTTTCCCCTTATCCTATAATTGACTGATTAATAGTTAATCCCCCTAACTGGTGAAACATAAAACACAGATCATGAATAATCTGCCGCTGCTAAAAGATTTACGCGTCTTTATGCTGGTTGCCCGTCGTGCAGGATTTGCCGCTGTTGCCGAGGAACTGGGCGTATCACCGGCTTTTATCAGTAAGCGCGTTGCCCTGCTGGAGCAAACGCTGAATGTAGTGCTGCTGCATCGAACAACGCGGCGCGTAACCATCACGGAAGAGGGGGAGCGGATCTACGAATGGGCGCAGCGGATCCTACAGGATGTCGATCAAATGATGGACGAGCTTTCTGATGCCAGGCAGGTCCCGCGGGGGATGCTACGTATTATTAGTAGCTTTGGTTTTGGCCGCCGGGTGGTCGCTCCGGCGCTGTCGGCACTGGCAAAAGAGTACCCGCAGTTAGAACTGAGGTTCGATGTGGAAGATCGTCTGGTGGATATGGTGAATGAGGGCATCGATCTTGATATTCGTATCGGGGATGATATCGCGCCGAACCTGATTGCCCGCAAGCTGGCGACTAATTACCGTATTTTGTGCGCCTCGCCGGAATTTTTGACGCAGCATGGGACGCCGAAGCAACTCAACGATCTTGCCACTCTTCCTTGTCTGGTCATCAAAGAGCGCGACCATCCGTTTGGTATCTGGCAAATGCGCAACAAAGAGGGCGAGCATTCGATTAAAGTTACGGGACCTCTGTCGTCTAATCATGGCGAAGTGGTACATCAGTGGTGCCTTGATGGGCAGGGAATAGCCCTGCGGTCATGGTGGGACGTTTGCGACAACATTGCCAGCGGAAACCTGATACACATATTGCCCGAGTATTATCAACCAGCAAATATTTGGGCGGTGTATGTTTCCCGGCTGGCGACGTCGGCAAAAATCCGTATTACGGTCGAGTATTTGCGCCGCTATTTTACCGAAAACTATCCAAAGTTTACTTTGGAATAAAAGTGCAACAGGTTGGTAAGAAACAGAAAATAAAAAAGGCAGAATAATCTGCCTTTTTTGTAACGATGACTCTCTGAGTAAAGCCGTTATTTAGATTCTTCGGCTTCAGGCAATGTCACGTTAAGTTCGAGGATAGAAATATCACCGTCTTTTTGCTCAAGCTGTACGGTCACCATTTCAGGATCAATTTGTACATACTTGCAGATAACCTCGAGAATATCTTTCCTCAACTGCGGTAAATAATGTGGCTCGGCGTCACTACGACGGCGTTCCGCAACAATAATCTGCAGTCGCTCTTTAGCGATGTTCGCTGTGCTCTTTTTCCGCGAGAGAAAAAAATCCAGTAATGCCATAACTTATCCTCCGAACAGGCGTTTGAGGAAACCTTTCTTCTCTTCTTCAATGAAGCGGAAAGGACGTTCTTCTCCCAACAGACGGTCTACGGTATCAGCATAGGCTTTACCGGCATCAGCATTGATGTCGAGAATAACCGGCTCACCCTGGTTAGACGCGCGCAGGACTGACTGATCTTCAGGAATCACGCCAACCAGCTTGATTCGCAGAATTTCCAGTACGTCTTCCATGCTCAGCATGTCACCTTTATTTACGCGGCCAGGGTTGTAGCGCGTCAGCAACAAATGCTCTTTAATCGGATCTTCACCGTTTTCCGCACGACGAGATTTCGACGCCAGAATCCCCAGAATACGGTCAGAGTCACGTACAGAGGAAACTTCCGGGTTAGTGGTGATTATCGCTTCATCGGCAAAATACAGGGCCATCAGCGCACCGGTTTCAATACCCGCCGGAGAGTCGCAGACAATGAAGTCGAATTCCATCGTTTTCAGGTCGTCCAGAACTTTCGCGACGCCTTCACGCGTTAGCGCGTCTTTATCGCGAGTCTGTGAGGCCGGAAGAATAAAGAGATTTTCGGTACGCTTATCTTTGATTAACGCCTGATTTAACGACGCATCGCCCTGAATAACGTTGACGAAGTCATAAACGACGCGGCGTTCACAACCCATAATCAGATCGAGGTTACGCAGGCCGATATCAAAATCAATAACGACAGTTTTCTTTCCCTTCTGGGCCAAACCTGTAGCGATGGCCGCGCTGGAGGTGGTTTTGCCAACGCCCCCTTTACCCGAAGTAACAACAATAATGCGTGCCATAGAAATTCCTTGTTAAAAAGGGATCAATTCAACGGTTGAACTGTCAAAGCGTTCTCTGCTAATTGCAGACGTGCCGCTTTGCCATAAAATTCTGCTGGGATTTTATCACTCAGCCAATAAACACCTGCGATAGACACCAGTTCTGCCGTCAGATGGGTACAAAAAATTTGCGCTTCCCGATCACCGCTAGCGCCTGCCAACGCACGGCCTCTCATCATTCCATAAACATGAATATTGCCATCAGCGATAAGCTCTGCGCCTGCACTGACGTGGCTTGTAACAATCAGATCACATTGTGGTGCATAAATGCGCTGACCGGAACGAACCGGCACATTTATTAATCGTGTTTTTGTGATGGGAGTAACGTTTTGCGGCGGAGCAACGTGAGTCGGGGCCTCAACGGGCGCAGGACGAATAGCTTTTTCTTTACCTTCAGTCAGTAAAGGAAGACCCATTTCGTCGATTTCAGCCTTGAGTCTGGCGTCTTTGCATCCGCTAACGCCGATAATGCGCAATCCAGTAGACGCGACAACTTTCTGCAACGCTGACCAGTTTACTGGGGTTTCAAGACCACTCACGTTAACCACGACGGGAGCATGTTTTAAAAAAGCAGGTGCCTGCGCGATTTTGTCTTCCAACGCCTGACGAATAACCTCGGGTTCTGCTTCATGTAAGTGAACCACTGATAAGGTGAAGCTACTGCCTTTAAGCTCGATTGGCGTGTTTGACATCCTGGCCTTACTCAATTTGCTATTTATCATCCCCAGCGCGGGGTGATATTCCGAAGACTATAAGGCATGTTATAGTCAGTATTATATTGAGGCAAGCCACCATTCCGTGAATTCAGAGTAAAAGATATGTTTTGTGTGATCTACCGAAGCAGTAAACGTGACCAGACCTATTTATATGTCGAAAAAAAAGACGATTTCTCGCGAGTTCCTGAAGAACTGATGAAAGGATTTGGTCAGCCGACGCTGGCAATGATGTTGCCGCTTGATGGCCGTAAAAAGCTCGTTAATGCCGATCTGGAAAAAGTAAAACAGGCACTCACCGAGCAGGGCTATTATTTACAAATACCACCACCGCCAGAAGATTTACTTAAACAGCATCTGGCTGCGGCGAAACAAAATACACCAGACGCGAAACGTTAAACTGCATCCGGCAGCAGCACGCCCCATCGATGCAGTACCTGAAATCGATAACTACGTTAGGGGAAAATAATGTATCAACATCATAACTGGCATGGTGCTCTGCTGGATTATCCGGTGAGTAAGGTGGTTTGCGTAGGGAGTAACTATGCCAATCATATTAAAGAGATGGGTGGAACCCCTCCGGAAGAGCCGGTGTTGTTTATCAAACCGGAAACTGCGCTGTGCGATTTGCGCCAGCCGCTGGTGATCCCTTCTGATATGGGTTCAGTTCACCATGAAGTTGAGCTGGCGGTACTGATTGGCGCGACCCTACGTCAGGCGACGGAAGAACATGTGCGCAAAGCCATCGCGGGCTATGGCGTCGCGTTGGATCTGACCTTGCGTGATATTCAGGGCAAAATGAAGAAAGCGGGGCAGCCGTGGGAAAAAGCGAAGGGTTTTGATAACTCTTGTCCGCTGTCGGGGTTTATTCCGGTGGCCGAGTTTAACGGCGATCCGCAGGATACGATTCTGGGGTTAACGGTCAACGGTGAAACACGCCAGCACGGCTCCACGGCGGATATGATCCATCAAATCGTTCCTTTGATTGCCTATATGAGTCGTTTCTTTACCCTCAAAGCGGGCGATGTTGTGTTGACGGGGACGCCAGCGGGTGTTGGGCCGTTAAACAGCGGTGATGAGCTGGCCATCAGTTTTAATGGTCAAACGCTGACGACACGCGTGCTGTAATCTCTTCTTGCCGCCTTTTCGGGCGGCAAAACTTGCATCAGCGTGCCAGACTGGTTATAAGGTGCAGCTTTATTGCAATAGCGGATACCCTGATGAGCGACATACCTTTCTGGCAAAGTAAAACCCTGGATGAAATGACCGATGCCGAGTGGGAGTCATTATGTGACGGGTGTGGTCAATGCTGCCTGCATAAGCTGATGGATGAAGACACCGACGAAATTTATTTTACCAACGTCGCGTGTAAGCAGCTCAATATCAAAACCTGTCAATGCCGTAATTACGAACGCCGATTCGAGTACGAGCCTGACTGTATCAAACTGACGCGCGATAATCTGCCTACCTTTGAATGGCTGCCGATGACCTGTGCTTATCGTCTGTTAGCGGAAGGTAAAGGGCTGCCGGAGTGGCATCCACTGCTGACGGGGTCCAAAGCGGCAATGCACGGCGAGCGTATTTCAGTACGTCATATTGCGGTGAAAGAATCGGAAGTGCGTGACTGGCAGGACCATATTTTGAACAAACCTTCATGGGCGGACTAAGCCGCCCATCGATTAGCAGGCGTAAGGGCTTAAGACTTTTTCGCCTGATACATCTCATCTCCATGGTTGTCATCTTCAACCCAGAAATTGATGTTGAATTGGGCGTCGTCGCTTAATTCAACGCGATGCCAGTACTGCGGCGGGCTGGTCGCGAACTGACCGGCATTAATCACCACTTTTACTTCAGGCTCTTTTGCGTCTTCATTGGCAAAACCGTAATACGTTACCGTACCTTCCATCACACAAAGCTGGCCAAAAACGCCTGCTGCAGTGTTATGGTGAGAAAGAAGTGCTGCGGGGACATTGTCTTTGGTAAAGAAGGGAGTAGAGCGTTTAACTTTCCAGTTTGCCGGGATGCGTAAATGGGACATAAGACATCTCCTTGGTGTGGCATCTATAAGATGTATTTAATATACATCTTATAGATGCCAGCAGGCAATGAATTTAAGCCAAAAAAAACGCTCCCGAAGGAGCGTCTCTGTTAGCGACCGAAGAGGTCACGTTTTTTCGGTTTGAACGGCTGTGCTATCACCACCAGCACGGCGACTACCATGTAGGCGGCGAAGATCCCCAACAGCCACTGCGGCATTTCCAGGGTTAAAAAAGACCACTGACGCTCAGCACAGTCACCGGACGCTAAAAACACCTGCGGCAGCCATTTGTCCAGTGGCAGCCAGCTTGGGAAGCGAGCGGCAAAATCACAGGTCATAAACGGGGATGGGTGCAGCTGAATCATGGTGTGCTCATATGCTAACTGAAGTCCGCGCCAGGCACTGTAAATCCAGATTATCATCGCCACATAACGCAGCGGTGTTTTTGGTGCAATAGCACCCACCAGCCCTGCACCCATAACGCCAAATAATGCGCTACGTTCGTAAATACACAACACGCAAGGTTTTAGCAGCATGACGTGCTGGAACCACAGCGCAACGAGCTCCAGCGCAAAGGCGGTTAACGCCAACAATAACCATGCCCCACGACCTCGGGAGCACTGGTTTAAAAATCGCAACATAATCATTTCCCTGCAACATGCGTAGAGACCGCAGTTTAAACCAATTCACTTTATGCGCCACTAGCGGGAATTGAAAATTTGCGTAATCGGATAATTATCATGCAAAAAGTCAAACCGGGCAGTGATTTGCCCGGTTAATTGTTATGAAAGTGTAGCTAACCAGCCCGTTTGGGTCATCCACTCGGTCACCGGGACAAGCGTGAACTCGACGCAAAGCAGACCGACGAGCGTCAGGACGAGAGTATAAGGCAGAGCCATCCACACCATGCGACCATACGAGAGGCGAATTAACGGCGCCAGTGCAGAGGTCAGCAGGAACAGGAATGCAGCCTGGCCGTTTGGCGTGGCCACCGAAGGCAGGTTGGTCCCGGTATTGATCGCCACCGCTAACAGCTCATACTGATTGAGGCTGATGGTCCCCTGTTCCAGCGCGGCTTTGGCCTCGTTAATGTAAATGGTACCGACAAATACGTTATCAGAAATAGAAGACAGCAGGCCATTGAAGAGATAGAACAGCGTCAGTTGGGCATGTTCTGAGGATTGCAATACGAACTGAATGATCGGCGAAAAGAGCTGTTGATCGATAATCACCGCAACAACAGAGAAGAACACGGTCAGCAGGGCGGTGAAGGGCAGCGACTCGGTAAAGGCTTTACCTATCGCATGTTCGTCGGTGACTCCCGTCAAGGAGGTTGCCAGAATGATGACCGACAAACCGATCAATCCTACTTCAGCCAGATGCAGGGCCAACGCAACTACCAGCCAGACGCCAATAATCGCCTGGACAATCAGTTTGATTTTGTCCTGGCGGGTACGTTGCTGGCGGCTCTGATCGTCAAACTGTTGCAGGACATCACGGACGGTCTCCGGCAGCGTTTCGCCATAGCCAAACCAGCGCAATTTCTCGACCAGTACACAGGTTAACAGGCCGCAAATCAGTACCGGGACGGTAACCGGCGACATGCGCAGGAAGAAGTCGCCAAAATGCCAGCCAGCCGCTTTGGCGATAATCAGGTTTTGTGGCTCGCCCACCATGGTCATCACGCCACCTAACGCCGTACCGACACCCGCGTGCATCATCAGGCTACGCAGAAAACCACGGAACTGCTCAAGAACGACCTTATTGTGTTGATCGATATGGCTGTCATCGAGCATGTTGTTGTCTTCCGCGCGGGAAGAGGCAACGCGATGGTAGATGCCATAAAAACCGACCGCAACGCTGATTACCACGGCCACGACGGTCAGCGCATCAAGGAACGCCGAGAGGAAAGCGGCCGCAACACAAAATGCCAGCGACAGCAGCGTTTTGGAGCGAATAGTGAGTAGCAGACGCGTGAAAATAAACAGTAGCAACTGCTTCATAAAGTAGATGCCTGCCACCATAAACATCAGCAGCAATAACACCTCAAGGTTTGCGGCAACCTCTTCACGAACATGCGTTGCGCTGGTCATACCAATAATGACAGCTTCGATAGCCAACAGCCCGCCAGGCAGCAGTGGGTAGCATTTTAACGCCATCGCCAGCGTGAAAATGAACTCGGCCACCAGCAACCAGCCGGCGATAAAGGGGTTGATGAAAAAAATAATCGGGTTAACGACTAAGAAGACAAGCAGTGCAAGTTTGTACCAGTCTGGTGATTGACCTAAAAAATTGCGCCACATCGCGCGGCCCCATGATAGCTCCATGGTGATTTCCCTACCTTTAAAAATGAAATCATATTTTTATGTTTGACCGCAAAGCTTAGCGGGAGGAGGGAGTACAGGCAAGCTATTCACAAGACTGGCAAGGTTGGCTGTACTGTAGCGTTATTTGGAAAATGAAGCCTTGATCCACTTTTTCTTCATTGCGTCAGCTATCAGCTAAGATACCCATCTGGTATGATGTGTGTAACTATGTTTTGCTGTGTAATGGAATTTTTACTATGGTCATTAAGGCGCAAAGCCCGGCTGGGTTCGCGGAAGAGTACATCATTGAAAGTATCTGGAATAACCGCTTCCCACCTGGCACTATTTTGCCCGCTGAACGTGAACTCTCCGAACTTATTGGGGTGACACGTACCACGCTACGCGAAGTATTGCAGCGTCTGGCGCGGGATGGCTGGTTGACCATTCAACACGGCAAACCGACGAAGGTGAATAACTTCTGGGAAACCTCCGGGCTGAATATTCTTGAAACGCTGGCGCGCCTCGATCACGAGAGTGTCCCGCAGCTGATTGATAATCTGCTGTCTGTGCGTACCAATATTTCGACGATCTTTGTTCGTACTGCGTTTCGCCAGCATCCTGATAAAGCACAGGAGGTTCTGGCGACGGCAAATCAGGTGGCTGACCACGCTGACGCATTTGCCGATCTGGACTATAACATTTTCCGCGGTCTGGCATTTGCCTCCGGCAATCCGATTTACGGTTTGATCCTCAACGGTATGAAAGGATTATATACCCGCATTGGCCGCCATTATTTTGCCAACCCGGAAGCGCGCGCGCTGGCGCTGAGCTTCTACCACAAGCTGTCAGAACTCTGCGAGCAGGGTGCTCATGAGCAGGTGTATGAAACGGTGCGCCGCTACGGTCACGACAGTGGCGAGATTTGGCATCGTATGCAGAAGAATCTGCCGGGCGATTTGGCGATTCAGGGCCGTTAATCGCTCAAAGCCGGATGGCGACGCCAAAGCGTCTTATCCGGCCTACAAAGCATGCACTTCGTAGGCCGGATAAGGTGTTTACACCGCCTCCGGCAATAAGATTTACAGACCGTTCATCCTTGGCGGACAACGCTCCAACAGCTCCACGCTGCCATCTTCATTCTGCTGCTCCAGCATCACATCAAAACCCCAAAGCCGGTGTACATGCTTGAGCACTTCTTTGCGTCCTTTATCCAACGGTGCGCGGTTATGCGGAATATAGCGCAAGGTGAGCGAACGATCGCCACGCAGATCGACATTCCAGATTTGAATATTCGGCTCCAGGTTGCTCAGGTTGTATTGCGACGACAACCTGTTGCGGATCTCACGATATCCTTCCTCGTTATGAATCGCAGAAATCTCCAGATAGTTGTGACGATCGTCATCCAGCACGGTGAACAGGCGGAAATCGCGCATTACCTTCGGTGACAGGAACTGGCTGATAAAACTCTCATCTTTGAAATCGCGCATCGCGAAATGCAGGGTATCCAGCCAGTCGGAACCCGCTATATCCGGGAACCAGTATTTGTCCTCCTCGGTCGGCGACTGACAAATACGTTTGATATCCTGGAACATGGCAAACCCCAGGGCATAAGGGTTTATCCCGCTATACCACGGACTGTTGTAGGGGGGCTGAAATACCACATTGGTATGGCTATGCAGAAACTCCAGCATAAACCGTTCGGTGACTTTACCTTCATCATAAAGGTGGTTCAGGATGGTGTAATGCCAGAAAGTGGCCCAGCCCTCGTTCATCACCTGCGTCTGTTTCTGCGGATAAAAATACTGGCTGACCTTGCGTACAATGCGTAGCACTTCACGTTGCCAGGACTCCAGCAGCGGGGCGTTCTTCTCCATGAAGTACAGCAGGTTTTCCTGTGGCTCAGAGGGATAACGCCGGGCTTCCGCCACGCTTTTCTCTTCCTCTTTCTTCGGCAGCGTGCGCCACAACATATTGACCTGACTTTGCAGATACTCTTCACGACTTTTCTGCCGGGCTTTCTCTTCCTGTAGGGAGATTTTTTGCGGGCGTTTGTAACGGTCAACGCCGTAATTCATCAGCGCATGGCAGGAGTCGAGGAGCTTTTCGACTTCATCTACACCGTAGCGTTCTTCACACTGGGTTATATAGTTTCGTGCGAAGATTAGGTAATCGACGATGGAACTGGCATCCGTCCAGCTACGAAACAGGTAGTTGTTTTTGAAGAAGGAGTTGTGTCCGTAGCAGGCATGCGCCATCACCAGCGCCTGCATGGTGATGGTGTTCTCCTCCATCAGATACGCGATACACGGATTGGAGTTGATAACAATCTCATAGGCCAGTCCCTGCTGACCATGCTTATACAAGCGCTCGGTTTCAATAAACTTTTTACCAAACGACCAGTGAGGATAGTTGATCGGCATCCCGACGCTGGAGTAAGCGTCCATCATCTGTTCGGAGGTGATCACCTCGATTTGGTGCGGGTAGGTATCCAGTCTGTAGAGTTTCGCCACGCGGTCTATCTCTGCCAGATAGACATCCAGCAGATCAAACGTCCAGTCGGGTCCATCGCTTAACCGTGTGCTGTCCTTGTTCATGGAATCAATCGTAGCCATTCGCGCACCCTCATTGTTGGCGGCACTCTCTGTCTGGAGTACCTCATTTCAAGCATAGATCATGGTGTTAAAAAACGTGCTGCGGCAGAAATTTTTTCTTTGCGATTTCTCGTTAGCGAGGCGTTGAAAAACGACATTGCCGCAAAATTTTATGCTGGATAAAAATAACGCACAGCAGGAGATGCCAAAGCAGAGAGTTCCCCGCCATCACCGCTATATGTGAGATAAGTCACCATAAAAAAGCCATATGTTGAATAATATTTTCAACTGAGTTATCAAGATGTAATTAGAAGATTGTTCTTTTACTGTTAACGGAGTGGCTATGCGAGTTGTCATACTGGGAAGTGGTGTCGTTGGCGTGACCAGCGCCTGGTACTTAAGTCAGGCTGGACACGATGTCACCGTCATTGATCGTGAGCCCGGTCCGGCACTGGAAACCAGTGCGGCGAACGCGGGGCAAATATCTCCAGGTTATGCGGCACCATGGGCGGCACCAGGCGTACCGCTTAAAGCAATCAAATGGATGTTTCAGCGCCACGCTCCGCTGGCCGTTCGTCTTGACGGAACCCAGTTCCAGTTGAAATGGATGTGGCAGATGCTGCGCAACTGCGACACCAGCCACTACATGGAAAATAAAGGACGCATGGTGCGACTGGCGGAATACAGCCGTGATTGTCTGAAAGCGCTGCGCGCCTCTACCGGTATTGAGTATGAAGGACGTCAGGGCGGAACCCTGCAACTGTTCCGTACCGCTCAACAGTATGAGAACGCCACTCGCGACATCGCCGTGCTCGAAGACGCTGGCGTGCCATATCAGCTCCTGGAAGCAAATCGTCTGGCGGAAGCCGAACCGGCACTGGCAGAAGTGGCGCACAAACTGACCGGCGGTCTGCGTTTACCGAATGATGAAACCGGCGACTGCCAGTTGTTTACCCAGCGTCTGGCGCAGATGGCGGAGCAGGCGGGCGTTAAGTTTCGCTTTAACACCCCAGTCGATAAGCTGCTGAGCGATGGTGAGCAGATTTATGGCGTCCAGTGCGGCGAAGAGATTATCAAAGCCGATGCCTATGTGATGGCGTTTGGTTCGTATTCCACGGCGATGCTGAAAGGGATCGTTGATATCCCGGTCTATCCGCTCAAAGGCTATTCGTTGACTATTCCGGTAGCGCAAGACGACGGTGCGCCGGTTTCTACTATCCTTGATGAAACTTACAAAATCGCTATTACCCGCTTTGACAATCGTATTCGGGTTGGCGGCATGGCGGAGATTGTCGGTTTTAATACAGAGCTGCTACAACCTCGTCGTGAAACGCTGGAAATGGTCGTACGCGATCTCTTCCCGCGCGGCGGTCATGTGGAGCAGGCAACCTTCTGGACCGGACTTCGTCCGATGACGCCGGACGGTACGCCAGTGGTGGGGCGCACCCGCTTTAAGAATCTGCTGCTCAATACCGGCCACGGCACGCTGGGCTGGACCATGGCCTGCGGTTCCGGTCAGTTGCTGAGCGATATCCTTTCTGGCCGTACGCCAGCCATACCTTATGACGATCTGAGTGTGGCGCGTTACAGTCCGGGGTTTACCCCCTCTCGTCCACGGCATTTACATGGCGCACATAACTGATAAGGACGTGAGATGACCCGCCCGATACTGGCCAGCATTGACCTGCAGGCGTTGAAACAAAATCTGACCATTACCCGCCAGGCAGCGCCGGACGCTCGCGTCTGGTCGGTGGTAAAAGCCAATGCATATGGACACGGCATTGAACGCGTCTGGAATGCGCTGGGCACAACCGATGGTTTTGCCATGCTCAATCTTGAAGAGGCGATAACCCTGCGCGAGCGCGGATGGAAAGGCCCGATACTCATGCTGGAGGGTTTTTTCCACGCTGAAGACCTGACGGTATATGACAATTATCGACTGACCACCTGTGTACACAGTAACTGGCAGCTAAAAGCATTGCAGAATGCGCGCCTCAAGGCTCCGCTCGACGTTTACCTGAAGGTGAACAGCGGTATGAACCGGCTTGGGTTTTTACCGGAAAGAGTTCCAACGGTCTGGCAACAGCTGCGGGCGATGCCCAACGTCGGCGAAATGACGCTGATGTCGCATTTTGCAGATGCAGAGCACCCCGAAGGTATCCAGGAAGCAATGGCGCGTATTGCGCTGGCAACAGAAGGACTGGAGTGCAGACGGTCACTGTCGAATTCGGCCGCCACGCTGTGGCACCCTGAAGCGCATTATGACTGGGTTCGTCCGGGTATTATTTTGTATGGTGCGTCGCCTTCGGGACAATGGCGGGACATCGCCAACACCGGCCTGAAGCCAGTGATGACTCTGAGCAGCGAGATAATCGGCATACAAACGCTGAAAGCTGGCGATCGGGTGGGTTACGGTGGCCGTTACACCGCCAGCGGCGAGCAGCGCATTGGAATAGTGGCGACCGGCTATGCAGACGGTTATCCGCGCCATGCGCCAAGCGGAACGCCTGTGCTGGTGGATGGTGTACGTACCGGGACGGTAGGGACAGTCTCAATGGATATGCTGGCGGTAGATCTGACACCGTGCCCGCAGGCAGGGATCGGGACGCCGGTAGAGCTGTGGGGCAAAGAGATTAAAATTGACGATGTAGCGACCTCAGCAGGAACGGTGGGCTACGAGTTAATGTGTTCTTTGGCGCTGCGCGTACCAGTTGTGACGGTGTAACATTTACGGGGTTGCCTGATGGCGCTGCGCTGATCCGGCCTGTAGATTCAGTGCATTTTACAGGCCGGGTAAGGCGCTGCCGCCACCCGGCAAACAACATCCTCTTTACTCATCCTCGTCTTCAGCAACGCGAACACCGACCTTCAGCACTGCATTATCTTCCTTCTCGGCCACCGTCCAGATCATGCCAGCGAATTCCACCTGGTCACCGACGACCGGCGCGGCACCAAGCAGATGCTGGACAATTTCACCCAGCGTTTGCTGCTTATCACGATACTCTGTGCCATCATCCAGGCCATAAATCAGCGCCACATCGGCATATTTCGCGCTGGCTTCCAGAATAAAATCACCGAAGAAGCGCTGGTCTAACGACACCGGTGGCGACTGGCTGAATAGCTTGCCGAGAGCGGGGAGATCGCGCTCGCGACCAATAACACACAATACGTCGCCTTCGCGCAGACGCGTGCTGCCGGAGGGGTGAAACAGCACGTTGTCACGAAACAGGGCGGCTATTCGCGTTTCTTCCGGCATATGCAGGTCGCGCAGCGCGGCACCCACACACCACTTATCTGCGCTGAGCTGATAAACAAACTGCTCCCACGGGTTATCTGGGTGAATATCGAGACCAATGCGCGAAACGGGCCAGCCGACAGGAGGGACCACCACCTTGGCTTTTTTCGCGGCCCATGAAAGTGACGTTCCCTGAAACAGCAACGAGATCAGTACCACGAAGAAGGCGACGTTAAAGAACAGGCGCGCGTTCTCCAGGCCCGCCATCATTGGGAAGACGGCGAGGATGATCGGCACCGCGCCGCGCAAACCCACCCAACTGATGAAAATACGCTCGCGCAGATTAAAGCCACGAAACGGCAGCAGTCCGGCGAAGACCGAAAGCGGGCGGGCAATGAATATCATCCACGCAGACAAAATCAGCGCAGGGATTGCGATAGGCAGCAGGTCGGACGGCGTAACCAGCAGTCCAAGCACCAGGAACATGGCGATTTGCGCCAGCCAGGCCAGACCGTCGAAGTTTTGCAGAATACCAAATCGGTTGCGGATGGGGCGATTCCCCAGCAGGAAACCACACAGATAAACCGCCAGAATACCGCTGCCTTCCAGCGCAGTGGTCAGGGCAAAAATCAGGATCCCACCGCTTAACGCCAAGAGTGGATACAGTCCGGCAGGCAGAGAAATGCGGTTAATCATCTGCTGGAGCATATATCCACCGCCAAGACCGATAACGATTCCTAAGCCAAACTGCTGGATAATGTGCACCGCGAACATCCAGCTTAATCCGGTCTCGTGATTTTGGATCATGGCGATGAGTGTGATGGTCAAAAACACGGCCATCGGGTCATTACTACCGGATTCAATTTCCAGCGTAGAGCCAACGCGTTCGTTAAGTCCCTTACCGCCAAGCAGGGAAAAGACCGCCGCGGCGTCAGTTGAACCAACAATCGCGCCAATCAGCAGCCCTTCGATAAGATCCAGATGAAACAGCCACGCGGCCATCATGCCAGTGAGTCCGGAAGTAATCAGCACACCGACCGTCGCCAACGATAGCGCCGGGCCTAACGCAACGCGAAAAGAGCTGGCCTGAGTGCGCATGCCGCCGTCGAGTAGGATAACCGCCAGTGCCAGGTTACTCACCATGTAGGCGAAAGGATAGTTATCGAAAGGTATGCCGCCAATACCATCCACACCCGCTAACATACCGATAGCGAGAAATATCACCAGAATTGGGATACCGAGACGTGATGAGAATGAACTGAGTAAGATACTGCAGGTGACGAGAACGGAACCCAAAATAAAAAGGCTAATAATTGCTGCGGCATCCAACGTTCGGTTACTCCTGAATTACGCTGTTTCGTATTAATAAACCCTACCATAATAACGACAGAAACAGCGTTTTACTTAGCCCCATTAGCCGCTTTTTTTACGATTTTAGTACCGGATGCCCACTTAAGGTGAGCTGAGTGCTGTTTTTATCGTTTTTCAGCACCGCTTTGGCTCCCAGCGGCAGGGTGACGGTGCGTTGTTCATGGCCAAAATCGAGGCCGCCGATCAACGGAACGGACAGCCTGGTGCGCAGAAAATCACAAACTGAATCAAGATTGTAACCAGCGTCGTAATCATTCGGCGCGCTGCCGCTAAAACTGCCGAGGATAATGGCGTTTTGCTGGGCCAGTATTCCCGCGTGGTACAGTTGCAGCAGCATGCGCTCGACACGGAATGGATGCTCGTTAATGTCTTCCAGCACCAAAATGCCGTTTTTGATGGCCGGCATCCACGGTGTACCCATCAGCGAAATGATCATCGCCAGATTTCCGCCCCACAGTGTACCTTCAGTCGCGCACTGCGGACCGTCACCCTGCCATTCGAGGGTGAATTGGGCATTACGCAATGCTTGCCAGAAATGGTGCTCGGTGAATGCGTTTATCTCCTCGGCACCGAAGTTGGCCGCCAGCATCGGGCCGCTGAAGCTAATCACATTCCCTTGAGCCAGTAGACCACACTGGATCGCCGTAAAATCGCTGTGTCCGCACAGCAGCAGCGGATCTTGTTGCTGGCGGGCTGCCAGCCCTTGCCAGTCAATATCTTCCAGTAAACGGCTCGCGCCATAGCCGCCACGTACCGCCATCACAATGGTATTGGGGGTTTTCAGATTAACGAGCGAGTTCACATCAGCAAGCCTTTCTGCCTCTGTACCCGCAAAACGCTGGCAGCGGCGCGCAATGACCGCTGAATTGTCGACCTGATGACCGGCCTCAGTAAGACGTGCAAGCCCACGTAAGGCAGCCTGCTGATTGATACAGTAGCCCGATGGGGCAATTAAGTGAAACCGGGACATGGCATTTCCTTGCTACAACTAAAACCAAATGTATATCATGCCGCGTAGGTATGTCGTTGTCACCTCAGCGACAGGTTCCGGCTATAAGGATAGATGACGTGAAATTGAGATGGTTTGCTTTTTTGGTTGTATTACTTGCGGGCTGTAGTTCAAAACATGATTACAAAAACCCGCCGTGGAATGCTGAAGTTCCGGTTAAACGCGCAATGCAATGGATGCCGATCAGTGAAAAAGCCGGTGCGGCCTGGGGTGTCAGTCCACAATTGATTACCGCTATTATTGCCATTGAATCAGGCGGTAATCCGAATGCGGTCAGTAAGTCTAATGCGATTGGTCTGATGCAGTTAAAAGCCTCGACTTCAGGCCGCGATGTTTATCGTCGCATGGGATGGAGCGGAGAGCCGTCGACCAGCGAGTTGAAAAACCCCGAACGCAATATCTCCATGGGGGCCGCATACCTGAGCATTCTGGAGACCGGGCCGCTGGCAGGGATTGAGGATCCACAGGTGATGCAGTATGCGCTGGTAGTATCGTACGCTAACGGAGCGGGAGCATTACTGCGAACGTTCTCTTCCGACAGGAAGAAAGCCATCAATAAGATCAACGATCTCAGCCCGGATGAATTTATTGAACATGTTGCGGACAATCATCCGGCGCCGCAGGCTCCGCGCTATATCTGGAAGCTTCAGCAAGCGCTGGATGTAATGTAATTCAGGTGATGTTAATCGCGCACTTTGTTCGACTTTTCCCGGGCCTCGCGCTCAAGGGAAAAAATAATCCGCTGTAAGTTCCGCTCCACCGCCGGGCCGACGTTGAGAAAACGAAAGCTCAGGCGGGGAGTGGTAATGGTTTCGTTTTTACTGTCGATAACTTTGCGTTCGCTAATGGAAATAAGCTGGGCGTCAACGTGATACACCCCCCATTGTTCCATGTTCAGTTCAACCTGCGCGAAGCGTATACCTTCTACCAGTCCTTCTGGTTTTGCCGTTTCTAACAGCCCGCCCATACCGCCAAGCGACAAATCGAATAAGCGAAAGCACAGAGTGCTGTTGTCCGGCATTTTTGCCGTGCAGCGATAGGGAGGATGGAGCGGAGCGCCGATGCGAAAATATTCCCGACGCTGAACAAACCACAGGGAAGGCGGCAAGGATGAAATAAACGCTGGCAGTTGCTGATACTCACCTTTTTTTAACTGTGGCAGGGTGAATTCTACTTTGGCTCCCTGCGTTTCGGCGATAATCGAGATCTGACTGGCCCGCTGTACGGCCTGGTTTTCATATTCCTGGCTACCAAAATCCATGACCAGCTCGTTCGGGCTGACGGCCAGAACTTTGCTGATGAACTGGCCGCCCGACCAGGAGATACGCAGTGGAACCTGCTGCGATTTTAAGTCCCGAAGTACACCTAACACCGCTAACGGATTTTGCTTCAGGAACTGCTCATTGTAGTTACTCACACCTAATGACTCCCGGATGCCTGGTTTGTCGTTGGATTATCGGCATCAATCAACGGAACTTAATACAAATGGATGAAATTTTTTACCAACGCCAATGAATTAAGTCTGCGTGAAAACAGCATATAGCGATGGTTTGCCTATACTTTAAAGGCTGGCGCAAGAATGTCTTGCGCGTGCGTTCACTGGAAAGAGGGCCTGAAAATGGGAATTATTGCCTGGATTATTTTTGGTCTGATTGCGGGGGTTATCGCCAAACTGATTATGCCGGGGCGCGATGGCGGTGGATTTATCCTGACCTGTATTCTCGGTGTTGTCGGTGCTGTGGTCGGTGGATGGCTGGCAACGATGTTTGGTATCGGCGGCGATGTCAGCGGGTTTAATCTCCACAGCTTCCTGGTGGCCGTGGTCGGCGCGATTGTTGTGCTGGGTGTCTTCCGACTGGTGCGGCGAGATTAATCGAACGGCCCCCGCGGGGGCCGTTTCTCTGTATTGCTAAGTCAGAACTGATACTCAATCCCCGCCCAGTAATTACGGCCTTCTTCAATAAATCCTTCACTATAAACGTACTGCGTATCGAACAGGTTATTGACCGACGCGTTAACGCTGAATCCGTGACCGATGGCGTAGTCAGCGCGTAAATGGGTAATGGCGAAACCAGCGGCTTTCTGTGAGCCGTCGCTATTGCTATAGCTCGACGAACGGGCCTCTTCTGACAGCGTAATACTGAGCGGATCCCATGGCTTCAGCGTCATCCAGGCAGTCAGGGTTTGCGTTGGCAGGTCGGTAATCTTGCCGATGTCGCTGCGTTTGACGTCTGCATGAATAAGGCCGTAGCTCAGACCGACATCCAGTATATCAAAGACTTTACCTTTAACGCCTGCATCCAGACCGGTGTAATCCACCCGGCCGCTGTTCTGATTCTGAATGGTGTCGGCATCAATATTGTGTGAAAGGATGGCGTCGCTGATGCGGTTGTAATACACGCTGGCTTCGAATCCCCAGTTCTGACTAAGTGACCCATTCCAGGTCAGATCCACGCTGCGGGCGCGTTCAGGTTTAAGCTGCGGATTGACCAGCGCCACCTGGTTATAGGCCGGTTTTGAGGTCGTGTAGCGTTCTTTCAACGTAGGGAAACGCGTTCTGTCAGAATAGGACAGCGCTAATGTGTCTGCATTTTCGAAGTGATATTTGGTCATCATCTGCCAGTTGAAGGCCGACTGATTGTTGTCATCATAGTGGGTGACGCTACCATTTTTTTCGTGCTTCATGCCTTCCAGACTGTCGCGCCAGTCATAGCTTATTCCCGCCACTACATCGACATTATCCGCCGCTGCCCACTGATATTCACTGGCAACAGACCAGGTGCGGTCTTCGTAACGGTCGTAAGCCGCATTCGGTGCGCCTTTCTCGCGGTGAACATCATCCTTCCAGTTTACGGCGAAAGAGAGCAGGTCGTTTTCACGCATATCCGCAGCGAGCTGCAGGCCAGCTCCATCGCTATAGTCTGAATAATGACTGTAGTTGCCTTTTTTGTTTTTCAGATCGGCAAGCGAGTTGTACATCATCAACGTATTTTCAAAGGTATCGCGATACAGACGGCTTTTCAGAGTGAAACGATCGCCCAGATGGGTGGTGCCCTGATAGTAATAGCTCTCTTTATCGTACTGTGGCCATTGCCAGTAGCGTGATTTCTGACTGCTGGTTCCGGCATATGGTGGGTTATCTTTTTCACCGTCCTGATTAATATAGGTCAGGACATATTCATCATCGCCGCGAGGGGTAAAGCCCAGCTTCACGATGCCGCGTTTATCATCGGCGGACGAGTTGGCAATCTTGCCGTGACTACCCGCAACCGGATTGTCCACGCCGTGCGGTAAGCCAAGGAAATCCTGCTTCAACTGGCTGCCGCTGAGCTGAATGTAACCCAGATCGTTACTGGCGCCAAATGAAGCGTGCATATCGTGAGCGTTGTCTTTGCTACGACTCCAGCCCTGGCGATAACCGATGCTGCCTTCAATTGGTTTGGTGGGCTTTTTGGTGGTGATATTAATGGCACCGCCCATCTGGTTAGGCCCTTGTAGCAGAGATGAGTAGCCTTTGGATACTTCAACTGAAGCGATATCGGATGTCAGAAAACGGCCTAAATCGAGGTTGCCGTCATAGGGGATGTACACCGGCACACCGTCAAAAAAGACGGGAACCTGACGGCTGTCAAAACCGCGTACTTTCACCTGCTGCTCATTGCGGTTGCCCGACTTTTGCAGCACCACGCCGGGGACGACGCTTAGCGCCTGCGCCACGTTTTGTTTATCCAACTGTTGGATCGTTTCCTGGCCGAGAACCGTAGTGGTTGCCGCAGAGGCCGGGCTTGACCAGACGGTCATGGTTTCGCTTTCTTGCCCAGCAAAAGCACTGTGCGCGAAAGCAAACGACAGGGCTGTGTAAAGACAACTTTTGTTGAAATTCATTATTGTTAGTCCATTTTTTAATGTTATATGCCACGTGCGTCCGGGCTCAGGCTAACTTTGATATCCGCAGGTGGAGCGTAATAAGGTGCGGAAGTGATAAAGAGCCTGATGCCACAGTCGAGATAACTCGCCAGCGAGGCGAGGGTAATGCCGCCAGTCAGCGCCAGCGTGCAATGAGGGGCCAGTGAAGGTGCCTGACGGGCAATGTCTGTCGCCTGCTCAGGGGTGAATTTGTCGAGTTGCAGAACATCGGGCGCGGCGCGTAGCGCGGCTAATGCTTCATCTGGCGTATCCGCTTCGACGACGATCTTTTTTTCTGGCGCATGGCTGCGTAAGCGCGCAACCGCGTTTGTCCAGTCGTTTGGGTTGGTAAGAAAACGGCGGTGATTAGCGAACAGCAGCACCGTTTCGGCGCATCCTCCGCGATGAATAATGCCCCCGGCAGCGAGTATTGCCTGAGTCGCCAACGAACGCGTGCCGGGAATGGCTTTGCGGGTGCAGGCAATCTGCCCATCAGGATAGCGTTGGCGCAGTTGGCTCAACATGCTCTCAAGATAGCCCGAAACTCCGCAGCTCCACTCCAGAACGTTTTGTACCGCTTTCCAGCCCTGATGTAGTGCCGCCGCATTTCCGTGCGCACAAATTATTCTCTGTCCCGCGCTCGCTCGTTCGCCATCGGCCATAATATCGCTGACGGTTATGCCCAATGATGTCAGCATTTGTCTGGCAACAGCGGTGCCGCTAACGCACCCACCCTGGCGATGGTAAAACTCCATAACGCCGGGCTGTGCGCCAATTCCCAACGCGCGGGTAGTCAGATCGCCGCCCTGAATATCTTCCAGCAGCAGCGCGTCGGTTTGCGCCTGCGAAAAGTAGATCATCGCAGCGCCTCCCGCGGCACACTGTCCCACCAGATAAGCGCCCAGTCACGGCTGGCGGGGGCAATCGCGCGTGGATCCTGCTGCTGATACCAGGTTTCCAGACGTTCGACCTCGTCGGCGCTTAGTTCGCCCATACTCCAGCGCACGTTTTCCAGAAAGCGCGTCCAGGTACTGTTGTCCTGCTGACAGTTGGGGCCGCGGATAAAATCGACGTGCGCGTGGATCCCCATCTGATACAGGACATTAAGCGCATAGATATAGTTGGGAAGCTCAATCACCTCGCGGCCCAGCGCACGTTGAATGGAGGGGGAAACGAAAGATGAACTGACGAGATGGGTGGTGTAAACCCGCAGCCGGGCCTGATTATTCAGTTTGGTCATCGCCTGGCGCATATCGGCAACCAGCGTAGAGCGCGAGGCGACGGCGATATCGCACTGGGGTAAATCATCCCAGTGTTCTTCCCAGGCCCGCTGCACCCACTGTACGTGACGGGCGTTCATTTGCACAGCGCGGCGGGCAGCAACGCTCAGCATTCCCTGGCTGTAATCTACGCCGTAAATTATTGGTATCTTTTTAGCCAGCGCCAGCGAGACTGTACCGGGACCGCAGCCCATATCAAACAGCGACTCCGCTCCTTGCAGGTCGATTTTCCCCAACAGCTGTAGCAAATAGCTGTCGGTTAATGAGGCGCAATTCTCTGCCATTTTTTCCGCACGTTTATCCCAGTGCTCCGGCTTTTTCTCGGTTCTGTTCGCCAGTTGTAACTGTTTACGGTAAAGATCGGCAAAATCAATGTCGTCAATGAGCATTCTTATTCCTTAATTGTGAGAGCCAAAGAGGTGGTGGGCAATTTGTGACGGTGTAACGTGATACAGCGCAGCCAGGCGATTGGTGGCGAGCTGGTGTTCAGGAAGCCCCTGCGAAACCTCACCGTTCGGTTCAACGCGTACCACGCTGTCGGCGATTGCCCGGGCGTGCAACGGATGATGCGTCGACATCAGCAGGGCCATACCCGAATTTTTCAGCGTCACCAGCGTGTCGAGCAGACGGATCTGATGCCCAAAATCCAGGCTGGAAGCGGGTTCATCCAGCAACAAAAGGCGCGGACGTTGCGCCAGCGCGCGGGCAATCAATACCAGTTGGCGCTCTCCGCCGCTCAGAGTGTTCCAGCGCCGGGGCGCCAGGTGAGAGATCCCCAGCATCGCCAGTTGTTGATGAGCAATTTCGTGTTCTTTAGCCCCGGGAACCGCAAATGCCGCCAGTTGTGGGGCCAGTCCCATCATCACCATGTCCAGTGCGCTAAAGGCAAATGCGCCGTCATGCGCCTGAGGGACCCAGGCAATAGTGGCGGCGCGTTGCCGATCGTTGAGATGATTTATGGCGATGCCATCAAGAAGAATGTCACCGTGAAGCGGCGAAAGAACGCCGAGAATGGTACGCATCAGGGTGGTTTTTCCGCTACCGTTGGCACCAAGCAGACAACAGACGGAGCCGGGCGGAACCTGAAAGGAGACATCGCGTAGCACGGGCTGTTGACTGTGGTATCCCAGTGATGCCCGGCGCACGATTAATAGCGTCATGGTCGGTTTCCCCGTAGCAAAAGCAGCAAAAAGAACGGTGCGCCAATAAATGCAGTCAGGATCCCCAGAGGAATTTCCGTGCTGCTAAGCGTACGGGCGAGGGTATCGGTGAGCAGCAGCAAAATGGCGCCGACTCCCATGGAAACCGGCAGCAACTGCTGGTGGTTATTGCCACTGAGGAGTCGGCCGATATGTGGCACAACCAGCCCAATCCAGCCGATGATGCCCGCGATGGCGACGGTGCAGGCGGTGATTAATGTTGCGCAGACGATCAATCCCAGCCGTAGTCGGGAGACGTTGATGCCAAGCGATCGTGCTTCATCATCCGAAAGGGTGAGCAGGTTCATGCGCCAGCGCAGCAGCAATAGCGGGACCAGTCCAGTGAAGATCAGCGGTGCTGAGAACCACAGATCGTGCAGCGTAATCGTTGATAAACCGCCCAGCAGCCAGAAGGTGATAGACGGGAGTTGGGTATACGGGTCGGCCAGCGTTTTGATGAGTGAAATCCCCGCGCCACATACCGTACCCAGCGCAATCCCGACCAGAACCAGCGTTAACACCGGGTCGTGGCGCTTGACTCGCCGGGTAATCAACCAGACACCGGCGACCACGAATAAACCACCCGTGAACGCATACAGTTGAATAAACAGGATCGGTAATCCAAACAGGATTGCCGTACAGGCACCTAAACCGGCACCCGCCGCCACGCCGAGGATATCCGGCGAGACTAGCGGGTTGCGGAACATGCCCTGATAGGTGGTTCCTGCGCCTGCCAGCGCCGCGCCGAGCAGCAATGCAGCCAGAATGCGCGGCAGGCGGATTTGCCAGAAGACGATTTTGTCCTGCATCGGGACGTCATCAGTACCTGTAATAAGATTCACAACCTGTTGCGCATCCAGGCGGTACGCGCCCGATACCGCAGCGACGCTCGCGCAAAGCACCACCGCAGCAATCATCAGAAAACCGAGGGTAGATGTTTTCATCAGACTGCCACCAGACGTTGATACTGTGCATCGCTTAGCGTGGTATGCCAGAACAGTTCGCTGTAGCGCTGCATATCGGCTTTAAAGCTCGCGTTAACCTGCGGTTCAAGCCAGGCGTGCAGGCGGCGTAACCCCAGTAAACGGTTGATGCCAGGAGGTGCATCCAACCAGCCAAACGGCAGACCGCTGAGAAACAGAATGCGCCGGTCAGCAACCGCTTTGACCCCTTGCCAGATCGGATCTTCTCGTAGGTGCTGAGCTGTCATCGCATCCTGCACCAAAATAATATCGGGCTGCCAGCTAAGCAGATTTTCCATTGAAACCTGTGTGAGCCCCTGTCGTCCGGGGATGTGCGCCACATTCTGTAGCCCCAGCAGTTCTGCCGCTTCGGTATGCAAAGAACCTTGTAAACCTGTCTCCAGTCCTCTGGCACCGCGCGCGGCATAAAAACGCAGATTCGCTGCAGCTGTATGCGAGAAAGCTATTGCATTATCGATAAATCGACGGGCCAGCGCGGCCTGAATTGCGGTACGCGAGACGACGCCCAATGCTTCACCGGCTGCGCGCAACTGTTCTGGGGTATGGCGCAGTTCGCCGTTAATCAGCAGCCAGGGAATGTGAGTTTGTGCGCTCACTTGTCTGGCCTGAGAAAGCCAGGTTTCATCGGCATTGCCGCAGTCAACAACCAGGTCGGGTTTAAGCGCCAGTAACGCTTCAAGTGATAGGGTACTGGCGCGTCCTGCCAGCCTGCCCAGTTTCGGCAATGCCCGAATATCATCGTGGAACGGGATGGCGGTCTGGCGAGATAAATCAAAGGAGGAAAGCCCTACCAGTTTTTCCGGTGCAACGGCCAGCAGCAGCATGTCAGCGGGCGCCCCCGCGCTGACCACGCGTTGGGTTATATTCGGCCCTGGCGAGCCTCCAACGGCAACGGTTAGCGGCGTTTGCGCCAATGCGGGAAGATGGCGTAGCAGCAGTGCAGATGCCACGAGTTGGGCAAACATCCGTCTTGTCAGTGCCATTATCAGTATCCTGAAGGTTACAAATTCGCTATATATTTACATATACAGCGAATAAAAACATGTTCAGAATCAAATTCTCACGGATGAAAACACCGGATACCCCATAAGGGCTAGAGGGGATAGAGGCAGCTTAAATAGCGAAAAATATGACAGAAAAATCCGCGACGAAGCGCGGATTCGGGGAGTAAAACGGCTCAGGTAATGACGTTATGGCGTCGGTTGAGTCTGTTTTTTAGGCTCGGCTGGTGGTGTACTTGTCGGTGTTGGCCGCGATGCGGGTACGCTGTCACAGGGCTTCTCTTTGGCGCAGATCAGGTCAAGCATTTTTAGCGTGACGCCGTTGGTCCAGCCAAAACCATCCTGCAATGGATATTCCCCGCCACCACCGCCGGTGCCGGTGGTGCTCACGTCATATTTTTCAACCAGCTTTTTCTCTCGATCGTAGGTGTGCTGCACATTGGTAAGGAATCGCCAGGTCACATCCATCGCAACGTTATCCTGACCGTAATTCTGTAACCCGGATGCTGCGACCCACTGGAGCGGGGCCCAGCCGTTGGGGGCATCCCACTGCTGGCCGCTTTTCACCGACGTGGTAGCAAGGCCGCCCGGTTGCAGCAGATGTGCCTGGGTGGCCGTGGCGACTTTACTGGCGCGATCTTTTGCCGCCGCATTGACATACAGCGGGAACAGGGCGGCGGCCGTGAGCTGGTTGCGTACTTTATGGCTTTTCAGATCGTAGTCGGCATACCAGCCTTCTTTGTCGTTCCACAGGTACTTTTCGATCCCTTTTTGTCGGGCATTAGCGAAGCCATCGTACTGCGCCGCTTTGGCATCATCACCGGCAGCCTTGCTGGCGAGGGCGATCATTTTTTCCATTTTGTACATCAACGCATTGAGATCGACCGGAACGATGCTGGTGGTGCGCAGAGTGCCCAGCTGATTAGGATTGTCCATCCAGCGGGAGCTAAAATCCCAGCCGGACGCAGCCGCTGAACGCAGGTCGCGGTAGATTTCTGTGGCAGGGCGATTGGGGTTGCTTTTAGCGGTGGCGATATCCTCGACCCAGGACTCTGGCCTCGGCGTATCGCGGTCATCCCAGTAGCGGTTCAAAATGGTACCGTCATCCAGTTTAACCACGCGCTTATTTTGCTGACCGGGCTGGAGTGTTTCGACGCCTTTCATCCAGTAACTGTACTCTTTGAGCATCTGCGGGAGGTATTTTTTCAGCGCGTCATTCCCGTCGTGCTGCGCCAGCAGTTCAACCATAAAGGCAAAGAACGGCGGTTGCGAACGGCTCAGGTAGTAGGTGCGGTTGCCGTTAGGAATGTGTCCCCAGGAATCAATCTCGTAAGCGAAGTTTGCCACCATGTCCGAGACCTTATCCCAGTGATTGCTTTCGGCAAGCCCCAGCATGGTGAAATAGCTGTCCCAATAATATATTTCGCGAAAACGCCCGCCAGGCACCACATACGGCTCTGGAAGTGGCAGTAGCGAGTCCCATTTTTCAGCGTCAGTTGTCGAGCGGGTGAGGACCGGCCACAGTCCGTCAATATGTTCGCGTAATGATTGCCCGGCCGGGGGAACGTATTTCTCGCCTTCTTTCGGCAAGGTGAAATTCACCTCCACAAAATGGCGTAAGTCGAATCCGGACTGATTTTTCTGCATCCGGTAATCGGCAAGGATCATGAGAGGATCGCTGTTAGGAACTGCGTCAGCAAAGGTTTTCTGGTCTGGAAACAGTTTAGCCGTTTGTACATCGTTAAACAGAGGTCCAAGCAGGATATCTGGCGGCTGCGGTGTAGCGGCTGGCGCGTCTTCTGCATTGACGGCAAAAGAGGAAAGGGCAAAAAAGGTACTGGCGAGAGTCAGTTTTATTGCAACAGAAAGCAGGCCTGGATGGCGAGTTGCAGGCGTTATCATCGGTTAATCTCCTTAGCGGTGTGCCGAAGTAGCGGCATTTACCATGAGAAAACCTTAGTTCAGGATCGACCGTTGCGCGTGATCGACACCCCATTTTGCGAACAAACAGACATTTCCCGACGCGAATAGGGAAGAAGCACACCCTTTGTCGAAAAGGGTGTGCTTCGGTATCAGTTTGCGCGGGTTATCCGCTGTGTGACACAGTCAATGGTCAGAGTATCGCCCATCTTTATGCTATCGAGAGCAGCGCCTTGCTGACACATCCAGCACAGACCCATTTCACGAGCGATAATCGCCGGATGAGAGGCTTCGCTGCCGTCCCGCAGGCAGATACCTTTGATGGTCTTCGGATCGAGTTGCAGTACCGTAGACGGATAAATGACATCAGCGACCAGGATAGTGGGGCGCAAGAACGCGGGAATTTGTGCGCTCTCTCCCGTCAAATGTTGCAGTGAACGAGACAGCAAATCTTCAATATCAATGTATCGCGCCTGCAGATAAGGATCATCGAGCTGTAAATACTGCTGGCTGAGATCGCTCAGCACCTGATGCCAGGCCCAGGCGGCACTGCATTGTTTTTCACGCATTACATCGCAGGCCATTTCAAACAGTTCAGGATCGTCCAACAGCGTGTGGTGACCGGAGAAGATGGCGGCGATATCTGCGGAATATCGTTCTTCAGCAAGAGCGGTGAGTTTGCTCAGATCGTTCAGCGTACTTTGGATGGCGGTCTGTAATCGCTGCTGCTCAGCCTGCAGTGATGCGGCGGACTGCGGGTTTACCTTTGGCGAGAACGGCGTGTGACAAAATGCCGTCCCCGTGACTTTTGAGGGAGCCAGAGTTGCCTTGTTATCAGTATGCGCGGGCTCGAGCGATTCACCAAAATTCTCTGCCGCCAACTGTTTAAATGCGGCCAGCGCATCCTCTGCCTGTTCGCCCTTAGCAATCAGGCGTAGCCTGTCATTACAGCGTACCTGCAGCAGGGCTATTTGATTCAGGCTATCAGGGACCACACACTTGCCGTTTTTCTCCAGCCACAGGTCGGCGTTAAAACCAGACAACGCAGAAACCAGCCGCGAAGCCGGGCGGACGTGGATGCCGTTAGGGTTTTTCACCACAATGGCAACAGAACGGGCATCAGAGTCGGGAGACAGTTCAGCGGATGTGGGTTTCGCTGCGGATGGCGAAGGTAAACCCAGTTGTTCACATTTGGCGTCGAGGGCGCTCATGGCATCACGGATGACCCGATCGATATCAGCACCTGCGGCGGCGCTAACCGTCGCGGCCAGTGTGCCTTCAACCAGTGGTGCTGCGCACAAACGCACTTTGGCGGCAATGTTAGGGTCGAGCAGTTCCAGCGCGGTTTCCGCACTCAGTAATGCACTACCGATATCCATCATCACCAGCACGTGGTCCGTATCGGCCACGGACTCGATGGCTTCCATCACCTTAATCGGATCGGTGCCAATCGGATTCTCAGGATCGTCAATGCCTGCGGCAATGGCGATTTTGCAACCATCACCCATTAACATCTGCCGGGCCAGCACGCCGACGCCTTCGCCCAGTTGGGCGCTGTGAGAAACAATAACCAGGTTTACCATCGCTTTATCCTTACTCTCTGGACGCCTGAGCCAGCATTTGCATCATAAACATGACCGACGTTGCGCCGGGATCCTGATGCCCAATGCTGCGCTCACCTAGATAGCTGGCGCGGCCTTTGCGAGCCTGCATGGTGATGGTGCTTTGCGCTGCGACTTCCGCTTGTTGGCTTGCCGCTTCCAGAGCCGCCTGGACGCTCAGCTTCTGTTCGCATGACTGGCGTAAAGACTCCACTACCGGCAGCCAGACATCGCACATGGTTTTATCGCCAGGTTCAGCCTTACCGCGGCTAATCACACCTTCTGCGCCATCACGAATCATTTGATACAGCTCTTCAAGCGTCAGGCTTTGATGAGCCTGAGTCACCTGGGCGGCGCGGATAAAAAACGTGCCAAACAGCGGTCCACTGGCCCCGCCGACGCTTGAGAGCAGCACCATACCGGTGTTTTTCAAAATAAAGCCGATGTCTTTGTCCGCGATGGACGGCAGCTTTTCAACGACTTTGCTGAAACCACGATGCATGTTCAGACCGTGGTCGGCATCGCCGATCTCCCGGTCAAGTCCGGTGAGAAAGTCACTTTCAGTGGTGAATATTTCACCGCAGCGATAGAGCCAGTTAACAATCTGTGTTCTGTTGAGGGACATCATGAATCTCCTTATTTACCCCAGTTGAGAGCAGGGGTGTGAACCGGTGCATCCCATAAGTTCAGCGTTTCGTCATCCACCTGTAACAGGGTGATGGAGAAGCCGGTCATATCCAGAGAGGTACAGTAAGAGCCGATCAGGTTGCGCTCAATGACGATGCCTGCATCCTGGCAACGGCTTTCGAGGCGGTTATACACGCCGAAGAGTTCAGACAACGGCGTCGCACCGAGATTATTGACCAGCGCAATAACCCGATCGCCACTTTGTAACGCACGCTTGCTTTCTTTACCTTCATGCCACGCGCCCTGGACGTTGTCCCAGTGGCGGAGCGTACGGCTGTAGTTACCGTTTTCCAGCAGGGTATCGAACATTTCATCAACGGTCTGATCGAGAGAGGTGAAGGTGCGGCGGTCAATGCCCGGTTCCCCGTGGATACCTACGCCAAACTCCATCTCGTTATCCTGTAACGTGAACGACGGTTGTCCGGCTGCCGGAACGGTACAGGCGCCAATGGCTATGCCAATGGAGTGGCCCTGGTTATTCAGCTTACGACCCAGCGCAGCACAGGCTTCCAGCGAGTCACCGCGTTCGGCGGCCGCGCCGACCAGTTTTTCGATCAATACGGTATTAGCCACACCACGGCGTCCGGCGGTATACAAACTGTCTTTCACCGCCACATCGTCATCCACCACCATGGTGGTGACCTTGACGCCGCTTTCGTGCAGCAGCTCGGTAGCGGTTTCGAAATTAAGAATGTCGCCGGTGTAATTTTTGATTATCAGCAGCACGCCTTCCCCGCCATCAATTTGCATGGCGCATTCGAACATTTTATCCGGCGTGGGGGAGGTAAAAATCTCACCCGGGCAGGCGCCGGAGAGCATGCCCTGACCAATGTAGCCGCAATGCATAGGCTCGTGCCCGCTGCCGCCGCCGGAAAGCAGCGCCACTTTGCCCATCACCGGTGCATCTGCGCGGGTGACATACACTGGGTCCTGATGCAGTGCCAGGGAAGGATACGCTTTCGCCAGTCCGGCGAGTTGTTCATTCAGTACGTCTTCAACACGGTTGATCAATTTTTTCATTATTTATGCTCCGCAGACAGTCCTGGATGGCTGCCAAATTTGGGCAGGCATCTGATGTAGGGTATCGGTTTGTACAACGCCACGGCGACCGCTCGCTGCCGATAAGGTAATTTTGCACACGGGTTTGCAAAAGAAAATTGCTGTGAAGAGCGTTTCAATACGAAACATAGCAGCATAATAATGTTCCGTATTGGAACGTCATGGTGCATAAAACAGCGAAAGTGAGAGGTCGGGCGGTATTTGTGCGGAAAGTTTTTGAACGATTTTTTATGGAAAACAAACCACCTGCAGAACAGGTGGTTTGTAGGCATGGTCGATTTCGGCGTTAGCCCGGATAAATTCCGCGATCTTTTCGTGCCAGCAGAATGCGTTCGCAGGCAACGATGTAGGCTGCGGTACGCAGGGAGCAGGATTTCTCAGCTGCTTTTTCCCAAACATGCACCATCGCATCAGTCATGATTTTGTCCATGCGATTGTTGATCTCTTCTTCACTCCAGAAGAAGCTTGCCATATCCTGAACCCATTCGAAGTAGCTGACGGTTACGCCGCCGGCGTTACAGACCACATCAGGCACAACCACGATACCACGGCTTGCCAGCACATCGTCGGCATCCGGATAGGTTGGGCCGTTAGCGCCTTCAAGTACCAGTTTACAGGTCAAGGTTTCCGCACGGTGACGGGTGATCTGACCCTCGAGCGCGGCCGGAATAAGAATATCCATATCCAGGCTCCAGAAGGCCTCGCTGGCGATGGTTTCAGCGCCCGGGAAACCGGCAATCTGTTTGTGCTCTAACTGCCAGGCAGACAACGCGGTCATGTCGATACCTGTGGGGTTAAACAGCGTAGCGGTGTGATCCTGAATCGCGACCACGCGTGCACCAGCTGCCGCGAACAGTCGGGCGGCTTCGCTGCCGACGTTACCAAAACCTTGCACTGCAACGCGAGCACCTTCAACTTCGATGTTGGCACGGCGCGCGACTTCCAGACCGCTGACGAAAACGCCGCGACCGGTGGCTTTATCACGACCTAATGAACCGCCAAGGTGAATAGGTTTACCGGTGACCACGCTGGTCACGGTGGTGCCGTGGTTCATGGAGTAGGTATCCATCATCCAGGCCATGACTTTTCCGTTAGTACCTACATCCGGCGCAGGAATGTCTTTCTGCGGCCCAATGATAATACCGATTTCGCTGGTATAACGACGAGTTAAACGCTCCAGTTCGCCTTCAGACAGCGAGAACGGATCGACGCGCACTCCACCTTTGGCACCGCCGTACGGCAGGTTCAACGCTGCGCATTTGATGGTCATCCAAGCGGACAGGGCCATCACTTCATTAAGATCAACATCAGGATGATAACGCACACCGCCTTTGCCCGGCCCGCGGGAGAGGTTATGCTGCACGCGATACCCTTCAAAATGACGGATAGTGCCGTCATCCATCTGCACCGGGATATCGACAATCAGCGCGCGTTTTGGGTGGCGCAGGGTATCCACCCAATGGGAAAGTTCGCCCAGGTAAGGGGCCACACGCTCGATTTGTTGCAGGTAGGTATTCCAGGCAGATGTGCTGCTATCTGAAGCGTAAGATAACTTATCCATGATAAACCTTAGTTATAAAAGTAATATGTTCTTAATTTGGCCGTGGTATACAGTGAATCTCACCATATAAACCTAAATTTAACATTTTTTTCATAGAAGGGCCTGCCCGGCCAGCACGAATTATCGCCATGATTAGTATGGGTTTTAACTTGCGATTGAATAGTTATTCTTTTTTTTGCTTGTATTTGGGTTATTTTGCAGGGTGTGTAATTTAATATGCAGAATATATAAAAATCGTAATTTGTTAGATTTATGACGCACCTCTAAAAGTAAATAATTTGATAACAAAATGTATTTGCTTTATTGCGGTTAAGATGAGGTTAGTAGGTTACGGCGATGGTAACGGTATCGGCATAGTTGTCTGGCGTGTAGTTCGCGCTGGGGACGGTGGCGTAAACCGGGTAGGTAGTTGTTGTCCCCGTACCGTTGCCCGCGACGGTATTGAGTGATGTATTGCCCCAGACCGTACCGGAAGGACCTGGCGTCGAACTAAGCTGGTAGGGGACTTTATCCGTATTTGACCCCGTGCCCGCCATCACGCCGCTGCCTGCCGTATTACCGTTGGAGGGCTGAAGCCCGATGGTGTAAGGCGTGTTATTGGAACATGCTACGCCCACGGTATTTGAAGCCGTAAGGTTACGCCCGGTCGCCCTGGCTGGCGCAAAGCTAATATCGGTTGCAGAGGTGATATTGCACTGTTTGCTTACGGTCGCCGATACGGTGAAAGGCAGCCTGGCGGCAACCGTATCGCCACAGGTTGTTGGCGGGAAAAGCAATCCGGGATTGAGAGTGACAAGGGCTGTGGCCGTCGTATAGCTATCCTGATAATTTCCGGGGACGGCTGCGGTTTGTGGCGTGACGATCTGCGCCGATACCGTGAGTGAACCCGTCACTGGCGTCAGATTCAGCAGGTTAAGCTGTACCATGGGAAAAGTGGTTCCCGACTGATACTGGCTGCCCCAAACTTTGGTGCGCCCGCTATCCTGGTAAAGCTGGTATGCCAGTGTACTGGCAGGCGTTCCGCTTAATGACATATTTCGCGGTGTCACCTGGCCGCTGACGGCCGAGGCGCCAATATTAAAACAGAGATTGATCCCTGCCAGCGCGTCACCAAGCTCTTTGGTGCAGGTGTAACTGAACGTCATTGATGACGTTGCGCCTGTTGCAGACAGTGGATTGACCGAACCTAAATTTATGGGTTGAACATTGCTCACTGAACAGGTAACCGCATGGCTAATAGCCGGACAAAAAAGTACGGCAGCGATGAGTAGCAGATGTCTTAACCTCATGAACGTACTCCTGTTAGTGTGGGCGACAAACCAGTGGGCCTATTTGCATAATCCCCTTTGCTGACACGGGATAGTCAAATTGCACGCGACAACTACCGGTGTCCGTATCAACGCGCAGCGTGTTGTGCTGCTCCAGTGTGTCGAACCAGGTCATCCCATCAAAACCAACGACAGACGACTGTCCTTTTCCGTTGATGGCGTAAGCCATGCTACCTTCAGGAATTGGCTTACCCTGATTGTCGACGAGGATAACCTGCGCAGCACGTACGGTGGTGATGCCAAAACTAACCAAAGTACCGGAACGATCTGCAGGCGTGGCATTCGTCTCAACGCGTGCGATCCGCATATTGGTGGGGAGATCCATCGGGTCAATACTGATCAGGTTTTTTTGATAACTGTTGAGCGGCGTGACCAGCAGTAGTCCCTGGTCATCGCTGCGACCAATCAGGTTATTTTGCAGTTTGACTGGAACATCAGGCACGCCGTCAGTTGAGACGACGGCAAAACCATTGTTGATTTCCCTTGCTGCAAACAAGCCGCCTCCCATGGTCACCAGCGATCCGGTTGCGCCTGCGTAGCCGTAATGGTTATCTGGTAAACGGCTGAATCCCGCGTACGCTTTACCATAACGCCCCAGATATCCTACTTCTCCCTGGCCACTTTGTCGGGAAGCCTGCTGACTGGCGGCCAGATTCCAGCCCCAACCGCCGTCGGCAGGCGGCGTCTTGCTAGCGTTGAGCTGATAGCCGGTTTCATCGTTGGTGCGTTGTAGCGTGCTGCTGGCGCTCAGATTGTTATCAGTGGTAATCGTTACCATCAGATAGATACTGCGATCGCGGTTATCGTCAATGTTCTGGTTGAATCCGGCATTCAGTGAGATGTTGTCTGTAACGGATTTGAACCAGCTGGCGTTAGCGTAGCGCACCGCATTTTCGTGTGGATAACGAAACTGCAGGTAACTCAGGCTGACATTTCCGACAGATTCCAGCGAATAGCCAATGACCGTGTTGCTGTTGAGCGTTGGGGGCGGCTCACCATAATGGGTGGCGACATCGCGGTAATCGCCAGAAGTTGCCGTGGTACTGGTACTGAAATTAAACCGTTCGCCGGACCAACGATAACCAAAGCTATACAGAAATCCGTTCTGCCCTGAATCGCTACTTGCGGCAAGTGATGTCGAAAATGTGCCGCTGCGGGTTCCCGGGATCCAGTCGTTACTGAAGCCTGCGTTAATTAGTCCATCGCTGGTTTCTGCGTGAGCCCCGGCGGTCAACGTATTGCTAAACCCGCGACGCCACGTAGCGCTCAATACCGGTGCGCTGGCATAGTCAAAAGAGGAATAACCATAATTTTCGCGTACCGTGCCCAATTCTGCCGACCAGGCGGTTAATCCTTCCCGCAGGAGTTGTTGATCGTTGTAGAACGAGAAATTTTGTACGCTCGTTCTGCCCAGCGCGTCTGTCATCATCACCTGACCCGTTCCCGCGCCGCTGATGTTAGGCATGGTGTTGATCTGAAAACTACCTGCGGGGACTTCTCCGTTGTAGTACCTGACACCGTCCACGTACAGCTCAACGTTTGATGGCAACGTCGCGGATCCCAGATATGCAGGGAGCGGGGTGGTTGGCATATAGGGCTGTAAACTAAAATCGGTGCCTATCTGAATGCCGCCGATACGCGTTGGTCGGGACCAGATGAGTGAGCTTGTCAGGGTATCGCCAACGGTTAACGCCAACATCGTATCAGGAAATGAGGTACGCCAGCTGGTATCAAGGCGCTCAAAGCTGTTATCGGCGTATTCCTCGGTGGAGTACTGCGTCAACTGGGTGGTGCTGAGCACGCCGGCAGCATTGAAGGCGCGAAGTTCACTGAAGGTATTTATTACGCTCTCATCCCCCTGTTGGGTATAGATATCATAATTGAGCAGCGCTCCGCGTGATGTTGTCGCCGTTGGCGCGGTTTCGGTAGGCGAGTTAAGCTGCGTGGTGGCAAGATCGAGTGAACTAAGTGGCGCAGTAAGCGAGAGCGTTTGCAACTGAACGTTGTAGTCAATGGTTAACTGGGGGATATCGTTCAGGCAGACGGCGTTAGTGGCGTCTGGAGCAAAGCGAAAGCCCATTTTACTCAGGGTATTAGCTCCCGCATAAAGCTTTCCATTATCGTAGCCAAAATGTACCAGCCCAACGGGATTCCCATTTAAGGTGACATCGAGATACAAATCGACTCCCGTAATTTGTGATGTGCTATTAATAACACCATTCTCACTCTGGTTATTATTCAGCGTTTGTGCGCAAACCATTCCCGATATTAATACTCCATTGAGAAAGCAAAATTTCACCAGAAGCCAGAATCTGTTACAGATCTTGTACTGTTTTTTGGCCATTGATTGTGACTTCAATTTTCCCGCCATAATGATTATTACTGGCCGACGGGGAGACTATCCAGCGCATTGTTGAGCCTGGTAAAACGTAGCCTAATAGTCCGGGTGTAATGACTTTTTTAGTACCGTCAGGGCTTATAAATGTTGCAGCAGATAACTGTGCATGCCCATTTCCCTGATTACTGACTTCAATAAATTTTTTGCCATCCAGTTGTTGTAATTTCCATTGCAGTTTTGCCTGCGTTTGTGCCGCTGATGTTGGTTGAATGAAAACGGGAACGGAATAATGCAGCACAAACTGAAGCTTATTTTTTTCTACTTTTGCAGGCGGTAACTCATCTATCGACAAACGATAAGCGTCTTCGGCATGTGCCGAGGGAGGGCTTGTGCGAATAACTCGAATCAACTGACGTTCTCCAGGGGCTAATGCCAACATCGGCGGGCTTATCACCAGCCCCTGAGAGGGGGAAAGTTTGTTGTCATAAGCACTTTGACTCCAGCGAAAAACCCGAACCTGGGCATTGAGCACATTTTCACCCGCGTTACTCAACCAGATACCATCGGCATTTTGCGTCGCTTGCAACGTTAACGTGACCGGGGCTATTTGCAGCCCACTGGCAGTGGCAAGGTTGGCGCTCGCAACCATCCCTAGCAGGCATGCGCAGGCACACTGCTTAACAGGCAGTTTTACTCTCATATAGCTTCCTGAAGTTAGTAGTTAACGTTAACCGTTACCGTGTCGGCATAGTCGTCAGGAGTGAAGTTGGCGCTCGGTGCGGTGGCATAAACAGTAAAAGTTTGCACCAGGCCGGTCCCTGTCGCTGCTACGCCATTCCCAGGTGCGGTGTCGGTGGCGGTATTTCCCCATACCGGACCTGTTGCTGACGTGCGATTTAGCTGATAGGGCACTTTATCGGTATTGGTAGCAGCGTTAGCCACAGAGGACATGGCGCCCGAGCCCGTCGTCGTCCCTCCATTAGCGGCCGACGGCGCCAGCCCGATAAAATAGGGCGTGGTTTTTGAGCAATTAATTGAAATAGTGTTGCTTGCACTGGTATTTGTCGCCGTGGTATTCACCGGACCAAGTGTGATATTTGAAGCCGAACCCGCAGTCACGGTACAGGCCTTTTGAATCGTCATCAGCACCTGAAATGTTCCGTTAACGGTTGCTGCATTTGCCACAGAGATAATGGAAAAGGCGCAGCAACAAAGAATTAAGCGTTTGTCTAAGACTAGAGCCATATCCTTTACCTTTTTCAAATAACCACATTTATTACTTTAGAAAAACAATAATGTGGCACAAGAAGACATAATTTAACCCTAGAATAAGTATTAGGTGTACGCCAGTTGATCTAATGAATTTTACTTAGGAAAAAGGTGATGTCGTCGACAAAAAAATAATACCAACGGGTGAGTATGTTGTTTTGTTTTTATGCTATGGCGGGTGTTAAGTCAGGAGAATAGGGGGCAACATATTCCTTGGATGGTACTCAAAATAACCACCCAAAAAATGAGAGTCGTATGATTTATCTTACACGTATTACGTATTGGCTACGGGCTGTGGAAAATGACCTTATAACCTTGCTCATTCCAGTGTTGTAGCAGTTCATTTTGTCTGCGGGTTGGCGCGATACCGGTCCAGACAAAAAGCGTTTGCCCAGGGAAAAGTTCAGGTCTTGGCGATTCAATGGGTTCAGCCAGAACGGCAATATGCCAACCAGATTGCGATAAACGCCAGGCTTCGAGCCACAGACGGGTTCTGTCTTCAACATCCCAGGCCAGCAGGAGAGCATCCTTTCCTGACTTGCGCCGCGTTTCAGACAGCAGTGTTGCAACATATTCAATCAATGCGCCATCAAGCATGCTGTTCATTATGCGGGATGTATTATGGTCAAGTATCAGCCGTTGACGTACGGGAAGATAAACGTGATCAATCAGCGCATCTACGGGGTGAACGCGACCGAGTGCGGTAATTTTGGCTCGCAGCTTCGGTGGATGTGCCATGCGAAGAATGCTCATCATCTCTTCTTGTAATTGATTCCAGTCGTCGTCAGCTTGACGGGTACTGGTTTCCAGCAATGCCTTAACTTTACCAACAGGTATGCCATTGCTAATCCAACGTTTTATTTCTTCAATACGCTGAATATCTTCTTCATCAAAGAGTCGGTGGCCACCTTCACTGCGTTGAGGTTTGAGTAAACCGTAACGTCGTTGCCATGCCCGAAGGGTGACAGGATTTATCCCGCAACGTTCTGCGACATCCCCAATGCTGTAATAAGCCATAGTTCCCCCGGACACTCCTGATTCTCCGTCACCGATATGCGGTTCCTGCTACTTTGTACAACATTCATCAAATTGTACAAAACATATATAAGATTCTAGCAAAATTAAGATTTACTTTACTATCATGCAAGGAGTAAATGCTGTTTTTTTATGTTCAGCATGAGGGCGGTTGTGGTGATTGTTGATTTATAACAATGCGTTAGTTATTGTGACGCTGAGAAATCATTTTTCTCTGGCCATGCAACAGATGGAATACCATTCAGGCAGGCTTGTGCAAAAAGGTTACCCTGGAAGATTTCAATGCCCGCGGATTCAAGCCACATCCACTCTTCGGGTTTTTCAACGCCGACTGCGGAAATCATAATTTCCAGTGACGCGCAGCATTTGATAATTGCCTGAATGATAGCCTGCCGCGGTCCACTTTTATGCACATCCGTGATCAGCTCGCGGCTTATCTTAATTCGGTCGGGTTGAAAACGAGACAGAAGCTGAAGCCCGGCAAAACCTGCCCCAAAATGATCTATCGCCACACAGATCCCCGCTGCCTTGAGTGACTTCACGGCCTGCGCGAACGTATCAAAGCGAGAAATAACTTCACTTTCGGTAAACTCTACAATGATTTGTTCAGGCACCAGCCTGTGCGCAGCGATTTCGTTTATAAGAAAGCTGACTGCATTGGGTTTGTTTACCAGGGTCATGGGGAGCAGATTGACTGACAGCATTTTGTCGTTAAGCCCCAGCGCGCTTGCCATTGCAAAAGCAGTCTTTTTGCTCTGCAGATCCGCGGTATACAGTTCCTCAGGATTTAAGTTGTCAAAATAAGTTGCGGGCGTTTCACCGTCTCTACCACGAATAAGTGCTTCCAGGGCAATGACGCGTTGCGACATAGGATCGATAATTGGTTGAAAAGCAAAGCTGAAATCTATATCGGATGGGAGTGTGTTTTCATCCAGGAGAGTACAAGAGTTGTCGGCAATAAAACTCCAGCAATCCGGCGCTGGTATTTCAAAATAGCTCGATTTTTCCGTCGCAAGGACAAATGTGCGGAAAAACTGTAACGCCCTGTCATCATAGGTGAGCTGAAATTTTGATGTTCCCTTATTCAGCACTGCTTGCAGAACGTCATTGCGTTCATGTTTTTGTAGATCAAATAACTCCATTCCCACTTTTCCGAATCTTCTCGCAGGAGCGTAATCACACATCAGCTCAACGATATTGTGGTGCCGTGGATCGTTACAAATACAACAATAAATCTCTTTTACCTGCTCCTCAGGGCCTTCAAGCAGTTGGAAAAAGTGGTGACCGTTAAAGAGTAAGATTCCCGTAACATCAGATCGCCTGTTTTTGATATTTGCGGCTGTCACCATATCCTCAAGCGCTTTGATGGGGGCGTCATCACGTAGATGGCTGCGGTAAATAATGGTCGTGAGCATGGACAGTCCGGGAATAAGGGAGAGGAAGATATATGACAGTATCAGACAACCCAGGTTATGTCCTGATTTTAATACATTATTCTAACTTTAACTTCACAATTGAACGGTCTGATTAAGATGAAATTTAGCCATGTTACGACGTGATTTGTACAGTGATCCTAATGTTTATATCAATCGATACAATTGTAAGTAATTGATTTGTATCATTTAGCACATTTTGGTAAAAACAAATTAATCTTGTTGTACACATTTTTGGTACAACTTTGCTACTGTTATAAAACTTAATATTCACCAGCATTTTGATACAGGAGCATGACATGCAGCAGCATAACGTTCGCACTGATACTGCAAGCGCGATTTCTCGTTACTTTGCAAAGGCGCATCTGCCAACTCAACAGGAAACATTGGGAGAAATCGTCACTGAGATACTCAAAGATGGACGTAATCTGAACCGCAAATCACTTTGCACTAAGCTTCTGTGTCGTCTTGAAAAAGCATCAGGGGAGAAAGAACAAAAACATTACAATGCGCTAATTGGCCTGCTCTTTGAATAAAATAAACCCCTTATATGATAGGGGTAAGTAGTGAAGGCGTTATGAAGAAAACTGATAGTGAACGCTTGAAACATGAAATTACAGGTTTGGCTGTGCTAGAAATTCTGCGAATGCATAGAGACGTTTCGTTAGCTGCAGTGATTAAGCAATTGCGACTTATGCAGGCCAGTGAAATAGATGGCACACGCAAGCAATTAATTGACAGCGTTATCAATGATTTTACAAACATTAATCCGGAGAAAATAAGCAGAAAACCGGATAAAACCAGAGATGAGAGTGCATTCAGTGCCAGCAAAAAACCTAAATTACATTAAAGATAATCTTCCAGACTATACAAGCGAGGTTACCATGCTCCATGAAATTAATGTCCACAACGTAATGACGGATAAAGCTTTATCAAGTTACTTCCATAATGCAGGTGAGCTATTAGCAGATGAGTCTGTGGTATTGGGGCAGGCGGTAACAAATGTAATTCTGGCAGGTGATAATGTTAATAATAAAAACATCATTTTAAGCCTGATTGGTTCTCTGGAGTCAACGGTTGACGTTGTCCAGGCAGATGTTATCAGAAAAACCCTGGAAATAGTATTGCGCTACACAGCTGACGACGTTTAATAAGTCTTCATATTAACAAAATATGTACAGTACCCTTGTTATATGCTGAAAGCCATTATGCTAAGCATTTTTTGAATTAAGACTATACATAGCACCCCTCTAAATCAATTATGATTTTTCATTGAGGCCATAATGATGAACATCGTTCAGGAACATACTCTAAACGCAGAGTTATGGATTGATGATATTTTTGTCAGGCAAGGGTTAATGAATATTCTTGCAGATATCATTTTTGAAGATGACAATGCGCGACTTGTATTCTTTACCGCGAATCACTTTGAGGCGGTAAAAAAGCAAAATTACAATCTGAAAACGCATCGTCTGGTATTGCTGATTGATGGTCATTTGTATCAGTATCTTAATGATGTTTCGCTTTACAGACTACCAGTAGATATCGGAGTTGCCTCAATCAAACAATTTATTGTTGATATTACTCGTGCTGGTGGTAATCACGAGAATCAATCGGATTCAAATATCTCATTAACCGCGAGAGATAAATATATTTTAACGCAGTTAGGAGAAGGTCGAACTATTTTTGAGATATCCGCATTGTTAAATCTACACTTAAAAACGATTTACCAGGCCAGGCAGAATCTGATCAAGAAGCTTGGTTGTTCTGGGCTGATTGATTTTCAGGGAATACTGCGAGCGCAAATATTCCGCAACTGGCTGGAACATGCCTGAGTAAATCGACAGTTCGTACTTACTGTTGAGGGGGTACGACAGGGCTAATGGCCCTGTCGCGATATTAATAAAACTTCGCTACTCTGTCACCAGTTCATTGATACCCTTCTGCTGATGATGCTTTTTACTCAGCGAGAAGTAGCCAAATATTAGTGTTATTACCACGATGCTCGCCATAATCAGGAAGATTTCCTGATAGCCCACTTTATCAAACAACTTACCGACAGGCAGCGACAGCACGATGATGCCAATGGAACTGGCGATATTGAAGCCAATAAGATATATCGTTGACGACAGGCGCTTATCAAAATTCGCTACGCTGAATTTAAACACTGAAATAACGAACAGTGGGACCTCCAGCGCATGGAGCATTTTAATCAAGGAGATAATATATATATCGGTGAACAGTGCTGAACCCAGGATTCGACAGGTCATGATTGTTCCACCCAGCAGCAATGCGGATTTAGGCCCGATGCGGTTAATCAGGAACGGAACCAGCGCCATACCGACGGCCTCCATAAAGACTTGTACCGAGTTGAGGTAGCCGTATACGCGTGGTGCCAGTTCGGGATCGTCAAATAAGCTGGCGTAAAACACCGGGAACATCTGCTGATCGTAGATGCTATAGAACGACCAGGTGCCGACGACAAAGATGACGAAAAACCAGAACTGCGTATCTTTAAAGATAGTGAGAAAATCCTTTCGGGTCAGCGCGTCGGGTTCAGGAGAACGCGTTTTTACAGACGATGGGACGGGTGAGTTGGTTTTGAACAACACGTTAATTAACAGGAATAACACCCCCATAACCGATACGCACCAGAAGTTAATGTGTGGGTTGATGCTGAAGAAGATACCGCCAACAAAAGTCCCTGCGGCGTAGCCAAGCGATCCCCACAAGCGGGCGGTGCCGAATTCAAAGTTGAATTTACGGCTCACTTTCTCGACGAAGCTTTCCACCAGACCGCAACCGGCGAGATAGCCAAGGCCAAAGAAAATGGCTCCCAGCGCCATACCAAGCTTGAAGTTGGAGGTCAGCAGCGGTTCGTAAACATAAATCAGGAACGGGCCACTGAGCGTGATGACTATTCCCATCAGCCAGATAAGGTGTTTACGGGTGCCGAGCTTATCCTGCAGAAAACCGTAGACCAGCATAAACAGCATGCTAAAGAACTGGTTTACGGCATACAGCATCCCCAGCTCCGTTCCGGACAGGCCAAGTTTATTTTTTAGCCATATTGCATAAAAAGACCACCACAACGACCAGGCGGCAAAGAAAAAGAGCAGATACCCGGATGAGTATCGATATTTATCATTACTGAACGGCATATTTATCTTCATGATTTTTCCAATCCAGATCAGGTCATTGTAAGGTCTTTCTGATACGACGTAACAGTGCGCTTTATTACGGGGTAATCGTTCTCCGTAGTGACGGTTGTGACTGAATAAAGCTGCTCAGGTGTTGGCTGTCGGGAAACGCGCTTAGCGCGCCACGCCGGGTGGTCGCCAGAGCACCACAAGCGCTGGCCTGCTCGATAAGCGGAAGTAGCGTTGACGTCGATGTGGGCCAGCCTTCTCCGGCGAGTGCCGCCAGCAGCCCGGCCATAAAGGCGTCACCGGCGCCGGTAGTATCGATGCTTTCGACGCTATAGCCGCTTAAAGTTAGCCTGCTGTTCTGCCAGAAAACGATAGCGCCGTCGGCACCGCGGGTGATGATTTTCAGGCGTGCGGGAAAATCAGCCAGACATTCGCAGGCGCTACTGAGACAGTCAGTTTGTGTTAGCCACAGCAGCTCTTCTTCCGACATCTTCAGAATGTCGCTCTGCTGGGCAAACTCGCTGACAAGGTCAAACATCTGCATCTCGTTGCTCCACATCTGCGGACGCAGATTGATGTCAAAGCTCAGCGTACCGCCGGCCTGTCGCAATGCGTCCATTGCCTGGGTAAGGGTGGCGCGGCACTCAGGGGCAACCAGCGCCAGCGAGCAGAAGTGCAGAATGTCGGCACCAAAGTCGGGCAGGCTCGCCGGGCTGAGAAATTGATCGGCAGACGGATTAACCAAAAACTCAAATTGCCGCTCACCGTCAGGGTCCAGCGACACCAGTACGGTGCTGGTGTGCCGCTTGGGATCAAACTCCAGACTTTTGGTATCCACCTGTGCCGTCACCAGCGTTTGGTGCAGAAAGCGGCCAAAAGTGTCATTGCCCACACGGCCGATAAAGCCGCTGTCATGGCCGAGGCGGGCGACGCCGATGGCCACATTGAAGGGCGCGCCTCCCGCACAGGCTTCAAACTGCATATTGTCGCGCGGTAGCAAATCCACCACGGCATCTCCGAGCGTCCAGATTGTCATTATTTTTCCCCAAAGCAGTGAGACGGGTGGTTAATTGGCGGCGAGCGGCCAGGCATGCCCGTTATTAAAAATGGCGTGTCCGTTCTGGCTAAATAAGGTCAGTTGGCGATCGTCCGGTTCAGGATAAATACGGCTGCTGAGGGTGTACTCGCCGTGATTAACAAAGACTTCTACCGACGAACTATCGATAAACAGGCGCAGATCCAGCACATCATTGGCGGGCAGCGGTACGCTACGGCAGCCCGACAGGCCGTGTTGCGGATAGCGGCGTTCCAGCACCAGACGCTGTGCCTGGGTATCGACGAAGACGCGCAGCCCGTCACCCAGCGCGATGCCATACTGTTCAGCATGGCTGCGGGCGATATCGAGGCTCAGTTCGACTTCGAGAGCATGCGCCTGTTCTTCTACCATCAGGGTGCGATTGTTCAGGTCACTGACCGGCCAGACATGAAGCTGACCGCGTAATGCCTCCAGCTCTTTGACCGGGTTCATGCGCAGCCGCAGATCTGCATCGAGCGTCACTTCCCGGGGAAGAGTAAGCATGCCCGCCCAGCCGTCGGCCTGTTCTGGCATCGGCGACTCCCACATGGATAGCCAACCGATCACCACGCGGCGACCGTCCGGAGTGATAAATGATTGAGGGGCGTAAAAATCATGCCCGTGATCCATCTCCTGGAAGGGTTGGGTAACGTGGAACTGATGGTCATCCTGCCATTCGCCGACCATATAGCCGCTCTGGAACAGGTTACGGTAATCGTATCCGTCCGCGGCGATGCCCTGCGGCGAGAACATGAAGACGAGTTTATTGTCCAGCGGGAAGAGGTCCGGGCACTCCCACATGTAGCCCATGCCGTCATCGGCCTGGGCGAGCGTACTGGCAAACTGCCAGTGCTGCAGATCCTGCGAGCGATAGAGCTGTACTTCTCCGACGTCGTCGACCCGGGCACCCACCACCATGTACCAGCGGTCTCCCTCTTGCCAGACTTTCGGATCGCGAAAATGGTGTACGCCTCGCGGGGTATTCAGAATCATGCCCTGGCGTTCGAAGTGAACCCCATCGGTGCTGGTAGCCAGGCACTGTACCTGATACAGGTTTTCCTCTTTCGCTTCGCCGTCGAATTTGTGCCCGGTGTAGATCAGGGCCAGTTTATTGCCGTCAACCACCGCTGAACCGGAAAAACAGCCGTCTTTATCTTCCGGCCCTTCTGGTGCCAGTGCGATGGGTAAGTGCTCCCAGTTCACCATGTCGCGGCTGCGCGCATGGCCCCAGTGCATTGGCCCCCAGACCGGTTGCCACGGATAGTGCTGATAGAACGCATGGTAGTAACCATCGAACCAGGACAGGCCGTTAGGGTCATTCATCCAGCCCGCCGGAGGGGCGAGGTGATAGCGCGGATACCAGCGCGGATTGATACGATCTTTTTGCTGGTTTAGGGCCTCGTTGGCCGCGGCGAGTAATGCTGTCATTTGCTTGTCCCTGTCAGTGAATTGAGCAAAAGATAACGTTAACATTCTCGGTTTTCTCGCGGAATTGATGGTAATATCGATGTTAATCACAAAAGTTAACGTTAACATTTTGCGGGTGTTATCAAGATCGCATTTTCAGACCCGGAAGGGTGAACGCCGTCAAAGGAGAGGGTATGGCATCTTTAAAGGATGTGGCGCAACGGGCTAACGTCTCGTTAATGACCGTATCGCGAGCGATTAACGAGCCCGAACGACTGCGGCCAGAAACCTATAAAAAGGTGATGGAAGCGGTAGATGCGCTGGGGTATGTCTCCGATCTCTCCGCGAAAAAAATTCGTGGCGCGAAAACCACGGCTAACACTATCGGGGTGTTAGCGCTGGACACCATGACCACGCCGTTTTCCGTGGAGATAACGCTCTCTATCGAAGAGACCGCGCGGGCGCACGGTTGGAATAGCTTTGTGGTGAATATGTTCAGCAATGACCAGCCAGAGAAAATGGTGGATCTGCTGCTGGCGCATCGCCCTGACGGCATTATCTACACCGCGATGGGGCTGCGTCAGGTTCCGGTGCCGGAAAAGCTGCATAAGTATCGCTGCGTGCTGGCGAACTGCGAAAGCATCAGTGGCCCTTTTCCCACCTATATTCCTGATGATGAGCAAGGGCAATATCTTGGCGTGAAAGCGCTGTTGGCCGCAGGCTATCGTCGGCTGCTGTGCATACACCTGCCAAAAGGGATTGTGGCCACCGATCGCCGCCGGGCGGGAATGGAGCGCGCCTGTCGTGAAGCGGGCGTCGACCCTGATGCCATGTTCCACCACTATCTTCCGGCGGGCGAGAGTCACCATATTGATGCGGCGGAGATTGCCGGGCATTACCTGAGTGGCACGCGTCCGATGTTTGATGCGGTGGTATGCGGTAACGACCGCGTGGCTTTTGTTATCTACCAGGTCTTGCTGGGGCGAGGGCTGCGCATTCCGCAGGATGTTGCCGTACTGGGCTATGACAACATGGTAGGCACCGGCGAGCTGTTTTTGCCGCCGCTATCCACAGTACAGCTGCCGCATTATGAAATTGGCCGTCTCAGTGCACTGCATCTTATCCAGGGGCTCGATCACCGCGATACCGTGCGGGTAGACAGCCCCTGGCTTCCGCGCGCCTCAATATGATTAACCCAACCGCTTCCTTTCATCAACCGGAGGAATGAGTGCATTATGTGGAGGGAATCGCTAATTTGCTGGTGGATGTTACAAAGCTGAAACGTGGAGGTACTGTTAAGTCACTGTTTAGCGCACAAGGCTCAAAGTTGGGTCGTGTATCAAACGCTCGCCGAAATTTTGGGTTTCAATAAAATAACCGTTATTTATTAATGTTAACGTATCAACACATTGTAAATTTGGCTTAGTGGAAGAGATAGCCGTTAGCCAGTTTGTTGAGTATGTATGCAGGCGGTCTTTTGGCTGTATATCTCTGGTAGTTACTCTTGACGAGGAGAGCTTTTTGCCCCTAAAAATTGCCCAATGCGACTAACGGTCAAATAAATTGCCGATTTCTCTAAAAAAATGATCAACGTGCCGATACACTGACAGGATATGTCAGCATTTTATATATAATTCATGTCAGGAAAACAGAAAAGTAGGTGCTTATGGCTGATTCAGCAAGGAGTTGCTCAGCAGAACGTTTGGTCGATATCCTAATAGAGCTACAAACTTGTGGCGTTGTGAATCGCTATCAGTTGATGAAGAAATTTAATATCACTGAACGAACGGTCTATCGTGATCTTAATATGCTTTCCTCCTTTATTGAGGGGTGTGGTGGCGGAGAGTATCGATTGATACCGATTCGAGCGCAGAATAATAGCGCCTATGCCCTTCATGATCCACTGGCAAAACTGCTGGACGCCGACGCGGTTTTTCCTGACAGAGATGAGGATTTTTGGCTTAGCTTAGAGAAAAGAGCTGCAGAACAGCATGTTAGAGTTCAGTTTGGTCGTCCTGAGCATTCAGTCAGAAACGATTTGCGAAAGTATTTTAACTTATTAGAAAAAGCGATTCAGAAAAACAGCGTCTGTCATATTTTATATAAAGACAAAACGCGCATCGTTCATCCTTATAAATTAGCTAACCAGAAAAATATTTGGTATCTGCAGGCGACTGAGGACGGGAAACTAAAGTCTTTTTCGTTAAGTAAAATTCGGTGGTTGGATATCCGGAAAGAGCATTTTGCTGTCGATACACCCACACTGTCATTAATTGATGAGCATCGCGATCCTTGGGTGAGTGAAGAGACGTTTGAGGTGCGGGTGCGTATTAAACACAGTATTGCTGGCTACTTCTTAAGACGAGACTTACTGCCTCAGCAAGAATTGATTCGCGAAGAGAATGATGGCGTGACTTTGCTTTGCAAGGCAGCACATGAGAATCAAATTATTCCACTAATTCTATTCTGGTTACCGAATATAGAAATTCTGGAACCAGAATGGTTGAAAAAAACGGTCATCAACTTACTGCATAACTACATCACTGGCTATCGCGACTCAGTTCCTGTTCAGGAATGTGATGCGTAGCGGGTAACAACGACTTATTGCACAGGAGATTATTATCTATGGCATTACCATTCATTATTCTGGGCGTCGCGGCAGCGGCAACGGCGTTTGGCGGCAAAAAAGCTTATGATGGCTATCAGAAAAAATCGGAAGCTGATGATGTATTAGATCGCGCGCAGCGTCGCTTTGATAAGCATAAAGAGAGCTTTGATCTGGCAAATGAAACAACGTCGAAAAAACTGGCCGAACTGGGTGAAAAAGAGCTGGAAATCGGTAAAGATTTCAATGAGTTTAAAACGATTGCCGACGATCTGCTGGCGCGTATGGCGAAAGATGGGCATAAAGATCTTCGTCTGAAGGTACCACAGCATAACATCAATAAAATTCAGAACCTGGCGATTTCCGCCACGGAATACCTGACGACGGTCGTCGGAGCCGGGGTTTCTGGTGCTGCCGCTGGTTTTGCCGTGTACAGCGGCGTGATGGCGTTTGCCGCAGCTTCTACCGGTACGCCGATCGCCGCCCTGTCTGGTGCGGCGGCGTATAACGCCACAATGGCTGCGATTGGTGGTGGTTCCCTGGCCGCAGGTGGTTGGGGGATGGCGGGCGGCGCGATGGTGCTTGGCGGTGCAGTGGTGGCTCCGCTGATTGCTATTGCGGGCTGGGCTTACGATAGCCATGCCGAAAAGGCGCTTAACAATGCTTATCAAAGCTCCCGTGAAGTGACCGCGGCGGTGGAAAAAATGAATGCGGCTGAAGCGCAGCTGACGAAGGTGCAGCAGTATGTAAATAGCATTTATGAATCAATAACCCGTATGCATAGCGTCTTTATTCAGCATTACTTTGAGCCGCTGAAAGCGATGCATGCCATCATTGTTGAACGTCATGAGAAGAATATCACTACCGAGATTAGTGAGTCGGAAGAGATCATGGCGATTATCGACCATGGTTATGAATTAGCCGCCATCATGACCGACGTGATCACCACGCCGCTGTTCAAGCCGGTGACGCAGGAAAACGGTGAAGCCATTATCGAAGATGGGGTGATCCAACTGCAGACCGACAGCAATGGTATGAACCTGCTGAACAAAGAGATTCTGGACGAAAAACTGGCGGCTTCTGCTTCTGAGTTTGACGCATTTTCTTCTCGTATTTAATCGACTCGCCGGGCGAATCTGCCCGGCATTGCTATGGGCGAGCACAATGAACACAGCCAGGTTTGACTGGGGTGAAGAGTTACATCAGACGGTGGTCAAGAGTCTGACCACCTCTTTTGGGTTGGATTTTCTCTTGCTGGAGGATAAACACGGCGGCGATGTGAATACCATTCATAACGCTCGCGAGGGAGTGTATGCTACCGATGCCGAGCGTCAACGGTACGAGCAACGTGAAGGGTATGATTCTCATCTTTACCATAGCCACGAAAACTACATTGCCACCAACCAGGCGGGAAAAAAGGCGCACGAGGCCGGTACGTTGACCGATACCTACACCGGTGAGAAATTTGCGGCTAATGATAAAAAGAACCTCGACCATATTATTGCCGCCCATGAAATTCACAACGATCCAGGGCGTATCCTTGCCGAATGCGATGGTGCCGATCTGGCTAATGATTCATCAAATCTGACCTTCACGAATGAGTCGCTGAATAAGGCGAAGAAGGCGAAAACGATGGATGCCTTCGTGCAAACGCTACAAGAACAGCATGCTGTGACCACGCAGGAAATTGCCCGTTTGCGCAGCCAGCCAACGCTTTCCGAGCAAGAGCAAAAACAACTGAATAAGCTGGAAAATAAAGCCGCCGCCGATTTTGAACGGATGAAAGAGGCCGACAAAAAGGCGCGGGCAAAATACAACAGTACGATCAATGGGGAATATTACACCAGCAGCAAGTTTGCGAAGAATGTCGCCACCGCCACAATGAACAATGCATTTCGCATGGGAACGCGGCAGATGTTGGGGCTGGTTCTGGCAGAGACCTGGTTTGAGTTCCGCGAGCGTATTCCCGTGATGTTTGAGAAGCATCGTCGTTCATTCGATGCCGGAGACTTCCTGCAAGATGCGGCGGAGGCATTACGCGCAGTCTGGCAGCGAGTGCAGGGTAAATTCAGCACTTTCCTGACGTCCTTTAAAGACGGTGCCATCGGTGGCGTGCTCTCCAGCATTACGACGACGCTCTTCAATATCTTCTTTACGACTAAGAAGATGATGGTGCGCCTGATTCGTGAGATGTGGAACAATTTGGTACAGGCCTTTAAAGTTATGGTCTTTAACCCTGAGGGGTTAACGCCGGGGCAGCTAGCTAAAGCGGTGAGCAAGCTGGTGGCTGCGGGTGTGGCCGTGGCTGCTGGGGTGGTGGTTAATGATGCTTTAGCCAAGATGCTCGTCTTTCCTTTTGGTCCGGAACTGGCCGCGTTCTGCGGTGCGCTGGCGACAGGTATTCTGACGCTGGTAATGAACTACTTCCTGGAACACAGCGCATTGATGAAAAAGGTCTGGGCGTTTCTGGATACGTTTAAAGATAAGTATCAAAAAGCACTAGAGTATTATCAGCAGGTGAATGTTGAACTCGATCGTTATCTACTGGAGCTTTCGGCGTTAGAGTTTGCTATTGATACGTCTGCGTTATCGCGTTTCTCGCTGCATCTTAACGCGGTGAATAGTGAAATTGAGCGCGGTTTGTTGCTGCGTGCAGAGGTTGAGCGCCGTAATATTACGCTACCGTTTGAAGCAGGGAATACCCGCTCTGTGCGTAGCTGGTTAAGTAAGCTATGACGCTAACACCCGCGTTTCCCTGTAACCAGTGCGGCGCTTGTTGCCGCCACGTCGATCGCGCCAGTGAAACGCAATTTCTAGATCGCGGGGATGGCATTTGTCAGCACTATCAGATGGAGACAAAGCTGTGTGCGATTTATGAAACACGTCCGCTTATTTGCCAGGTAGAGAAGCAGTATCAGCTTAACTACCAACAGCAATATAGCTGGCAGGAGTTCATTACGCTTAATCGTGAAGCGTGTTTAATTCTGGAGAAACTGTAGGACGGTGTGCTTCACGAAGGAGCCAGTGTCAATATGTACTCATTTTTGACGGTGTTGTGACGAGATGAGTTGAGACATTACGAAATAAAAAATCCACGCAATTGCGTGGATTTTTTAGCTTTTTGCGATTCTTATGAGATGTGTTGAGATCTCATGAGACGACAAATTTTATTTAGACGTTGAACAGGAAGTTCATGATATCGCCATCTTTGACGATATAGTCCTTACCTTCGGCACGCATTTTCCCAGCTTCTTTCGCGCCTTGCTCACCTTTATAGGTAATGAAGTCTTCAAACGCGATGGTTTGCGCGCGGATAAAGCCTTTCTCGAAGTCGGTATGGATTTTACCGGCTGCCTGCGGAGCCGTGGCACCGACAGGAATGGTCCATGCACGGACCTCTTTCACACCAGCGGTGAAGTAGGTCTGCAGGTTCAGCAATTCGTAGCCAGCACGGATAACGCGGTTCAGGCCCGGCTCTTCCAGACCCATTTCAGCCATGAATTCTTCACGGTCAGCATCATCGAGTTCTGCGATGTCAGCTTCAACGGCAGCGCAAACGGCAACCACAACAGAACCCTCGGCAGCCGCGATTTCGCGCACTTTGTCGAGGTACGGGTTGTTCTCAAAACCGTCTTCATTGACGTTAGCGATATACATGGTTGGCTTCAGGGTCAGGAAGCTCAGGTATTTGATGGCCGCTTTGTCTTCGTCAGTCAGCGTTTTCAGCGCACGCAGCATGCCGGCGTTTTCCAGCTGTGGCAGGCATTTTTCCAGCGCAGCCAGTTCTGCTTTAGCGTCTTTGTCACCGCCTTTGGCTTTCTTCTGTACGCGATGGATAGCACGCTCACAGGTATCCAGGTCAGACAGCGCCAGTTCGGTATTGATAACCTCGATGTCGTCAGCCGGATCCACTTTGTTATTAACGTGGATGATGTTGTCGTTTTCAAAGCAACGCACCACGTGGCCGATAGCTTCGGTTTCGCGGATGTTGGTAAGGAATTGGTTACCCAGACCTTCGCCTTTGGACGCGCCTTTTACCAGACCGGCAATATCGACGAATTCCATCGTTGTAGGCAGGATACGCTGTGGTTTGACGATTTCGGCCAGCTGATCCAGACGCGGATCGGGCATCGGGACAACACCGGTGTTCGGCTCGATAGTACAGAACGGGAAGTTTGCCGCTTCAATACCCGCTTTTGTGAGCGCGTTGAACAGGGTGGATTTGCCTACGTTTGGCAAACCGACGATACCGCATTTGAATCCCATGTTTAAATCACCTTAATCTTTTGATATTCAACCTGTTATGGAAAACAGATTGTAGAAATGTAAATAACTTTGCCTATTATACACAGCACGCGAGAAAAATGCCGCACATCACTGCTTATTGCGCTTTAAAGGTGTGTAACCGGCTCGTAGCTTTGGTCAGGCCATCTTTGAACAAAATCTCGGTACAACGTGCCGCTTCGTCAATCGCTTCATCAATTAACTTCTGTTCTGAAACAGGCGGTTTGCCTAAAACAAATCCGACAACTTTATTTTTATCGCCCGGATGGCCAATTCCAACGCGTAAACGATGAAAGTTGGGGTTATTACCTAATTTGCTAATGATGTCTTTCAGGCCATTATGTCCGCCATGGCCTCCGCCAAGCTTAAATTTGGCGACGCCAGGAGGCAGGTCTAATTCATCGTGCGCGACCAAAATTTCATCGGGGTTAATACGATAAAAACTGGCCATCGCACCGACGGCCTTGCCGCTAAGATTCATAAATGTGGTCGGTACCAGCAGACGGACATCTTCACCTTCAAGCGTTACTCGGGAGGTGTAACCGAAGAATTTCGGCTCATCGCGCAGGGGGGCGCGTAATCTCTCTGCCAGTAGATCGACATACCATGCGCCTGCGTTGTGTCGCGTTGCCGCATACTCTGCGCCGGGGTTCGCCAGGCCGACAATCAATTTAATCGCCACGTGTTTTGTCCTGAGTGTTTCGATAAACGACGTGTAGTTTACTGTCTGACGGTGCGCTTGACAAAAAACTGCGTGCTTATCGCCAAAAGCTGAATAATTGCACAAATGGACTATTAGAAAATGAGTATGTTCAGTGGCTTATTTGTAAAGTTTTGTTGCATGAGTGTTTGTAATTGTGATCGCTCCCGCACTTGCGAACGGCAGTGTTGTCTATACTTTACACATAAGGATTAGGGGTATTCCCTGTAACAACCCAAAGTTCCGGAGGTGACACATGAAACGCAAAAACGCTTCGCTACTCGGTAACGTGCTCATGGCTTTAGGGTTGGTGGTAATGGTTGTGGGTGTGGGTTATTCAATTTTAAACCAGTTGCCGCAATTTAATCTGCCGCAGTTTTTCGCACATGGTGCGGTGCTCAGTATTTTTGTTGGCGGTATTCTCTGGTTAGCAGGTGCCAGAGTGGGTGGACACGAACAAATCAGTGACCGTTACTGGTGGGTACGTCATTATGACAAACGCTGTCGTCGTGGTGACACCAATCACCGTCATAACTAAATCCTCCCTCTGTTGAGAGGGTGGTGGTCAGAATGAAGAGCCTCGGTTATAAAACCAGGGCTCTGCTTGTTTATGATCATTGCTTAAACTGGATGCGACAGAATAAGAGAAGAATTATTCGAATAACCGGTAATGTAATGCTCTAATCGCGCTATCTGCATCGTCAGCCTGTAACAGGATGCACAGGTTGTCGTTCGATGCTCCATGGCAAATCATTCGTACCGTATGCTCTTCAAGCCAGGCAAAAACGTCTTTGCAAACTCCCGCAGCCTGTGTGAGTTGATTCCCCACCAAAGTGACCAACGCCAGCCCGGTTTCCACTTCCACACGACAGTGGGAGGATAATGCGGTAAACAATGCGGTGGTCAGCACATGGTCTTCACCTGAGGTTGCATGAGTGGCGTCCAGCGCCAGCGCAATACTATTCTCTGAGGTTGTAATCAAATCCACCGTGACAGCGTGGCGAGCCAAAATGGCGAAGGACTGCGCCAGGAAAGAGCAGGAAGGTTGCTTCTCCAGACTGTGTAACCGCAACAGCGTCTGTTTACGACGCACGGCGAGCGCACGATAGCGAGGTGGATTATCGGTGGTGTTGTGCACCAACGTACCTCCGGCGGCAGTATCCTTACTTGAGCCAACAAAGACCGGAATGCTTTTACGCATTGCCGGGAGTAGCGTAGCCGGGTGGAGGACCTTCGCACCGTAGGCGGCCATATCGCTGGCCTCGGAAAATGAGATATGGTCGATTCGTTTGGCCCGCGGCGCAATGCGTGGGTCGGTGGTGTAGATCCCTGCGACGTCGGTCCAGATGTCAACGCGTGTGGCGTGAAGCGCCTCACCGAGAAGCGTAGCCGTGTAATCACTACCGCCGCGTCCAAGCGTTGTGGTGTGTCCTGCGGCATCACGCCCGATAAATCCCTGAGTCACCATAATCGCTTGCTCAAGACGAGGGCGCAGGTGAGTCTCCACCTGGTGGTGCAGTGTGCCAAGCTCGGGTTCGGCGCGGCCGAAGTTCGCGTTAGTACGCATCACGCAGCGGGCGTCAAACCACTCGGCCTCGGCCTGCCGTTCACGTAAGACTTCAGTAAACAGTAGTGAGGACATCAGCTCGCCATGGCTGACTAATTCATCGCTTAACGCATCAGACGGTGAAACCATCGCCGTTTGTGCAAGACGATGTATATTGTTGAGAAGATTATCGATTTCCGTGCTGATAACGGAAGGCTGCTTCAGGCGGGAAATAATGTTGTATTGGATGGCGCGTAAAGTCTCAAGCTTATCTAATTGTTGATGCGTTTCCAGACCTTCAGAAAGCTCGACCAGTAAGTTTGTCACGCCTGCTGAAGCAGACAAAACGACTAAACGGACATCTTGATCAGCAAGGACAATGCTGGCGCTTCGGTTCATCGCATCAAAATCAGCGACGCTGGTGCCGCCAAATTTGGCAACGACGGATGGTGGATAAATGCGAGTCATAACAATCTCATATCAGGGCGCCATAAAAGTATGGCTAGAAAATTTTCATTCTCGGCATAAGGGAACAAAGTTCGCCTTACGAAATGTCCGCCCGCGAACATTTCTGCTGACAACCCAGGGTATACCTGTTGTCGATAACGAGTGTCGCCTGTACGCGTTACCGGGTGCTGCGCATTAATTTTATTTACAAAGCCTGCAAATAAGCGCGCCATACTAAGTGATTTATATTAAGGGATCGACTTTTTTATTCGGTTTATAGGCAAATAAGTGAAAAATCATGTCGTAACAAGAAAGTGCCTACATTATTAATGGTAAAAACGTGTAAAAAAATAATAAAAACATGAAAATCTCATGGTTTTTATTACATTGTCTGCGTTGCAATTAGCGACAACATTGTTAATTAAATAGCTATATTTCTTTAGGATTTAGTAATGGCGGATGGTCTTTGTGCTTTGATTTTTAAGGGGAAAGTTGTTATTTCTGATGCAAGGAAATAAATGATTGAGTCCTAAGCTAAAACAACATATATTAGCCGCGCTTTTTTACAGGTAATCCTTATAACCATTTATTCAATCAGGCGTTAATCTACACCTGGTTGTAGGAGTGATATGATGACGGATAAAGTCCGTATTGATACTTTAAGTGCTAATTCATTACCACAGAGCAATGATACCTTTTTAGCAAGACAGGCTGAGTTTGAATCTAATGTCCGCAGCTATCCACGTAAACTGCCATTAGCAATCGCTAAAGCGCAGGGCGTCTGGATTACTGATGTAGAAAATAATCAATATCTTGATTGCCTGGCAGGTGCCGGAACCCTGGCGCTTGGTCATAACCATCCTGAAGTGCTGCAGAGCATTCAAAGTGTCATCACAAGCGGCTTACCGTTACATACGCTTGATCTTACTACCCCATTAAAAGATGAATTCTCATCATATTTACTGTCCTTATTACCGGGCCAGGGCAAAGAATATTGCCTGCAGTTCACCGGCCCGTCCGGTGCAGATGCTGTTGAAGCGGCGCTGAAGCTGGCGAAGAAAGTCACTGGCCGTTCCAGCATTATCAGTTTCTCCGGCGGCTACCACGGGATGACCCACGGTGCGCTGTCCGTGACCGGCAACCTGTCACCGAAAGAAGCGGTCAGCAATATGATGGCGGAAGTGCAGTTTATGCCGTATCCGCATCAGTACCGTTGCCCGCTGGGTATCGGCGGCGACGCTGGCGTCAAAGCATTAACTTACTACTTCGAAAACCTGATCAACGACGTTGAAAGCGGCGTGCGTAAACCGGCTGCCGTAATCCTCGAAGCGGTGCAGGGCGAAGGTGGCGTGAATCCGGCTCCGGTCGAATGGCTGCAACGCATTCGTAAAGTGACTCAGGAACACGGCATTCTGCTGATCATCGATGAAGTTCAGGCTGGTTTCGCACGTACCGGTAAGCTGTTCGCCTTCGAACACGCTGGCATTGAGCCAGACATCATTGTGATGTCCAAAGCGGTTGGTGGCGGTCTGCCACTGGCGGTACTGGGCATTAAAAAGCAATTCGATGCGTGGGCTCCGGGCCACCACACTGGCACCTTCCGCGGCAACCAACTGGCGATGGCGACCGGTCTGACAACGCTGAAGATCCTCAAAGACGACAAGATTGCCGATAAAGTTGCCGCCCAGGGCGAGTGGCTGAAAGGCAAACTGACTGACCTGCAGAAACGCTACCCGGTTATCGGCCAGGTGCGTGGTCTGGGCCTGATGATCGGCCTGGAAATCGTGAATCCGAACGAAGCGCAGGATCATATGGGTTGCTACCCGGCTGATGGCGAGCTGTCTGCGTTGCTGCAGAAGAAATGCTTCGAAAACGGGCTGATTCTGGAGCGTGGTGGCCGCAACGGCTGCGTGCTGCGTCTGCTGCCGTCTCTGCTGATCACCAACGCTGAGCTGGAAATTTTCCTCGATAAATTCGAAAACGCCCTGCTGGGCGCTGGCGTGAAGCCGGTTTAAACGGAGTTGGATCGAATGTCAGACGTAAACCCGATTCTGTCCGGCTCGGCGCAAAGCATCGCCGCCTATCAGGACGCTATCGAGCAGAGTACGCAAGCGGTCGTTGAATGGTTGAAACAGCCTGAGATGTATCAGGGCAAAACCGTTGAGCAACTGCGTGAACGTATCAACCTGAATTTTACGTCTCAGGGCCTGGGCAACCAGGCCGCTATTGAGCGTGCGGTTGAATACTTTCTCAAAGACAGCCTGTTGGTTCACCATCCTCAGTGCGTGGCGCACCTGCACTGCCCAAGCCTGGTGATTAGCCAGGCGGCGGAAGTGCTGATCAACGCCACTAACCAGAGTATGGACTCCTGGGACCAAAGCCCGTCGGCCACGATCATTGAGATCAAACTGATCGAATGGCTACGTGAGCAGGTGGGTTATGCGGCAGGCGATGCCGGCGTGTTCACCAGCGGCGGCACCCAGAGCAACCTGATGGGCCTGATGCTGGCGCGCGACGCCTTCTTTGCTCGCCTGGGACATTCCATTCAGCAAGATGGTCTGACCGGTGATCTGAGCAAAATTAAAGTGTTCTGCTCTGAAAGCGCGCACTTCTCCGTGCAGAAGAACATGGCGTTAATGGGGCTGGGCTATCGCTCCGTCACCCAGGTGAAGACCGATGCGTTTTCACGCATGGATCTGGCTGACCTGAAAGACAAGCTGGCCCAGGCGAAAACCAACGGCGAGCAGGTGATGGCCATTGTCGCGACGGCTGGCACGACAGATGCGGGCGCCATCGATCCGTTAGCGGATATTGCGGCGCTGGCGGCAGAACATCAGATCTGGATGCACGTGGATGCGGCATGGGGCGGGGCGTTACTGCTTTCTGAGCAGTATCGTCACCTCCTCAACGGCCTTGAGCTGGCAGATTCCGTGACGCTGGATTTCCACAAGCAGTTCTTCCAGACCATCAGTTGCGGTGCGTTCCTGTTAAAAGATGCGCGCCACTACGAGCTGATGCGTTACCAGGCGGCGTACCTGAACTCTGATTTCGATGAAGAGGCTGGCGTACCAAACCTGGTATCGAAGTCGCTGCAGACCACGCGTCGTTTCGATGCGCTGAAGTTGTGGATGGGCCTTGAAGCGCTGGGCAAAAAGCAGTATGCCGAAATCATTGATAATGGCGTAACGCTGGCGCGTGATGTTGCTGAGTTTGTCAAAACCCAGTCGCATCTTGAACTGGTGATGGAACCACAGCTGGCAAGCGTGCTGTTCCGCTTCCGTCCTGAAAGCGACGATATAGCGTTCGTTGCGCAGCTGAACCAGCGTATTGGCGACGTGCTGCTGGCTTCAGGTAGCGCCAACGTCGGCGTGACCGAAGCGGATGGCATCACCTGCCTGAAGCTGACGCTGCTGAACCCGACGGTGTGCCTGGAGGATGTGAAAGTCCTGCTGGCCAGCGTGAAGGCAACGGCATTGAGCATTTTAAACGCGTAATTGCCCGGTGGCACTGCGTTTACTGGGCCTACGGGTTCGGTGCAATGTTTGGGTTTTGTAGGCCGGATAAGCGAACCGCATCCGGCAATAAAAAGGCTCCCATTCACGGGAGCCTTTTTGCTATTTAATATCCGCTAAAGCGGCGTCTTTATTCGGGAAGAATGCCAGACGACCGGGGATCGGCTGAATACCCGCGCGCGCCATGGTGCGCAGCGGCTGAAATTCCAGGTTAGATACCCGCAGCTCGCAGCCTTCAGGCAGCTTTTTCACAAAGCGCTGGAAAGCGTCCAGACCACCGGCATCCAGTACCGGGACCGCGTCCCACTTCAAGACTACGATGCGTTTACCTTCAATACGCGACTCGAGATCGGTAAATAATCCTTCCGCCGCGGCAAAGAATAGCGGGCCAATGACGCGCAACACCAGCACATCGTCCGGTACGTCTACGTTGACCGACGCCAGACGCGTCATGCGTGCAATACGACGCATAAACAGTAGAGATGCAAGAACGATACCGACGCTGATGGCGATAACCATATCGAACAGCACCGTCAGCGACATACACATCAGCATGACGATGATGTCGTCTTTCGGCGCATGACGCAGCAAATCCACCACTTTATGCGCTTCACTCATGTTCCATGCCACCATTAGCAGAAGGGCGGCCATGGCGGAAAGCGGTAACCAGGAAAGCAACGGTGCAAGCACCAGCAGGGCAAGGATCACCAGAATCGCATGGATAACCGCTGAGATTGGCGAGGTTGCACCCGCGCGGACGTTTGCCGCAGAACGGGCAATTGCCGCCGTGGCGGTGATACCGCCAAAGAACGGTGCGACGATGTTGCCCAGTCCCTGACCAATCAGCTCACTGTTAGCTTTGTGTTTGGTGCCGGTCATCCCATCGAGTACGACGGCGCACAGCAGAGATTCGATCGCCCCGAGCATTGCCATCGAGAAGGCTGCCGGTAACAGCGCCTGTAACGAGCTCCAGCTCAGAGTAAAGTTTGACTCTGGCATATTCCACGGTAATACCAGTTGCGGCAGCAACTGTGGGATACCATTGCCCTGCGAGCCGTCAGCCAGAATATAGTGGAACTGAGATCCGATGGTGGCGACATGGCCGCCGGTCAGGTTCACGATACCCATTACCGCACAGCCTGCCAGTAGTGCGGGAAGGTGGCCCGGTAATCGGATACCCAGACGCGGCCAGAAAATCAGGATCCCCAGTGTCACCACGCCAATCGCGGCATCACCCACGTTGATGGTCGGCAAGGCCATAAATAGCGCGCCCACCTTCTGCAAATAGTGCTCTGGCACGTGGGTCATTTGCAGGCCGAGAAAATCTTTAATCTGCATGGTACCGATGGTGATACCGATACCTGAGGTAAAACCTAACGTCACGGAGACCGGAATATATTCGATCAAACGACCAAAGCGGGCGAGGCCGAAAAGGATCAGGAATATCCCGGACATGAGCGTGGCAACCAGCAGGCCTGCCAGCCCAAACTGTTGCGACACCGGATACAGAATCACCACGAAGGCGGCGGTTGGGCCAGATACGCTAAAGCGCGAGCCCCCGGTAAGGGCGATAACAATCCCAGCAACGGCTGAGGTATACAGACCGTACTGCGGAGCAACGCCACTGCCTATTGCCAGCGCCATCGCCAGTGGAATGGCAATGATCCCAACCGTTATCCCGGCGATCAGGTCGCGGGTGAAGCGGGAAGCAGTATATTTTTCTTTCCAACAAGCGTCGATGAGGGCGCGGAAAGGCATCACATGTGAGGAAAATAATCTGTTCACAATAATGTTTCATCCATGGGCGCATCATCTGTCAACTGAATGGCAGGTGAAGGAGGCAAAAGTCATACAAATAAATATTACAGATAAAAAAACCCGCCGCAGCGGGTTTTTGAGCCGGGCTCGATTAATGCTCGAACATAGCAGAGATGGATTCTTCGTTGCTGATACGACGAATCGCTTCGGCCAGCATACCCGACAGGGTCAATGTACGCACGTTTGGCAGTGCTTTGATTTCGTCAGTCAGTGGAATTGTGTCACAGACAACGACTTCATCAATAACAGAGTTGCGCAGGTTGTTTGCCGCATTACCTGAGAAGATCGGGTGGGTTGCGTAAGCAAATACGCGTTTTGCACCACGTTCTTTCAGTGCTTCTGCTGCTTTGCACAGCGTACCGCCGGTATCGATCATGTCATCAACCAGCACGCAGTCACGACCTGCAACGTCACCAATAATGTGCATCACCTGAGAAACGTTCGCACGCGGGCGACGTTTGTCGATGATAGCCATATCGGTATCGTTCAGCAGTTTAGCGATAGCGCGGGCACGCACGACGCCACCGATATCCGGAGAAACCACAATTGGGTTGTCCAGGTTCAGCTGCAGCATGTCTTCTAACAGGATCGGGCTACCGAATACGTTATCAACCGGTACATCGAAGAAGCCCTGGATCTGTTCAGCATGCAGGTCAACGGTGAGGACGCGGTCAACGCCAACGCTGGACAGGAAATCAGCGACGACTTTAGCGGTAATCGGTACACGAGCGGAACGTACGCGACGATCCTGACGTGCATAGCCGAAGTAAGGAATAACGGCGGTGATACGGCCTGCGGAAGCACGGCGCAGCGCATCAACCATAACGACCAATTCCATCAGGTTGTCGTTAGTAGGGGCACAAGTGGACTGGATGATGAAAATATCACCACCGCGTACATTTTCATTAATTTGTACGCTGACTTCGCCGTCGCTAAAGCGACCTACAGCGGCGTCGCCGAGTGAAGTGTACAGGCGGTTGGCAATACGTTGTGCTAGTTCCGGGGTGGCGTTACCAGCAAAAAGCTTCATATCAGGCACGAGAAGAACCTCAGGCATGCGTCCATTGGTGGAAAGAATCTGCCGAAAACTGTGCGGGCCAGGCAGTATCCTCTCCATGCGGTGTATTAAAGAGCGCGATGCAACGTCTGGAACAGGGTGACGTTGTCACCGCAACTCAGCTTGCCCGGCTTACTCGGTATCCTTCGTGTTTCATGTTCGTTGGCATCAATTCCTCACACCAGTCACATACTTTTGTATGCTCCTGGCGGTTCGTCATTTCGCCATCTTCCTGAAACCAGAAGGATTTAGAGTAACGCTCTGTGCAATGGGGAGAGGTTGACGCCTTTCGCCACAAAGCCTTTGAGCCATTCCGGGGCTTGCTCAAGCACCTGGCGAGCACGAGACTCAGTGTCAAATTCAGCAAAGACACAAGCCCCTGTACCAGTCAGGCGCGACGGCGCGTATTCTAACAGCCAGGAAAGCGCCGCATCAACCTCGCGAAAACGTTTTCTTGCGATAACCTCGCAATCATTGCCGAATTCACATTTTAGTAACGTTTTTATTGACCTTTTTGGCGTGTTGCGCGGGAGGTCGGGATCGTTAAAAATCACCGGTGTCGGAATGCTGACTCCCGGGTGAGCAACCAGATACCACTTTTCTTCAGGCTCGACCGGCGTCAGAATTTCTCCTACGCCTTCGGCAAAGGCCGCATGGCCGCGCACGAACACGGGAACATCCGCCCCCAGGGTTAAACCGAGTGCCGCCAGTTCATCAATCGAAAGTCCACACTGCCAGAGATGGTTCAGCGCCACCAGAACGGTTGCCGCATTTGATGAACCACCGCCAAGACCGCCGCCCATCGGCAGGCGTTTGTCGATACTGATGTCCGCACCGCTCCCGTTGGGAAGGCGATTGTTTTCAGATGCTACCTTCATCAGCAAACGTGCCGCACGGACGATCAGGTTGTCTTCGTGCGCAACGCCTTCCACCGGGGTTAACAGGCGAATTTCGCCGTCGCCACGCAGCGCAATATCTATCGTGTCGCCATAATCAAGAAACTGAAATAGCGTTTGCAGCGTGTGGTAACCGTCTGCACGTTGCCCGGTGATGTATAAAAACAAATTCAGTTTTGCCGGAGAGGGCCAATGAGTCATCATTTCACAATCCAGTTGTCCATTTTCAGCTTAATACGCTGGGAGCCGTCCGACAGCTCCATGTTTGCCGGCATCGCTGGCTGGGTTTTGCTGTCGTAGCCGCTATAGGCCACTTTCCAGTTTTTACCGTCTTTGCTGTAATTCACTTCACTTAGACGGTATTGATCATCGAGTTTGTAATCGGTGGCATCTCCCGGCAGACCCAGGATCCACTGGCGCAGGCTATTCAATGGGATAGGCATGCCGGTCAGTTTGCCGATCATCTCTTCAGCGTCGTCGGCAGTGTAGTGCTTGCCTTTGTTATCGACCAGTTCGACGTTGCCCGGCTGCGCATTGAGTTCCAGTTCAGTGCTGCCCAGTGGGTTGGTCAGCAGGAGACGATAGCGATCCTGACCGGTTTGCTGCCAGAAAAAGCGGGCATACACTTTCTGTTGATCGGAAATATAGGCAAACGCACCGCGCGTCTGATATTGATTCAGGGCGCGAACTTCCTGCTGGTGCTGGCGCCATTGCGGAGAATCGGGGCTTTTACCGGGACCTTTAGGCGCGTTGAGCGTACAGGCAGTAAGAACCAGGGTCGCCAGCGGTAGCAGGCGAATCAGGCGAAAATCAGGCCGGGTCATAATGATGACAAATCCTTGAGATACGTTGCAGTTATAACTCTCAATGCTAGCGCCACCATCTGACATCGTCTACGTTCAAGTTATCTTAAATCGCTTAAATTTGTGCACTAAGCTATTACTCCAAAAGGGGTCAGTCTCTTTTATTGACCGCACGCATCCTGTATGATGCACCCAGTCTAACCTTATCAACGCTGGTACTATTCCCGCACACATGACCCTTTTAGCGCTTGGTATTAACCATAAAACGGCACCTGTATCGCTGCGAGAACGCGTAACGTTTTCGCCGGATACGCTCGATCAGGCGCTGGACAGCCTGCAAGCGCTGCCAATGGTGCAGGGCGGGGTAGTGCTGTCGACGTGTAACCGCACAGAGATTTACCTCAGCGTGGAAGAGCAGGATAACCTGCGAGAAGCGCTGATTCGCTGGCTGTGCGAATACCATAACCTCAATGAAGAAGACCTGCGAAATAGCCTGTACTGGCACCAGGACAACGACGCCGTCAGTCATTTGATGCGCGTTGCCAGTGGTCTGGATTCACTGGTGCTCGGTGAACCGCAAATTTTGGGGCAGGTGAAAAAAGCATTTGCGGATTCGCAAAAAGGCCACCAGAACGCCAGTGCGCTGGAGCGCATGTTCCAGAAATCATTCTCTGTTGCTAAACGTGTACGTACAGAAACTGACATCGGTGCCAGCGCCGTGTCGGTGGCGTTTGCCGCCTGTACTCTGGCGCGGCAGATATTTGAATCGCTCTCAACGGTAACCGTGCTGTTAGTCGGTGCGGGCGAAACCATCGAGCTGGTAGCGCGACACTTGCGCGAGCATAAAGTGAAGAAGATGATCATCGCCAACCGTACGCGCGAGCGTGCGCAGGTGCTGGCGGATGAAGTCGGCGCCGAGGTGATTTCACTGAGTGATATCGACGCGCGTTTGCAGGATGCCGATATCATTATCAGTTCTACTGCCAGTCCGCTGCCGATTATCGGTAAAGGAATGGTGGAACGCGCGCTTAAAAACCGTCGCAATCAGCCTATGTTGCTGGTGGATATCGCCGTACCGCGCGATGTCGAGCCGGAAGTGGGTAAATTGTCTAACGCCTATCTGTACAGCGTTGATGACCTGCAAAGCATCATTTCGCATAACCTTGCCCAGCGCAAAGCGGCTGCGGTGGAAGCCGAAACGATTGTGGAGCAGGAAGCCAGCGAGTTTATGGCCTGGCTACGCGCCCAGGGCGCAAGCGACACTATCCGCGAGTATCGCAGTCAGTCAGAACAGATCCGTGATGAACTGACCGCTAAAGCGTTGGCCGCTCTTCAACAGGGCGGTGATGCGCAAGCCATTATGCAGGATTTGGCCTGGAAACTGACCAACCGCCTGATCCATGCACCAACCAAATCACTTCAACAGGCTGCCCGTGACGGGGATAGTGAACGCCTGAATATTCTGCGCGACAGCCTCGGGCTGGAGTAGCAGCACACCAATCTTATTTTTTACAGGGTGCATTTACGCCTATGAAGCCTTCTATCGTTGCCAAACTGGAAGCCCTGCATGAACGCCATGAAGAAGTTCAGGCGCTGCTCGGTGATGCGGGTACTATCGCAGACCAGGATCGCTTTCGTGCGCTGTCGCGCGAATATGCGCAATTAAGCGATGTCTCTCGCTGTTTTACGGACTGGCAACAGGTTCAGGAAGATATCGAGACGGCTCAGATGATGCTCGACGATCCTGAAATGCGTGAAATGGCGCAGGATGAACTGCGCGAAGCAAAAGAGAAATGCGAGCAGCTGGAACAGCATCTGCAGGTCCTGCTGTTACCTAAAGACCCCGATGACGAACGTAACGCTTTCCTCGAAGTGCGTGCGGGAACCGGTGGTGATGAAGCGGCGCTGTTTGCCGGCGATCTGTTCCGCATGTACAGCCGTTACGCTGAATCGCGTCGCTGGCGGGTAGAGATCATGAGCGCCAGCGAAGGCGAACATGGCGGGTTTAAAGAAGTCATTGCCAAGATTAGCGGCGAAGGCGTTTACGGGCGACTGAAGTTTGAGTCCGGCGGCCATCGCGTGCAGCGCGTACCTGCGACGGAATCGCAGGGGCGTATTCATACTTCTGCCTGTACGGTCGCTGTCATGCCGGAACTGCCGGATGCCGAACTGCCGGATATCAACCCGGCCGATCTGCGTATTGATACCTTCCGTTCATCAGGCGCGGGCGGTCAGCACGTTAACACCACAGACTCCGCAATCCGTATTACCCACTTACCGACCGGTATCGTAGTGGAATGCCAGGACGAACGTTCACAGCATAAAAACAAAGCCAAAGCGATGTCGGTGCTGGGGGCGCGAATTCGTGCCGCCGAAGTGGCAAGACGTCAACAGGCGGAAGCCTCTGAACGTCGTAACCTGTTGGGCAGCGGCGATCGCAGCGATCGTAACCGCACCTATAACTTCCCGCAGGGTCGTGTGACCGATCACCGCATTAACCTGACGCTCTACCGTCTGGATGAAGCGATGGAAGGCAAACTGGATATGCTGATTGAGCCGATTGTCCAGGAATACCAGGCCGACCAACTGGCGGCGTTGTCCGAGCAGGATTAATGGATTATCAGCACTGGCTGCGTGACGCGATAAGCCAATTACAGGCAAGCGAAAGCCCGCGCCGCGACGCCGAGATTTTACTCGAGTTTGTCACCGGTAAGGGGCGCACCTTTATTCTGGCGTTCGGCGAAACGGTGTTAACCGAGGCACAGCGTCAACGGCTCGATACATTACTGGAACGCCGTCAGCGAGGTGAGCCGGTGGCACATCTGACCGGCGTGCGCGAGTTCTGGTCGCTGCCGCTGTTTGTCTCTCCGGCTACGCTTATTCCACGCCCGGATACTGAGTGTCTTGTTGAGCAGGCGCTGGCTCGTCTGCCTGCCTCTGCGTGTCGTATTCTCGATTTGGGAACCGGTACGGGCGCCATTGCGCTGGCGCTGGCAACTGAGCGTCCGGATTGCGCGGTGACCGCGGTTGACCGCATGCCCGATGCCGTGGCGCTGGCAACTCGCAACAAACAGCATCTGGCCATCGACAATGTTTGCGTGCTGCAAAGCGACTGGTTCAGCGCTTTGCAGGGGCAGCAGTTTGACATGATTGTCAGCAATCCGCCGTATATCGACGAACAGGACCCGCACCTGGCGCTTGGCGATGTACGTTTTGAGCCGCTATCGGCACTGGTGGCGGGTGAGCAGGGTATGGCGGATATCGTGCATATCATTGACGAGTCTCGACACATGCTAATGCCCGGCGGCTATTTGTTGCTGGAGCACGGCTGGCAGCAGGGACAGGCAGTCCGCGACGCCTATACTCATGCCGGTTACCAGGCGGTTGAAACCTGCCGCGACTATGGCGGCAACGAGCGAATTACGCTTGGACGCATCCCATCATGAGTACTTTCAGCGTGTTACTCAACGTCCATCTCATCAGCATTGCGCTTTCAGTTGGTCTGTTAACGCTGCGTTTTTGGTGGCGTTACACCGACTCGCGCCTTGCCTGTGCGCGCTGGACGCGCATCGTGCCGCCGGTTGTCGATACCGTTTTATTACTCAGCGGCATAGCGTTAATGGTTAAAGCGCACATCCTGCCATTCACTGAGCACGGGACATGGCTGACTGAAAAGCTGTTTGGGGTTATCATTTACATCGTTTTGGGTTTTATTGCGCTCGATTATCGTCGGGCGCGCAGTCAGCAGGTGCGATTAGTCGCATTTCCGCTGGCGCTGGTGGTGCTGTACATCATCATTAAACTCGCCACCACAAAAATACCGTTACTGGGGTAAGCATGAGGTCGTTAGCTGATTTCGAATTTAATAAAGCGCCATTGTGTGATGGGATGATCCTGGCGTCGGAGTCTATCCGTCTGGATTTTCCAACACAAACTGTGTATGACGAACTGGAACGTCTGGTTAGTCTGGCGCAAGAAGAAATTAGCCAGCTCCTGTCTCAGGATGAGCAACTGGAAAAACTGCTGGCACTTTTTTACGGCGAATGGGGGTTTACGGATACCCACGGCGTCTATCGTCTTTCTGATGCATTATGGCTTGACCAGGTACTGAAAAATCGTCAGGGCAGCGCTGTATCTCTGGGCGCTATCTTGTTGTGGATTGCCAACCGACTGGAGCTACCGCTGGTGCCGGTGATTTTCCCGACACAACTCATCCTGCGTATTGAATCGCTCGATGGCGAAATGTGGCTAATCAATCCGTTCAATGGCGAAACGTTAAATGAGCACACGCTGGAAGTGTGGCTGAAGGGGAATATCAGCCCGGTCGCGGAGCTGTTTAACGAAGACCTGGATGAGGCGGATAATGCAGAAGTAATCCGCAAGCTGCTCGACACGCTGAAATCATCGCTGATGGAAGAGCGGCAAATGGAGCTGGCTCTGCGTGCCAGCGAAGCACTATTACAGTTTAATCCTGAAGATCCGTATGAAATACGCGATCGTGGATTAATCTACGCGCAGCTCGAGTGTGAACATGTTGCGCTGACCGATTTAAGTTATTTCGTTGAGCAGTGTCCGGAAGACCCGATCAGCGAAATGATTCGTGCGCAGATTAATACTATTTCGCACAAGCAAATTGTATTGCATTGATTAATGACACTTTACCTACCGTTTAAGGCGATCCTATGAAACAAAAAGTGGTTAGCATTGGCGACATCAACGTGGCAAATGACCTGCCGTTCGTGCTGTTTGGCGGAATGAACGTGCTGGAATCCCGCGATCTGGCGATGCGCATTTGTGAGCACTACGTAACCGTTACTCAAAAGCTGGGTATCCCTTACGTGTTCAAAGCCTCCTTTGATAAAGCCAACCGTTCTTCCATCCACTCTTACCGTGGACCGGGCCTTGAAGAAGGGATGAAAATCTTCCAGGAACTGAAGCAGACTTTTGGCGTAAAAGTGATCACCGACGTTCACGAAGCCAGCCAGGCGCAGCCTGTTGCTGACGTGGTGGATGTGATTCAGCTGCCGGCATTCCTCGCGCGTCAGACCGATCTGGTGGAAGCGATGGCGAAAACCGGTGCCGTTATCAACGTGAAGAAACCGCAGTTCGTAAGCCCTGGCCAGATGGGCAATATTGTGGATAAATTCCATGAAGGTGGTAACGATAAAGTTATTCTGTGCGACCGTGGCGCGAACTTTGGTTATGACAACCTGGTTGTGGACATGCTGGGCTTCAGCGTGATGAAGAAAGTCTCCGGAAACTCACCAGTGATTTTTGACGTTACCCATGCGCTGCAATGCCGTGATCCGTTTGGCGCAGCAAGCGGCGGTCGTCGTGCGCAGGTTACCGAACTGGCTCGCGCCGGTATGGCGGTAGGTCTGGCAGGTCTGTTTATTGAAGCGCATCCGGATCCAGCCAATGCGAAATGCGATGGCCCATCCGCGCTGCCGCTGGCGAAACTGGAACAGTTCCTGACGCAGATTAAAGCGATTGATGACCTGGTGAAAAGCTTCGACGAGCTGGATACCGAGAACTAATTCATTTTGTGTGCCTGATAGAGCTTGCGCTTATCAGGTATACGAAAGGAAATAAGAAGCCGGACCCGACAAGTTATGTCGGTGTCCGGCTTTTTTCATCAGGCAAATATTGTCATCAGATAGGCGATAAACAGCGCCAGATGTGCCGCACCGTTAAGCACATTGGTGCGTCCGGTGGAGAAAGAGATATGGCACAGTACCAGTGAAGAAACCATCACAATCATCTCTGGCGCGCCCAGCGCAAACACCAAATCATTCCCGGTTGCCCATGCGATCAGCGTCACCACTGGTACGGTCAGTGAAATAGTGGCTAATACTGAACCGAAGAACAAATTCATCGCCCGCTGTACCTGATTGCTCAGAACCGCTTTCAGCGCGCCCAGCCCTTCAGGAGAGAGGATGAGTAACGCGACCAGGAAACCGGTAAAGGCCACTGGGGCATTCAGTTCAGTCAGCAATGTCTCCAGAGGGTTGGCGTTCATCTTGGTTACGGCGATAACGGCGATCAGATGAATGATAAGCCAGGCGGCGTGCCACATATTGCTGTGTGCTGACGGCTTACCGTGATGCGGGTCGTCATCGTCGCCTTCATCTTCATGCTCGTAAATGAACAGGCTTTGGTGCGTTTTGGTTTGGATTAGTAAAAATACGCCGTACATCGCTGCAGAAATTAACGCGACCAACAACGCCTGCGCAGTGGTGAAATTAGCGCCCGGTAGAGCCATTGGGAACACCAGGACAATAATGGCCAGTGGGAACAGGGCAATTAAATACTGTTTAATACCAAACAGGTTCATATACTGAGTAGCAAATTTACGGCCACCCAACAGTAATGAAAAACCGACCAGACCTCCGGTGACGATCATAATGATTGAATACAGCGTGTCGCGCATGAGGGTAGGCGCAGCATCACCGGTCGCCATTAATGCGGAGATTAAGCTGACTTCGAGAATAACGACGGACAGACTGAGGATCAGTGACCCGTAGGGTTCGCCAAGTCGATGCGCTAATACATCCGCATGACGGACAACGCTGAATGCGCTGCTTAATATACCAATAAGGGCCAGCGCATTAATACCGATGACCACTGGTAGTGACTGACTGCTCCCCCAGAAGAACAGGACTACCAGCGCCAAAATCGGGAAGACGAGAGAGGTCTCCTTGTGGCGGGTTTTTACCGCCTCATGTACTTGTGTCATTGAACTAATTCTCCATCTCTGCAGGTATTTATAATTATAAAAGTATTAAAGAATGTAAAAAATAACAGATCTTTCGGTATTTCCGATCCGATTTTACGTAATTTTACGGCATGGACCAATTTTTGCATCAAAGCGAATAAAATTGCATATCTTGTTTATAGAATATTTAAATAACAAAGCATTAGGCTTTAGCGTCAACAAAAATTGCTGATAATCCTGATACAAATGATAGTGCAGGACGTACCAACGCGAGAGGATATAAAATGCCGTTGACGCTTTGCTGGCTTGCAAGCGAGCGGTGAATTGCCTATTGTCCAGCTATTGGTTTCAAAATGAGCAGTAAAAAAGCCCGGAAGGCGTCAAAAAAGTTGTCGCAGGGAAGCAGCAGTGGCGGAGGTGTAAGGTGTTAACGCGTGATTTTTTATTGAATGCCGACTGTAAGACGGCATTTGGTGCTATTGAAGAATCACTACTCTGGTCAGCGGAACAACGGGCAGCCTCACTGGCGGCCACGCTTGCTTGCCGACCCGATGATGGACCGGTGTGGATCTTCGGTTATGGATCGTTGATGTGGAATCCGGCCTTAGAGTTTGATGAGTCCTGTACCGGGACGTTAGTCGGCTGGCACCGCGCTTTTTGCCTGCGCCTGACGGCGGGGCGAGGAACGGCGGGTCAGCCAGGACGTATGCTGGCCTTGAAAGAGGGCGGACGCACTACTGGTGTAGCCTACCGTTTGCCGAATGCGTCGCTGGAACAAGAGCTCTCTTTGCTGTGGAAGCGTGAAATGATCACCGGATGCTATCTGCCCACCTGGTGCCAGTTGGCGCTGGATGATGGTCGGACGGTGAACGCGCTGGTCTTTATTATGGATCCGCGTCATCCGCTGTTTGAGTCAGACACGCGCGCGCAGGTGATTGCGCCGCTTATCGCTGCGGCGAGCGGACCTTTAGGCACCAACGCCCAGTATTTGTTCTCGCTGGAACAAGAGCTGGTCAAGTTGGGAATGCAGGATGACTGTCTTAACGATCTGGTGATCACGGTCAAACGATTGTTGGGGGAGAATCTGCCGGAAGGCGTTATGCGGCCAGGGTTTGCCTGAATCCAGCCGGGAACTGAATGCCCGAAAGCCAGGCGCTTTTCGGGCAATTAACGCTTAGGCTGCAACATAACTTATTGAATGCTCTAGCGACTGGCTGTGGCTGTCGATCAGCACATTCCAGATGCCGGTATAGGGCACGGTCAACCATGCGTTGTCACGATCCTGCACGCTTAAGATGTCGGACTGCGTGTCTTTGACGTGATTTTTCTCGCTCATCAGATGGATGTGACAGCGCTCGGAACAGCGCACAACCACCGTATCGCCACCAAATAACTTTAAACTTGCCTTCACTAATGCCATTTTTCACCCCGTTCTTGAAAACAACGTACTTTCTGTCGAAAGTGCTGCGTGATGTTGTTCACATTTCACTCATTGCATAACACCAAAGGGGGAGCAACGGGATGCTGATTTTGATCAAAAAATGGCATAACGATTAAACAAAAGTGACAAAATCCCTCAAAAGGATTGAAAGGGCGTGCTAACGTTCAACGAAACCGCGCCCATCTACGATTAAATCCGGAAATTATCGACACTTTCAGTGTGCTTGCCTGAAAGCGGTGTATCAGAAGGTCAGTACTTTATCTGCAGCCAGCGTCCATTGAGCCAGTTCAACCAGCGTGCCGACGGCTACTCCGTCAATTAACGGCAGCATCGTGATCCCACGGCCATCGGTGCAGGTTTTGCACAGTTTGACCGGCACATTTTGCGCCGTAAGAATCTCCAGCATTTGCTGAATATTGTATCCTTCCGCGGGTTTTTGACCACGCAATCCCGCGGTTACCGCGTCCGACATTAAAAACAAACGCAGGTCGAGGTCCCCTTCCTGCTCGCGCAAGGCGATAGCCAGACGTAGGCTGTTAAATAACGATTCGCTTCCATAGGCTGCACCGTTCGCGACGATCACTATCTTTTGCATTTTTACTCCTTTTGCTGCATGTGAGCGTTAAAAACTGACACATATGTTACACCTATTTCTAGATGCCAGGATAATGCCGAAAAAGGAAGGAAGGGCTGAAAATCAATACTGAAGACGTTATGGTTTAAGATAAGTATGCCGCTGTGGCTAATAGATATAAGAAACCACTAACGATTTGAGCCGTAATATTTATTTATCTCTCGCTGTATTTGCACTCTTGCCGTTGGCAGGCGGTACTGCCAGCGCGCAATCGTCATTTATTCACCAGGCGGAAAACCCTTTCGATAACAATAGTGATGGCTTGCCCGATCTTGGTATGGCGCCGGAGTCGCGGGCAGGCGAAAAGCACTTTGCCGAAATGGTCAAAGCGTTTGGTGAAGCCAGCATGACCGATAACGGGCTTGATACCGGTGAACAGGCGAAGCAGTTTGCGTTTGGCCAGGTGCGCGACAGGGTCAGCGAACAGGTGAATCAGCAACTGGAATCCTGGCTCTCTCCCTGGGGAAACGCCAGCGTCGGGTTGCAGGTGGATAACGAAGGCAGCTTTACCGGGAGTCGGGGAAGTTGGTTTATACCGTGGCAGGATAATCAACGTTATCTTACCTGGAGCCAGTTGGGGCTGACGCAACAGGACGGAGGCCTGTTCAGTAATGCGGGGATTGGGCAGCGCTGGGTTCGTGACGGTTGGTTACTGGGTTACAACACCTTTTATGACAACCTGCTGGATGAGAATCTGCCTCGGGGAGGCGTGGGGGCAGAGGCGTGGGGTGAATACCTCCGTTTATCTGCTAATTACTATCAACCGTTGTCCTCCTGGCAGGGTCGTTTTGCAACTCAAGAACAACGGATGGCCCGGGGATACGACCTGACTGCGCAAATGCGCATGCCATTCTATCAACATCTCAATACCAGCGTCAGCGTGGAGCAGTATTTTGGCGACCAGGTGGATCTGTTTCATTCCGGAACCGGGTACCACAATCCTGTGGCGGTGAATCTGGGATTGAGCTATACGCCGGTGCCGCTGATCACCGTGACAGCACAGCATAAGCAGGGTGAAAATGGCGTCAGTCAGAATAACCTCGGATTAACGTTAAATTACCGTTTTGGCGTGCCGCTAAAAAAACAGCTGATGGTAAGCGAGGTGGCAAACAGCCGATCGCTGCGCGGCAGTCGTTATGACGATCCACAACGTAACAATCTGCCGACGCTGGAGTATCGCCAGCGTAAAACACTGTCGGTATTTTTGGCCACGCCGCCCTGGGATCTCAAACCTGGTGAGACGGTGGCGTTGAAGCTGCAGGTGCGTAGTTTGCATGGGATCCGTCGTCTGGCATGGCAGGGTGATACTCAGGCATTGAGCTTAACGGCTGGCAGCAATAGCCGAAGCGCGCAGGGTTGGACGATTATTATGCCGAAGTGGGACAACAGAGAAGGTGCGACAAACCGCTGGCGGTTGTCTGTGGTGGTAGAAGATGAGCAGGGCCAGCGTGTCTCTTCCAATGAGATCACGCTATCACTGACCGAACCGTTTATTACCGTTTCGGAAAATGATCCTCGTTAACAATGACGCATGAGCGCGTTATCAGAAAATGCGTTCCTGGTGCACCCATACCGCGGCTTCAACGCGTGATTTGAGCTTCATTTTCTTCAGCATATGCTTCACGTGAACTTTTACTGTGCTTTCGGTGATGTCGAGGCGGCGGGCGATCATCTTATTAGGCAGACCCTGGGCGATGAGTTTAAGAATATCGCGTTCGCGCGGCGTCAGTTGAGTAACATCACGGTCGGACGTTGCGCGATTGGCGCGCAGGCTGGCGGCCAGAACCGGGGTTAAGGCTTCGCTCAGCACCATTTCACCAGCGGCAGCCTGCTGCAATGCTTTCAGTAAATCTTCTGGCTCCATATCTTTCAGCAGGTAACCGTCGGCACCACGCTTCAGTGCGGTAACCACATCTTCTTCATGATTGGATACGCTAAACACAACGATACGGCCCGACAGTGATTTTTCACGCAGCTTATCGAGGGTTTCCAGACCGTTCATGCCGGGCATGTTGAGATCAAGCAGGATCAGATCGGGATCAAGGGATTCAGCCAGCTCGATACCCTGCTCACCATTGCTGGCTTCGCCGACAACGGTAATATCGGGCGCCATGCTGACAAGCTGTTTTACACCGGTTCTCAGCATCGGATGATCGTCGATCAACAGGATAGTTGCCGGTTCCAGATTACTCATGGGTATCTCCTTGGACTTCTGTGAAGTTTGTTTCGGGAATAAAAGTGACAGCAACTTCAGTACCGCCCGTCTCGCGACGGCGTACGCGGCAATCGCCGCGCAAGCTCTGCGCGCGGTCGCGCATTATTATCATGCCGTAGTGGTTACTGCGTTCGGCGTTTTCCGGTACGCCGCAGCCGTTATCTTGCACTGTCAGTTTGACCTGCTTGCCATTTTGCACCACCGTCACGACCACTTCATTGGCCTGAGAGTGTTTAAGTGCGTTGCTCAGGGCTTCGCGCGCAATTTGTAGCAGGTGAATCGCCTGATGCGAAGGGACCAGGCGTGGCGGTAGCTGATAATCCAGCTTAACCGTAAATCCAAAACGGGCGCTGTACTCCTGACAGCTGGCTTCCAGCGCCGGTCGTAATCCAGGTTCCGTGAGCTGTAAACGGAAGGTGGTTAACAGTTCTCGCAGTTGTGCCCATGAAGCATTTAGCTCGCTACGAATCTGGCTGAGCAACTCGCGACAGTTATCTGAAAGCGCATCGCCCTGCATCTGTAAACAGCTAACCTGCATCTTCATACAAGAGAGCGATTGTGCAATAGAATCATGAAGTTCGCGCGCAATGGTGGCACGCTCTTCCATCACAATCAACTGCTGTTGACGCTCCTGATGCCTGTCGAGCGCAAGCGTTGCGGTCAGTTGCTCAACCAGTGTATCAACCAGCTGCTGCTGATCGTGGCTGAGATGGCGTCCGTTCGGCAAGGTGGCGAGCAGAATACCATACTGGGTATGCACATCGGTCAATCGCCATTTCAATGTAATCCCGCCGTCAATCGCGGGCAGCGTTCCGCGAGGACACAGATGGCAACCTTTCTCATCACAGCTGGCATTTGACTGACAGGTAAATTCCTGATGATTGTCTTCATCTTCCAGGTCGTAAACCCGGAGCTCAATATCATGCAGCAAGGTCAAATTTTGCAAACCATTCAGTACCGGAGAGAGGCGTTCGCACAACGGCACCTGAGAATGCAGGCGGCGGTTAGCTTGCCACAGAAAAGAAAGAATCTGATTTTTGTGCTCCAGCCCCGCCGTTTTCTCCTGTACTCGCTGTTCCAGCACAGCGTAACTTTCGGCCAGTTCTTCCGACATATTATTTAGCGCCGAGCCCAAAGCCGCCATCTCATTACGACCGCTGATATGCGCGCGTTGGGTAAAATCACGCTGGCTGACGGCTCGCGCCATCGACAGCAGCTGTTTCCACGGCTCTAACAGGCGCACGCGCAGCCAGATAATGGTGAAAACCAGCAGCAATGCCATAAATACGGCCATCAGGCGATGCAGCAGGACGACGCGTTCAATGCGTAATTCGGTGGTATGGTCAAAGGCGGTAACCAATTTATCCAGTCCGCCCACAAAGCGCGTCACATCCTGCGCTACCGCATCAGGCGTTTGCGCATGCGCAAGTCCCGGCGCAAGTTCAGTGTGCCAGTAATCCTGTAATGCTTTTAACTGCGCCTGTTGTCCGTCTCGTTTTGCGGCACGCGTCAACTCCGGGCTAAACGCCGTTTGCTCCATTTCATCCAGCAGCGGTTGATCGCTAGCGTCCAGCGGTACGGCTGCCAGCAGGCGATAACTCTGCATGCGCAGCGATCCCGCTTTGTTGATTGCATGGGCGCTACCCTGAACGCCCTGAACCAGCCAGCCGGAGACAGCCATACCCGCCACGCCGATGGCTGTGGACAATAAAACAATTAGCGCCACCTGGTTGACCAGCGTAAGCGGGGAGAGACAACGTTTAAACATGGTGACTTGTTCCTTCGGGTTTTCGTCGAACAGAAAACCTTATTGAATGACGATTCTGCTGCAGGCAGTGGCGTTATTCTCGGCGATACACTGGAGTATACCCATACCTCAAACGGGCTACCTCTTAATTGCCAGTGGAGGGAGAGATCCTGGGCGACGGGGAGTAGGGGGCGACAGAAGCGTGAAAAACCACATCTTTTTTACCGAAGTTATGTACTCATTAAGGGTAATAATAAATTTTAGGCATGAATAATGACACCTTTTCCTTTGATTTATATCAACTTACCTCCAGCTGTAAACCCTAATGTTGCAGGCATCGAAACAAGTATCAGAGGTGTCTATGAGTCACTCATCTGCCCCGGAAAGGGCATCTGGAGCTGTAATTACCGAATGGCGGCCGGAAGATCCCGCCTTCTGGCAGCAGCGTGGTCAACGAATCGCCAGCCGTAACCTGTGGATTTCCGTCCCTTGCTTGCTGCTGGCATTTTGCGTGTGGATGTTATTTAGCGCCGTGGCGGTGAACTTACCGAAAGTCGGATTTGATTTCACCACTGAACAACTGTTCATGCTGACGGCATTACCTTCGGTGTCCGGCGCGCTGCTGCGTGTTCCGTACTCCTTTATGGTCCCCCTGTTTGGTGGACGTCGCTGGACGGCATTTAGCACCGGCATCCTGATCATTCCTTGCGTATGGTTAGGTTTTGCGGTGCAGGATACCTCCACGCCGTTTAGTACCTTTATTATTATCTCCCTGCTGTGCGGCTTCGCTGGTGCGAACTTTGCGTCCAGTATGGCAAACATCAGCTTCTTCTTTCCAAAACAGAAACAGGGCGGCGCGCTGGGTCTGAACGGTGGCCTGGGCAACATGGGCGTCAGCGTGATGCAGTTGGTCGCGCCGCTGGTGGTTTCATTGTCAATCTTTGCCGCATTTGGTAGCCACGGGGTTGAACAACCGGATGGTACACAGCTGTATCTGGCAAACGCCGCATGGATTTGGGTGCCGTTCCTCGCTATTTTCACGCTGGCCGCATGGTTCGGTATGAACGAACTGGCAACCTCCAAAGCCTCGCTGAAAGAGCAATTGCCGGTGCTGAAACGCGGGCATTTGTGGATTATGAGCCTGCTGTATCTGGCGACCTTCGGTTCCTTTATCGGTTTCTCAGCTGGATTTGCGATGCTGTCGAAAACGCAGTTCCCTGAGGTGCAGATCCTGCATTACGCCTTCTTTGGCCCGTTCATTGGTGCGTTGGCGCGTTCTGCGGGCGGCGCAATCTCTGACCGTCTGGGCGGGACCCGCGTCACGCTGGTGAACTTCATTCTGATGGCTATTTTCAGTGCCTTACTGTTCCTGACGCTGCCATCAAATGGTGTCGGCGGCAACTTTATCGCCTTCTTTGCGGTATTCCTGGCATTGTTCCTGACGGCTGGTCTGGGGAGTGGTTCAACCTTCCAGATGATCTCTGTAATCTTTCGCAAACTGACGATGGACAGAGTAAAAGCTGAAGGTGGTTCAGAAGAGAAAGCGATGCGCGAGGCGGCAACCGATACGGCGGCAGCGTTGGGCTTTATCTCTGCTATTGGTGCGATCGGCGGCTTCTTTATCCCGAAAGCATTTGGCACGTCCCTGGCATTAACCGGTTCTCCGGTCGGTGCGATGAAAGTATTTCTGATCTTCTATGTCGCTTGTGTGGTTATCACGTGGGCGGTATACGGACGTCATTCTAAAAAGTAAAAAAGTGGTATACACAAAATCATTCTAACTGCATCAAGGCGGCAAGTGAGAAATCCCCAGGAGCTAACAGAAGTAAGTGACTGGGGAGAACGAGCGCAGCCAACGCGAAGCAGTTTGAAGGATGAAGTGTAAGTTGATTATCCATTGCGCGGTGTTAGACCGCGCTTTTTTTTTGTCTGTAATTAGTTACAACATACTTTTGTATTGTGGCATGACAACAGCCTGTGAGAACGGCGTACGCAACATGCTAAGCAGGGGGGATACCCCTTAATACCCACTTATAAAGAATTTAACATTTGCATGATAATTGAATTATTAAAAACCATTTAAATTCAATTCATTACGTTAAATATCAATATCCCACTTTGGGGGTATGTAAAAACCAACCCTCATTTTTCATCCCTGCCTGCCTTGATCGTTATCAATTCTCACGCCCTTTCAGAGCGTTACCTTCGCTCTCAATCAAGCAATGTCGATTTATCAGAGAGCCGTCAGGCTCCTACAGGAGAAAACCGATGAGTAAATTCCTGGACCGGTTTCGCTACTTCAAGCAGAAGGGCGAAACCTTTGCCGATGGGCATGGCCAGCTTCTCAATACCAACAGGGACTGGGAGGACGGATACCGCCAGCGTTGGCAGCATGACAAAATCGTGCGTTCAACCCACGGGGTAAACTGCACTGGCTCATGCAGCTGGAAAATCTATGTGAAAAATGGTCTGGTGACCTGGGAAACCCAGCAAACCGATTATCCGCGTACCCGTCCGGACCTGCCAAACCACGAGCCTCGTGGTTGCCCTCGTGGTGCAAGCTATTCCTGGTATCTCTACAGCGCTAACCGTCTGAAATACCCGCTGATGCGCAAACGCCTGATGAAAATGTGGCGTGAAGCGAAAAGACTGCACAGCGATCCGGTAGACGCATGGGCCTCCATCATCGAAGACGCCGATAAAGCAAAAAGCTTCAAACAAGCGCGTGGTCGTGGTGGTTTCGTGCGTTCTTCCTGGCAGGAAGTGAATGAGCTGATTGCCGCTTCTAACGTTTACACCGTTAAAACCTACGGTCCTGACCGCGTGGCGGGCTTCTCGCCGATCCCTGCGATGTCGATGGTTTCCTACGCCTCCGGTGCACGATATCTGTCGCTGATTGGCGGCACCTGCCTGAGCTTCTACGATTGGTACTGTGACTTGCCGCCTGCGTCTCCGCAGACCTGGGGTGAGCAGACTGACGTTCCGGAATCTGCCGACTGGTATAACTCCAGCTACATCATCGCCTGGGGTTCCAACGTTCCGCAGACCCGTACCCCAGATGCGCACTTCTTCACGGAAGTTCGCTACAAAGGGACTAAAACGGTCGCCATCACCCCGGATTACGCCGAAATCGCCAAACTCTGCGATCTGTGGCTGGCTCCGAAGCAGGGCACCGATGCCGCAATGGCGCTGGCAATGGGCCACGTCATGCTGCGCGAGTTCCACCTTGATAACCCGAGCCAATACTTCACCGACTACGTGCGTCGTTACACCGACTTCCCGATGCTGGTGATGCTCGAAGAGCGTGACGGGTATTATGCGGCGGGTCGTATGCTGCGTGCCGCCGATCTGGTTGACTCCCTGGGTCAGGAAAATAATCCAGAGTGGAAAACTGTTGCCATCAATACCGACGGCGAAATGGTTGCGCCAAACGGTTCAATTGGTTTCCGCTGGGGTGAAAAAGGTAAATGGAACCTTGAACAGCGCGACGGCACGTCCGGTAACGAAACCGAACTGCAGCTCAGCCTGTTAGGCAGCCAGGACGACATCGCTGAAGTCGGCTTCCCGTATTTTGGCGGCGAAGGCACCGAGCACTTTAGCAAAGTTGAACTGGAAAATGTTCTGCTGCACAAACTGCCGGTAAAACGCCTGCAACTGGCAGATGGATCTACTGCGCTGGTGACGACCGTTTACGATCTGACCATGGCCAACTACGGTCTGGAACGCGGTCTGAACGATGAAAACTGCGCCTCCAGCTACGACGATATCAAAGCGTATACCCCGGCATGGGCAGAGAAAATCACTGGCGTATCGCGCGCTCAGATCGTGCGTATTGCCCGTGAATTTGCCGATAACGCAGATAAAACGCACGGCCGCTCAATGATTATTGTCGGCGCGGGTCTGAACCACTGGTATCACCTCGATATGAACTATCGTGGGCTTATCAACATGCTGGTGTTCTGTGGTTGCGTCGGCCAGAGCGGCGGCGGCTGGGCGCACTACGTGGGCCAGGAAAAACTGCGTCCGCAGACCGGCTGGCAGCCGCTGGCGTTTGCCCTTGACTGGCAGCGTCCGGCGCGTCACATGAACAGTACGTCCTACTTCTATAACCACTCCAGCCAATGGCGCTATGAGACGGTTACGGCACAGGAACTGCTGTCCCCGATGGCAGACAAATCCCGCTATAGTGGCCATTTGATTGACTTTAACGTTCGCGCTGAACGTATGGGCTGGTTGCCATCTGCGCCGCAATTGGGTACTAACCCGCTGTACATTGCGCGTGAGGCGGAAAAAGTCGGGATGACACCGGTGGATTACACTGTTAAATCTCTGAAGGAAGGTTCTATTCGCTTTGCGGCTGAACAACCAGAGAACGGTAAAAACCATCCGCGTAACCTGTTTATCTGGCGTTCTAACCTGCTCGGCTCTTCCGGTAAAGGCCACGAGTACATGCTGAAGTATCTGCTGGGTACTGAACATGGTATTCAGGGGCTGGATCTGGGTAAACAGGGGGGCGTGAAGCCAGAAGAAGTGGAATGGCAGGATAACGGACTGGACGGCAAGCTGGATCTGGTCGTCACCCTGGACTTCCGTCTGTCGAGCACCTGTCTGTACTCCGACATCGTGCTGCCGACCGCCACCTGGTATGAAAAAGACGATATGAATACCTCGGATATGCATCCGTTTATTCACCCGTTGTCTGCCGCCGTTGATCCAGCCTGGGAATCGAAGAGCGACTGGGAAATCTACAAGGCTATCGCCAAGAAATTCTCTGAAGTTTGCGTGGGCCACCTTGGCAAAGAAACCGACGTAGTGACGCTGCCTATCCAGCACGACTCGGCCGCCGAACTGGCGCAGCCGTTGGATGTTAAAGACTGGAAGAAAGGCGAATGCGATCTGATTCCAGGCGTTACCGCGCCGCACATCATGACAGTTGAGCGTGATTATCCGGCAACCTACGAACGCTTCACGTCCATCGGCCCACTGATGGATAAAGTCGGTAACGGCGGGAAAGGGATTGCCTGGAATACCCAGAGCGAAATGGATCTGCTGCGCAAGCTCAATTACACCAAGGCTGAAGGCCCGGCAAAAGGCCAGCCGATGCTGAATACGGCGATTGATGCCGCTGAGATGATCCTCACCCTGGCACCGGAAACCAACGGTCAGGTGGCGGTGAAAGCCTGGGCAGCGCTGAGTGAATTTACCGGCCGTGACCATACGCATCTGGCGCTGAATAAAGAAGACGAGAAAATCCGCTTCCGCGATATTCAGGCGCAGCCGCGCAAAATTATCTCCAGCCCGACCTGGTCAGGACTGGAAGATGAACATGTTTCTTACAACGCTGGTTACACCAACGTTCACGAGCTGATCCCATGGCGTACGCTGACTGGTCGCCAGCAGCTGTATCAGGATCATCAGTGGATGCGAGACTTCGGTGAAAGCCTGCTGGTATACCGCCCACCAATTGATACCCGTTCGGTGGAAGAGGTGATGGGCGAGAAATCAAATGGTAACCCTGAAAAAGCGCTCAACTTCCTGACGCCACACCAGAAGTGGGGTATCCACTCCACCTACAGCGATAACCTGCTGATGCTGACGTTAGGCCGCGGCGGTCCGATCGTGTGGATGAGCGAAGCGGATGCGAAAGATCTGGGTATCGAGGATAACGACTGGATCGAAGTCTTTAACAGTAACGGGGCACTCACCGCCCGTGCGGTTGTGAGTCAACGTGTCCCGGCCGGGATGACCATGATGTACCACGCCCAGGAACGTATTGTGAATATTCCGGGATCGGAGATTACCGAGCAGCGCGGCGGGATCCATAACTCGGTGACCCGTATCACACCGAAACCGACGCACATGATTGGTGGTTATGCCCACCTGGCCTACGGCTTTAACTACTACGGCACCGTAGGTTCGAACCGTGATGAGTTCGTGGTGGTTCGTAAGATGAAGAACATTGACTGGTTGGATGGCGAAGGCAATGACCAGGTACAGGAGAGCGTAAAATGAAAATTCGTTCACAAGTCGGCATGGTGCTGAATCTCGATAAGTGCATCGGTTGCCACACCTGTTCAGTAACCTGTAAAAACGTCTGGACCAGCCGTGAAGGTGCGGAGTATGCCTGGTTTAACAACGTTGAAACCAAACCGGGTACTGGCTTCCCAACTGATTGGGAAAACCAGGAAAAATGGAAGGGCGGTTGGATCCGTAAGATCAACGGTAAACTGGTGCCGCGCATGGGTAACAAAGCGCTGCTGCTGGGTAAAATTTTTGCTAACCCGCATTTGCCAGGTATTGATGACTACTACGAACCGTTTGACTTCGATTACCAGACTCTGCACAACACCCCGGCAGACAGCAAAGCGCAGCCGATTGCCCGTCCGCGCTCGCTGATCACCGGTCAGCGTATGGATAAAATCACCAAAGGTCCGAACTGGGAAGATGACCTCGGCGGTGAGTTCGAGAAGCTGGCGAAAGACAAAAATTTCGAGAACATGCAGAAGGCGATGTACGGTCAGTTCGAAAATACCTTCATGATGTATTTGCCGCGTCTGTGCGAGCACTGCCTTAACCCGGCGTGCGTGGCGACTTGCCCGAGCGGTGCCATTTACAAGCGTGAAGAAGATGGCATCGTGCTGATCGATCAGGACAAATGCCGCGGCTGGCGTATGTGCATCACCGGTTGCCCGTATAAAAAAATCTACTTCAACTGGAAGAGCGGTAAGTCAGAGAAGTGCATTTTCTGCTATCCACGTATCGAAGCCGGTCAGCCGACCGTGTGCTCCGAAACCTGCGTCGGTCGTATCCGTTACCTCGGCGTACTGCTGTATGACGCGGATGCGATTGAAAGCGCGGCAAGCACCGAGCATGAGAAAGATCTGTACCAGCGTCAACTGGACGTGTTCCTCGATCCGAACGATCCGGCTGTTATTGAACAAGCGCTGAAAGATGGTATTCCGCTGAGCGTTATCGATGCCGCCCAGCAGTCTCCGGTTTATAAAATGGCGATGGACTGGAAGTTGGCGCTGCCGCTGCATCCGGAATACCGCACATTGCCGATGGTTTGGTACGTGCCGCCATTGTCACCGATTCAGTCTGCCGCCGATGCGGGCGAGCTGGGCAGCAACGGTATACTGCCGGACGTTGACAGTCTGCGTATCCCGGTTCAGTACCTGGCGAACCTGCTGACCGCAGGCGATACTCAGCCGGTGCTGTTGGCGCTGAAACGTATGCTGGCAATGCGTCACTACAAACGTACGGAAACCGTTGACGGTAAAGTCGATACCCGTGCGCTGGAAGAGGTGGGCTTGAGCGAAGCGCAGGCACAGGAAATGTATCGTTATCTGGCGATCGCGAACTACGAAGATCGTTTCGTGGTACCGAGCAGCCATCGTGAACTGGCGCGTGACGCGTTCCCGGAGAAAAGCGGTTGTGGCTTTACCTTCGGTGACGGTTGCCACGGTTCTGATACTAAATTCAATCTGTTCAACAGCCGCCGCATCGACGCTGTCGATGTGACCAGCAAAACGGAGCCGCACCAATGATTGAACTCGTCATTGTTTCGCGTTTGCTCGAGTACCCGGATGCTGCCCTGTGGCAGCATCAGCAGGAACTTTTCGATGCACTCGCGTCATCTGAGAACCTGGATAAAGAGGATGCCCAGACTCTGGGCGTTTTCCTGCGCGATCTAATCGCGCAAGACGTGCTGGATGTGCAGGCAAGTTACAGCGAACTGTTTGATCGTGGCCGTGCCACCTCGCTGCTGCTGTTTGAACATGTACACGGTGAATCCCGCGATCGCGGTCAGGCGATGGTTGACCTGATGGCACAGTATGAACAGCACGGTTTGCAGCTCGACAGCCGCGAACTTCCCGATCATCTGCCGTTGTATCTGGAATATCTTGCGCAACTGCCGAAAAGCGAAGCGCTAGGTGGCTTGCAGGATATTGCGCCGATCCTGGCTTTGCTCAGCGCTCGTTTGCAGCAGCGTGAAAGCCGTTATGCAGTACTGTTCGATTTGCTGTTAAAACTGGCGAATACCGTTATCGACAGCGATAAAGTGGCTGAAAAAATTGCGGATGAAGCCCGTGATGATACTCCACAAGCGCTGGATGCGGTCTGGGAAGAAGAGCAGGTAAAATTCTTCGCCGATCAGGGGTGTGGCGAGTCGGAAATCTCCGCTCACCAGCGTCGTTTTGCCGGGGCCGTTGCGCCGCAGTATCTGAATATCACTACCGGAGGACAGCACTAATGCACTTCCTGAATACGTTCTTCTTTGACATCTATCCGTACATCGCGGGTTCTGTCTTTCTGATCGGCAGTTGGCTGCGTTATGACTACGGGCAGTATACGTGGCGTGCGGCCTCCAGTCAGATGCTGGATCGCAAAGGGATGAACCTGGCGTCAAACCTGTTTCACATTGGGATCCTGGGGATTTTTGCCGGGCACTTCTTGGGTATGTTAACGCCACACTGGATGTATGAAGCGTGGCTGCCGCTTGAAGTGAAACAAAAGATGGCGATGTTCGCGGGTGGCGCTAGCGGCGTAATGTGTCTGATTGGCGGTGTACTGCTGCTGAAACGTCGTTTGTTCAGCCCACGAGTGCGGGCTACCACCACCGGAGCGGATATTCTGATCCTCTCTCTGTTGGTTATCCAGTGTGCGCTGGGTCTGCTGACCATTCCGTTCTCCGCCCAGCATATGGACGGCAGCGAGATGATGAAGTTGGTGAACTGGGCGCAGACAGTGGTGACCTTCCATGGCGGAGCGTCTCAGTATCTGGATGGCGTCGCATTTATTTTCCGTGTGCACCTTGTGCTGGGTATGACGCTGTTCCTGTTGTTCCCATTCTCGCGTCTGGTACACATCTGGAGCGTCCCGGTCGAATATCTGACACGCAAATACCAGATTGTTCGTGCACGTCACTAATTGTATTTCTGTGAAAGATAAAACCCTGCTTCGGCGGGGTTTTTTTATGCCTGTTTGCCGGATGGCGGCGCAAACGCCTTATCCAGCCTACGCAGGTTTCAGCGAGCGCCGTAGGCCTGCGTAGTGCATCAGGCAATTTGTGGGCATGTGTCGAGTTTGTAGGCCTGATAAGCACAGCGCATCAGGCAAATAAAGGGCATTGCAGATTGATTATGTGTTGGTGCTTTATGAAGTGATGGTGGTGGGGGAAGGATTACTCAGCGCTGCGCGCTTCGCCCTTCGGGTCGTTGCCTGCGGCAACGCTTTCTCGCTAACGCTCGAATCGAACCCTGGTCAAAGCTTCTCATCCTTCCCGAATAGGAAAAATATGGGGCATTGCAGATTGATTATGTGTAGGTGCTTTATGAGGTGATGGTGGTGGGGGAAGGATTCGAACCTTCGAAGTCGATGACGGCAGATTTAC